>Ga0163109_10002362_pt1 | contig 14790 bp, 10 predicted proteins | sample CRUFie1St13metaG_FD_108704 | JGI IMG/M metagenome (GOLD analysis project Ga0163109, IMG submission 108704) | Marine microbial communities from the Costa Rica Dome - CRUD Field 142mm St13 metaG | ecosystem: Environmental > Aquatic > Marine > Oceanic > Photic zone | place: Costa Rica: the Eastern... | reverse complement strand
TTTATGTTACTCAGGCTGTCTGCTCCGCATCGCGTGCAGGTTTGTTGACCGGTTGTTATAATGTAAGAATAGGAATAAACGGGGCATTGGGACCTAAATCTTCCCATGGTCTAAATCCGGATGAAATAACCATAGCTGAGATTTGTAAGCAAAAGGGGTATGCAACAGCTTGTTACGGAAAATGGCACTTGGGACATCATCAAAAATTTCTGCCTCTGCAACACGGTTTTGATGATTATTTTGGTCTTCCTTACTCCAATGACATGTGGCCATATCATCCAGGGGTGCTACATCTACCAATGCATGAACGGCTCAAGAAATGGCCGCATCTTCCGCTAATCGATGGCAACAACATCATCAATCCAAAGGTGAGCGGTAAAGACCAAGAGGAACTAACCACGAAGTACACGGAACGGGCGGTATCATTTATTAAAAAAAATAAAGACAATCCATTTTTTGTATATCTCCCACACAGTATGGTACACGTTCCCCTTTATGTCTCAGATAAATTCAAGGGAAAGAGTGGTGCCGGTTTATTTGGAGATGTAATGATGGAGGTGGACTGGTCCGCTGGAGAGATTATGAAAGTACTTCGTAAGCATGATCTGCACAAAAATACTTTATTTATTTTCACCTCAGACAATGGACCTTGGTTAAATTATGGGGATCACGCGGGTTCAGCAGTCCCTCTCCGAGAAGGGAAAGGTACTATGTTTGAAGGGGGTTGCAGGGAACCCACTCTTGCCTGGTGGCCGGGAACCATCCCGGCTGGCACTGAGTGTAATGAACCTGCCATGACGATTGATTTACTCCCAACCATTGCCAAATTAATTGATGCTGATTTGCCTAAACATCAAATTGATGGGAAAGATATTTCTGCCCTTTTGACAAGCAAAGCTAAATCTCCCCAGGAAGCATACTATTTCTATTACGGAAACCAACTTCAAGCCGTTCGGCAGGGAAAATGGAAACTTCATTTTCCACATGGATACCGAACAATGGCAGGCAAACTTGGGGGTACAGGTGGAATCCCTACAAATTATTCTCAGGCCAAAATAGGGCTCTCTTTATTTGATCTTCGTTCTGATATCGGCGAGACCACAGATGTTAAGGACAAATTTCCAAAAATTACTAGTCGACTAAAGTCACTTGGTGAAAAATTTAATCAAGAATTACAGAAGACTAAACGCCCTGCCGGAAAAATTTAGTCTTTTTTTTCTATAAAAAGATTTTGTATATGCATAAGCAAATATTGCCCTTTCTGGGATTCCTTTTATTTGGAGGTTGCAGTCAGAATCCTGAAGACCTGATTGAAAAATGGAAAAAGGATGGATGGATCTATGTATCTACTCACGGGAAAAAAGGAGATGTTAAAAGAACAGGCAAATTACAGAGTGAAAAAGCACAGGCTGTGGAAGCTGCATGGGTGGAGAGAGGTAAAAGAAAAACTAAACTTTACCAACAAACTTCACATTATTATGCAATTCTTCGGTTTATTAAACATGACAACGATGAATTCGTGGTTGTCATGAAGAGAAGAAAATAAAAAAGGCGATGGATTGCTCCATCGCCTTTTCGAAAAATTTTAAAACTAAAAAATTTAAGCAAGTGCTTCTTTTGTAGTCTTAATGATTGCAGCAGCAATTGCGTAAGGGTCTCCGTTTGATGCTGGGCGACGGTCTTCCAATCGACCTTTCCAACCATCCTGTATCGTTCCCACTGGAATACGAATAGAAGCTCCGCGGTCAGAAACTCCGTAACTGAATTTGTCAATGGATTGAGTTTCGTGCAAACCAGTAAGTCGCTGATTATTGTCAGCACCATAGACACTGATGTGGCGTTCAATATTTTTGCCAAACTCTTCACAGATTTTTTTGAACAACTCTTCACCACCTTGGTCTCGCATTGCTCCGTTTGAAAAATTAGCATGCATTCCGGAACCATTCCAGTCGCCCTTGATTGGTTTTGGATGCAAATCGATGGCAATATCGTAAGTTTCAGCAGTGCGCTCCAAAAGGTAGCGTGCCAACCAAATCTGATCACCAGCACTTGCTGCACCTTTGGCAAATATCTGATACTCCCACTGTCCCATCATGACTTCTGCATTGATACCTTCCACATTGAGTCCAGCTTCCAAACAAAGATGCAAATGTTCATCAACAAGCTCACGACCTTTAGTATTTCGTGCACCAACTGAAGTGTAATAAGGACCCTGGGGACCAGGGTATCCACCTTTAGGAAAACCAAGTGGTAGTTCAGTTTCAAGGTCAATAAGTGTGTATTCTTGTTCGAAACCAAACCAAAAATCATCATCATCATCATCAATCGTGGCACGACCGTTAGATTCGTGAGGAGTTCCGTCGGGATTCAGAACTTCGCACATGACCAACCATCCATTGCCTCCAAAGCGATCAGGGTCAGGAATTACGTGAACAGGTTGGAGCAAGCAATCAGAGGAACCACCCTCTGCCTGCTCAGTCGAAGATCCATCGAAAGACCACTGCTTAGCATCTTCAAGCTTACCGCTGAAATCTTCAACGATCATCGTTTTACCGCGAAGGCTCTGCGTTGGCTTGTAGCCGTCGAGCCAGATGTATTCTAACTTATGTTTACTCATATTTAGTTTTGATTTGAAACTGAAAAGTTCAGTTAAGGGGTTTAAAATGTAGCAATCCAGATGCCAATATTATTTTAACTCAGAAAAGTGAGTAAAAATTTACACTTATACAATCCGATTAATTTACCTGTGGATCGTCAGGAGCGTCGGCAAGTAATTTAAGGTCGTCCCCCATGTCACCAACTAATTGTCTCCATGTTTCACCCTTTTTGTCCATACTTGTAAATAAATCATGATCCAAAGCTGAAACGATCCACGAGTTCTGATCTAACTCACTTTCAAGTTGGCCAGGCGACCAACCGGAATGCCCAAGAAAGCAAGCAATATTAATACTTGAATTCGTTGTATGGAGAGATTTTGCTTTTTCTAGATCAATCCCAAAATAGAGTTTAAAAGAAGATGGGGATTCTAGCCATTCCCATGCCGCCACAATCAGTTTATCTTTTTCGACGGGTCCACCTTCAAAAACTGGGACATTTGCAAATGTACCGGTTTTAAATTGTTTATCCAGTTGTTGTAAAGTTTGTCCCAAAGGCCGATTAAGAATTACACCAACTGTTCCCATATCGTCAGAATGAGCAGAAAGAAAGACAATGGTTTTAGAAAAACTAGGATCCTTTAGACTTGGATGCGACAATAGGATGCTCCCAGATAAGCAAGGTTTTGTTTGATATCTTCCTGTTAAATTCACTGAAGTACTATCTTAATCTTCTAATGGCTTTCACATAATGCAAGAAAAACCATAAAGTTTTTTTGTTGTTCCTCTAATCTTACATCTCAGATGAGAAAATTTTCAGGAAAAACAAGTTATGCTTCCACTTTTTCTTCGATGTTTGTTTGCTGTGCGTAATCGGTCTCGTTATCTTCCTCCATCGAAATCTCACCGGGAGACTCTGGCGGAGCAGTTGCTTCAGCGTCTCCCCATTGTTCTTCGTAGAGTGCCTTTAAGTGAGTGAAGATTTCGATAATTGATGTGTCCTCTTCGATTTCAAAAAGTTTAAGTATGAGTTCTTTGTTGTTTTTTAACTGTAAGCGCTTACCAAGAGTTTCCATACCACGGTAGCTGTTAATTACATCACGTGCCTCTTCCTGCTTCGCAAGTATGCGCTTCGCTTCTCTATATGTAATATTCATAGTTTTCCCTCCCTGTTTGTGATTTTACTTGTTGGAAGCAAAAGATTATCCACCCCTTGCAAGTCCCTGTAAATATTGTAGATATGAGAAAACCGAAAAACGTTCGATAAAAAAGAAGAATTTGTGAATATGTTATTAAATGATAACCAAAAATTCCTTTTTCACCTTGTCTGTAATGGATTAGTTTTCCTGAAAAATAACCCGATTAAGACTGAGTAACTTTGAACTGATTTCAAGATTCATTGCTTTTGCTTTTCTTAAGTTAACTCCAAGCTTTAAACGATTGTTTTCCTTCCTGAAAGTCATCACCAATCCTTTTCGCAAAAACTTCTGCGATTCTCCAACAATAAGTAATCCTGAAATATCTGGGTATTTCTCTTTTTCCCAAGATTTTAATTCAGAGTCCAAAAGTAACGCGATTTTCTTGCTACCTTTTCCAAAAAGTTCCCTCGCCTCCTTCCATGAATTCACATTTCTGACCTTTATCGGCAAATTCTTAAGCCTTAATTCACTAGAATTGATAATGTATGACAACCGACTTGCAATATTGTGTTCATCTTTTCCGACAACCAGCATTTCCATATGAGATTGAGATGAAGGAAAATCTTCGTCATGCCAACGAACATACTTCAGTGTATGGACAATAAAAGTAGCTTTTAAATTCGTGATTTGAGTCGAATCATGTTCCCCCCTCAAATTATTTTGTCCAAGAAAAACGATCAGAATGATACTACATAGAGAAGTAAGCTTCCCTACTTTTCCTGCAGAGAGTAAATTCCATAATGTATGTACCGAATTTGCCATTTCCACTAAAACTCAGTGCTGATTGTCAGTAAAAACCTTCTCTTGACGCGGGTCGGTTCCACATCCAGGTCCGTGTACATATTTTCAGGATGATCAGGATCCAACAGGTCCTGGCCAAAAAGACCTATTCGCCACCCTTCCCCAACCTGCCAAATCATACCAAGATCTAGCCTCAGATAATCGCCAATGGATAATTCGTTGTATGAGGATGGAAGAATACGGTCACCTGTAAAATAGAGGTTCTGAACCAACTTCAGATCATCCTTAGCATGAATAACAGATGCAAGAGATGCCATCGATTCAGGAAAATCTGTTTGCCTTACGCCTTCCTTTTCTCCTTTCGAATAGGAGTATGAACCCTGCAATTTCCAAAATGAATTTGGAATATAGTTAAATGTTAACTCACCACCCACTGATGTGTAATCATGTGCTTCATATGTTGGTGGGCCGCTGAACACCGCATCCTTCGTGTCATAGTAAAAAAGAGAAAGCTCCCAAAGAAATTTTTCACTGGGTGATGAGCGCCAACCAATTTCATAGGCATCCATCACTTCATCATCAAGCGTTGGGTCAGCCTCAAAAGACTGATTAATCCATTGCTGACCTGTTGGATTTAAAAGGGGATGAAATGGATTGGGATTCCAAATTCTGGCATAACTGACTTCAGTATACCGTTCTACCAATGACGCTTGGCGGTGGGCTCTTGAATAGGCAGCCCAAAGAAGGTTATTCTTTGTTGCTGCATAGGAAGCACGAATACCCGGTTGTATGGTGGTGCCGCTCAGATCACCTTCTTCAACTTTGTTTCCAAAAGAAATGAACAAGTCTTCATTGATTTCCAGAGTATTTTGTACAAAAGCAGAGAATCGCTTGAAGGTGTTAGGACCATTGTATTGTAAAATTGGAATGTCTGAAGATGGCAGACCAGTTTGGAGATTAATTGTGGGAAAACGCCAAGGAGCGGTTGTTGTCTCGGTCACATCAAATTCCATGTAGCGGTATCCCAAACCGAAGGCTAAATGGTTACGCTCCCCCAAAGGACGGTTACCCCTAAATTCAAGGTTGTACTCATCGCGTTCCCATTTGTGTCCTACATGTCCAAGATTTGTCTCATACTTCTCGGCAAAAGCATCAATCGACCATTCAAAATCATTACCAGTGACCCCAGAAAGCCGAGTTCTCAAATGTCCTGCATCCTGAGGTAAGTCCTCGTAGTTTACGATCAAAGGAACTCCAGATGGTTGAACTATACCAGAGGCATTTGGCCAAGTTGGGTAATCGCCAATTCCAGGTACGGCAGGAAGACCAAGACCAGTCGCAACCGAAATCGGAATAAAAGGAAATTCACCTGCTGACACACTTGGTAAACCCATAAAACCAGGCGGGATAAGAGAATTAGGAAGTGGTGATGTAGAATTTGGGTCCGTTGGGTAGAGTAACCTCGAGCTCAAATCCAAAACATGTTCAAATCTTCGGGTTGAGTATGAACCCGCAACGGTAAGATCAAGATGCATTCCAAGTTCTTTGTCGTACCGAAAACCAACTTTCCTTCCATATCCATCATCACGTGCAGGCATACCGGATAACAAATCACTCTCTGCGTACTCCTGATCTCGAACCCATATCCGGTAATACTCTCCATCCCGAATTTTTCCGCCATGTACAAATTCTCCAAGAAAAGTTCCTGAACTTTCTAAGGCTAGACGAATAGAATTACCCTGAGTGGATTCAGCAGGTTTGGTTGTAACATTAATGACTCCGCTAACTGCATTAGTTCCCCAGATGGAAGCTCCCGGACCCCGTATAATTTCTGCCCGATCCAGGAGAGCCAGTGGAACTTCTTCTGTCCCCCAAGTAATTGTTCCTCCCATAGGTTGCAAAACCTCACGACCATCTACCAATACGAGAAACTTCTCAGTAGCCGATCCACTAAAATTTCGCATGGTTACGAAATCATCATAAGCATTTCCACGGGTTACATACATACCCCCTACTCCCCTAAAGGAATCAACTAATTGTAAGTGACCTCCATCAAAAACATCATCGGGGCGAATTACGGCAATGGAAGCGGGATTACGCCAATGTTCCTGATCATACCCAAGTACCCCAGAAACAGGTTGATTGGCCAACTCATTCCAATCCATTTCAAGTAAACGGGATAATTCCCGTTTTTCAAAAGAGGAGAGCTCATCTGCCAGTGCTTGAAAAGAGCTAAGAAAAGAAAAAAATAAGATTACCCAAAATCCAATGATAGCTCTTTTAATCCTCTGACTAATAATCGTTAGATTTTTAATGCACATCACAAGAATTACAGATCTATCTACTTTTATTGATAACTTTAACGGCACTTTTTAAGTCCGCTAGCTTCGAACTTATTTGATTTCTTTTTTCTCCAATAGAATCGCGATCAATTAGCAAGCGAACCCTATTTTGTGCATGCTCAAATGCTATTTGTGAGTTTGATGATTTAAATAGTTTTTTGCCATGAACAATTACTACTCCAAGTTTCTCCATTCCAGAAAGTTGCTCAGCGTTCATTGAAGAATTTTGTAGAAGAATCAAGCAGTTGAATCCCTTATTAATTTCCAACAAAGCTTTATCTGTTTGTTTGTTTGAAAACTCAAGTATCTCTAAAGCAAGTTCAGGGCTGGATATTTTCATCACATACTCAAGAGTGTCCTTAAATTTAACGCGATCATCTCCGTGTATAATAATTTTTAAACTAGACCCAGAAGAATTATCATCCCACTGAATATATTTTGACAAATGAGAGATGTATGTAGCTTCCAGTCTTGCTAATTTCCTTTCTTGTTCAATTGGTTGACCAAAACTAAGTTCTGAAACTAATCCAAGACTCAAAACAGCAAAACCAAGCAATGCAATTTTTTGCATTGCTCGATGAGCAAAATTTTGAAATCTGGAAAATTTTAGAAGCATTAGAATTTCTTGTAAATCGACAGTAAAAATGTTCGTTCAACACGGGCGGGTTCAACATCGATGCCAGGGAACATTGTTTCGACATGGTAGGGTTCAAGAAGGTCCCGCCCGAAAAGGCCAATTTCCCAGCCATCCCTTGGTTCCCAAACAATTCCGAGATCCAAACGAAGATGTGAGGGAATTGTGATTGGGTTGTAATCAGATGGAATTTGAGTCTCATCCGAATAATAAAGGCTTTGAACTAGAGTAAGATTATCCGAATAAGCAAACCTTGAAGTAAGGCTGGCAGTTTGCTCAGGGAAATCATAATTCCTCTCTCCTTCGATCTCGCCACGAGCCAGTGAATACCCGCCCCTTAAATTCCATACACTGGAGATATCCCAGTCGATTGAAAGTTCACCACCGTACGATTTGGCATCTTTTGCTTCATAAGCATTGACTGAAGTCTGACTAGCAAGGACTGCATTCTTTGTGTCGTAGTAGTAGGAGGAAAGCTCGATTAGGAGATTTTCATCAGGTCGGCTTCGCCAACCAATTTCATAAGCATCAATTTCCTCACGATCCAAAGATTCATCGCCTTCAAATTGAATATTCGACCAAACCCCTCCTCCGGGCAAAAGAGGATTTGGAATCCAAACTTTTGCGGGAGTTAGGGTCGTGTATCTTTCGCGCAAAGAAGGCTGACGGTGTGCTTTTGAGTAACCCGCCCAAAAAACATTTGAATCATTGGCTAGCCAAGACGCACGAACACCAGGCTGAAAACCCGTACCCGCTAAGTCGTTTTCTTCAAATTTAGTCCCGATGGATACTTCAATCGAATCTGTTAGACTTATCGAGTCTTGTAGATAGGCACTAAGACGATCGAAGTTGGTAAACTCATCGTCATAGGAAAGAATCGGTGTAGAGTCGGAGTAAGATGAGGGAAGAGCAAGATTTGTTGGATTGCTAAGTAATGAAAGATTTTTTAACGATGAATATGCAAAAGGTTCAATGACTTCTGTTGTGACATCCAATTCGGTTCGGCGAACTGCCAATCCAAAAGAAAGTCGATGAAAATCTCCCAAGGGCCGGTTAGCATCGAAACCCAAATCATATTGTGTCTGATCCCAATCGAACCCAATGTGACCGAGCGAAATTTCAGTATGTTCAACTGCTCCAGTAAGTGACCATTCCAGATCGGATTCAGTTATACCATCAAGTTTTGCAATGACATGACCTGAGTCGTTAGTGAGATCTCCATACTGCTCAAATCTAGATATACTAAAATTTTGAAAAGGCACTGTACCAGTGCCTATATTGGCCCAAGTCAAAGGGTTGTAGGTCAATAAACTAGGTTCTGGTAAAAGAGCCTGAACTTGTGCCTGTGTTGCAAACGGTGGGATGCCTGCAACTCTAAGACCTTGTACTATAGATAAAGGTACAGGAGATAAATTTGTTTGTGGGTCAAATCCTAACAGAGTTTTTAATTGAAGCTGGGAAGCAGCAGGTAAACTTCCGAGATCGTAGAGCAAACGGTTGGACAAATCCAATGTATGCTCAAGTCGCCGGGTAGCCAGAACACCAGCGATATAAAAATTCAAATCTGAATTTAATTCCTTATCGAACCGAAAGCCGGCTTTTCGGAGATATCCATTATCCCGAGCGGGCAATCCAGAATCAAGAGTGCCTTCCGCGTACTCCTGATCACGAACCCATAACCGATAGTAGCTATTATCAGAAACTTGTCCACCATGGACATAGTCACCCATAAAAGTACCGTTATCCTGAACCAAAAAGCGAAATGAATCTCCCTGAGTATCCGAAGAGTGCTTAGTAACCAGATTGATAACCCCATTAACCGCATTGGTTCCCCAAATCGATGCACCCGGGCCTCGAACAATTTCGATACGGTCTATTACTGAAACCGGATAATCATCTACAGAGTAATTTGCACTGCCGAGCATGAGCTGGGAAACTTCCCTGCCTCCTATTTTACCAAGGAATTTCTGCGGCGAGAAACCACTGAAATTACGCATCGCGGCGAAATTATCATAGGCCAGGCCACGGGAAACATGCATGCCTGGAACGGCACGCAAGGCTTCCACTGAATTGGCAAAGCCAAAATCCGTGATATCATTTGGTTGTATGACATGAACGGAGGCTGGGTTACGCCAATATTCCTGATCATAGCCCAACACACCCTGTACGGGTTGTTCGGCCAAATCGTCAATATCGAGTTCGAGTAACCTTTTTAATTCTGCCTTCTCGAAATTAGAAAGTTCGTCCGCATAGGATAAAAAATTGGCAAAAAACAGCACAAAAAGGACTGTAATTGACAGTATTTTCCTAAGAAAAGTCATTCTTCAATCTATAATTGAAGTGCGGATCAGTAATATCTTTCTGGAGTTTTAGGAAACTACATCAATCATGGACTTAAGGATCGTGTTCCATGTCGATGGGTTTTCAAGAGTTGCATTGGGGAACATGCATCCGTCCCAGCAAATGTGCTTGATTCCACGGCTCTCAAAATCTTTTAGCCAATAATGAGCACAACGAGTGATATCTAATTTTCCATTGGGATCATCTGCCGGGCAGTGCTTTCCAGTCTTATCGTGTGAACCTGCTCCATGAACTTCACCGTCATTCTGAGCCACATGAAAATCGATGGTCCATGGACGCAATTTATCAGTCATCTTCTCGTATGCAGGCCAAAATTCTTCCTCTGCATATCCATCGTGCAACAAAGCATGCTCAGGTGCATTGTATCCCATAAGGTAAAGATAAGTGTGAGCCAAGTCTGCCTGAAAACCCAGTGAGTCCGGCATACCCACACCTTCAAGAATATCGAGCATATCTTTCCAACTATGCATACCAGCCCAGCAAATTTCTCCTTCAGCAGCCAACCTTTCACCATGATCTGCGGCAATTTTGGCGGCTTCCTTAAAGGTGGCAACTATGCTAGCAGTATTGGCACTTGAATCTTCCCTCCATTTTTCAACCCCAAACTCAGCCGAATCAATCCGAATCACACCACCTTTACGGGCACCATGCTCATTAAAAACTCTGGCAATACGACATGCCATTTTAACCGCATCAAGAAATTTTCCCTTTTGTTCATCTGTACCCATAGCGGAGTCGCCGACCGTTCCTGGCCAAACGGGTGCTACCAATGATCCTATATCAAATCCCTTACCAACTATAAGGTCAGCAATCTCCTTAAGTTCATCATCGCTTGCTTCAGGATTGGTATGGGGTAAGAAGAGAAAGTAATCAATTCCGTCAAACTTACGACCGTCAACATTCGCTGCAGCGGTTAGATCAAGCATTCGCTCCAAACTAATTGGCGGTTCCTGTCCCTCGTCGTCGCCTTTGCCCACAAGACCAGGCCACATTGCATTGTGAAGTTTAAGGGAAGATAGACTCATAATAATGTATTTTGTGTTTAGGGATTTTGGGATTTAGGTTTATTCTAGAAACAAAAACATATTCATTCTGACAAGAAAAAACTTTGAAAAAATCATTCATATACTTGCATTTTATATGTTTATGCATCTAAGTAACTTTTATATATCATGAAAATTATAAACCTTACGCTAAACCTTATTTTTCTTCTTTCTTTTTTATTTACTGTCACTGGAAAACCTTCTGAAGGACCAAGTGCTGGACTCGAAGAACTTTTCCCCGGACCAATTCTTGATTCTGATGGTAACGAGGTGTCCAAAGATGTTTTGACTGGAAAAACTGTCGGAATTTACTTTTCAGCTCATTGGTGCCCTCCATGTCGAGCTTTCACTCCAAACTTGGTCAAATTTCGTGACAAAAACAAAAAGAATTTTGAGGTTATATTTGTTAGCTCTGACCGATCCCCTAAGGCACAAATGGATTACATGGATGAAGCAGGTATGAATTGGTATACCCTTCCACATCGCTCCGCTACAGCCAATGCTCTTGCCAAGAAATTTCAAGTCAGAGGAATCCCATCGCTTGTAATTGTTTCAGAAGATGGAAAGACCGTCACAAAAAATGGTCGTGGAGATGTGTCAAGTAATCCGAAAGGTGCACTCAAGAGTTGGCAGAAAAAATCTTAGTAGATTGAGTAGCTTGCCTTGATTGTAAATCTGTGCCTAGTGATACAAGGAACACTTATTTCAAAAACTTAACAATAACAGCTATCATATTTTGTTTGCCCGTATTCAGTGAGGGGCAAACTAGTTGGAATTCAACCTCCCTTTTGTTAGAAGCAGGTGAATTGATCGAAGTCGTCCCCCCTGATAACTCCCGAAGGGTACGATTTTTAATTAAGGATAATTTATCTGACGAATGGAAAACTTGGCAGACAAGCCATGTTCCAAAAGATGCGAATGGATCAATTTATTTTCGCTTACCTTACGATATTCGAAGAAGTGATATTCGATTTGAGTGGAATGAGTATGATCCTTTTCCCTTTTCTTTTTACTCTGGCAAAAGTAATTTCAGCACAAGGGCATCTGATCCCGTAAAAAGAAATAATTTACTCTACAACTATGAAGTTGCGAGCTTCAGAACTTCTGAAGAATCAGTAACTGAAGATGAAAGTAGTGAGGTCGAAGAATCTGATATCTGGAAAATAGTTGGAAATTATTTGTATTTTTTTAATCAGCGAAGAGGTCTGCAAATCATTGATCTCAGCAATCCACTTGAGCCTGAGATTAGAGCAAGGCACCGGCTGCCAGCATCAGGTGAGCAGATGTATGTCAGTGATGACGGAGAGTTTATTTTTCTTTTTGTGACTCCACCTCATCAAAAATGGCCGTACCAATCAAATTTGCGGGTGCTTCAATTTAAGGATGAAGAAATCAAAGAAATTTCTGATTTAAAATTATTCGGCTATTATCGTGAGAGCAGAATGGTGGGAAAAACCCTGCATATCATTACTGAAGAATGGAAAAATGAAGCAACCGAATGGAAAGGTTGGAATTTTAATTATTCAACGGTTCTCTCATCCTTCGGTCTGGAAGATCCTGAAGATATCGAAAAAATAAGTGAAATTGCCACTGCCGGAGCACCTCAAGTAATCTTTGCCACCAATGAAAAGCTGGCAGTGGTAACCCGAGACCCTCAAGATTATTACAACGGTCACCTGGTTAGAATTTATGATTTGAGTGATTTCACGAAAATCCCTCAAAAAATCTCCCTCATTCAACCAGGAGGAAGAATCCTGGATAAATTCAAAATTCGAATCAGCGGTGACACCTTAACCCTGATCTCTCAAGCCAACCGTAACAGTAATTGGAACAGCCGATACTCCCTGCTGGAAAATTTTGATATCAATACAGGCGAACTTTTGGGGTCTCTGGAATTAGCTGAAAGGGAAACTCTTTATGCCACCAGATTTGACGGGGATTTCGCTTACATCGTTACCTTCTTGCGGGTAGACCCGCTCTTTATCGTTGATCTCCAAGATCCATATAATCCGCTGTTACTTTCTGAATTAATAGTTCCGGGGTGGTCCGAATACCTTGAAGTCCTGGACAATCAGCTATTTGCAGTGGGAGTCGAAAATAGCCAGGTTACCGCATCGCTTTTCGATGTATCCGACAAAGCCAATCCATTCCTCTCCCGGCGCATCTACATGGGAAATGAAAATGAGTACACTTGGAGCGAGGCAAATTATGATGAAAAAGCGATTGGGAAAGTTCCTTCTCACGGTTTGTTTTTCATCCCCTATCAAACTTGGTCAAGCGGAATTCAGGAGAATAAATTACAAATCCTCAAGTACAGTAATCAGCTTCTTGAAAAGGGCGGTGAGATTTCTCATCAGATGGAAGTGAGGAGATCAGTGACGGACAGCACCGGCATCTATCTTTTTTCACTCTCGGGCAAAGAATTGGTGGTAAGTAACATTCTTGATACCAATAACCCCTATGAGGTAACCCGAGTGCCTCTATCATGGCCTACGGACAAGATTCACATAATGGGCGAGTACACCATACAGATCGAAGACTTCAGCACATATGGTTGGGGCTGGGGGTGGAGGTGGGGTTATCCATCCCATGATCAAAATGTAACCCTACGCCTCACTCCAACGGATGACTTTGATAAGCTTATTCATTCTTACAACGCAGGGGCGGGCAGATTATTGGGAAGTCTGGTAGAAAACGACCTTATTCATTTGGCCATTCTGAAGGATGGGAATTTGTCTCTTCAGATTCTTGAGATCGATGATGAAAAGATAATTCATTTAGCCGAAACTGAATCAAATCTACAAAACACTTCTTACGATTTTGAAATGGAAGCTTTCGTCCTTGAAGACAACTTGATCTGCTGGGCTAGCAAGGCGAATACCCATGCCGATTTAATGCCAATGGCCAGAAGATCCGCTATAATAGTCGATGATTGGTACCCGTACCCGTACAATTCAACAACAGTAGTTGATGTTCAAGTTTTTGAATATGAAAAAAATTTGGTAAATTCATCCATAAATCTCGAAAGCAATACAAGCTGTCGAATTACAGCTTCAGAAACCTCTGGGCCCTTCCTAATTGGCAATAAGCTTATCTACGGAGGAACACATATCATCGATCAATACAAAGATTATAATGTAGTAGCATCGGAATCGAATTCCTCGTTCTATCAGATTGATTTATCTAATCCAGAATTTCCTACAGTTGGGCAAAAAATCCCTTCACCCGGATTATTAATTGGTGCTCAACATAATGAAAGTACCTCCGACACCGGTTACCTTTATTTTGAGAATCAGGAAGTACAAATTGGAAATTACCGCCCCATCCCTTTGCTACGAGAAAACTCAATTTACCAAGACTTTGGCCGTTCCATGACCGTCTGTGCTTTTGATGGTGCAAACATCTACCTGCTCACTGAGTTGGATTTGTCTGATACTTCTGGCCCCATTGAGATAAGTCAGCAAGCTTCCTTCGTGGCTCATTCCGAGAGAGACTCGAAAGGTATTGATGCATACAAAATTCAGGAAAATGGTTCCTTACTTCTGATTGATTCTGTTTTCTCAAAGTACAATATCCATCAGTTGATTTCTCAACAAGGAATACTCGTTGGGAAAAGCGATGATGGTATCCATGTTAGCGAAAATCTACTGGAGTGGCCAAAACAAGAACTTTCAGGAAGATTTTTCCTCAACTTGCAAGATTTCTCTTCTGGTGAATTTGGTCTAGGGATTGCCACTGGAAACTATGGTGTGGAATGGTTCAATCGTCCGGATTCGATACCACAAAACTCATTCGACAATCCCTACAACTTTATACCTCCTGCCGATGACGATTTCGTAACAATGGCTCTTGTCCCATACTACAATCCAACTATGG
>Ga0163109_10002361_pt1 | contig 14796 bp, 2 predicted proteins | sample CRUFie1St13metaG_FD_108704 | JGI IMG/M metagenome (GOLD analysis project Ga0163109, IMG submission 108704) | Marine microbial communities from the Costa Rica Dome - CRUD Field 142mm St13 metaG | ecosystem: Environmental > Aquatic > Marine > Oceanic > Photic zone | place: Costa Rica: the Eastern... | reverse complement strand
TTTGAGGCGGTCAAGAAAAGTTTAAGAGAATTCTTGCGTTCTTCTGAAACTTTTACGGACTATAACTTTGAAGGATCAGTTCTTACGCAACTGATCGATCTTTTGGCGTATAATACCTATTACTCTGGATTAAATGCTAATTTAGTTGCTAATGAAGTATTCTTTGATAGTGCGTCTATCAGAGAGAACGTAGTTTCTCTTGCAAAACTGGTTGGATATACTCCAAGGTCTGCAAAAGCATCAAAAGCAGTTGTTACTCTTGATATTGTCGTCAATCCACAAACCGCTGCATTGACTTTGAAGAAGGGTAATTCCTTTATTGGTAGTAATGGTGATGGATCCTTTATCTTTAGTGTCCTGAACGACATTACAAGAGAAGCATACATGGATGCTAATGGTGTTCGTAGAATTACCTTTAGTGAGATGGATGTATATCAGGGATCATTCCTAAACTTACAGTATACTGTTGATACATCAACTAAGCAAAAGTTTATTGTACCTAGTGCAGACGCTGATGTTGATCTTCTCAATGTAATTGTTGATGAAGTTGATTTCAACATCCCTCAGAGATACAATAGTGTAAAAAATATTACAGAACTCAATTCAACTGATAGAGTTTACTTTATTCAAGAAAATAAGAACGAGCAGTTTGAGTTAATTTTCGGTGATGGCGTTTTTGGAAGAAAATTAAAGAACTTAGATGCAATCACCATTGAATATCTTGTTACTAACAAGAAAGCAGCAAACAAATGTACTGAATTTACCTTCACAGGTCAGTTAGAGTACGGTGGACAGACGTTTACACAGACAAACCCAACTGTTACTGTCATTGATGAGTCAACAGGTGGTGCAGAACCAGAAAACATCACTTCAATTAAGTATCTTGCTCCACGTTTTTACTCTGCACAGAAAAGAGCAGTTACTGTAAGAGATTATGAGACCTTGATTAGAGATATTTCACCTAATCTTGAGTCATTATCGGTATTTGGTGGTGAGGAAGCAGATCCTCCACAGTATGGTAAGGTATTCATCGTTGCAAAACCATTTGGAGCAGAAACTCTTACCACTACTGCTAAGCAAAATCTTAAAAAAGACATTAAGGAGTTTTCTATCCTTACAGTTATCCCTGAGGTAATTGATCCGTCATATCTGTATCTTGATATTGACTCGTTTGTCTATTATGACAATAATAAGTCAAGAAAGAATCAGCAAGAAATTGAAAACGCAGTCAAGAACACTATTGTTGGATTTGGGGCAACTGATGACCTCAATAGATTCAACGGTAAGTTCAAATACAGTAAATTAGTTGGTACTATTGATGATGCTGATAATGGCATTACATCAAACATCACTAGGATTCGTTTAAGAAAGAATTTTACAGTTATTCCTAACGTATTTGCTTCATACGAGGTATGTTATGGAAATAGAATCTCTGAAAATACAGATATCATCTCTTCTGGGTTTAAAATTACAGGACAAGATTCAACCTACGTATTTTACTTAGAAAAAATACAAAATACCAATACAATTGCTATTTTCCGTTATGATGGAAGTACTAAGAGATATTTTAGTAAGAACGTAGGTTCTATTGACTATGAAAAAGGGGAAATAAATATTAATGCTATCAATATTAATTCTGTGATCGGTGATACGGGTTATATTACAGTTTCAGTAGTTCCTAAGTCAAATGACATCATGGCATTAAGAGATTTATATCTTGCCATCGATCCAGCAGGTGTTAATGTTAGCGTAATCCTAGATGCATTAACATCATCATCTAGAACATCAGGTGTCGGTCAAATTCCAGTATCTAGTTAAACATGTTTAACGATTTAAAAGTATCAAGTTCCATTGTTGGGCAAGTACCGTCATACTACCCAGCAGAGTATCCTAATTTTGTCAATTTCTTAAAAGATTACTATAGGTTCTTGGAAACCAATGGTAATCCTCTTGATCTCCTTAATGGAGTTCAGGATTTAATTGATGTTGACACATATACTGGAATTGATGCTTCTTCATCGTTAAAAGTTGCTATTGATGCTGATGATAAAGAAATTGTAGTTGCTGGACACGTAGTATTTCCAAGAGCACAGGGATTATTAAAAATTGATGATGAAGTTATCATCTACAATAAGAGATCTTATAGTGTAGATGGTAATGGAGATAATATTACCACATTTGATGGTTGTACAAGAGGATTTACTTATAATAATCTGACTTATGGTGATGGTTTTACTGCAAACAATGAAACAACACCTGCAGCACACTCTACAGGCGCTGTAGTATTCAATCAGTCATTCTCATACATCTTATATTTCCTTGAAGAGTTAAGATCTAATTATTTGATTGATTTTCCATCAAATATCTTAACCGATAATATTGGCGATATCAATATTAATCAAATTCTTAAAAATGCGAAAGATTTTTATCTTTCCAAAGGAACACCTAGTGGAATTGATTTTTACTTCAACTTTCTGTTCCAGAAAAAACCAGAACTTCGTAATTATAAAGAAAATCTCTACGCACCATCAGAAGCAACTTTCCAAAACAAAAATATTGTAAGATTAGAGAGTTTAGATACTTTTTTTGTTCCAGACCTAGTTGGTAGTAGCATTTTACAAAAGGGTGTGGAATATCCAGTACAAACTGCAGAAAATGTGTTCTCATTTGCAAGTCAAGTATATGAGTTCGAGATTTCAAATGGTGAGCAGATCTTACCTACAAATTTCACTGTAGTTACAGCAATTCCAGAAACTGTTGGTAATGAGAGAAGATTATATGTCGATTCTACTTTTGGATTCCCAGAAGTTGGAGTTTTAAGAATTAACCAGGACTTGGTAACTTATACTGGTAAAAGATCTAATTATTTTGAGTGTGGTTCTGATTTAGATCAAGTAGTAGATTCATTCCAATCAACAAACGATATTTCTTTGTTGTTAGGTGATATTGTATATGATAATTCTACTTTAGCAACTGCCAAAAATAATCCTGGAGCATCATTCGTAGTTTATGTTGGAATTTCTGATGTTACCATTGAGACAAACAATATTGGTTATCAAACAGGTGATTTAGGATTTGTAAGCAATGTTATTGTCGAGGATAATCTTATTGTAAGTGGTTGGGAGTTTAACGACACACTTCCACTAGATTTGAATGAATCACTAGTTGCAGGTGTAACTAAGGTCTATACAGATGATGAATATGTGTATATGCCATATTCAACGATTCCTTTCTATGATATTACTTACAATACAAGCAACTCTATTATCAAAGAGGAAGATATCTTTGTAAAGATACCAAAAGTATTTGAGCAAAGCAATGAGTTAGATAAAGAAGATATTCCAGTAAATTCACCTGTTGGTATTCTTAGAGATGGAACTCCTCTTCTGAGTTGGAAGAGTGCGACTACATTAACCAGAGGTGAACTTGAAAGTGTGACTATTATTGATGGTGGAAGTAATTTTAATGTTCATACTCCACCTTCAGTAAAATTAGATGGTCCTACTAAATTAAATGATGCTGATCAAACAGGTGTAACAGCAGAAGTATCACTTGGGATCAATGGATCTGTAAGAAACGTTTATATTAAAAACAAAGGTGAAGGATATGATCCAGATACAGTAATTGTCGTAACAAAAAATCCACTCAATGATCCTAATGTCCCATTTAGAGATGCGGTTCTTAGACCATTAATTGTAGATGGTAAAATCTCTAAAGTCAGGATTGTAGATCCAGGAACAGGATATACTCATCAACCCACTGTTACCATTACACCAGACAATACAGTTGGATCTACCGATGCTGATATTGAAGTTGTCGTTACTGGACCAATTTATAAAGTAAATATTGATAATCCTGGTTCTCTGTATACTCAAGATCCAGAATATCAAATTCTAAAAGGTGATGGTGCTGCAGGTCTTGTTAATATTGAAAATGGTAAACTTTTGAGTGTTGACTTGGTAAATGGTGGACAAGGTTACAAATCTGCTCCAAAAGTTACTGTTGTTGATAAAACTGGTGGTGGTATTGGTGCAGAAGTTGTATCTACATTTAACGCTGCACAAGGAATTGTCACTGGGTTTACTGTAACCAACTCTGGTCTAAATTACAATGAATTTAATACTTCTATTGTAATTAGTGAAGAAGGATCTGGTGAGATCCTTGAAATGAATGTTCAACGTTGGAATTTACTTAATAACTGGGATTCTGACAATGTTGGTAATTACAATACATCTGATGGTTCATTGTTGTTAGAGGGTGGTGTTGTTGATGGTAAAACAGAAAAAAGATTCACTATTTTAGGTTCTCCTAAAAAACTAGAAATCGATGGTGAGATTCCAAACCTTTCTAGTAATCCAGTTGTAAACCAGCAACATTCACCAATCATTGGATGGGCATTGGATGGATCACCAATCTATGGTCCATATGGTTTTGAGGTTGCAAATGATGCATCTTCTGCTATTACTAATATAGGATCAGGATATAGTAAATTACAAGCAAACTCATTACCAGCACAATCAATTAGAAGAAGATCTACTTCCCCTGGTCTCCTTGCAAATTACCCAATGGGTTCATTTGCTGAAGATTATGTATTCACACAAGTTTTCCCAGTAGGACTGGATTCTGAGAATGGTAGATTCTGTGTCACACCTGAATTTCCAAATGGTGTGTACGCTTATTTTACGACTATTAATAATCAGGATAGAAAGCAGGGATTCCCATTCTTTGTTGGACCAAAGTTTAAAGGAAAAACTCAAACTGATTTCAATATTTTAGAATCATCTAATATTGAAAATGTTTCTGGTCTTAAGAGATATCTCACTCCAGGAGGGAATGCATATCATAAACCAACTGATACTGGAAACTTTATTGTAGATTCGATTCCATCATCTACTGATGCTGCAGTAGATAGTGTTGCTGTTCTTGCTTCTGGTGTTGGTTACAAATTAGGTGATATTCTGGCATTTAATAATGAAGGAACAGGTGGATTTGGTGCTGCTGCTTTTGTCAGTACAATTAAGGGTCAAACTGTAACAAGTGTTTCTAAAGCAACTTATGATTACTTAGAGTATGATGAAGAAAATATCCCATTCGCTTCTGGTTCTACCATTCAAACTGTAGGTGGATTTTCAGCGAGTGTCTATTCTGTAGACCAGAAGTTGAAGAGAATGTATCTTACTGGTGTTACTGGTGGACCACTTCAAGATGGTGATAGAATCTTTGATACTAGTTTGACAGTTGATGTTGATGTTAATACAGAAGTAGTTGGATCTGCTATTGGTACTGCTGCTCTGAATAACTTAGTAAACACAGCAGAATTGGTTGATAATCTTGATAGTGTTACTGGATATATTAGATTACAAAATTATAACCTTAGTGGTACTATTGCACTGTACACTATTGGTAAATATATCAAAATTGAAGAAGAGTATTGTAAGATTATTCAAGTATATACTTCTGACAATGCAATTCTTGTACGTAGGGGTGTAAATGAAACTACACAAGAAGCATACGCTGCTGGAACTACAGTAACTCTCACAGCAGAGATACCAGTATTTGATAGCACTGTATTTGAAATCAATGATATCATTTCAGTTAATACTGAAAAATTTAAGATTATTGACATTGATATTTTTAAAGACAATAAAGTAGTTTCTACTAAAATTGTCAATGGAGGCAGTAGTAATGTAGGTACTTTCTATCTTTTCTTTGATGGAGTTCTTCAAACATTTGGTGGTCAAGCAACACAGGTTGTACAACTTGGTGCTAGTGGTGAAGTAGAAGATTTGACCTTTGATGCACAGACAGGAATTACAGCAAATCCTAAAGTACAAATTGGTACACTTAGTAATTACAATGATCCTAATCAAAACTTCTTGAATGTTGAGATTTTAGCAAGTGCTTACAATCATAAGTTAATTGTAGAGAGAACAGCGTTCTCAACTGGTGCAGTGTTCCACTATCCAAGAACAGTTGTCAATAGATTGAGATTTATTAATGGTCTTGTGGTCAAATATGAAGAAGACAGAATTCTTGCAAAACTCAACTCTGCTAATAATCAATTAGTACAAAATGACTTTGTAAAAGTCAGTGCAGCATTACAAACAACAAACACATATAATATACAATATAACTCCGTCAATAATCCTCCTAGATTTGAAGTTGATACTGGGAATGGGTATGATCATACTATTGATACTCTAGAATTTTATGAGGGTAGCACTTATACCTTTAATGTACCTAATATTAATCTGGGTGCTATCAATATTGAATTTTATGGTCCATCATATGATGCTGTAACAAATGCTAGAAGTATTGGTAGAAAATATTTTGATGTAAACATTAATAGAACTATTGAAGCTGGAAATATTACTAAGTTTACAATATTCCCAGATGATTCTGATTTGACTGATTATATCATGAGAATTAGTCATGTTGGTGGATCTGATTACAGAGATTATACAATTAGAACAATCTCAGAACCAATTAATGGTGAGTATAATGTTGTAAACTCTAGTACAACCTATTTTGAGATCTACACCAAGGAAGATCCTCTACCAAATTCTAATTTTGTTTATGACTCTAATACAATTTCATATATTACAAGATCTTTAAATGCAACTGGTGGTATCAATACCGTTACATTGACATCTGGTGGATTTAACTATACTACAACTCCTGTAATTTCATCAATCACTACAGTCGCAGGAGAAGGTGCTATTCTTGAACCTGTTTCTGATAATATTGGAAAAATTAACAATGTTAAGGCAGTATCTTCTGGTTATGGATACAGTCCAGATGCAACACAAAAACCATCTGTAATTTTCCCAAGAATTACAAAAATTAAGAACAATTTCATTGTAAGTAATCTTGTAATCGACGATCCTGGTAGTCAGTATATCTTTGCACCAAGAATTGTGTTGAGTGGCGGTGGTATACCTGCTAATAGTACAAATCATGCAATTATTGAGGCACAGGTTACAAACGGTCGTATTATTGATGTTGATTTAGTATTCCCTGGCATTAGATATAATAGTGCTCCAATTATTGACGTAGAAAAATATTACTATGCTGGATTAACTTCTAGTGGTGAACTTTCGTTTAAATTTGCATTTAATCAATATATTCTTGAAAATGATATCTTTAAATTTAGAGCATACTATGAAGAGAATGGTGTAGAGAAATTTGTTGATAGTAGCATTAACTTCTATGCTAAAATCAATAGCACTACTATCTCTGCTAGAGAACAACCAGTATCGAACAATACTCCCGATGTTAATCCATTGACTCAGGTAACATTACCTGGTGGAGCAACTCCAACTAGATATGAATTAATTTCTCTATCAAGAAAGGCATCAGTTAGTGCTATTGTATCTAAATCTCAATTTATCAGTGGTGAAAAAGTAACTATTAATGGAGATCCTCAAAAGATTGGATTTGTTACCAATAATAAGGGTTGGCAGCAGGGTAGTTCTATTTTAAGAATTGAAAATTATAATTATCTAATTACAGAGAATGATGAGATCAGTGGATCTGACTCTGGTGCATTTGGTATTGTTGAATCTGCATTTGGTATTAGTGCAGTCACTGATGTTGGACCTATCGTACAAACTCCTAAGAAATTCTTAGATACTAAGTCATTCTTAAGTTCTAGTGCATTGAGATTGCAAGATAGTTATAGATATCAAAAATTTGCATATGAAATTGGAACAGAGGTTCCATTTGTTGAGTGGAAAGAGGGTTACCAGAAAGCAGCACACCCAACAGGTTACAATTTGTTTGCAAGAACTGCTATTGATAATGTTATTGGTAGATCAAATACCGTCCAATCTATTGTCAATGTTTCAACTAATGTAAACGAAGTTGTATCATTTAGAACAAAATACAACTATCTTGTAACAAAGAATAATGGTTTAGATGAGGTTGAAGTTAAAAATAGATTGCTGACAGACGTTAAGAATATTAAAGATTCTGTTGTTGCTGCTTTTGAAGATATTTCTCTTCAATTTGATGGCATCGAGAATGCGTTTGAACTTAAAGTAGTAGATCCTGTTACTCCTACAGTTCAAGACCAAAATGGAAACGATGTTGTTAATTACATTGAAAATTATGATATAGATCAGATGGTTGTCCTTCTTGACAATATTATTCAAACTTACGGCACCTCTTGGATTGTAACTGATGCTGATAAGACCATTAGGTTCACTTCAAATAGAGATGCTGGTGAATTAATGCCACCTGAAGTTATGCATTATAGGCAGTTTAATGATGACACCGTAGTTTATCATATGTGTCAAACTACAACTGTTTCTACTGATACATTTGATCTTGTTCAAAATGATTCTACTGTATTCCCATCAGGTATCTTTAGTTCTGTTGATGAAGATAATTATATGGTCTTCATTGATGGTGTAATTCAGTTAAATTCTTCTTTTGCTATTTCTGGAGGTGGAGGTTCTCCTACAATTCAATTTACAGAAACTCTTCCAATTGGATCTGAACTTTCTATTAGATATCTTTCTGGATTCTTAAAGAATGAATTTACTTCAGGTACAGTTACTGCTGGTACTGCAATTACTTTAAGTAATAAACCAAGTGGTGTTACATCGAAGCAAAGTTACTTTGTATTTGTTGATGGTATTGTAATTACAACAGACGATTATGAAATTGATGGAAGTAATGATTTAGTATTTGATTATGATTTTTCATATGATACATTAATTGTTATTGTTGATCCTCTTGGAGTTTCTTTAGAAGAACAAGAAGAAGTTCTTTTAACCACAAAGTATGATTATAAGGTCAATGATGGACAACTTGTAATTCCAGTAGGATTTACTATCAATCCTGAAGATTACCTTGTAGAAATTGCTGGTGTTACTCAAACTCCATACATTGTTTATGAGACCCTTACCAGTGGTATTAGAAAAATTAATTTCTTTGAACCACCACAAAGATATGAGGGACCTGATCGTTCTGTTGGTAGACAGTTTATTGGTTTACTTTATCAAAGATCAGATGCTGATGGTTCTTTAGGAACAACACAAAACTATCAGTTTGATGATGTTAGTAAGAACATTATTCATACACTAGAACCAATTAATAACTTTATTATTGGTGACTTTGTTATTAATTCAAATGAATTAGCAAGTGCCGTAATTACAGATAAGAGTACTGCTATTACTAGAGTTGTTATTGAAACTGGACATACTGGTGCAGTTGCTGCTGCTGGAACATTTGACATTGTTGTTAATGATTTAACTAACATCTTTGTAGGTGATAGAGTTAAATTTAAAGCATCACATGGTATGACGAGTAATTCTGATGATGAACTTCAAATCTCTGCCATCAATAGTGGCACTAGAACAATTACTCTTACAAATATTAGTTCTGGTTCTTTAACCATCACCATGGCACAAGATACTGGAATTAGATTCCTGCATCATACATTGGTTGTTGAGCAACTTGTGACTGATGCGTCTATTACTAATAGAGATAATTCCTTTACTAATGCACAAACTGTTCTTAGTGGTCTTGTAAGTTCTCAGAAAAATAACGTTATTACATCAATTGATGAGGTTTTTGGTGTTTCTCTTGCTGATACTGCATTTGACGTTGTTAGTGCAACAGGTCTTTCTCAAAATGATTATATCGTAATTGATAATACTGAAATTGTAAAAATTACAAATATTTCATCAAATACATTAACTGTTACCAGATCACAATTAAATACTAATGCACCATTGTTCCATGGTAATGGATCTTCAGTACAAAAGATTACTCCATACTCTTTAACTGTACAAAGTTTTAATAGAGGATTTGATGGTCAGAAAACAGAGTTTGTATTGAAAGAAAATGGTAATCCTGTTGCAATTACTGCTGACAAAGATATTTTCGTAATTGTCAATGGTATCTTACAAAAGAGAGGATCTTCTTACAACTTAGTTGAGGTAGATCCTGATGGAACTCCAGGAACTTCTGATGAGTTTTCTAAATTGGTATTTACTGAAGCACCTTCAGACGGTACGCCATTTAACTGTTTCTACGTTGGTGAACAGATTTCCATTAGAGATATCTCAAATGAATTTAATGGTATTGAAACTGCCTTTGACCTGCGTGATGTTAATGGTGAGATTTTCAGTTTGATTTCTAACGGAAGAGCAGAGGCAAATATTTCTGCCAACCTTATTCTGTTTATTGATGGAGTATATCAGATTCCATCAACTACTGAGTTTGGAAGAGAGGAAGCATATCCAGAATCACTATCATCATTCAAATTATTTGGTAGTTTGATTGAATTCTCTGCTCCTCCAAAATTTGGTTCTGAATTTGAAGGATATATCTTTGTGGGTTCACCAGATGATTATGAGAGTATTGATGTTGACGCTACAGTTGAAGCAGGTGACACTATAGTTCAATCAAATGAAGTTTCTTCTAGAGGAATTATTAATGTCTTAAGTGCTACCAGATTAGCAACAACTAACTCCCAAGGACAAAGAAATACGAATCCATTGTCTGGAATCAATCCAGGAACTATTGGTGAATATGGTTGGTGGTTAAGTGATCTTATAAAAGAGGCAAAAGTAAGGGAGTCGTTGAGATCTAGAAGAACTTTAACTACTACAATTAACTCATTACCAGGGGGAATATTCCCACTTTCTGGTACTACACTATACACCACTGCTATTGCATCTATTGTATTAGATGGCATTTCTTCAGATTTACCAAATAATCCAGATGATGATACTAACTTGATTACCTTTGCATTACCTGCAACTACACATTTTGGTCCTAGAAGAATCAATGCAAGGTATACTACATTTGTACCAAGAAATCCATCAATTAGTGGATCCCTTGATGAGATTCAAGGTGTAAAACTTAGTGGAGATTTGGCGTTTGATCAAATTGTTGAATTGGATGCTTCTGCGGCAAATGCACCATTCCTTGCACCAAGTCAAGGATCTGGTAATGGTATTATTAACGAGTCCGTTTCTAAAATTAAATTTGGAGTTGGACTTGCCAATTCTGCAACTGTTATTAACTGGGATGCGACAAATCGCTTCCTTTATGTCAAATTAGACAATCCCGCAAACGTAATTGCTAATGGAGATACCATTCAGTTACAGAATAACAATCTGAATACTGTTGGTCCTGTTACTGATAATGATTTGATTGCGGAATATCAATCACTAACGGTTGGTAACGAATTATATTATAACTTCTAGTCCTATAAATAAAAAGAAAACTGTTTAACGATGGCGGCAATTTTAACCGATAGATTTAGGGTAGTCCTTGCTGAAAATTTCAGACAGAGAGTTGCTTTGGGTGAAGATCCTCAGTTTGTGGATGGTAACGGCAATAGAACTGTAGATGAAATTGGATTATATTTGTTTTTTGCAAAATCTGATGGTTGGACAAATAACCAACCAGTAAATCCTATTGATAATCAGGAAGCAGCATTTAATATCTATGACCAGATGATTGGATTGAAAAAGATCCCTTCTTCAGAAATTAGATCTGTAATCCCAAACAAAACCTGGTCTTCAGGAACCACCTATGACATTTACCGTCACAATTACGGTTCTGTCATCAATGCTACTAATAACGTAGTAAATTATGTTGAGGGTCTTAACACAGAGATTCATTTGTATGAAACAAACTTCTTTGTTGTTACCTCTGAGTATAAAGTATATAAGTGTTTGAATAATAACAACAATGGACAATCTACTGTTGAACCGTCGTCAACAACTAGTTCTCCATTTACATTGTCTGATGGATATGTTTGGAAGTTTATGTTTAGCGTAAATGCTAACGATTTTGAAAGATTTAAGAGTGATGAATATATTCCTATCCCAGAAACCTCTAGTATTGATGCTAATAATGCAATTCTTCCAGCATCAAACTACGGTGGTGCAATCTATAATGTTGTAATTAAAACACCTGGTACAAACTATACTGCAAACTCTGAGTTTGACATTATTGGAGATGGTCAGAACGGTAGAGTTAGAATTACCTCTACAGACGCTGCAGGTGCCATCACAGGCATTAAAGTTCTTAACCCTGGAACTGGGTATACGTTCGCACAGATCAACACTACAGGCGGTTCTAGTGCCCTCTTAGAACCAATCATCACTCCTAAAGAGGGTATGGCAACAACTGGAATGCCATTAGAGTTAGGTGCTTACAGATTAGCACTTCACTGCAAATTAGAGAATACTGATTTTGTATTTGGTAATGATTTTAGTGTTGTTGGTATTATCTACAATCCAGTTACAACTAGCACTTCAGCAACATTGAATGGTGCTAGAAAAATGACATTAGCTTACTCTAGTTCTGGTGTAAGTCCTTTATCAAATGCACAAGAAGATTATGACGACGTTTTAATTTCTACCCCAGGTGCTGGTAGTGGTGCCACTGGAAGAATTGTTCATTATGAACCAGATACTGTAAATAATATCTACACGATTTATTTTACACAAGAAAATGTTCTTAATGCTGGTTTGAGAAGTGATGGTTCTAGACCTACATTCCAAGATGGTGAATCTATCATTATTGGTTCAGAAACCGTTACTATCAATACGGTCTCAGAACCAGACATCGTAAGAGGGTCTGGAGAAATCATCTACATAGATAATAGGAATACAATTTCCAGAGCGCAAGACCAAACAGAAGATTTCAAAATTATTTTAGAGTTCTAAGAGATGCCCCAGACAACTAACCTGAACACTCCTCCATATTTTGAGGACTTTGACGCAACAGATAACTTTCATAAAGTTCTGTTTCGACCAGGATTCCCTTTGCAGGCAAGGGAACTAACAGTTCTGCAATCTTTATTGCAGGATCAAATTGAAAAGTTTGGATCGAGCATCTATAAAGATGGTGCTATGGTCATTCCAGGGCAAATCTCATATGACCTGTATTATACTTCTGTGCTCATTGAGGATGAGTATTTTGGAATCTCTTCGGACACAATTAGGCAATTTATTGTTGGTCAGACCATTATTGGTCAATCTTCTGGTGTAAGGGCAAGAGTTGTTAATGCAATCTCTTCAGAAGAGTCGGAAAAGGGCAAAACGACTCTTTATGTTAAGTATACAAGTGCTGGATCTTCAAATACCTCTGGAACATTTGCTGACGATGAAATTCTCTTAGCAGAGGATTCTTTCAGTATTGGGGAAACTGTAATTCAAGCAGACACTGACTTTGCAAAGTGTGTTACTGAGGATGCAACACATACGGGTTCTGCTGCAAAAATTACTCCTGGCATTTATTTTATCAAAGGATTCTTCACCTCTGTCGAAGAACAAGAAATTATCCTTGATCAATTTGCTACCACACCATCTTATAGGATTGGTCTGCAAGTATTAGAAACTATTGTAACTCCTGAGGATGATCAGACGCTTACAGATCCTTCTCAGGGATATTCTAACTATTCTGCACCTGGAGCACATAGATTAAAGTTACAAGCAAAACTTACTAAGAAAAGTTTAACTGATGAGTCAGTCACTGACTTTATCGAATTATTGAAATTAGAACAAGGTGAATTAAGAGAGATTGTAACTACTTCTAGAGCACAGATTGCTCGTACATTAGAAGATACTTTAGCAAGAAGAACCTATGATGAATCAGGTGATTATGAGGTAAAAACTTATAAGTTTACCAAAGATGAGAATTTGAATGATGGTGTAAACAATGGTATTTTCTCAGTTGGTGAAAAAACCGATCAAGATAATACTCCATCAGCAGATCTTTTTAATGTCAATGTAGGTCCAGGAAAATCATATGTACTTGGATATGAAATTGAGAACGTAACAACAAACTACGTTGATGTTGAAAAACCAAGAACCACTGATAAAGAAACTAATAAACTCATTGCTACAGATGCAAGAGGATTTGAGTTCAGAACTGCAAAGAGTAACGAACCAATCTATAATAACTTACAATCTGCATATCAATCTAATCAAATTGCAGCACTGAAAGATGGTGCTAATGTAATTGGTTATGGTTTGTTTGTCGGTTTTGAAACAGAAACTTCTTATGATGTTGTAAGAATTGCTGCAATTAAATTCCTTGCAAAAACAAACACTATCAATGATGTTGATACCATTGTTATTAATGGCACTACCAATTTTGAAACTAATAGTGTAAGTGGTGGACATACATTTACTATTGCTAGTACTGGTGGAAGAACTAATCCATATATTTTCAAAGCATTTAACGATAATGTAATCAAAACTCTTGAGGGTGCCTCTGCATTTAATATTAAAACTGTTGCTACTGGCACTATTAATGGAACAGGAAGTGGTGGATCTGTTAACGTTCCATTTGCATCTTCAAATGTAAGTGACTATACTTTAAGAATTGATAACGACGGTGTAGGAGTTGCAAGAGCACTTACTGCAGCAACTCCAAACTTGAGCGGTGGTAACTTTAGTTTCACTATTGCGACTGATGCTAATACTGCAAATGACAGTTTTGTAATTTATGGTCCAAAGAATGTACCAAATCCTGTATTGAAATTAGCATCTCTCAAAAAAATGAGAGTAATTAAACTTAAAGATATTGATTCACTGAACAAGTATAATCTTAATGATACCACTTTAAGTTTAGGTATCACTAGAGTATCAAAGGTTCATGCTATCTACAATTATAGCGATGCATCTGCAAACGATTTTGATAACGTATATCCTAACGTAACTTATAATACTGGTACTCCAGCATTTAAAGCAGGAGAAATTATTGTAGGAAGATCTAGTGGTGCAAAAGGAAGAGTTATCAAGCAAGAATCTTCTACAACAA
>Ga0163109_10002358_pt1 | contig 14800 bp, 9 predicted proteins | sample CRUFie1St13metaG_FD_108704 | JGI IMG/M metagenome (GOLD analysis project Ga0163109, IMG submission 108704) | Marine microbial communities from the Costa Rica Dome - CRUD Field 142mm St13 metaG | ecosystem: Environmental > Aquatic > Marine > Oceanic > Photic zone | place: Costa Rica: the Eastern... | reverse complement strand
TCACTAATTAAAGGTGTGTGCAGGGTAAGGGTTTGCGTCATAGGCGCTCCTTCTACACCCACCCATTGGCTGCGGTGGAGTACGGTACGCGTTAATGCATCCCGACTACCCGCATAGGCAGGATTTACGTTTAAGGTGTTTTGCGTAAAATTGGTGTAGACCGGTTCCTGCTGTGCTGATGCTACAGAAAGGCCGAGCGTGCAAAACAATCCAAGGGCGATTCCTCGCCTGATAAAACTTCTTTTATTGTGTATCATAACTTATCGATTCAGATAAACATATCCTTTAAATAGTGTTTGGCTTCCTGGTCCAAAGGCTCCCACGCTGCCAAGATCTATGAGGTAGAAATAGGTTCCTACAGGTAGGTCCTCTCCTATGAGACTCACGCCGTTATTGCTCTTTCCATCCCATCCATTGGCGTTGGTATAGGGTTTTGCTTGATAGACCAGGCTGCCCCACCGGTTATATACTTTTACCTCAGCTTCGAAGAAATTGTCGATTCCTTGAATAAACCAAGTGTCATTGGTACCATCTCCGTTGGGTGAGAATCCTTCCGGAATGCTAAAGGTGCAATCCTCTGTGGTCGTAACCTCAAGCGTAATGCTTGTTTGGAGATAACTACAAGGTTCAAGTGGATTGGTACCGTCAGTTACTTCCGTTCCATCGATTACGCCGTCTCCGTCCGTATCGGGATTGAAGGGATCCGTTCCTCCAATTTCTTCCTCTTGATTGGTCAACCCATCGCTGTCACAATCAAATGTGCTATCCCCAACTTGGCAGGTGACTTGTATAAGCACGGTATCCAAACTGCATGCTATGGGTAGGGTGTCTCCATTCACAATGAGGCCCGTATCGCAAATTTCAAATACAAGAGTATCTACACCTGTAAAGTTATTATCTGGGATGTAGGTGTAATTACCTGTAGAGTCAACAGTAATCGTACCATGACTTGGGCCACTTATAGGTACATTGGGATATACAAGGGTCGATAGCTCAGGATCGTATTCATTGCTATCGATTAGGTTGATAGATAGTGTATCACTCGACGCGATAAAGTAAAATGTATCGAAGACTACTGGAGGATCATTAACAGGAGTGATGGTAAAGAAGATCCAATTCGTATCGCAATTCTGAGGTGGATTAGGTGTTCCATCGTCACATAAAATGACTCCTATTGAATCACTTCCATAATATTCTGGATTAGGGGTATAGGTATACTCCCCGTTCGTATTAATCGAGAGAACACCATGATTGGGAAGTGCAAAAACAGTTGAATAGATGACATTGCCATCAACATCGGTGTCTTCAGCTCCAACGACATTTCCAGTATAGACTTCGTCTTCTTCTATGGTAATGCTGTCATTGATAATCACAGGCGCATCATTGACAGGAATTACCGTGATAAATATCCAATTGGTATCGCATAGCGTAGGAGGAGTAGGTGGTCCATCATCGCAGATGATCACAGAGAAACTATCTAATCCATAGTAGTCAGAACTTGGTATATAGGTATAGCTTCCAGAAGAGTCTGTGAGTATCAATTCGCCATGGAGTGTGGAGTCCACCAATTCGGCAAGAATAAAGCTGCCATCTAAAGCAATATCATTGCCATCAACGTAGCTCGACGTAAGGGTATCATCTTCAAGAACGGATTCTGAATTGTTTACTATGACTGGCGTGTCTGTCACAGGAAAAACATTGATATACAGCCACATCGTATCACAAATCTCATTGAGGATTGGGAAGGCTCCAAGTTCTCCAAAGTCACACAAGAGTAAACTGAAAGAATCTACTCCATAAAAGTTTGGATCAGGATTATAACTGAATACGGGGTTTCCATTGATATCCTGAGTTATAAATACCGTACCATTGTCCGTAGAATCGATTAACGTTGGGGATTGGAATCCCCCTTCGATATCGGTGTCCGTGGAATCGAGTATGGGCATGTCAATTAGGAATGAATCCTCCTGAGCAATAAAAAACTTGTCATTGATTGTAGGGGTATCATTGATAGGCACAACTTCGATAAACAAGGTGTCGTAGACGATTATTGCAGGTGGTGGATACCCTGCATCGGTAAACCCAATAACGATGGTGTCGTTGCCATAATAATGCGCAGGGGTTGAGTAGTCAAAGCTTCCATCGACAAAGAAGGTAAAGGTCGCATTCGGATTAGACTGGTAAATTGGATTGGAAGCAAAGTCAGGATAAAGAATAACAGGCGCCGTGGTTTGCTCTGCAAAAATATCTGCGCTATCATGTTCCAAGGATTCATCCCAGAAATCATCTGATAAGGTTACGTCTTCATTGACTGTATAATAATCATTGGTAATCGTCGGCGTATCGTTTACAGTATCAATATCGATATACAGCGTATCAAAGTAACACCAATTGCTCCCTGGAACACCGGAAATATTTTGGTCGCACACTTCAAAGATGGCCGTATCTAAACCATATTGATTTGGATAAGGAGAAAAGAAATAACTTCCATTGGGAAGGGCAAACATATCACCTAAGGACGGACTATCTGCCACGGTGAATTGAACCACTGCAGTTGGATTAAATCCATAAAATTCTTCGATAACACCCGCGGTATCGGTATCCTCTAGAATAAAGATGGAGTCCAAGGTAATCGGATCAATGGTTACCATGTAAAATGTATCGGTGTAGTTGGTAATTGCAGGTAGTGGGTCGCCATCATCGTCTGCTGTAAACACGGTAGAGTCTACGCCGAGGTATCCGCTATCTGGAGTATAGGTCACTAATCCTGTGGAGTCCCAATAAATTACTTCCCCATGAATCGCTGAGTCTTGATAAGACGTCACAAAAAGATTGCCATCATCGATATCGCCTTGAAGCGTATTACCATTCGTGGTGGAATCCAGGAGGCAAACCATAAATTCATTAGCCATTTGGGCTGTATCATTTACGCCAATGATGTTGATAATAATAGTATCTGTTGTGCAGAGTGAATCAGGAAACCCTTCATCACACACGCTAATTACAAAGGTGTCAAGCCCATAGAGGTCGGTTAAGGGGCTGTATTCAAAGTATCCATCTGCAGCCAGCGTGTCGAGCGTCCCTAAGCTTGGAGGAGACAATAGGGTATCTATAAAGACGACTGGGCTGTAGTTGATGGAATCAGCGTTGTCATTAAAGAGGATCGTATCGGTAAAGGCAGAATCCTCGAATGTGGTAAAGGTGTTAAGCGTAACAACCGGAGCATCACTGACGGGAAGCACGGTGATAAAGATGGTATCTGGCAGGCAGGTATTGTTTACTGTATCACAGACTTCTAAGATGGCTGTATCTAGCCCGTTATAGTTGGAGTCAAGGTGAATCGAGTAACTGCCTAACGTGTTGTTACCAAAGGTAAGTGACCCCCCATTCATAGGGTTTTGTAAAATAGAGTTGATTTGTAGAACTCCGCCGTTAAGCGCACTATCCCCATTGTTCAAGAGAAGACCTGCAAAGGTTTCATCTTCATTAAAGGTGATGGTGTCGTTAACAATGATTGGGTTGGGACGAACTTCGAGAAGAATGGAAGCCACATTGGATGAATTTCCACTCGTATCCTGAATACTGTAATGCGCCGTATCTAATCCGTAAACTCCAGGATTAACCTCGAACGTCAAGTTTCCTTGATTGTCAACCCAAAGTAAACCCAGGGAAGTAGTGAGCGAGTCTTGCTGCCCAGGACTAAGGGTGTCGAGATCAATGGATGACGAGTCAAGGTCGCCATCTACATCGAGGTCATTGCTGATCAAGGATACAAAAGCATCCATATTCTCTTGCGTAGAAACCGTGTCATCTATGGCAACGGGTGGATTTTGTGCTTGCAGAGCCTGAGAAAAAAAGAGGCTAATGAATCCTGTACAAAGGATAAATCTTAGAAACGGTGTGGAGTTAAAAAATTTGTTCACAAGGCGTAAATTCAGTGCGTTAAGATACGCAAAACAAGAAGGAGTTAACATTTACGTAAAGTTGGTTCTACTCCTTAAAATGTTGACTGTCAATGAAAAGAGCCATTTTTTATTTTCGATATGCCCTGTTGTGGTTTACGGCATTAGGATACATTTCAGTTGGGATTCTTCATTTTGTCAATAAGGATTTTTTTATGTGCATTATGCCGCCCTATATCCCATTTCACTCGTTTTGTGTTTTGTTTAGTGGGTTTGCAGAGATCCTTCTCGGCTGCGCGTTACTAATTCCGGCATACAGGCGCTGGGCTAGTTACGGTATTCTCGCTTTGCTTGTTGCGGTCTTTCCTGCCAACATATACTTAGCGATGGATGCAGGAGCCCAGGCTTGCCTTGAAACAACCTCCACGATTGCCATAGCACGGCTACCTTTTCAGGCAGTGTTTGCTCTGATCGCATGGTGGTTAGGTCAACCGTTCTATCCCGGTACGCAAAGTGCTATGGCCGATTGGTTTGAGTTGAAAGGGTGGACAATCTCTCATGATATTCCAGAAGGGCTACACCGAAGTGTGGTTATTGCTGCCCCTCACACGAGTAATTGGGATATTATCTATGCTCGTGGCGGGTTTCTGCAGCTAGGGATTCCGCTGAGATTTGCGATAAAGTCCGATTGGATTCGTTTTCCCTTTAGACGCATTATGACCCGATGGGGTGCTTTACCGATCTATCGAAATCAAAAGGTAGGTGAGGCAAAAAAAAGCCGTGTTGAGGTCATGGCTGAATTGTATAACGAGCATAAGGATATTGCCATCATGGTAGCGCCGGAAGGGAGCCGCTCCCTTCGTAAGCAATGGAAGACTGGGTTTTACTATGTGGCCTTGAAGGCTAATGTTCCCATTGGTTTGGGATACCTTGACTATCAAAAAAAGGAGGCAGGTATTGCTCGTCTCTTGTGGCCAAGTGGGGATCTTGAAAAAGATATGCTAGAAATTATGGCGTTTTATGCCTCAATTTCTCCCCGCTATCCAGAACTGTTCTCCTTGGATGAGCGCTACGCAGGCGGCTCAGTCGATTCAGATGAAGAGAAGAGATAAGAAAGTACAACTTGCCTCACGGCATGTAATGTATTGGCATCAATTATGTCCATGTTATCCTTTTCGGTATGCCAATGGTCAGCAAACGAAGCGCTCGCACGGTAATTGATAATATCAATCATAGGAATTTTTGCGATGGTATTCACATAGAGGTGGTCGTCCTCCACGGCATAGTTTGATACATCGACAAAGCGTCTTTCGTATCCTAGATCTTTAGCAAGACACCATACTTCTTTAAGCACACTGCTAGCATACTGTGTAGAGTGCTTCTCTTTGGAAAAGTAAGCATCACTTGCTCCTACCATATCGAGGAGTATACCTGCACTGTATTGAGGGGAAAGGCCATTTTCTGCAATGCGTTGAGACCAAATTCTGCTTCCCACACAATATGGATTGATTTCCTCTCCAGAATACGGGTCATTCGCTCCATAGTCTTCGAGGTCAAAAAATAAGATGTCAATGCCTTGATCTGTTCCAAGATGGTGTAATATTCGGGCGATTTCTAGCAATACACCAACACCACTGGCCCCATCATCGGCTCCATCAAAGAGACCACTCCCATCTTGGTCAGCATAGGGTCGTGTATCCCAATGCGCAGCGAGCAAAACTCTATTGGTGGTAACTTCGGGGTTAAATTGTGCCCATATGTTTCGCCCTTGGACCAAACTATCAACCTGGAGATCAGGAAACGCTTTTAGCTTGTCTTGAACTTGCTGAACCATAACTGTATCGCAATACATTGAAAGCCATTCAATCAATTGGTCTCCGCACAATCTATGTGCTTCGGTTTCGGGTATGCGAGGTCCGAAGTCGACCTGCATCTGAACAAATTGATAGGATGAATCCCCCAAGGCCTCAAGACCTTTTGGTAGAATGGCTATTTTTTGACAGGTGGGTTTAGGGGGGATATCTTTTTTCTCGGTTTCATCTGTTTGCGGCGAAGTATTTCCAGTGCAGCCTATATAGAGGCAGAGAATCAACCCTGCAAAGAGTACAATTAACCAATATTTGCTTACTTGATTTCCCACGAGCTTCCCTCTTTGTTGTCAGAAAACGTTACGCCTACAGAAGACAGCCCATCACGCAAGGCATCAGCAACTGCCCAATTTTTTTCTGTGCGTGCCTTATTGCGGATGCCTAGTAGAGCGTCCATTACTTTATCTAAGGAGTCATTATGCCCACTGCTTGTGCTAAACTCTAAACCTAAAACTTGATGCACAATGCCTTTGAATATGGCTAAGCACTGACTCTTTGTATCTGAATCAAGCGAGGTGGAATGATGTTGCATGCGTTGTATGCTATTAATTACTTCAAATAACGAAGCAATACAACGTGGCGTATTGAGGTCGTCACTTAAATGGTTTAGTGCATCGTGTAACGCATCAAACAAAGCGCTGGCATCCTCTTTATTACCTTTTCCTTCGGGCATATTTTCTAAGCTCTCCATCCCTTTTTGAAGGCGAATAAATCCTTTCTCTGCCGCTTGTAAGGCCTCGTTGGAGAAGTCAAGTGGACTGGAATAATGGGTCTGGTACATAAAAAACTTAACCACCATCGGCGGATATCCCCTTTCTAGAAGCTCATGTTCACCGCTGACAAACTCCATGGGTAAGATGGAATTATTGAGGGACTTGGACATCTTTGTTCCGTTGATAGTAAGCATGTTGGTATGCATCCAGTACCGTGCGCTGCTTCCTTCACCTGCTGCTTGACATTGAGCTATTTCGCATTCATGATGGGGAAATTTCAAGTCCATGCCGCCACCGTGAATATCAAACGTTTTTCCCAGGTATTTCGTGCTCATGGCAGAACATTCCAGGTGCCATCCCGGTACGCCAACGCCCCATGGAGAAGGCCACTTCATAATGGTGTCGTCCGATGCCTTTTTCCAAAGTGCGAAGTCGGCAAAAAACCGCTTATCCTCTCCGCCATCAAGATTGCGCGTTTGTTGATCAAGCTCTTCTAAGACTCGACCTGATAATTGACCATAGTTAAATTCCTTAGCATACTTTTCTACATCAAAATAGACCGACCCATTAGCCTCATAGGCAAAGCCCTTCTCTATAATGGACTCGATCATGGAAATTTGCTCGACAATATGTCCTGTAGCTGTGGGCTCAACATCGGGGTCGAGCAGGCCAAACACATCAGAAACCCTATGGAATCCACGGCTGTATTTCTGTACAATTTCCATGGGCTCGATTTTTTCAAGCCTTGCTCTTTTCTCTACTCGATCTTCTCCTGAGTCATCCGTTAAGTGTCCAACATCGGTGATGTTTCGAACGTAGCGCACCTTATACCCCAAGTAACGCAAGTATCGATTGAGGACATCAAAGGAGATGAAGGTTCGAAGGTTCCCCATATGCACCTCATTGTAGACGGTAGGTCCACAAACATAGAGACCGACAAAAGGTGGGTTAATCGGTTCAAATGCTTCTTTTTGACCGCTAAGGGTATTTTGTAACCGTAATGTAGGTGCCTTCATAGTGTGAAGATAAAATTTCCTTTGTCCTATCGTGCGGAGAAAATTTCTGACTTCCGCAGTTTAATTTGTTCTAACAATATCTCATTGCCCTGAGCGAGGTTTTCTAGATCGGTCCAGTACGTTAAATCATCTGCTCGTGAAGGGGCGAAGTATAGTCCAAATTCCACTGCCCTTGAAGAATTTTTGGCATTACCCGCCATATTCAGTCCTTCTTGAGCATAGACTAGGTGATTTGAGTCTTGTTTCAGTGCTTTGATTAAGAGCTCATACGCTGTGTCATGGGCATTGTGCTCAAAATGCATCTTAGCCAAATTGCTTGTCATCTCTCGATATTGAGGGTCAACTAGATCTTTAGGAAAAATGGATCGCGCTGAATCAAGGAGCTGAATCGCGTCCTCCAATTGATTCGATGCGTAGGCAGATTGGCTTTTACTACGCAAGATGTGATAGCGACAAAGTGCAAGATTATATTGAATGTCATCACTTGACTTAAGCTTGCTTGCTTCATTAAAATGTTTTTGGGCTAAGGCATATCGATGTTGAGTATAGTATAGCCTAGCCAAATCATAATGAGCGCCAAAGAAGTTAGGATAAATCGATAAGGCGTTAAGATAAAGCTGCTCTTTGTTGTCCTCATCTTCTTTAATATGGCTTGCATACCGTGCTAGAATAGAAGCATTGTTTGGACTTTGCTTCCAATCTTCAGTTAACAGAGTGTTATCGCTTTGCCAGGCAGGTAACCGTTGGATAACCTTCCCACTGTAGGCGGTTAACCATAAAGCACTCAGACCTACAATCCAAAGAGGCTTGCTCGAAGTCCTAGTTATGGCCTCAGCAATTATGAGCAATACTCCAAGAACAGCAAGAAACAAAAAGCGGTCTGCATAGGTGTCAGGGAGCGGTATAAAGATGTGAGAATATGCGACAAGAGGTAGTAGGAAAATGCCTGCAGCGACGAGCAGTCCTTTGAAATTAGGGCTTGATCTTAACAAATAGATCATTGCGCAAAGTATGCAGACACCAACACCTAAAGCGATATAGGGCTTTGGAGAGCTCCAAGAAACCACAGCGATTTGGTATGCGCCATAGTGGTGCACCAATTCTACTGGGTAGATGAGTTTAGTACAGGATAACAAAGTAATCCATAGTGAATTAGCTATGATTTCTAGTGAAGAAGTCATGCCTAAAAAACTATTGTGGACGGCAGTGTAGGAAGATTGAATGTTTTGATAAAACAAAAAGTCTCGAGCATAAAACTGGACTAGAGGGTTGTCGTTGGCACCCCGGTGTAGAAGAATAAACAGTATACCTAGCACAACCGAAAAACCAATTGACCATTTGTACGAAAAGACTTTTTGAGTCAACCGATTAGGAAGGATGCGGAAGAAGTTGATCGCAAACAACAAGACAATCAAGGGGGCAAACATCAAGATATTCTGTTTGGCCTTGTAGCCCATGGCAAAGAGCAATAGACTGAGCATCACCATACATCCTTGATAAAGCAGATGGGATAAAGTGGACTTTTTGAATTTTGGCAAAGCAATCAGGCTTAAGACCAAAAGGATCGATGCCAGTAACTCATCAGCACTTTTTATGTTGGCCACTACTTCAACATGGAGAGGATGTGCTATAAACAAAGCTAAAACGATGCATCTCAATCCAAGAGATATATGGTGGAAGTACTTCTCCAAAAGAAAAAATAGAAGGAAGACCAAGATTGCATACAGTGCAATTTGTCCTTGGTGATATCTCTGTTGTAAAGCCTCATCAGATAAATTTTTATCGTAGAATAGGGCAAAATAGGTTTGACTCAGTGGTCTTGCGATTTTTGCATCGTCTGGAACATTCGCTTGAAAGGTCTTAGAATCCTTTGCCCAAATAGTGCGTAAAGAATCTATTCCTCCTTGTGTTACGGCATTTTCAGTGATGACTTTTTTGTCGTCAAGCACAAAGCCATAGTCAATACTTGGCCAATAGAGTATCACGGCAAATAGCATAAGTAGGATAAGCGACCATCCCTTCTGTTTTGGGGAGGTTTGCTGGACCTTAAAAAGTGATTGTAGCATTCCCATTCCTTGATACCATCTATATGATAAGCGGTTTGTTATGTCAAGATACTATGCTTTTTGGGTTCAAAGGCTTTTGTTTAGGCCTATTGCTTTCTCTAAGCAAGGGAGATTGTGTAATCTTGCAGTCTATGAAATGGCGCTTTTTCTTCTTTCAAGAGTTTTTAGGCCTGCTTCTCGGCGTTGTCCTTGCCTTGGCATTGATGTTTCCCATTACCAGTACGATTATCATGCTGCCTGAAAAGCTCTATGGAATTGTAGCTTCCATCGTTCTTGCGGTGGTTACCTTTCGGCATGCGATAAGTTTTGGTACATTTCCCTTGATTCGCTCAAGAGCGCTTCGATATCTATGGTTTACCACGAATGTTTTTCTAATGCTCTTTGTTTACAACCAATATCAAACCATCCTATCTGATCTTGAGGGCCAGAGCATCACCATTTATATGGAGGAATACGGTGTTTTCCCAGACTATCAAACCGAAGAAGCCTTGTTGGCTTATATCCGTTCGGTGTCTACGCTTGCCATTATCGGAACCTTTCTTGGTATAGTTATTACTAATTACCGTTTGATCAAGTCGTTATTCAAGCAGCGCAATGCTAAGGCTGTAAAAACGCTTTACGAAGAGCACCTTTAGCCTCCACCTTGTTTATCGTCAAGTAAGTATTGTAGCCGATCCATAGAATCAATGTCTTCTAATGGCTTGTCTTTGCGCCACCTCAATATTCTGGGAAACCGTACAGCAAACCCCGATTTATGACGCGTTGATCGGCGGATATCTTCAAAGCCAATTTCCATAACTAACTGGGGTATTACGCTCCGTACAGGACCAAAGCGCTCTTTTGTATTCTTTTTAACAAACTTGTCTACTTCCGTGATTTCTTTATCTGTTAAGCCGGAATAGGCTTTGGCAAATGGCAGGAGCGTTCGAGTGTTCTTATCGTCTGAAGACCATACAGCAAAGGTGTAATCGCTGTAAAGGTTTGCCCGTCTGCCGCTTCCTCGATTGGCATAGAGTAATACCGCATCTACCGTCATAGGGTTTACCTTCCATTTCCACCAATCCCCGCGCTTACGCCCTTCTCGGTATTGGCTTTCATTAGCCTTTATCATAAACCCTTCCGCCCTATGTTGCCTTGATAGTTTATGTAGGTCCACTAAGTGGCTCCACGAATTGACGTTTATGGCATCGGAAATCATGACCTTGTCGAGTGGATGTTGGTGCATAAATTGTTCAAGGTGGCTTCTGCGTGATTTCAGGATTTCTTTTCGAAGATCTTTGCCATCGCGTTCAAGGATGTCATAGGCGATAAAACGAACGGGAACCTTTTGCAACATATTTTTCGAAGGTTGTTTTCGACCTAAGCGTCGTTGCAGTTGTTCAAAAGGTTCGATTGAATCTGTATAGGCTACAATTTCTCCATCAAGTACAACGTCCTCATTGAACGATTCTCCTGCACGAATCAATTCAGGAAAGCTATCAGAGATCAATTCCGATCCTCTAGACCAAAGAAAGACCTTACCCTTTCTGCGAATAAGTTGCCCTCGAATACCATCCCATTTCCATTCAATTTGGTAGTCGGTAATCGCGCCTAATTCCTTAAGTGCTTGTTGTTGATCCTTGTCATTTGCCTTGGGATCAGTGGGTATGGGATAGGCTAGATAAAATGGATAGGGTATGCTGAGATCAGACCCTTGGCCACGCGCCATCAACTCTTTGAAGTTAAGTTGCATGGGGTCCCACTGACCGGATAAGGCAAGCGCGATTTGGCCCTCTTCGCATTCTTGGTCCTTTGCCAATGCTTTGATCACTGTCCGTGAAGCAATGCCTAATCGAAAGCCTCCGGTAATCAGCTTGTTAAAAACAAAGCGTTCCTCGGCATTAAGGCTTTTCCAGGCATCTTTTATAGCATGCTCTTGACGCGCTGGCTCTTCTTTCAATGTTTTTAGGTCTTCAAGCCAAACCATCCACTCACTAAGCGTCTTGTGGGAACGTTCTATGGGGTCTGGAAGAAGAAGTGCTAAGGTTTCCGCCGTATCACCAACAATGGATTTGCTTTCGTCAATAAGCCATGGGGGTAGGTTGACAATGTCTGAGGCGATCTCTCGAAGTCGCTGACTCGACATCGGTCTTTTCCTTGTATTTTTGGTAAACAGCGCGATACACCACACCTTGTCGGAATCACTGCACGCTGAAAAGTATTGCACTAAGGCCTCTAAGCGCAGGGAAGTTTTAGTGGTTTGATCCACCCTTCGGACTAAGGCTGAAAAATCCTTCATTCGCTCGCTTGGTTTTCTTCGACTTCATGAAAACCATCGCTAAATGCGGTTTCAGCTACTCGAGCATCCCATCCTTGTTCTGTTAAGTATTGACTAAACAACTGTGAGTATCCATGGGTGACAAGCACTTGACTGGCTTGGCTTTGCTCGATGGCAAACAGCAATCCATTCCAATCTGCATGATCAGAAAGCACAAAGCCTCGGTCGACATTGCGACGTCGACGATTACCCCGAAGCGCCATCCACCCTGAAGCAATGGCCGTTACATACGGCTTATGGTTTTTCATCCATGCTCCATCGGCAGAAGCTGGAGGGGCAATGACAAGGGGTAAGGCTTCCTTAGGGCTATCCTTCCATTCCGTAAAGCTGCTTGTAGCATGAATGGCATATCCTGCATCATGAATGGCTCGATTGAGCTTTTGTACGGCGGAGTGGCATACTACAGGTCCTATACTGGGGTCAATTCCTTGTAAAACACGTTGTGCTTTACCCAAGGAATAAGCGTATATAACCGAAGTGTAGCCCATGGTTTGATTCTTTTTCCACCACGCATTGATTGCATCAAAAACCTGGCTCTCCTCTTCCCAGCGAAATACGGGAAGGCCAAAGGTGGATTCTGTGATAAAGGTGTGGCATGGGATGGGTTCAAATTGATTGCCAAAGGAGTCATGCCCAATCTTGTAGTCCCCACTGGCGACCCATACTTCCCCTTTGTATTCTACTCGAATCATGGCTGACCCAAGCACATGACCTGCAGGATGAAAGCTGAAGGTCACCCCTCCAATCCTGTGTTTTTGACCATATTCCGTCGTCTCTATGGAGAGGGATTGACCGATGCGCTCCCTCATGATGAGTGCGGAACCAGGAGTAGTTAAATAGTGCTTCATGCCATATCGAGCATGGTCTGCGTGGGCATGGGTGATCAAGGCACGGTTTACTTTTCTCCATGGGTCTATGTAGACGTCCGCTTGTGCGCAATAGATACCATTGCTATTGAATTCAAGGAGGGGATGTCTACGGATAGGGTGCACTAATTAAAGGTAGATAGTGAACACCTTTAAGCCAAGTAAGTTGTGTAAACCTGAGATGAAAAAAGAAGTAAGAGGAGGGAAAAAAGTGGAACGGGGCGGAATCGAACCGCCGACACAAGGATTTTCAGTCCTTTGCTCTACCAACTGAGCTACCGTTCCTTCTTTTAGGGACGCCAAAGTTATAATTTTTTGTGGTATGTCCGCACATCAATCCTAAAAGATTCGCCTCTTAGTTTCTTTTCACTAAAAAGCACTATACATTTGCACTATGAGAATACTCATTGCAGGTGCTGGTGAGGTAGGTTTTCATCTTGCCAAAGATCTAGCCATGGAAGGGCAAGACATTGTCCTAGTTGATCCAGACCGCCATCGTTTGGAACATGCTTCCAACACCTTGGATATACAAACTATTGAAGGGGATGCCACATGCCCCAATACCTTATCCAAAGCGGGTATTGCCAATGCGAGTCTTTTAGTAGCCGCCACGAATTTGGAGGCACGGAATATGACGATTTGTACAATAGGAAAGCAACTAGGCGTTAAACGAACCATTGCTAGGATAAGCAATTTGCAACATCTTCGAAACAAGCAAAATATTGACTACCAGGCATTGGGAATCGATATTATGATTTCACCAACGGAGTTAGCTGCGCTCGAAATTTTACGCCTTGTAGAACATTCATCCTTCACAGACCACTACATTTTTGGTGACAATGCGCTCCACTTAGTAGGCATTCGTTTGGCTGCGACTTCCAGTTATGTGGGCCATCCGTTAATGGATATGCGAGAATCGGGTGATGTGCGATTCATTCCTGTATCCATCAAACGAGGTACCGAGACCCTAATTCCTCGAGGAAATACCATCTTGGAGGTTGATGATTTTGTGTATTTCGTATGCATTTCTGAGGCCTTGGACAAGGTGGCTTCACTCGATGGCATTGATCAAGTAGATACCGAGCGCGTAATGATTCTTGGGGGAAGTCGCATTGGGGCGCGAGCCGCTGAACTTCTATCGAAAGAATTTTTCACCAAGTTGATTGAAATTGACCGCGACAAAGCGGTTCGATTAACGGATGAACTTCCGAACACGCTTGTGTTAAATGGTGATGGTCGAAATGTTGAGTTTCTTGAAGAAGAAGATATCTCGGCAACTGACCTTTTTATTGCCGTTACAGGGCAGACCGAGACGAACATTATGTCTTGCTTAGTCGCGAAAAGCAAAGGGGTTAAAAAGACCATTGCACTTGTCGAGAATATAGATTATATGAATTTCTCTCAAGCGGTTGGGGTGGACACGATGTTGAATAAAAAGTTGATTGCAGCCAATAGCATCTTTCGATTTGTTCGAAAAGGAAGTGTAGTTTCTGTAGCCAGTATCCGAGGAGTTGATGCCGAGGTCCTCGAGTTTGAGGTCAACGAGAAATCAAAAGTGATCAACAAGCCCATCCGCGAGTTGAAGATTCCACCAGGTGCAATAATTGGTGGCGTTATTCGAGATGGAGTTGGCAAGGTTACCTTGGGAGATTTTATCATCCTACCCGGGGACCACGTCGTTGTATTTACGATGCCAGATAATATGGATAAGGTAGAACGCTTTTTTCGATGAGATTAAATCACAAGATTATTCTCAGCTTTTTGGGACTGCTCCTGATGCTCAGTGGTCTTTTGATGGCATTATCCATTATTCCTTCTGTTTATTTTAAAGACGGAGTCACCGTGCAATTGGTAATATCAAGTGTTGCTACTTTTTGTAGTGGAGGGCTTTTATATCTTTTTAATCGGGGGAGTTCACGCAACATTGGGAAGCGAGATGGTTATTTAATTGTCACCTTAGGCTGGGTAGTCATGTCGCTCTTCGGTAGCTTACCTTTTCTTTTGACGGGGTCTATCAGCCATGTCCCTGATGCCATTTTTGAATCCATTTCG
>Ga0163109_10002356_pt1 | contig 14804 bp, 8 predicted proteins | sample CRUFie1St13metaG_FD_108704 | JGI IMG/M metagenome (GOLD analysis project Ga0163109, IMG submission 108704) | Marine microbial communities from the Costa Rica Dome - CRUD Field 142mm St13 metaG | ecosystem: Environmental > Aquatic > Marine > Oceanic > Photic zone | place: Costa Rica: the Eastern... | reverse complement strand
TTTATCGAATCTGGCAGCCCAAAATCCATTATTATAAAAAATATCAGATTGTTTAATAGCTAGTAACCCTTTATCTTCTGTTCGTTGAAGTCCCTCATCTAAAAATTCTTTTGAAAAATATTTAATTAGCTCTGGTGATTGAAGGAGTGAATTTAATTTAACTAAATCATCTCTTTGAAGAAACATTCCCCATCCAGTATATGGTTGATGCCTAATATCATCAGTTCTTCTAATATACTTAATCTTTTCACTAAAATTATTATGATCAAATATAGGAACTAACAAATCAGAAAAAAAATCATCTTCTTCTTTATCAGATAAAAGATTATTTAGTGAAGTCCCAATTAAGTATGTATTTGAGGTTTGATAAACAAATATTGTTCCAGGTTTTTTCTTTTTAGGATAGTTATTACAGGAAAAGTTTACTTTTTCTTCATGATTTAGTTTATTAAAAATAAAATTTACAGATGCAAGACTGTCCTCATCACTGTAATGTGATGATGATTTGTAATGTCCAGTTGACATATCAGAAAGATTCTCAATTGTAATATCTTTCCATTTCTTATCTGAACAAGAACTGACTATATTTTCTATTAGAATATTTTTTATAGGTCCATATTTTTTTTCATATGCTGCAATACCTAATGTTCCACTGAGTGTTTTAGTAAGTGAATATGCGGGTAGAAGAATATTCTTACAAAATGGGTAATTTCCAGATCTTGTCTTACATGGACCTATGAAATGCTCCTCACCATCAAAAAAACCAAATGCAGTAACTTCGTCGCCAACAAATGATTCTGAATCAGCAAATGATTCTTTAGGTATATTAGGATATTTTGTATAAATATCCTCGAATGAAGCAAATTTATGAATGCTTGAATCACTTTCATGATTATATGAAGTTATGTCAAAAAAAGAATTAAAAATTGCAATATAGTTAAACTGAAAATATGCGCATGTCTCGCTAGAGATCTGAAAGATACTCTTTGAAATTTCATTATTATCATTAATAGAAAAGATTAATACTCCATTATGAACACAATTAGCATTTTTTTGTATTAAGGAAAACGGAGCAGAAATAAATATAAGCCCATCTTCAAGCCAAGAAAAACCATCAGAAAAACTTAAATCCCAAAAATCATTATTAGTTTCGATAATGCCTTTATTAAGAATTGTAACGTTCTTACCCTCTATAGAAATATCCAAGGTAAATTCAGGAAACTGCTTAAAAAGTTCATCATTATTCCTATTTTTAAATGTTTTTTCATCTTTTATAACTTCAACTCCAATCCCTTCAGGAAAGGAATTTATAGAGTATGTTCCTGAAAAGTTTCTATTGTTTGATTTATTTGACTTTGAACTAATGAAGTCAAAATTTATTGGAGAGTTTAAAGGTGTTTCACCCCATAAAATTTTGCCCAGATCTTTTGCATAAAGACCTGGGCAAATTAATAATAAGAAAAATAGTCTAAACAACAAATATTAGAAAGATTTTTCTACAGAAACACCAATTGTCCTTGGAAGAGCAATAAATTCTCTATCATTACTTCCATAAAAACCTTCAGCAGGATTTGGGCCAAATGCATCACTTTTAAAGACAGCAGTAACCCCCCTTTCATTAGTAACATTCTTAATAAAAAGACTTATGTAAAAATCATCTTTGAAAATAGTTGATGATATGTCAGCAATCTTAAAATCATTTAATTCTTGTGCGTATCTACTATCGTTTTTTAGATGGTTTTTCATTTCGCTTTGAAAATACATATTGGCTCTATTCACGATACCCCACCCATTTGAAAAATAATTAGTATGTGCAATGCCTGCATTCAACATATTTTCTGGAGATCCAGGAAGTTTATCTCCGCTTTGAGCATATACTGAGGGTGTTGATGCTGGAGTAAGCAAATCTTCTTTAAGATCAGAGGCGTTTCTTGCGTAACCTAAATTCCAGTCTAATTTACCCACAGTTCCACTTAACTCAACATCTAACCCCATAGTTTTTGCCTCATCGCCATTAATTACTGCATAAAAACTATAATTTGGGGTATCAGTATTTAATTGAGGATCATTCCAATTGACTTGATATAGACTAATATTATAAAAAATACCATTACTTGAAACTCCTTTAGTTCCAACCTCAAGGTTTAAAACTGAATCAGAATTAAAAGGAACCCAACCTTCTTCCTCTGTAAATGTTCCTTCAGTTGGAACAGCATTTAAACCACCTCTTCTAAATCCTTCAGATAATGTTCCATACCATGTTTGATTTTGCGATGGCATATAAGAGACATTAATCTTAAAAAGAGTGTCTTGTTCTTCATTCTCATGCAATCCCATTGATGATGGTAAATCATATAAGGCAAATCTCATATCTGATTCACCGTCAGCATCAAGAGAAAAATGTCTGAAACCAAGGGTTACATCAATTTTATCAGATGTATGGAACGTAAATTCTCCGTAGACAGCTTTCTGCTTAATTGTTTCTGACACTTTATAATCAAAGTCCTTTTCTAGTGGATCAACAATATAGTCAATTGCCCAGTACAAACCGTTCCAAAAATTTGTTCCTTTAATATAAGTTTGCTGCATTCTCTCAAGGGTTTCACTCTGGTAGAAAATACCGAGTATGTAATCAAATGAATCAGATTTTTCTGAAACAAGTCTTGCTTCAAGAGTTTTACCTGTTTGTTCGTATTGTCTCTCAGCTGGAATATATGGTCTTGGCGGAACTGAATATATACCTCCTACACCAAACCAGTCATAAAAGTAATCAGAAGTTGCTGCTGTTAAAAAACCAGAGTTAGCAAAAAAACCTGTATTGTCTGTAATACTCTCTGACCTTCTTTCATAATTTGATAGGGAAACTTCCAGATCGGCTACAGAACCATCTAAGCTTAGTTCTGCTGTATTTAAAGTTACTTCTCTATCAGATGGCTCAAGCATAACAGCGCCATTTTCATAATCTTTATATTTGGAAGTTCCATAACATCCCGGTGACAATATATTCAAACATGCATCCTGAAGAACATATCTTGTTCCAGTTGAAGAAGCTCTTCTTCCACCTACAGCATCCTCTTGTGAGGTTGATGAAATTAAAAGTTCGACTTTATCGGATAGATCTATAAGAATCTTATGTCTCATAAAGTCAATATCAACTGTATCTGCATCTTTGACAGGATTAATCACTGGAGGTGATGTAAAAAAGTCAAATCCAGTTACGAAACCATTTTTTAATGATGGTATACCAGTCGATCCGTCAATAGGGCCATAAAAAGCTGCAAAACCAGGATAATCTTCAACTTGATGAACATTTACATAGTCAGTAATACCTGGATAATCAGATCTTGTTGTTACAAATCTATATGCGATATTGCTTAACACTGGTATATTCACAACAAAATCAATATTATTTCCAGCACTATTTGATCCATCAACTTCACTTGAAGTAAAATTTATCTTTCCATAAAATTCCTCTAAATCAGGCTTATTGGTTATATATCTTAAGGTCCCACCAAGTGAACCAGATCCATATAAAGTTGATTGTGGCCCCCTTAAAACTTCAACTCTCTCTAGATCTTTTAAAAGAAAGTTTGCAAAAACTGGAGTGTTGTCAACATAAGTCGTTACAGACGCTGCAGCACTTACTGGATAATCTTGCAACGCATTCGAATCAACGTTCAGACCTCTTATTCTTATATTATTAATAGTACCAGCATTTCTAGAGCCTCTATCTACTGTACTTATACCAGCAAAATTCCTAAGTAATTCAGCAGGATCTTGAATTCCTCTAGAACTAACTTCCTCACCAGAAATTGTTGAAATATTGTACGGTACCTCAAAAATGTTGGTTTCCCTTGAAGTTGCAGTTACTACTATTTCTTCAATATCAGTTTGAATCGAATTATTATCTGATTCTTGAGCATGCACAGTAATACTCAGAATAATTGAAAGAATTGTTAATGATTTAAAAAGTTTCATATGTATCCTCTGGGTTTTTTTAGAAGATTATAATATTTTAAGCAAAAAAAAGAAATTTTAATCTTTAAACAATCAATGTGTTTCGTAGTTTGGATCAATAAAATCAATCCTTGCAGAATAAACACCGTTTTCCTCTTTGAGTAACTGTATTATAGGCTTTATTCTCAAAACATTTGGTGTTTTAAGTACAACAAAATTAATATCATTAAAGATTTTTTTTACTTCAAGATTATTTTGTTCAGCAAACGAGATAAAATCAAAACTTGAATCATACTTAACCATTATTGAGCCATCGGTAAATCCAACATGATTTAGTCCAGGAAAAATAATAACTTTTAATTCTGTATTAATCTTAGCAGCATCATCACTTAAATTAATTAGATTGACATTTACTGAATCAAGAGAATATTTGTAATTATTTAACGATGAAAATTGACTTCCAAGTACTTTGTTTTCTGGGTCATATATCACAATAGATTCTGGATAAATTTCTTGTGCAAAACTTTGAAATGAAAAACTTAAAAGAAAAACGAATAAGATATTTTTAATTACCATAAGCAATTATCCCCCAATTCTCTAAAACTCCTGTTGTGCAAACTGTGATGGTATTTCCATCTTCATCTGTTTCCTCAGGGCATCCGCCAGATTCCCAGTTGATTACTTCTAAGGTCCACTGACCATCTAGATTCTCACCATAAAAGCCCGCAACTCCAACTTCAAAGTAATATTCATCATAATCATACTCAGTTTGTAATCTTTTAGGATTATTTATTTTATAAGCAAAAGGATATAAAACATTTAATGTAGTTCCATCAGGAGAGGTTAATCTTAATCCGATATCAGACATGTCTGGATAGTCAAACCATAATCTTAGTCTTATCCATTCAACCTTTCCTTGAGAATTAGGATTTGACTCAAGACTTATTGAATCGGTTAGTTTTTGATCAGCAATATTTAAATCCCAATCTGGATTGAGTTGTTCTGCAGTGACAATATCATAAGTTATGAATTCACCGAGATTATTAGGAGTAAGATTTTCTGCAAAAGTAATTGCGTCAGAAATATTAAGTTTTCCGAAGCCGAACCAATTATGAAAATTATAACCTGCTGCATTTTCAATCCATGAATACATTTGAATTTCTTCATCATTAAAAATGAGAGACTTAGTTCGATCTGGATCTATTTTTGATGCTGTACTTGCTAAAATATGTTTAATATCTCTCCAAGTAAAATCTGGATTAACCTCTAGGAGAAGAGCAACAAGGCCTGCTACAGTAGGCCCCGCTGATGACGTACCATTCATATGTGGCAAGTAGTTACATTCTAAATTCAGCGGATGATCTCCAGTTGATAAAGCATTCCTCGGAGTTCCTGCATCATTTTCTGTTCTTACATATCCAATTTCACAGGTTGATTGATCAGTACTAACTAAAGCAGCTTTGAAATATCTTCTCTGACTTTCACTATAATTCTCAGCAAAATAATTAGGTGGGCCGTAACCGTACTCACCTCCGTATCCTGATATCCATGATGCAGAGCCTGGAGTTGAATAGGACGATCTTTGGTCATCAGCATTTAATGAGGGAATACCAACAAAATATGGTATAGCTGAAATGGGGTCGTTTGTGCTTGTGGTTGTGCATGGCATCTCATCAGAAACTGATTGGTTAGGGCCACAATAACCTCCTATTGCCCAAGAGTTTCCATTTGATTTAATAAAGACAGTGCCCTTGCCTGATCTGGAGTTCTGTGTAATCCCAACCATGGCATCTTTCGTGTCAGCATCAAATATTGGAGGCGAATACCACTCAGAAGCACCGCGACCCCAACTATTGTTGGAAACTCCTATATTAACTGAATAATCTAAGCCATTAAATGAAGAAAAAAGATTCGCATTTGATTGACTCAAAAGCCAGTTATAGCCAACTAATTTAGCATTAGGTGCAATACCTCTTCCACCAAGGTTATTATGTCCTTTCATAGCTATTATTCCAGAAACAGAAGTTCCGTGATCTCCATAAAATGTAGTATTTGTTGGATCATTATCATTCTCAACCCAATCATAGGAACCTTCAATAATGTTATCTTTGAGATCTTCATGAAGAAGTTCTAAACCCTCATCAACAATAGAAACTGTTACTCCTTCACCCGAATATTTGCAATCCATATCTAAAATATTAGAATCTGCTCCAGCAGTGCCAGCAAGATCTCCAAAGTTTTTTTGACCTGTATTTTCTAAGACCCATTGATAAGGAAAAAGAGGGTCATAAGTGAGGTTAATAACTATATTTTTTGATACTGTATGAACCCCATCGAAAACAGTAACAGAAATATTTTTAGTATTATCAATTTCGGGATTATGCCTAGGTGCATTAACAAATAAAAGTTCTCCACTGTCTTTATCAATACTGAAATCATCTAAACTTTCTTCGGAAATTGACCATTCGAGAATGTCTCCTTCAACATCGCTTCCATCTAAATAATCAATGAAAGAGCACATTTCTCGAGCATCTAAAGAGTTTGTATTAATAACAGGTTCTATATCATTTACATTTGTTACAAGAACATCTATTTCTTTTGTCACTGTAATTTGTCCATCAGTTAAGGAAAAAAGTAAATAAAAAATATTTTTTCCTTCATAATCAGGAGAAGAAACAAAATAAAGATCATTATTTTCATCAAGACTAAATTCAAGCTTATCTGCTCCATCATATGAAAGCTGAAGCGAGTCTCCATCAACGTCAAAAATTGAGATATTTTCAACAAAATTTTGATTTTCTGGTGCCTGAAGAGTTGAAGAAATGTTTATAACTGGAGGATCATTGATTGGATTTATGGTGATTTCTACATTAGCAATTGAAGTTTTATTACCTTGAGTAATCATATATTCAAATTCATCAGTACCATTGAAGTCTTGATTTGGAAGATATGATAGTTTTGGCGGTGTACTTTCTACGATTGAAACAACTCCATTTTCTGGATTATTTGCAGAAATTGAAACAGGGGCTGAAGATAAAAATGAATCATTAGCTAAAACATCAATCTCAATAAGATTATCCTCATCGACGTTTGCTGAATTATCAAATGCAGTAATTTCAGGTGCAAGTAAATCCGAATCTACAGATTGATCATCACCAATATATGAAAGAATATCGTTGTTATAAAGTTCTAAAGTTGAAGATGACATATTATCTTCAATAGCATTTTGAAAATCATCTAAGAATGTGCTTAAACTAAAGCTAAAAGTTGCTGTTGTTAAATAATCCTCATTCTTGACTTCGATAACTGGTAAAAGACTTGCTAAAAGATTTGATACCCTCTCAGAAACAATCAAATCCAATTCATTATCAGTAAATTGATAGGCCTTTGCGGTTAAACCCTGGATAAAAGATAGTGATTCAATATCAACTTTTTTATCTGTGGCTGCATACATCTCACTAAGAAGTGCTGCAATAAGAGTAAAAGATTCTCGTGTAGTTATCTCAACTGTGTCATCAGAATTTGTTTCAGTAAGATGTTTTATTAGCTTGCTTAAGGATAGAGCAATTACTGTTAATTGATTATTTTTTTCATATAAATAATCATAAATAGATCCATTACCTTTATTTAAAACTGGATCGACTGTATTTATATTTATTTCTTGGTCAATTCCAAGATATAAATTAATATTTTCTGGGTTTTGAAGAAATGAGGATACAGAACTAATTGGAGAAATAACATTAAAACTAGAAAAACCGTTCATTTTGTGAAGAAGTACTAAGTTATCTAGTGGAGTGCCAGTATCTAAATCAATGCCGCCCTTACTTATCAAGGTTCCGTCATAATACCTTAGAGCAAATTCGCCATTATTATTTGAAATTAGACTATTTTCAATTCCATCCAACTGATAATTATTATTTTGATCAATAAATATTTCAGCTCCTCTTATGTAGCCATCAACAGTAACTCCTAACAGCTGTCTATAGCCTTCAACAATTACACTTGATGATTGATTTCCTCCATTACCAGTGCAATTAAGAAAAAATGTGCTATCCCCAACAAGAGATATTGTTACAAACTCAGAACCAGAGATCGGTCTGGTTCCAGACCAAGAACCAGAAGCTTGACAACTTGTAGCGTTAGAAGAAGACCAAGTTATTAAAACTTCTGTATCCAGTGGAACAGATAAATTATTAGCTTTAATCGTTACTGTTGGTATCGGAGCAGAGCCGCCACTCCCTCCGCCGCATGAAACTAAAAGAAACATAAAAAAGCTTGCTAAAACTTTTTTGGACCTCAAAGTCATCACCATATTTTTAAAAATCATATAATTTTTCTATAACGCTTTTGGAAACTCAAAAAACTTCTTTATTAATGGTTTAAAATGCTCGAGAGATTTAGTTTCATAATCTGGATCAAAAGCTGCTTGATCCCAATCATCTGTGAACTTTATTGCTTTGTTATACCAGGATTCCTTTAAATATTTCTTTCTCAAATCTCTGGGTTTGCCTAAATGATGATAATAGTGTTCTCCCTGAAAGTCCTGGTGAGTTCTGATAATATTATAGGCATCTTCACTTACATAAGGTTTTATTATTTCAGCACATATTTGACCGTGATTTGGAACATTAACAACTTTAGCCATATCGTGGATTAAAGCAATTAAAACCATTTCATCATCAGCACCTGCATTTTCAGCCATAGTAGCAGTCTGAAGGGCATGATGTAATTGGTTTGTTCCAAAACCAAGGGAGAGGTCCTCAAGTTCTTTGAGCATTCCTATTACTCTCGAAGGCATATCTATAATATGCGGAAGATGCTCATTACTGATATGATCCCAATCAGCTTTTGTCCCCTCGGCCATTTTTTTAAACATAATTCAATTAGATCATATTAGAAAATAGAATTTCAAATATTTTTTAAAAAATAAAAAAAATATAATAGCAAATTTAATTTAGTAGGTTGTCTAATGCCTCTCTTACCAAATCATTTGGCACCTTCTTATTTTCTATGTTTAAACCATCTTTTAAGTATTTATTTTCATTCAGTGCCTTCACGATACCCTTATTTGTTAATTCATGGATATAGCTGATTGTTGCTCTATTAAGAGCATTTGTTGCGGTTAGAGGAACAGCGCCTGGCATATTTGTAACACAATAGTGAACTATATCTTTATAGATAAAAGTAGGATTATCATGTGTGGTTGGCTTAGATGTCTCAAAACATCCGCCTTGATCAATTGAAATGTCGACTAATACTGTTCCTGGTTTTAGATCATCAAGCATGGTGTCAGATACAACTTTTGGCGCATTTTTCCCCAAAGAATATACAGAGCCAAGAACTAGATCTGATTCTTTAATTGATTCAGCTATTGCTTCAGGAGTAGAAACAATATAATTGATCTTATCTTCGCCATATTTTAATTTTAAATCAGATAATCTTTTCTCAGATAGATCAATTAAATTGACATTTACTTCATTTTTTATTGCTTTTTGTAGTGATTCTTCTCCTGCTACTCCACATCCAATTATTGTAACTCGACCTAGATCTAAATTATCAAGTGTCCCTATAAGGACTCCCCTTCCTTTGTTTTGTTTTAATAAGAAATAATTGCCTACATTGAAAGCTATTTGACCTGCGATGGCACTCATTGGTGCAAGCAGTGGATATGAATTGTTGGAACTTGTAACAGTCTCATAAGCAATACCTCTTACCCCTGAATCTATTAATTTTTTTGCCAATGATGGGTTGCCTGCAAGGTGAAGATAAGTGAAAAGAGTTATATCCGAATTTAGATATTGAACTTCACATTCCATTGGCTCTTTTACTTTAATTATGAGTTCAGATTTTTTGTAAACTTCAGCTGGTGTATTGAGTATTAATGCTCCAGCTGCTTCATATTTCTCATTTGTAAATCCAATTTCTGCCCCACAATTATTTTCAACATATACTTCATGGCCGTTATTAACAATCTGTTCAACTGACTTAGGTGTCAAGCCTACGCGATGTTCGTTATTTTTAACTTCTTTTGGTAGCCCAACTATCACCCTAAATACCCACCTTTGGAGAGCTCATCCATAGTTCTTTTAAGAGAATCTTCAACAATATCAAACATATCATTTATTTGAGGTTCGGTGATAATTAAAGGTGGACAAAATGCAATAACATCTCCAATTGCTCTAACAATTAAGCCATTATCTTTTGCATGATCGGCAAAAATCTTTCCAGCAACACCTTTTTTATCAAATCCCTTATTAGAGTTTTTCTCTGAAACAAACTCCATTGCCCCAATAAGGCCAATACCTCTGGTATTGCCAACAAGATCATATTGATCACATTTTTTCAGTCTTTCAGTAAAAGTTGGACTAACTTTATTGACATGTTCTAGCATGTTGTCTCTTTCGTAAATTTCTAGAGTCTTAACGGCAACTGCGCATGCAACTGGATGGCCTGAATAAGTATACCCATGACCAAAAATGCCTAGCTCATCACTTTTCTGAGCAACAATATCATAACAATCATCTGAGATAATTACTGCGCTTATAGGCATGTAAGATGAAGAAAGGGCTTTTGCAACAGTTATTGAAACTGGTTTCATATTAAAAGTGTCGGCACCCCAAACATTGCCAGTTCTTCCAAATCCACAAATAACTTCATCATCAATTAATGGAATTTCATACTTATCAAGAATAGGCTGAATAGTTTCAAAATAATTTTTTGGAGGGATAATGACGCCACCGGCTCCCATCAAAGGTTCAGCAAACATTGCAGCAATAGTATCAGGATCTTGCTTAATAATATGATTTTCTAAATCTTCACCAAGCCTCTGAACAAATGATTCCTCTGATTCAGCTTCATGTTTATTCATAAAATAATGTGGCGACATTGCATGAGAAAAATGATTTTGAGGTAGATCAAAATTACCATGAATTGTTGGAAGGCCTGTCAAGGATGAGGTTGCTAGAGTTACACCATGATAAGCTTGAACCCGAGAAAGAAATTTCTTCTTTTTGGTTTTTCCAAGAGCATTATTGATATACCAAAATAATTTTATTTGAGTATCATTAGCATCAGAACCAGAGCTCCCAAAAAAAACTTTGGCGCTATCAAATGGTGATAAATTAACTAACTTTTCTGCAAGCTCAATTGCAGGCTCATGACTTTTAGAGGCAAATAAATTTCCATAAGGGAATTTCTTAAATTGCTCCATTGCTGCATCTGCTAATTCCTCATTTCCATGACCTAATGCATTGCACCAAAGGCCTGCCATACCCTCAATATATTTATTCCCATCAGTATCATATACATAAATACCATCACCTCTCTCTAATATGAATGGTCCAGATTCCTTGTGAGCAATGAGGTTTGTGTTTGGATGAAAAAGAAAATCTTTATCTTTTTTAGATAATTTTTCTGTGAGACTGTTTGGCCTAGACAATTTTATTTTCCCTTAAGTAGTGTAAGTGAATTATACATAATTTATACTTACCAAGAACACAAAAAACACATGAAAATATTTCTAATTGTTATTTTTTTTCTAATCATAGTTGTATCAACTTTTATTTTGCCTAAAGCTTTAAGAATTCATAAAGTGAAAACTTTATACGATAAAGACAAAATTATTTATAACTTTGTGAATATGAATAAGATATTCCCATCAAAAAGCATAAAAGCTTCTAAGCATCCAAAGTCAATTAAAAGAAATATTCAAACATTACCAGAGATATTTTCTTTCGAGGGCGAAACGAAAGATCTTCAGAAATATTTAGATTATTTTTGGACAGATGGAATGATAGTTATCCATAAAGATGAAATAGTTTATGAGAATTATTGGCTTGGCAATAATGAGTCAAAAAAACATATTTCGTGGTCTGTGGCAAAGTCATTCATTTCTGCTCTTGTGGGTATTGCATTTGAGGAAGGATTAATAGACTCTCTTGATGACCCAATAACAAAATATCTAGATGATTTTAAGAATACAGGTTATGACGGTGTTTCTATAAAAAATATTCTTCAAATGTCTACAGGTGTCCTATTTAATGAAGATTATGCAGATTATAACTCTGATATTAATAGATTCGGAAGAGCTATAGCCACTGGAACATCAATGCGTGATTTTTCTATGACCTTGACCAGAGAAAAAGAACCAGGAACATACATGCACTATGTGAGTATTAATACTCAAGTGCTAGGTTTTCTTATTCAAAAAGTTACAAGCAGATCAATTTCAGAATATTTGTATGAAAAAATATGGAACCCTCTTGGAATGGAAGATTCTGCCTATTTTATATTAGATGATGTGGGGGATGAGCTTGCTCTTGGAGGTCTAAATGCTACTTTGAGAGACTATGCAAAGTTTGGTCTGTTATATCTTCAAAAAGGCAGATGGAATGGAACACAAATTCTTTCTGAACAGTGGATTGAAGATTCTCATAAAACTGATGGAGAGCATCTGGTTCCTGGAGTAAGGGATACTTCATCTAATCCTTGGGGTTATGGCTATCAATGGTGGGTACCTGGTTTTCCAGATACTGATTACACTGCATCGGGTGTTTACAATCAATATATTTATATTGATCCTGAATCTGAAATAGTAATTGCTAAGACTTCATCTAATTACAAGTACACATCCGAACTACAAATGTCTAAAGATATGCATATAGCAATGTTTAGATCTATAGCCCAGCATATTAATTCTAAAGATTAAAATGACAGAAAAATATTATGATGCTGTTATTATAGGTGGTGGTCATAATGGATTAGTCTGTTCGTTCTATCTTGCAAGTGCTGGACTCAAAGTAAGAGTCCTTGAGAGAAGAGGTATAGTTGGGGGTGCAGCTGTAACAGAGGAATTTCACCCAGGATTCAAAAATTCAACTGCTAGCTATACAGTAAGCTTATTAAATCCAACTGTCATCAAAGATATGCACTTAAAAGAAAATGGTCTAGAAATTATAAAAAGACCAATTTCTAACTTTCTTCCAATCAGCGATTCAGAATATCTCAAAGTCGGAGGATCTCTTGAGTCTACACAAAAAGAATTCAAAAAGTATTCAGCTAAAGATGCAAATATTCTCCCTGAATATTTAAGACGCATAGAAAATGTTGCAGATGTTCTAAGGGATTTAGCTACAAAAACACCTCTCAACTTAAAAGGCGGTTATATCAATATAGCTAAAACAGTTTTTGATCTTGTGCCAATAGCAAGAAAAACTAATGAGTTGCAGGAAGATCTTTTTAATTTGTTTACAAAAAGTGCAAAAGATTTTTTAGATGCTTGGTTTGAAAATGATCATATAAAGGCTTGTTTTGGCTTTGACTCAATAGTGGGAAATTATGCAAGTCCTGAAACTCCAGGTTCAGCTTACGTTCTTCTTCATCATGTATTTGGAGAAGTTGAAGGAGAAAAAGGAGCATGGGGTCATGCGTTAGGCGGAATGGGATCTATTACACAGTTAATGAAAATTGCATGCGAAGAAAAAGGCGTTGAAATCTCTACAAATACGCCTGTAAAAAAAGTTCTTATTAAAAATAATAAAGCAAATGGAGTTATGCTTGAAGATGGTTCACAAATATTTGCTGATAAAGTTATATCAAACCTCAATCCAAAACTGCTATTCAAAAAACTTGTTGCTAAAAATGATATTGATCAAGAATATCGTAGAAAAATATTGAACTATAAATGTGGTTCTGGAACATTTAGAATGAATGTTGCTTTATCAGAACTCCCAAATTTTAATTGCCTTCCTGGAAAAGATATCAGCGATCATCATAAATCTGGAATAGTAATTGCCCCTACCCTAACCTATATGGATGAAGCTTTTACCGATGCTAAACAATATGGTTGGTCCAAAAATCCAATAGTTGAGATGCTTATTCCCTCGACTGTTGATTCTAATCTTGCACCTAAAGGAAAACATGTTGCTTCTTTATTTTGTCAACAATTTGCTCCAATACTTCAAGATAATAGATCTTGGCATAATGAGAAATATAATGCATCAAATGCAATTATTGAAACTGTTAACCGTTTTGCTCCGAATTTTAAAGAATCAATTTTAGGAATGTCTATTCTATCTCCTTTAGATCTTGAGGAAAAACTAGGACTTATTGGTGGCGACATAATGCATGGTGTAATGTCACTTGATCAAATGTGGGCCGCTAGGCCGGTTTTCAATTATGGAGATTATAAAACTCCTATAAAAGATCTTTTTATCTGTGGTTCAGGAACTCATCCTGGCGGAGGTGTAACTGGTCTTCCAGGAAAAAATTCGTCAAGAGAAATACTCAAGGCATAAAAAAACCCAGGACAAGCCTGGGTTTTTCCAGAAATCTTAAATTAAGAGTCTGATACTGCTGCTGCCCAAATTACAACACCAAATGCAGTCTTATTAACTAAGTCTGCTAAGTTGTAAATAATGTTCAGAGCTTCAGAACTACCCATTAGATAACCGATAGGATAAATAGCCCAACCTACTAAAACAATCATTCTGATAGATTTAAAAGCCATTTGAGAGGCTGCATTTCCACTTGATGCATTAACGTTGGCAGCTTCGCCAGCGAAGATCAAGTAAATAATGTAAGCCCAACCGACCATACCAATTACAAATGCAGGCATTTTTGCCATGTATCCAGCTTCACCCATGTATCCACCGATTAACATAACCAATGAACCAACAAGCAATTTCCAGAATAAGCTTGCGCTTACGCTAGTAACAGCTGCTAGAATGAGGTAGAACTCCACTATTTGAAGTGGAACAGTAATCAACCAGTCAATATATCTGTATACAGTTGGAGAATCTCCAGTTGTAATCCAAACACCTCTCATATAGAGATAGTGCCAGAATGCA
>Ga0163109_10002355_pt1 | contig 14809 bp, 8 predicted proteins | sample CRUFie1St13metaG_FD_108704 | JGI IMG/M metagenome (GOLD analysis project Ga0163109, IMG submission 108704) | Marine microbial communities from the Costa Rica Dome - CRUD Field 142mm St13 metaG | ecosystem: Environmental > Aquatic > Marine > Oceanic > Photic zone | place: Costa Rica: the Eastern... | reverse complement strand
TCAGCACGGGCCAAATTGGCTGTGAGCTTTATTTCATCCCTGATCAATGAGACAATCTTACGATCGCTTGGATCTGCTCCCGCTGGTATAATTTCCAATCGAACTTTTGTATTCTTGGGCCCCTTTATGAGTTTGACTATTTTCTGAAGATTCATGTCGACGACATCTACGAATTCGTCGTCTCCTTGAGCGACACCGACAATCTTGTCATCCTTACCAAGTTCTTCACTAGCTTTGGCAGGTCCTCCTGGAAGAAGCATTTTTATAATGCAGTATCCGTCTTCGCTTTGTAACTGAGCGCCAATGCCAACAAACGAGTTGTTGATTTGTTCATTGAACTGCTCAAGCGAATCTACCGACATGAAGGTAGAGTGGGGGTCAAACATGTTGGTGAGGCTAGTCAGGAATATTTCCTGAACATTCCATGACTCATATTCGCCTAGAGTTTTTTCCCATCTCTCGAATCGACGACGGATAGTTTTAACTGCCTCTTCGAGTACTTCCTTAGAAGGCCCTCCGTTTACAGATTCCTTCTCTTCTGTGCTTTCTTTTTCACCGTCTCCTTTTTTATCGCTAGCTTCCTCAGAGAGGACTTCGTTGAGAATTTCGTAGGTTAGGCGCGCTTCCCAGAGCTTGTCAGCTGCGGCATTATCTTTTGGCCAGTCGGCTTCCTTTCGGTCAGGTTCATAAGTCTTGTCAGAAGTGAGTTCAAAAGGCTTTTCGAGACGTTCGAATACCCAGCCAATACGTTCAAAAGACCGTTTTTGGAATCGTTCAAAAATCTTGTAGGCAGGGTATAGGTTACCGTCAGAAAGATACGTTGGCATATTGAGTCCAAGCCGGATCTCAAAATCCTCCCTATCAGTATCTAGGAAATACATGTGAAAGCCGTCAAATCTCTCCATGAAGGTTTGGACGAACTCTTTGAAATCAATATCATCTACTGACTGATTGAGGTAGTGGTAGCGCTGAAGTGCTTGAGTAACCCATTTTGTCTCTCCGACCATTTTGGTGGTTGGCTTCAGCTTCGTGATTTCCCTTTCAGCATGCCCGTTCAGGGGAAGGATAGCCAAAAGTGTAAGCAGGGTCAGTGTAGCTTTGGCCCAGGTTTTAAATGAGGAGAGACTCATAGTTCTGTATTGGTATTGTTTATGGGGTAATAGCTTTTGCGTGTAATCATACAATGTCCAACCCAAAGGTGTTTTCCAGCGTTAGTTTAATTTCTGAAGAAGATTGTTCAATCCGGCGCTGGTAGTCATGCAGAAACGCTTCTGTGCTAGATTCCTGAAACCATTTTGTTGCTAGTGTTAATTCCTCTGGGTTACTTGCTAAAAAATTAGTGGATCGTCCATGGAAGCGCCTCAAGAAGAATTCTAGCTTCCTGAGATAATTGTAGTTTAGTAAAATGAGGGCACAACTATGCTTTTCGATACATTTGTGCTTGGGGAGAAGCCTAAATAGATCCCTTGCGTGTGTTATTGAACGTATTTCATTTATTTTTCGACCATAGTGAATTTGGAGAATTTGTACGAAAAACTCGATTTCCAACAAGCCTCCGGGACAGGTCTTGAAAGATAGCCACTTAGGACCTGACTTTGCCTTTTCTTTGCGGATGCGCTTTATCATCGACAGGATGGATTGCACATCTCTAGCTCCAAAGTTTTGTCCGAAGAGTACATCTTCTCGCATTTTGTTAAATTGCTCTGCGAGCTCTATTGGACCGGCAACAAACCTTGCTCGAGTTAAGCATTGACGTTCCCACAGTTGGGCTGGGCCGAAGTAGTAATTTCTTAATGTTTCTAAGGAATGTACCAAAGGGCTATCTTGTCCATAGGGGCGAAGGCGCATATCAATATCAAATGTGGGCCCGTTAGAGCCCTGCCAAGATAAAGCTTTGATCAGGCTTTTAGAGGCTTTTTGAATTTTGATGTCTGGCTTTTCAATGCTGACAATCAAGATATCCAGGTCTGAACCAATAGTCAGCTCTTCCGCCCCATATTTACCAAGGGCAACAATTCCGATTTGATCTTGCAGATCGCTTTGTCGAAGTTGTTGCCGTATTACGCTGTCGGCTAATCTAGAGAGGTTTTGTTCTATAACTGGTGTATCGAAGTAACCTAGATGCTCACCCATTGATGCTCTGATTTGCTCAGCTCGGATATATAGCCAGAGCCACTTTGGGGATTCATCTCCCTCAGGGAGTTGGTCCAACTCCTGTATCGTCACGCTACTATCCTTTAGCAGATGAACGGGTTGGGTGAGTAGTTCATCAAGTAGTTCAGGGTGGCGGCAGAGCAGTTCATGGATGTAAGGACTGCGGTCGAAGAGAAGCGCCAGAATTCCGAACAAGTTTGGAGTGTGTGCGCAGGTCCTAAATAATCCTTTTCTTGTCCCGTAGTAGTCTGCAAATTTACCTATGCGCCGAAGTGTGCGTAAGGGAAAGGCAAGTTGCGGCAGCACTTTAGGAAAGTGCTCTTTGAGGTTTAGAAATAGCCTCACATGTTCTTCTGTGAGTAGGTTTTTGTGGCTTCCTAGCAAAAAAAGTCGGAGTTGTTCCTGAGTATCCTCACGGACTCCGAACCATTCACGTAGTTGTTCGGCGACATTATTGTCAGGAGTTTGTCCTGAAAATAAACCGTACCATAGCTCAGCGTCATCATTGGTAGCACTTTCTTCAAAGAGTTGCAGGTAGGCATGACGAATCAATTCTCGGTGCTTTGCGAGTTGTTTGTCGAATGACTCCCAACTAGAAAACCCATGTGTTAGCGCCAAATCGCTACGAATAGCTACATCTGTGGGTAGCTTATGGACTGGCTGTTCTTCCTGCATCTGTAGTCGATTTTCGAGCAATCGCAGGAAGAGGTAGGCTTTGCGGAGTTTCTTTGTCAGACTTTCATCGACAACTCCGTACTGTGAGAGTCTTTGTAGTGCATCTAGAGTGGAGCCTGTTTGGAGGAATGGCTGACTCCCTGCATGCAACAGCTGGTGTCCTTGGGTAAAAAACTCAACCTCGCGAATGCCGCCAAAGCCAGTCTTGATATTCAAATTGTCTTCTGAGTCTTCTTGGTTTCGACCAAAACGGGCACGGGTTGCCGCTAGCTCTTGGATTATGGACGGAGGAGGATGTACAGGATAGGCAAAGGAATGAATTTCTTCTTGGAATTCACCGCCGAGGGTAGAATCGCCTGTTATCACTCGCATCCGACCAAGTGCGAGACGTTCCCAAGTTTGTCCCGCCGTGTAGTAATAGTTAACAGTCGACTGCAAGTTTTTTACTATTGGCCCAGTCTCCCCCTCGGGCCGGAGTCGTAGGTCAATGTTAAAAAGCGTACCCTCAATTGTGCGCTCTTGGCAGACTCTTGTAAATTCCTGTACTAATCGTGAGAAAAACTCCTTGCTGCTCAGTTTCTGCATTTGGTCACCCAGACGGCAAGTTCCATCGCCTTCGTAAAGGAAGATTAGGTCGACATCAGACCAGAAGTTTAATTCGTAGCCCCCCAGTTTCCCCATTCCCAAGATGCAAAACTGTGACGGATGTCCTGCCACATCGTTCCATGGCGTTCCATGCTGGGTCGTCAAATCTACTACAAGGGTTTTATAGACTTGATCTAAGCAGAATTCTGCTACTTGAGAAAGCTCAGTTAAAGAGTCTTCTACTGATATCAGTTCATGGAACTCGCGGAAAGCGCACCTCAGGCTCATCCAGCTTCTGAAGCGGCGGATAGCTTCCATGAACTCTAGAAAGGTTAAATCATCAATATCACCTCCGAATTCTTTTTCCCAGCATTCACTGAGTGATATAGGGGAGAGTGGATCGGCATACTTGGCGTGTAGCCAATGAACACACTCTGGGATGCGTCTTATGAGGTTACGGGTTTGGCCAGACCAAGCTGCCAGAGTATCCAACCTGTCGATAAATTCGTCATCAAGACGACTGGCTTCGTCGGCAAGTATTTCCCGGATGAAGCTCATAGCATCCGGCAGATGAGCATTTTTATGGAAATCAGTTGCAAGGGCGTCAGCGTCTCAAGACGTCTTTGGCATCGTCCAGTGTACGCTTTTCCTCTGGTGTAAGTGCACCGAAGCCTTGTTCATTGATTTTGTCGAGAATACGGTCTACTTCACGTTGCAGATCGTCCTTATCTCGACCTTGTACAGCGGACGGGAATGGGTTGCGCATGGGCTTGCGAGCTTGTGTACGAGCAACAGGGCGGAAGGACTTCCTTGGTTGGAGGAATGACGGCATTGGCAAGGTCATCCCCATACCAAAACGGTAGAAAAGCACGGCACCCAGCATCCCACCTAGGTGAGCGGAGTGTGCAACGCTACCCACACCTCGGAGCTCACTGCCTAGGAATAGATAAATTTCAAGGGCGAAAACTCCCCACACCAACCATTTTGGTTTCATTGTGACCGGGATCACGAAAAAAAGTAAAAACGTAACTGGCTCATTCGGGCGAGTCATACAAAAGTAAGTGAGAAGTCCCAACACTCCTGCGGAAGCGCCAATAAGGGTGGAACCACTTTGTCCCCAGTTTGCGGCAAGCCAGACTATCGAACCTGAGAGAACACTCCCAAAAAACAAGGTTCCGAGTTGGCGAGGATTTAGAAAGTTCTCAAGTGCTTTTCCTATGAAATAAATACCCAGCAGATTGAACAAAAGGTGGAGAGGTAGAGCTTGTCTTGTGTCGTGAAGAAAGCTGTAGGTTATAAATGTCCAAGGTTTGATCAAAAAATTGTCTGCCCACAGCGCGAGTAGATTGGTGGGAAAAGCTCCTTGCAAAACCAGTTGAAGAACGAAAACCGTGATGTTGGCAACGATCAGAATCTTGATCAGGTTTTGAGCGGGACGCTGCGCCTGACGCATATAGGGTCGGTCGTAGAGCATATTTTGGGGTGGCGCCTATCATTTGGCGCATACAAATTGTAATTCTCGTTACTCTATCGCTCTGTCCCGGCTTGACTCAATCTGAAATTCCAACTTTTTCCCGTTAACAGATTACCCATGGCTCAGATAGAAGACAGATGGCCAGATAACTTGCCTGGAAAATTCTATGTCGATGAACAGTGCATTGACTGTGATCTTTGTCGTGAAGTTGCGCCTGAGTTCTTCCGCCGTAATGATGATCAGGGATACTCCTATGTTTTCAACCAGCCAGACTCTCAAGATGGGGTGGGTGAGTGCGAAGAGGCATTGGAGAGTTGTCCTGTTGAGGCAATAGGAGATGATGGCCGTGAGTCGGCCTCTTAAGTCTAAATCATACCTTCGAATATATCAGTAAAAATCTGATTTCAGAGCAACTTCTGCTTTACGAAGTCTACTGGATGTCTCTAGGGGCCAAAGAACTTACTTGGCATCAAAAAAGGCGCCCCTCGGACAAAGCCGAGGGACGCCTAGGTGGTGGGAGGGATGGAAATGAATTACTTTTTCTCAAGCGCTGCTTGCGCTGCGGCAAGTCTTGCCACTGGGACGCGGAATGGGGAGCAACTGACGTAGTTCAGACCCACTTTGTGGCAGAACTTGACACTTGAAGGTTCGCCGCCGTGCTCTCCGCAAATTCCCAACTTTAGGTTCTTGCGGGTTGATCGGCCACCTTCGACTCCGATTTGCATCAGTTTACCCACGCCGCTCTGGTCAATGCTAGCGAAAGGATTGGCTGGTGCGATCTCTTCCTCCTGATAGTAGGGGAGGAAGCTGCCTGAGTCATCGCGACTCATGCCGAGACCGGTTTGTGTGAGGTCGTTGGTGCCAAAGCTAAAGAACTGAGCATGCTGCGCAATTTCATCAGCCACTAGGCAGGCTCGGGGAATCTCGATCATCGTACCAACTAGGTATTTGATCTTAACTTCTTTCTTGGCCTGAACCTCCTTGGCTACGCGGTCAATGATCTCCTTCTGGATTGCCAGTTCTTTCTCGAAGCTTACGAGGGGAACCATGACTTCGGGAGCAACGTCAATGCCCTTTGCAATGACTTGTGCGGCAGCCTCAAAGATAGCTTGAGCCTGCATTTCAGTGATCTCTGGATACACGTTGCCAAGGCGACAACCTCGGTGCCCAAGCATGGGGTTGAATTCGTGCAAGTCCTCAACACGGCGCTTGATGCTGGCGACTGAGACTCCGAGGGTTTTTGCCAGTTCACGCTGTGAGGCGTTGTCATGAGGTAGGAACTCATGTAGCGGTGGGTCAAGCAGTCGAATCGTCGCCGGGAGTCCGTTGAGAGCTGTAAAGATGCCCGCGAAGTCCCTACGCTGATAGGGCAATAGCTTCTTGAGTGCTTTCTTACGGGTTTCTGTGTCTTCAGCGAGGATCATCTCGCGCATGGCGTCGATCCGTTTTCCTTCGAAGAACATGTGTTCAGTGCGGCACAGTCCGATACCCTGAGCGCCAAAGGCAATAGCATTAGATACCTGCTTTGGGGAATCTGCATTTGTACGTACCCCAAGTTTGGTAGCTTTTTCACACCAGTCCATCAGCTGGGCGTAGTTCTTGTAAGATTTACTTTTGGCTGGTTTGAGGCTCTTGTCGATAAGCACCTGAAGAATTTCTGATGGAGCAGTTGGCAATTCACCGCCGTAAACCTCACCAGAGGTACCATTGATGGAGAGATAGTCACCTTCTTTGAAGGTTTTACCAGCCACCTTTAGTGTCCGGGAGTGATAGTCGATGTCTAGTTCAGCGGCACCACATACGCAAACCTTGCCCATTTGGCGAGCCACCAGAGCTGCGTGTGAAGATACTCCACCACGTGCGGTCAAGATGCCTTCGGCGGCAATCATGCCGCGAAGATCTTCCGGAGAAGTCTCGACGCGTACAAGTAGTACATGGCCCTTCTTTGCCATATCAACAGCGCGTTCTGCATTGAAGCAGATGCGTCCAGATGCGGCACCCGGACCTGCTGGCAATCCTTTAGCGAGGGAAGCTGCAGCTTTTTCGGCCTTGGCGTCGAAAATAGGTGCAAGTACTTGGTCAAGTTGGTCGGCAGGCACGCGTTGCACGGCAGTCTTCCAGTTGATAAGCTTTTCCGACTCCATCTCGACAGCAATCCGTACAGCAGCAAGGCCAGTACGTTTACCATTGCGTGTCTGCAGCATGTAAAGCTTTTCGTCCTCTATTGTGAACTCAAAGTCCTGCATGTCCTTGAAGTGCTTTTCGAGAGTCTTTTGTACATCCACCAGTTCCTTGAAGGGCTTTGGTAGGACTTTCTTCAGCTCAGCTACTGGGCGAGGTGTGCGCACGCCTGCAACTACATCTTCACCCTGAGCATCTGTCAGGAATTCGCCATATAGAACTTTTTCTCCAGAGGCAGGATCTCGAGTGAAGGCTACACCTGAGCCAGACTTTTCGCCACTATTACCAAAAACCATCGCCTGGACATTTACAGCCGTTCCCCATTCAGCAGGGATACCGTATTTGCGGCGATAAACGATGGCGCGATCGTTCATCCAAGAACTGAACACTGCGCTGATCGAGCCCTTGAGCTGCTCCCAAGGGTCTGCGGGGAATTCTTTACCTGTTCTTTCTTTAATGAGTTTCTTGAAGCGGGCAACCAGCTCTTTCATGGCCTCGCCATCAATCAAGCTGTCGTCTACTTCGCCTTTTTCCTTTGGGAAGAGTTCTTTCTTAAGGTCTTCAATTGCTACTTCAAATGGTTCCTCATCTTCGTCTGGGCGCTTTTGAACTCCCATTACGACGTCGCCGTACATTTGCAGGAAGCGGCGATAGCAGTCCCATGCAAATCGTTCGTTACCAGATGATGCAACAAGTGCTTCAACAGTGTCGTCGTTAAGGCCAAGATTCAGGATTGTATCCATCATGCCTGGCATTGAGTCACGAGCACCTGAGCGTACTGAGAAAAGAAGTGGGTTCTTTTTATCTCCTAGTTTTTTGCCAAGCTGCTTTTCCACGCTCTTAACAGCCTTGCGAATTTGCTCGTCGAGTACCTTGGGATACTTCTTCTTATTGGCATAGTAGTAGGTACAGACTTCGGTGGTGATGGTGAAGCCTGGTGGTACTGGGAGGCCTATCTTTGCCATTTCGGCTAGATTGGCTCCTTTACCGCCTAGGAGGGCACGCATCGGCTCGGACGCGTTGCCATCGGTTTTCTTCCCAAATTCGTACGTGTACTTGGGTTTCTTGCTCATGAGGTATGTTATGGGTTTTGGAATCGGGATGTGAGGTATCTCCATCGCGGATAACACCACGCAGCCACTATTAATCTAAAATTAGGGATCGCGTAATAAATGGAGACCGTCGCAGGCTGTCAATGTTGAAGGATACAAGAAAAGAATTGAAAAAAACCATAGGTTTAGCATGACAGAACCGCTTCTTTTTGGTTATGTGCATCCCCGCACGACCAGCATCGCCCCTACATCTTTCCGTAACGTATGTCCGACGACTCACAGGCAGACGATTCCTCTCCACTGCAGGATCCGAAAAACAGCGACGTTTCGGCAGGGCAGAAGAATAATGGCTCCTTGGACGGCGAGCCTGAGCTCCAACTTACTGGCGACCGTCCGGGTGCAGCTGAGCTTGCAAATCTTCCGCATCGGAAGGCTGAGCGAAAGTCTGACGATGATGAACAACCTGTTTCGGATGCAACAGAACAAAAATCTACCTCAGATGATGAGAGCCCAAAGGATACTGTTCTGCCTAATGACCATTCCGAGCACAACGAGGATCATGATCCATACCACCACGATCATGACGAATATCATGACCCTGCACACTACGAGGATGATTATCACCACCACCACCATGTAGAGGAACACAACCCAGAAGATGACTGGTGGGAGGAGGATGAAGAAGATGAAGATGATCAGCTCGCTCCGGAAGGGGAGATGTCATTCCTTGACCACCTAGAGGAACTTCGGTGGACTATCTTCAAGAGCTTAGCCGCGCTCATCTTGGGATGCGTATTGGTTGGTATCAACCTGAAATTGTTTGCTGACTGGCTTCAGGCTCCGATCGAATACGTAGCAAAGGGAAGCGGCGGTCTTGTTTATGCCGTCACCGATGAGAACAAGCTCCAAGCCCTGGAGCGTAATTCTGGGGATTTTGTCTGGGAGGCAGACTCTCTCTACAAGCCCCTCATTGACGATGAAGGCACACTTTATGTGGTTGCCTCAGAAACCAAACTGATGGCCTTAAATGGCCGTACCGGCAATTCGAAATGGATTCTGGATCTGCTAGATCCGAAGCTGGATATAAGCGGACCAGTTCGTGCGCCGCCAGTGATGGACGGGAAAGGTTTTCTGTACCTTCCTGCCGGTGATGAAAAGGTTCTCGCAGTCAACTCAGCTAATGGCAAAGTGAAATGGGAAAGTGAAATCGCTGAAGGAATTGATAATCCTCTCCTTCTGCCGCCAAGCGATGACGACATCGAACTGCGCACTCGCCAACCCTTGGGTGTGCTGATGGTCTTGATGCAGGTTGTGTTTTTTGGAGGGCTGGCAATTTCAATGCCCTTCATACTACTTTTCGCTAGTGGCTTCATTGCCCCAGGTTTAACACCTCGCGAGAAACGCATGCTCCTGCCTGGAAGTCTAGCTGGCGTTGGGCTGTTCCTTGCTGGCGCCGCATTAGCCTTCTTTTTCATCATCCCTGTTTCTCTTCGTTTCTCAGCTGTGCTTAACGATTGGATGGGTATCGAGCTTCTCTGGGACGTAAATGATTACTACAGCCTTGTAGTAATGGTCACATTGGCGGTCGGGGCTCTTTTTCAATTCCCGCTGTTGCTTGTGATTATGGGCTATTTGGGAATCTTACCTTCAGACAAGCTTAAGAAGGGACGGAAGGTGGTCTTTGTCATTATCATGATCGTAGCCGCTCTGCTTACCCCTGGAGATGTAATTGTTGCCCTAGTTCTTCTTACTGTCCCACTGTATATGCTCTTTGAGGGCTCGATCTTAATGGTTGCCTACGTTGAGCGTTCCAAGGCTCGGCGTGAGGCGCGAATTGAGGAGAAACGCAAGCAGCGCATTGCTGCCCGAAGTGCTGCCAAGCAGACAGCGGCTAAGGCAGTAGATGGTTCTCGCGAAAAAGGCAAAGAATCGCAGTCGGAAGGTGACTGATGTGCTGGCCTGCTAGACTTTTTGGACCTTCACAGCATCGGTCCACTGCAAGAGTATTGGATGCCTAAAAATTAGGCTGCTGCCTCATTGCGCTTGCGGCGCAAGTGATCTGCAAGCACGGCATGAAACATAACGCATGCAAGCCAGAATGTACCACCTAGAGGTACTGCTGCAAAAAAGCCCATGATAGCCGCGGTGATCGAAGACTCATCCTGAACAAGGGCATGATTTCGCAATACGCCAGCCATGTAGAGGTAGAATGCAAGTGTAAGCGCAATGTGAATGAAGTGATGGTGGGACTTTAGTAGCTTCACACTAGCTGGCTCCGGGGTGTTTTGGGTGTCTTCACTCATGATATGTGTGGTGTTTCCTATTTGAGTTGGGGTCAGAAATGAACTATCTAGGGTAGGGAAGTCAAGTCCTGCTAGACTGAAAGGCGGAGGAACTTGAAGCTCCTCCGCCGTTGTGGCGAGTTGTGTTAAAGGCAGGGGGGTCAGACTTCTTTCCAAGCCCGGTCCTTGGCGGAGGCTAGGACCGCGTCGCAGACCTTGGCTGTTTCGAGGGCGTCTCGGAAGGTGGGGTTGCAGGGCGTGCCCTTGTCGAGACTGTCGAGGAAGTCGGCAACCTGGTGAACGAAGGTGTGCTCGTAGCCTATACAGAGGCCGGGAACCCACCACTTGTCCATGTAGGGCATGTCGCCGTCGGTGATGTGGATGCTGCGCCAACCGCGGACGTTGGAATCGTCTGAGTGATCGAAGAATTCAAGTCGGTTGAGGTCGTGCAGATCCCAGCGGATGGAGGCGTTAGCTCCATTGATTTCGAGGGTGTACAGCGCTTTGTGTCCGCGGGCGTAGCGAGTGGACTCGAAGAGGCCAAGTGAGCCATTGTCGAAGTGACAGTGGAAGAGACAGGCGTCGTCGATGGTGACTTGCTGCTTCTCGCCGGTGGCTGTGTGGATGCGCTCTTTGATGAAGGTCTCGGTGACCGCGGAGACGTCCTTGACGGAGCCATTGAGCCAGATTGCGGTGTCGATGCAGTGGGCTAGTAGGTCGCCGGTCACGCCACTCCCAGCAGCGGCGGCGTCCAGACGCCACAGGCCTTCTCCGCCCTGGGGCAGTTCGGCACTGATTGTCCAGTCTTGAAGAAAGTTGGCGCGGTAGTGGAAGATTTGGCCCAGCTTGCCGGAATCAATGATTTGCTTGGCTAGGGAAACCGCTGGCACGCGGCGGTAGTTGTACCAGACGGTGTTAGCAACTCCGGCTTTTTCTACGGCATCCACCATGGGTTGGCTTTCCTCGGCGGTGCGCGCGAGTGGCTTTTCACAAAGGACCATCTTGCCGGCTTCGGCGGCGGCAATGGCGACTTCTGCGTGTTGGTCATTGGGAGTGCAGATGTCGATGGCGTCGATGTCGTCCCGCTTGATGAGTTCCCGCCAGTCAGTCTCGTAACTGGCGTAGCCCCATTGGTCGGCAAATGCTTTGGTGCGGTCCTCCGTGCGGCCGCAGACTGCCTGCAGTACGGGCGTGTGCCCAAGATCGGGGAAGAAGTCGCTGACGCGCTTGTAGCCGTTGGTGTGGGTGCGGCCCATGAAGCCGTAGCCGATGAGACCGATTCGGAGTTCCTTTTTCTCTGCCATAGTGGGTGGGGATTGTTTCAGTGTTGGGTATTGTAATTTTGTGTAGGTGAGGGTGCGGGAGAAAAACTTCCCGGAAGGCGCAGGGCCTTCCGGGAAGCCAAGTTTGTAAGTTATCAGAGGGGAGGGTGACCGTCAATGGCCGCCACCACCATTGCCGCTGTCAAGTTCGACGGGCTTGTAACCCCCGCGGCTTTTGTAATAGAAAATCATGCCAACATAGCATGCGAGCATGAAAATCGGGAAGATGGTGATCCGTGCAAGTGAGGATTGTTTACCCGTTTTGATCAATTCACCGACTTCTCCCTGTTTGGCATCATCGAGGGTCGCGACTTTGTCACTATCAACTGCGTTATATTTACCAAGGAAGTAAGTGTCCTCCTTGGAGATGGTTTCATAGGTTCCAGGGGTGCTTTTCTCGATGGTATCCTTGATGCTGTCTTCGGTTAGCTTACCGATGACTGGGCCACCAAGAATCCCCACGGCAAGCATTCCAATACCAGCGATTGCGTTGAGGGTGAGGGCTCCACCTTTAGGGCACTGCTCAGAAACGACTCCAAGCATGGTCGGCCAGAAGAAGGTCTTACCGAAGCCATAGAGGGTTGCACAAGCGAAAATCATGAAGAGGCCTGAAGCAGAGCTTAGGAGGAACAAACCGGCGATTGCCAGGACAGAGGATGTAACCAAGAGTCCCAGGGGGCCGAGCTTTTGTAGGATTGGCCCTGCAAACCAGAAGCGAAGGATCATCATGATCGCGGAGGTGTAGATAAGAACCAAGAGTGGGTGCTGTCCCGCTGCCTTAAGTGGCTCTTCCATCAAACCTGAGATCGCTCCGTCCGTGCCAAGTTCTGTTGTGGCAAGTGGCATCATGATGATGCATAAGAAGATTAGGATTGGGCGTCCCAGAGATTTGCAATAGAAACCGTAACCGACAGTGGCAACCGCGGTAAGTCCATACACTGCATTATCTCCCCAACCAAAGACCATGCCAAGTTGTTTGAAAACTAGGTAGCCAGCAATTAGGGCCCCAATCGCACCAAACTCTGCAAGCATCTCCCTGTAACTGGTCCCTGAAGAGACTCTCTCATTAACTGGGAACTCCGCCTTAATGAGCATTGCAAGATATATCACTGCGGGTATGGCGATCAAGTAGATGAGGATTCTCCAGTCTTGAGCCGCTTGTTCACCAAGTAGAATTGTTAGGATGCCTCCTAGAACAAGACCACCTGGCCAGCCAGCGTGAAGGATATTTAGCCACTTTGTTTTGTCTTTTTTAAACATAGTAGCAACCACTGGGTTGATAAACGCCTCTACGGTGCCGTTACCCAATCCGAGGATTACCGAGCCCCAGTAAAGTTTGCTGTATGCATTATTTTGCGCAGCTTCCAGTTTAGCGCCTTCCAGACCTGTTGCATTAACAATTCCATATGCTTGGAATGCTAGGAACGCATAGAGTGCGTAGCAAATAAAGCTGAAGTACATTGCCGCTCTATAACCGACCTTATCGATGATCAGGCTGAAGAGGATTATGCTTATCGCAAATGGCCAGATACCGGCTCCAAAAAGTTCACCAGCTTTCACTTGGTCCAAGGCAAATGTAGTTTGCCAAAAAGCTGGGTCATTGACGAGAAATGCCCGGGTGATAAAGGCGAAGGCTGTTGTGATCAGCGCGATGAAGCAGCCCCAGAAGAGCTTCATATCGGGTTCGGAGTTTCCTAGTTTTGTGTCGCTCATATTCGTGCAGGTTAGGTTAATCACGGATCCGCCTTTAGCGGAGGGAGTTTCCGTTTAATTGGGCCAAGAAGATGTAGATTTATGCTTTTTTGGCAAGTCATAAAGGATGGTTAAGGCCATGCCGAATCCTCACAGTTTATAGCTGCTCCTTCGTTGACACTTTATAACGTTTGTGCTCAATACTTCATCCTTTTATTGCTCCATTGGATGCGGCACCAAGAACCCACCCCTCGCAATGTGTACCACCCTTAGCAGATAATTTATCGTGCCACCTTTTTTTCCCACTCGTGCGCGAATCAACCTTCTGGTTTTTATACTACTCGCGTGCGCACGCGCACATCCCGCCGATTGGCTGGTCGATCCTAATGGGGATTCTGCAGCTGATGATTTATTTATCAGCCTAGAGGATGCAATTGCTAGTGACAAAGTGTCTGGTGGAGACACCCTTACACTCCGTCCAGGCAATTATGTTCACGAAACCGAATTGGTCTTAAGTAAAGCCTTAACCATCCAAGGTGATGGCACCGGGGAGGTCATTCTTGAGCACGCCAATCAGCCAAGGAAGGTTTCGAAGACTGCCAAAAGTACGGTTTGGTACGACCCAGAACAGTATGACTACTCGGTTCGGGTAACAACCGCTGGCGTGACCTTCAAAAATGTGACCTTTGGAGGTTGGGAACAGGAAAGGGCTAGCTTTGGATGGGTATTGGGTGTGGGAGCTTCTGATTTAACCCTTGATTCCATAAGCTTCTCGGGGGAGAACGTGCGCAACGCCGTGGTTGTTTTTGCCGAGGTCTCTGGATTGACCATCCGCAACTGCACTTTTAGTGGAGGGTATTATGAGTCAGCTGTTCGTGGCAGTACAACTGACATGCTCGTCGAAAACAATATTTTCGAGGAGCGGCACTGGTATGGCGGCCCTATACAGATCGATGATCGTCACCCAGTTAGCGGGAAGATTCGCTACAACTTCTTCACCTACAGCCCCGGGTCTTCCAGTAAAGTCGATGATTTCAATCAGTCAGGACTTGGCTTCGATGCCATTGGATTAATTACCTCTAAGCTCCCCGGGGAGTTGCTTATCCATCACAATACCTTCGCGTGGGAGAGCGTGGACGCTATTAACGATTACGACAATCGGGCTCAGACTGCCGCAATACATGTTAAGGAGTTTCCCGGACTCAAGGGCGACAACCTAAAAATTAAGGATAACATCTTCTATGGTTACCAGACTGTGGAGAAAGATGATGACAACAAGAAGGCACCGCTACTAAACATAGAGGGTAAGCATGGAGGAGCGCTTGACTTTGATGGCGAGGATGATTTTGCCACTTTTACCCATCCAGAATTAGTATTTGGCGAACAGGGCAC
>Ga0163109_10002354_pt1 | contig 14814 bp, 19 predicted proteins | sample CRUFie1St13metaG_FD_108704 | JGI IMG/M metagenome (GOLD analysis project Ga0163109, IMG submission 108704) | Marine microbial communities from the Costa Rica Dome - CRUD Field 142mm St13 metaG | ecosystem: Environmental > Aquatic > Marine > Oceanic > Photic zone | place: Costa Rica: the Eastern... | reverse complement strand
TTTATTAATTAAAGAATCTTCAATTAATAGAAATGAAAGACCATTTAAAATCCCTTATATTGACGAGGATTGGATTTTAGGGCATACCTGCTTACCGGAAAATATTAAAAGGACAATTGATTTAGTAGTAAATGAAAAAGATAAATTCAAAAAAAATAGAACTTATTGGGCTAAGCAATCATGTTACAAGTATGATGGAAAAATATCAAAAAGAATACTAATGATGATTAAAGAATTTATTTCATCTGGTAAACGCATACAATTATAATGATATTTTTTCAATAAATTATTAAATTACAATTGTGGATGATAAAATTTTAATAATAGCAAATGGGCCATCAATTTTAAAACAAAATTTTGGATTAGAAATTGATAAGTTTAAAGAAATTGCTAGAATTAACAATTACTCAATTGACGGCTTTGAAAAAAAAGTTGGTAAAAAGACAACGATTTGGTTAAATGGCGGTAATCAAAATCTAAAAAAAAGAATAGATATACCAAAAAAAACTTATGTATTTATTCCTTACGAAATTTTAGAAAAAAAAGAACATAAAATCAGGTCAAATCTTCCACAAAAATTAAATATTGAAAACAAAAATTTTGAAATATTGAGTAAAAAACAGATGAAATTTTATCAGCAGAAATCAAAAATCAAACGCCCAACTACAGGTTTACATTCAATTTTATGGGCGTTAGATAACTATTCAGAAGTTTACATTCATGGTTTTGATTTTTTTTTAAATGGAAAAGAGCACTATTTTGATTCAAGTTTTGTAAAAAAAATTTCAAATTTACCTATTTTTGGAAAAGGTAAAAAACATGATAATATTGCAGAGAAAAAATTTGTCAATTCTTTAATTGAATCAAATAAAATTATTCTTTTAACTGATTATTTAAAAGGAAAATAATTTTAATGAATATTGGAATAATATTAGCAGCTGGATCTTCAATTAGATTTAATAAACAAAAACCAAAACAATTTTTGAAGTTTAATGATAAAATGTTATTAGAATATTCTCTAAATACTTTTTTAAATCATACTAAAATTGATAAAGTAATATTAGTTGTTTCAAAAAAACATTTTGATTTTTGTAATAAAAAATTTAAAAATTGTGAAATTATTATTGGCGGAATTACTCGCCAAGAATCATCAAATCTTGCATTACAAGCATGTCCTGAAGATACAAAAAACGTACTTATTCATGATGCTGCAAGACCCTTTGTTACTAATGAATTAATATCTAATTGTATTGATGAATTAAATGATCATATTGCTGTTTGTCCTGGTTTAATTGTGACAGATACTCTTGCTTCTACAAATAATAGAAAAATTGTTAAAATTATCGATAGAACAAATATATACAGATTGCAAACACCTCAGGCTTTTAATTTTAAAGTTTTATTTGATTGTCATAATAAAATTAACAAACCTGTTACTGATGACATTAGTGTTGTAATAAATTTTGGTTATAAACCTAAAATAATTGATGGAAATACTAAGAATATGAAAATAACTTATGAATCTGATCTCAAAACCATTAAAGGCATATTATGAAAAAAGAATGTATTGTTATAATTCCTGCTAGAGGTGGAAGTAAAGGAATCATAAAAAAAAATATCAAAGATTTTTTAGGAAAACCCCTATTCCAGCATAGTATTGATTATGCAAATGAATCTAATTTAGTTACTGATATAATGATTACAACAGATGATAATCAAATAAAAGAATTATGCAGAAATCAAAAGGTTACTATGATTAGTCGACCTCAAAAAATTTCAGGAGATACTGCCACCACTGAAAGTGCCATAGAGCATGTTATTATGTCTAAAAATATTAAAGATGATTCAATAATAGTCTTATTACAACCTACAAGTCCAATTAGGCCAAAGAATTCTCTTGATAAAATTTTAAAATATTTTTTTGAAAAAAAATTAGATTCTCTTTTGACATTGAGTCCAATTCACCCTTTAACTTGGAAAGTTAATAATAAACCTATTTGCATGTATGATTATCACAATAGGCCACGTAGGCAAGATTTCAAGAAAAAAGATTTAATTTATGATGAAAATGGATCGGTTTATGTTTTTAAAGTCAAAACATTTAATAAATACTCTAACAGATTAGGTGGCAAAATTGGTCATTATTTTTTTGAAGAACAATATGGTAAACAAATTGATACACATTTAGATTTTAAAATTTTAGAAGCAATTGGCAATTATTTAAATGAGGCAAAAAATGAAAAAGATTAAAAATATTAAATTAGTTGTAACTGATATAGATGGAGTTTGGACTGATGCTAAAATGCATTATACTGATAAAGGTGATTTTATGAAATCATTCAGCACATATGATGGAATGGCAGTTCAACTTTTAAAAGATAATAATTTAGAAACAGTCATAATAACAAGTGAGAATTCAAAAATTGTGTATGAAAGAGCAAAAAAACTTAAAATTAAAGATGTTGTTTTAAATGAAAAAAATAAACTTAAAAAATTAAAAGAAATATGTTTAAATAAAAACATATCATTAAATGAAGTTGCATACATTGGTGACGATTTAAACGATATAGATGTTCTTAAAAATGTTGGTTTCTCAGCCTTGTCTTTTAATAGTCCAATTAAAAATAAAATTGATGTAGATTACATCACTACAAGAAAAGGCGGTGATGGGGCTTTTAGAGAATTTGCTGATTTAATAATTGAAAAAAGATAAATGTTTGTATTTTTAATCTACATTATTTTATCGCCTTTAATATATATTTTATTAATTATGTTTTCTATTTTTGATGAAAAAACTAGAATCATTCTTTTCAATAATCATAGATTAAATAACAAAAAACTTAATACTAATAAAAAAAAATTATTATTCCATGCAGCCTCAGCTGGTGAATATGAACAATTAAAGCCCATTCTTACAAAAATTGATCGTAAAATATATTTTGTCATAGTAACATGTATGTCTCCAACAATTTTCAATCAATTATCTAAAAATAAAGAAATAGATTTATATTGTTATCATCCATTAGATTTCCCATGGAATCCAAAAAAGTTTTTTTCAGTAATTAAACCCTCTGCTTATATAACAACTAGACATGATGTTTGGCCTAATCATTTATGGTATTTAAAAAAAATGAAAATAAAGACATTTTTAATTAATGCTAATTTGTATCAGAAATCTAAACGTTTAAAATGGTATTCAAAAAAATTTACAAAATATATCTATAATTTTTTTGACCTAATAATAGTACCCTCAAATTCAATAGAAATATTATTTAAAAATTTTTTGGATAAAGATAAAATATTAAAAATTGATGACACAAGATACGAGCAAGTTCTAAATAGAAAAAGTCAATCAAATGGAATTGAAATTTTTGAAAATATTAAAAATTTTGACAATATTATTTTTGGGAGCATTTCTGAAAAGGATTTATTTCTTTTCAAAAATTCAGATGTTAATAGTTTAAAATCTTATCCTGGATTTATTATTATTGTTCCTCATGAAATTAATTCTGATTTGATTAATAAGATTAAAAGCATGTTTAAGTTTTCAATTATGTTTTCTGATATTAAAAAAAATAGTTTAATTAATAAATCAAAAAAATATTCAACAGCCATTATTGTTGATAAGGTAGGTATTTTACCTGAATTATATAATTACACTAAAATTGCTTATGTTGGAGGTGGTTTTGGTAAAGGTGTGCATAATACCTTTGAACCTTTAGTGTATAATAATACAGTATGTTACGGTCCAAATATTGATTTGCTTAATGAGGCAAAAGAAATGAATGAAAGTAATTGTGGATTTATAGTAAATAATTATTCTGATATATCAAAGATTGTGAATTATCATTTTGTCCAAAAATTACATACAAATAAGGATGTATTGTCTAGAGAGCAAATAAAAGATAAAATTAAGTTATTTATAAGAGGTAAAAATCAATCTGCAAATAAAATATATGAAACTATTCATAATAACATATAAAACTTTATTATTTCTTTTTATTTTCAATTTATCATTTTCGAATTTAAATGAAACGAAATTCATTTACGATGTAGAAATAAAGGGTATTTCAGTCATTGCAGGTAATGTTGGTAAATGTTTGTTAATTTTTAGAGAAGATAGCCTAAAAACATTTAATATGAATATTAAAATACAGACAACTAATTTAGCCAAATTGTTATATCCATACACAGATGAAATTATGATAAAAACAGATAGTACATTTTCATTATTATCTTTTAATCAAACAATTAAACCTTCAAAAAAAAATGTTAAAGTTGAAGTTGATACAATTAATAAAAAAATCACAAGAAATAATAAAATTCAAAACTTTTATTCAGATAGTTTATATTCACCATTTTCAATTATCCATTTATTAAGAAAACAAAATTTAAATATTAATGATGAATTTAGTTTTAACATTTTAAGTTCAAAGAAAATAAAAAAACTAATTTTAAAAGTTTTTGAATCTGAGATGATATCAGTACCATATGGAAAATTTGATTCCATTAGATTAAAACCAATTTCTAAAGATTATAAAATAAAAAATAATGGTCAAATTGAAGTTTGGTATAGTAATGATAATAAAAAACTTCCATTGAAAATTAAACTAAATTCAAATATTGGAACATTTATTATGAAATTAAAACAAGTAAAGAATGACTAAAAAATTATTAATATTAGTAAATCCAATTAGTGGCAAAAGGAAAGCATTAAAAATTTTACCTTTTGTTAAATCTTTTTTTGATAGCAACCAAATTGATTATGATATAATTACATCAAAATATAAGGGTCATATTGAAAAAATTTTATTAGAGTATGATTTTACAGATTATTTTTCTTGCTGTATTTTAGGTGGTGATGGAAGTTTTCACGAGGCTGTAAATGGATACATGAAAAAGATTGATAATATTGATATAGCTTTATCATTAATTCCTGCTGGATCAGGAAACAGTTTAGCTAGAGATTTGAAAATTTTAAGTTATAAAAATGCATTAGAAAAAATTAAAGAGGGTCAATTCAAATTAATTGATGTTGGAAAAATATCTTATGATAGTAAAATTTTGTATAGTTTTAATATTGCAGGTTGGGGCATGGTTGCTACAGTGGGAAAAAAAGCAGAAAAATACAGGTGGTTAGGAAGCAATAGATATACAATTTTAAGTTTAATTGAGATTATTTTTAAAAAAACATATAATGCTAATTTGATTATTTTAGATGACAAGGATAATAAACATATAATTAAAGATAACTTTATGTTTGTAATGATTTCTAATACAATTCATACTGGAAAAGGCATGAAAATAGCACCAAAAGCAACTTTAGACGATGGATATTTTGATTTGATAATGATAAAAGATACTCCTAGATTCAAATTATTCAAATTAATGTCAAAATTATTTTCCGGCAGGCATATTTCAGATGATGCAGTTCAATATAAGCATATAAAAAAAATCATACTAGAAACAGATCAAGTTCAAGATTTAAATATTGATGGTGAAATGAAAGGAAGTTCTCCTTTCAGTTTAGAAGTTAACAAAAAAGTCGTAAAAATAATAAATTAATTGCCTCTTATTAAATATTTCCACTATATTAAACGTGCAAAACGTGCAATAAATAAAGGTGAAATATGAATTTAATTTATGTCTTATTTTTTACATTACTTTTTTCTTCTTATAATGTTAAAAATAATAATCAAAGTATGCTGGGAAATATACCAGTAAACAGTAATACTTCTGGCGATGGCGTTCCATCTGAAATTGTTGACTTATTATATTTAAAATTATTAACACAACCATTTAGTCAACCAGAAGAATCAATAGATTATACTAATCAGTACAAGATATTGGTAACTAAGTCCAATAAATTAGAAATCGATAAATTTGATGTAAGTTGGATTGAAATGACAAGCGGAAATAATTATACAAATTCAATTCCTTGGCAATCAAATTTTCAAGATCAAATCTTGTATCTTCTTAATGATAAATGGGTAATTAGTGAAGTAATACCACACATCTCTAATAGTGAATTTGAACAAAAGATTTATATTTTTAGAAGACTAATAAAAAGATAGGAGGTTGTATGATTACACGATTATCATACATGATGTGTTTATTTTTAATGACAAATACTGCTTTATTACAGGCTGGTTGTGGAGGTTGTCAAATTAATAATACACCAACAAAAAAGGAAACTAATAGTACATTCATTAATACTTTACCAAGTGATAACAAAATCAATGGTTTTGTTATTGCATCATGCAATAAGTGCAATTTAGGCAAAATAAATGATAAAAAATGTAGTATGGGAATTAAGATAGATGACAAAGTATATTCAGTCTACGGATTTAAGGATGATCATAAAGCTGCCCACGAATCTGATGGAATATGCAATGCGCTTAGAATAGCGCATACATCAGGTAAAATTAGTTATAAAACATTTTATCCTGACTCTTTCACGCTATTAGATAAACCAAACTAATGAAATGATAGATAAGTTAATTAAAATAGATGATATTGAAGGTAAAGTTTATGAGTTAGAGAACTGGAAACCCGGTAATGCAAATCAAGTAAAAAAGTATTTTACAGAAAAAGCTAACGAACTCAAGCATGATTACCAAAAATTATTCAATGAATTCAATATTAATAAAATTATCTTTGATTCAAAAATGAACTTTAAACCTGTGATAGGTAAAACATATCATTTGTATGAAAAAGATAACTCTCACAGGTTTATGTCATTAATTTCTCCATCAGAATGGAAAAATAAAAACAGCTTACGTTTTTTGGGGAGTTACAAACAAGACACTAATCAGAAATGGGTTAAGGTTTAATTTTAACTACTTTTTATATGCGATAAAAAAACTCGTATATATCTTTTTTTATATTTAAATTTAAATAAGAGAGAGATTTAAAATGTTTAAATTAAGTAAAAAAGTAGAATACGCATTAATTGCTATCAGCCATATCAATTCTTCTAATTCGGAGTGTCCAATTCCTGTAAGTAGAATTTCTAATAAGTATAATATTCCAAATGAATTATTGGCAAAGATTTTACAGACACTAACTAAATTTGATATTTTAGATTCTATAAAAGGGCCCAAAGGTGGATACAAACTCAAATCTAAATTTGAAGATTTATCTTTAGTTGATTTTATAGAAATTCTTGAAGGAAGATTTGGTATAGCGGATTGTATGGTGGATACAGAATGTAATCAATTACATAATTGTAATATTATTAATCCAATGGATAAAATCAATTCAAAAATATATAGAGTATTCAGTGATATAAAATTAAATCAATTAACATAGGTATTATTATGAGTAGTGAAAAAAATAAATTTTTTGATGAAAGCATAAATTTAACAGAAAATGCAGTTAAAAGAATTAATGCAATTTTAAGTGGTGAAAATAAGCCTGATCATGGTCTAAGAGTTTCCGTTGTAGGAGGCGGTTGTTCAGGAATGAGTTATAATTTGTCATTTGACGATAATGTTGGTGAATTTGATAAAATATTTGAGATCAAAGGTGTTAAAATTTTCTGTGATTTAAAAAGTTGGCTTTATGTGAAAGGAACTACAATAGATTTTTCTGATGACTTGCTAAGTGGTGGATTTAAAATTGAAAACCCTAACGCAGAGAGAACATGTGGATGTGGAACTAGTTTTTCGGTATGAGTATGCAAACAAAAAAAGAAAAAGATGATATAATTCTAAGTGAAACTCTAAACAAAAAATATGAGTATGGTTTCACTACAGACATTGAACAAGAAACTTTACCTCCAGGTTTAGATGAAAGTGTTATTAGAACAATTTCATCAAAAAAGGAAGAACCAAAATGGTTATTGGATTGGAGATTGAAAGCTTATAGTAGATGGAAAAAAATGAAAACTCCTAAATGGCCTGAGTTAACAATTCCTGAAATTGACTACAATTCTATCAGTTATTTCTCTGCACCAAAAAAGAAAGAGTATAAAAGTTTAGATGAAGTAGATCCGGAATTATTAAGAACTTATGAAAAATTAGGAATTCCTATTCAAGAACAAAAAATGCTAGCTGGAGTTGCCGTAGATGCAGTATTTGACAGTGTGTCAATAGCAACTACTTTCAAAGATGATTTAGCTAAAGCAGGAGTAATTTTTTGTTCATTTTCAGAGGCTGTAAAAGATTATCCTGACTTAGTTAGAAAGTATCTCGGAAGCGTTGTCCCAATTGCTGATAATTATTTTGCAGCTTTAAATTCAGCAGTTTTCAGTGATGGATCTTTTGTATACATTCCAAAAGGAGTTACTTGTCCAATGGAATTATCTACCTACTTTAGAATTAATGCACTAAATACTGGTCAATTTGAGAGAACTTTGATTATTGCAGATGATGATTCCTATGTAAGTTATTTAGAAGGTTGTACAGCTCCAATGAGAGATGAGAATCAACTTCATGCTGCTGTAGTTGAGTTAGTTGCCCTTGACCAAGCAGAAATTAAATATTCTACTGTTCAAAATTGGTATCCTGGAGATGAAAACGGTAAAGGTGGTATATATAATTTTGTCACAAAGAGAGGTAATTGTATTGGTAAAAGGTCTAAGATTTCATGGACTCAAATTGAAACAGGCTCAGCCATAACTTGGAAATATCCAAGTTGTATTTTAAAAGGAGATGATTCCAGAGGTGAATTTTATTCTGTTGCTGTCACTACAAACAAACAACAAGCTGATACTGGAACAAAAATGATACACATTGGCAAAAATACCAAAAGTACTATTATTTCTAAAGGAATTTCAGCAGGCGATAGTTGTCAATCATATAGGGGTGAGGTTAAAATTGGTAAAAAAGCAAACAATTCCCAAAATTATTCACAATGTGATTCAATTTTAATTGGGCAAACTTGTAGTGCTCATACATTTCCGTATATAGATGTACAAAATCAAACTGCTAAAATGGAACATGAGGCAACAACATCCAATATTAGTGAAGATCAGTTATTTTATTGTAATTCTAGAGGTATTTCAACAGAAGCTGCAATTTCACTGATAGTAAATGGATTTTGTAAGGAAGTATTTAAAAAATTACCCATGGAATTTGCTATGGAAGCACAAAAACTCATGGAATTAACACTTGAAGATAGCGTAGGATAGATAAAATGTTTAAAATAAAAAATTTACATGTTTCTGTAGACGATAAAAAAATACTAAAAGACTTTAATATTGATATTAAACCAGGTGAACTACATGTCATTATGGGACCAAATGGATCAGGAAAAAGTACACTAACTCATGCAATTGCAGGCAAAGAAAGTTATCAAGTTGATTCAGGAGATATTTTGTTAAATGAAAAGTCAATTTTAGATTTAGACCCTGAAGAGAGAGTTGGTGAAGGTGTTTTTGTATCTTTTCAATATCCAACAAGTTTACCCGGAGTTAATAATGTCTATTTTTTGAAAGAAGCAGTTAATTCAATAAGAAAATATAAAAATCAAGATGAAATGAATTCTGTTGATTTTATGAAAAAAATCAAATCTAAAATAACTGAGGTAGATTTTGATGAAAGTTTTATCAATCGTCCAGTTAATGAAGGTTTTTCTGGTGGAGAAAAAAAGAGAAATGAAATATTACAGTTGTTGATGATGGAACCAAGTGTTGCTATTCTAGATGAAACTGATTCTGGCTTAGATATTGATGCACTTAAAACTGTTGCGCAAGGTATTAATACTTATAGAAATTCAAAAAGATCAATAATTTTAATTACTCATTACCAAAGAATTTTAGATTATCTAGATCCCGACAAAATTCATATTCTTATAGATGGTACTATTGTAAGAAATGGTGGGCTTGAATTAGTAGATATGTTAGAGAAAAAAGGTTATAAGTGGATTCTTGAGGAAAAAATCTAATGTTTTCAATCGATGAAATAAATGAAAAAGCATTGAAAAAATTTGAGGATATTGGATATCCAGATAGTTCTAATGAGTTTTGGAAATATACAAATTTAAAAAAGTTTAAAACCTTAGATTTTATTAAACCAAATTATAATTCGTATGATAAAAATCATACGTTCAATTTTGAATTAAACATTCCTACAATCACAATATATAATGGAAAAATAATGTCATATCCTGATAATAAAAATTGTGTATTATTGAAAGATAAACTTAAAAATTGTAGTGATAGTTTTTATAACTCTATATTTTCTCATAAAGAAAAAGAAATAGAAAATAATCCTTTTTTAATTCTCAATAATGCAAATTTTAAAAATGGTATTTATATTAATTTAAATTCTAATATGAATCAACTAAAAATTAGGATAATCTCAAGTAATAATTCAAATGATTATGCATCATCTTATAATAAAGTAATAATAGATGCAGAAAAAGGCACTAATTCTAGCGTTTACATTCAAAATACTTTTTTAGATGAAAATTCTAAGTATTATAAAAATAATACATTAGATATAAATCTTAAAGAAAGTTCAAGCATTTCTTTAATCAATTTATTTGATGAATCTAATAAATCTTTTTGCATGAACAACATATCAATTAATCAAGAATCTAATTCCAACATAAATATGAAATCATTTTTTTTAAATTCAGGGTTTATTAGAACAAATATAATTAATAATTTAAATGAGCCTGATGCTTATAGTAATTTAGATGGATTATTTATTGGAAAAGAAAATGAGTTCATTGATAATAACTTAATTATCAATCACAATACAAAGCATACATTCAGTAATGTCATGTATAAAGGAATACTCGATGGAAAATCAAATGCTGTATTTAATGGTTTAGTTAATGTTCCAAAAGATTCATTTCAAATTAATTCAGATCAAAAAAATCATAATATCATTTTATCTGAAACTGCTAAAATAAACTCAAATCCTAAATTAAAAATATCTTGCGACGACGTTAAATGTGCACATGGCTCCACAATAGGAAATTTAGATGAAGAAGAGTTGTTTTATTTAAGATCAAGAGGTATAACTTTGAATAAGTCTAGACAAATTTTATTAAAAAGTTTTATCAATGAAATCATCGATGATATAAGTGATGTTAATTGCAAAAATTTTATAAACAATAAAGTTGAAAACATTTTTTATGAGTAATTTGACTGTTAATGAAATTAAAGAAAACTTCAAATTATTTGACAACCAACTTGATAAATTTGAATATTTAATCGAAATTGGAAAAAATAATACTGGTTTAGATTTAGAATTTAAAATAAATGACAATTTAATAATAGGTTGTGCATCAAAATCGTGGGTGATTTGCACTGAAGAAAATAATTTATTTTATATTGATATTGATTCGGAGGCACACATAGTAAGAGGATTATTGTCAATTTTACAAATTACTGTTAATGGTAAAAGTAAAAATCAAATTTTTGAAATGGATGGATTAAAAATATTAGATGAAATTGGTTTAGGTAAAAATATAACTAGCCAAAGAATGAATGGTTTTCTGAGTGCTCTAAATAAAGTAAAAAAAATAGTAGAACATTATGAATACAGTAAATAATGAGTTGATAAAAGTAAGCAGAGATTGTGATGCAATTTTAATTCCAGGCGGAGAAAAAGTTGTGTTAGTGGAAGGTACTCACGTTAGAATTACACAAGCTCTAGGTGGTGATTATACTGTTTATGTAAATGGTAATTTATTAAAAGTTTCAGGAAAAGATTGTGATGCAATTGGAATAAAAAAAGAATCTAACCAATCAAAAAATAATTCCATTCAAGACGGAGAAGATTTAAAAGAGCAACACGTTTGGGATGTGCTCAGGACATGTTATGATCCTGAAATACCTGTTAATATTGTAGATTTAGGTCTCATATATGATATGCAAATGTCTAAAGATTTAAATGAATTAATAATAAATATAAAAATGACTTTAACTGCGCCAGGTTGTGGAATGGGACCTGTAATTGCTCAAGATGTTGAAGATAAATTAATTGGAATATCATCAGTAACGAAAGTTAATGTTGAACTTGTATGGGAACCAGCTTGGAATCAAACAATGATGACAGATGCAGCAAGATTAGAGTTAGGGATGCTTTAAAATGATAAGTAAAGATATTAAAAATCAGTTTCCAATTTTTAAAAACTATAGAGATAATCATTTTTTATATTTAGATAGTGCATCAACAACGCTTAAACATAAGTTTTGTATATCAAAATTAAATCAATATAATGAAGAATATTCAGCAAATATTCATCGTTCAGTATATCCCATTGCTGAAAAGGCAACAAATGAGTTTGAATCTACAAGATTTAAAGTTTCAAAATTTATTAATTCTAAAAAAGAAGAAGTAATTTTTACAAAGAATACAACAGAAGGAATTAATTTGGTCGCTTACAGTTGGGGTTTAAAGAATTTAACTGAAAATGATACTATACTTATTACAAAGATGGAGCATCACAGTAATATTATTCCTTGGCAATTTGTTTCTAAGAAAACTGGATGTAAGTTGAAATATGTTCCATTAAACGATGATGGTTCATTGGATATGATTGCATACGAATCAATGTTAACTAAAGATGTTAAATTAGTATCAATCATTCATCAATCAAATGTTTTAGGAGTTATTAATCCAATTAGTGATATGATAATTAAGGCTAGAAAAAATGATTCACTTATATTAATAGATGCTGCTCAGAGTATTTCTCATATCCAAATTGATGTACAATCATTAGATTGTGATTTTCTGGTTTTTTCTGGTCATAAAATGTTTGGACCTACAGGAGTTGGAGTATTGTATGGAAAACTAAAGATTTTAAATCAAATGGACCCATTTTTATATGGAGGTCAAATGATTGATCAGGTAAGTGATTTAGACTCTACATGGAATGATATTCCAATGAGATTTGAAGCAGGCACACCAAATATCGCTGAAGTTATAGCATTAGGTGAGTGTATCGATTTTATCTCAAATATTGGATTAAATACTATCAATGAGCATTTAAATGATATAACAAATGGTTACTTAGAGTTATTAAGTAGAAATAAAGATATTACTATTTATGGAAAAGAATTGAATAGGGGGCCAGTAATAAGCTTTAATATCAATGGTATACATTCTTATGACTTTTGTCAAATTATGGGTCAATATAATATTTCTCTTAGATCTGGAAACCATTGCGCCCAACCGTTACTAAATCACTTTAATACAAATTCTTCAAGCAGAATTAGTTTTCATATCTACAATGAAATTGATGAACTTAATTTTTTTGAAGATAATCTTAAAAAAACTATTACACTACTTAGTTAATTTTTTAGAAATTAGTATAGAACATATTCCAAAAGTTAAGTTTTTTGAACTAATAGTTTTAAATCCGTGTTTGTTAATTTTTTTAGATAATTCATTGAGACTAAAAAAATTATTTACTGATTCAGGAAGGTAGTCAAAAATCTTTTGTCCTGTTAATATTTTCCCAATGATTGGGATAATTTTATTAAAATAAAATGAAAATAAAGATTGAAATATACTATTTTTTGGGCGACAAAATTCTAATATAGCTAATGAACCTTCCGGCTTTAATACTCTATTGATTTCATCTAAAGCTTTTTCATAGTTATTAAAATTTCTTATACCAAAAGAAATAGTAACAATATCAAAAGAGTTATCATTAAAAGGTAAACTTTCAGCATATCCATGTATGTATTCAATTTTATCTAATTTTTTTGTTTTTGACTTATTTCTAGCAATTTTTAGCATATTTTTGGAACAATCAAAGCCAACACCATTGGTTGACTTATATTTATTGCAAATTTGAATGATAACATCACCTGTGCCAGTAGCAATATCTAGAACAGATGAATTTTTTTTAAGATTGATTTTATTAATGAATTTATTACGCCAATACTGATCTATAAAAAAAGTCGTTAAACGATTAAAAAAATCATACTTGAAAGAAATATTGTCAAACATATTTTCAACAAATTTCTTTTTGTCCTTACCAATGTGATCATACTTATTATTCATATTTTGAAATTAATTAAATTTGTAAATAAATTGACATAAATTTAGGTAATAAAATTAAAATAAATATGTTCAATAATAAAGATTTAAATAAAATTTCAAAAGATTTGATTGATAAATTAAAGTCCTTTGAATTCGAAAAATATAATAATCAAAAAATTGTTTCGGTCAGTACTGATATAGAAAACATTCAAAAAATTTCTATTCACAATGTTGATTTAAGTATTAGTCCAATTTTTTTTAAAAGTAATAACATTTCATTATATGGTTTTGTAAAAGAACATCAATTTTCTTTTACATCATCTGTTGATTATTTAACAAGAAAAAATAAGATGTTAAAGATCTTATCGAACACATTATTCGTTGACAAAGTATTAAACAGCAAAACATATATTTTTGGAGGTAAAAATTTTGATCTGGAAGAAATAAATTATGATTTTTGGGAGAATATGCCAATAGCACAATTTATTTTACCAAGATATATTATAACAAAAGAAAAATTTATTGTTAACCTATATTTGAAAAATTCAAATTCATTAAAAAATATTTTATCATCATTAGAAAAATATATAAATGATATTAATAGTATTTTTAAAAATTGTACACCTATCAAAAATAAATCAACTTTTGTTAAAGTAAATAACTTAGAAACTGAAGATAAGTATCATGATAAATTAAATCAATCAATTAAAACAATGAAAAAAAATGATAACCCAATAACAAAAGTAGTTTTTTCTAGAATTAAAAAAGTGTCATATACTAATAGTGTTCCAACAATTAATATCTATGGAAATTTGTTATCTAAGAATGAAGAAAGTATGAATTTCCTATTATCATTTAATAAGCA
>Ga0163109_10002353_pt1 | contig 14822 bp, 10 predicted proteins | sample CRUFie1St13metaG_FD_108704 | JGI IMG/M metagenome (GOLD analysis project Ga0163109, IMG submission 108704) | Marine microbial communities from the Costa Rica Dome - CRUD Field 142mm St13 metaG | ecosystem: Environmental > Aquatic > Marine > Oceanic > Photic zone | place: Costa Rica: the Eastern... | reverse complement strand
CGTTGATTCTTCTTCCATCTCTAATCACCCTGACGGACCATTATGCAAAACATCGTATTAGTGTCTAGAGAATATTCTGTACCGTCTATTTTTATTCCGGTTTCTGTTCTCTCAAGCTTAGAACCGATTCGGATGCCGATCGTGGATAATTCTCCAAGGTTAGAGTTAGCCAGTTTCAATGAATAAATAATTCCTTCAGTTCCAGTTTCCATATCAAAAGCATTTGTCGTGATTCGGATGTCGGTTTTTCTTCTTTCAATATCAGATATTTTTCTCCCATCTAGTGTCTCGGATGGAAACCCTAGGGCCTTGTCTAATTCATACTCTGATTCTTGGTCAAGGTGGTGTTCAAAGTCAGCAGCTAATCTGCGTGCTCTGGAAGTTATACCTGCGACATCTGTTAGTAGGATCTCAATCAGAAGTTGCCTTCGTTTGACTTTGTTGGCAAGGACGAAACCCTGTGATGTGAGTCTGGAGCCCCTGTAGGGTATGTGTGTGATTAGCTCCCTGGAGGCCAATTTTTTCAACATCTCTGTCACAGAAGCAGGACTGACTTCGAGACTTTTCGCCAAGTCGCTTGTTTTTACAATTGTAGATGGGTCCTCCTCGAAAACCTCCAATACTCGCTTCAAGTACTGTTCCTCGCCCTTAGAGAGATCTACACTCATGCTGAATCCTCCACAGTTGCCTCAAAGGTACACTTGCAAGCAGGGCATCTCGCCATAACGGGCCTACGACTCAAAGGTACCTTAAGTGCTTGAGCGCATTGAGGGCAACTTATGATGTCACTGGAGGAAGAAGCCTTCAATTCCGTTCCTTTGATGATGGAATTTTCCTTTTGATTCAGTGTATCTGTTGTTTGTCCTGTAGGTGGGTTATTCACTGTTGAACATGCCGGGCATCTTACGTTTTGCTCCAACTTGCTGTGATAAAGTTGCAAGCCGCAGTTTGAACACTTAGTAGTCAGGTCCTTCGGAACCTTGGGGTCTTCCCCCACGAAGTTTGTTGTGGTTACCTCGGTATTCAAAGTCCTCATCACCAGTATAGAAAGTAGAAGGACGACCACCCCCATTACGGAGCCAATTATCGCTGCTTGTAATTGGAATGGCAATTCGAAACCACCATCATCTTCGGATTCAGGTGTATATTGAACAGTTGTAGTGTATGTGCCTAAGTTTGATTTGTAGACAAGCTGAATTTCACCCGGTGTACCCCCAAGAAATTGAGAAAATGTGATAGTGGAGGAGTATTCGTCTGATGGAATTATTTCGGGTACTTGTTTTGAGGATATAATTCTCCCATCCACTACCCAGATGGCCTCAATTATGCCGTTGTTCAATGTGGATGTACCGGTATTCTTGATTGTAAAGGAAATAGCTTGGAAAGGAGAGTCATTCCCAATGGGGATAAATTCCCCAATCAAATTGGCATCTGTGAGTAGCGGCTCGAGAACTATTTTCTCAGTGGCCCTCTCTCCTGACCAGCCTATTGGTTCGGCATAGACATCCATTTCCCCAGAATAGTCCCCTGGAACAGGGAGAATAAAAGATTGTAATCCAGGCATCATTGAGGCAATCACCTGTGGCGACTGGGTATTGAAACCACCTGAAATAGAAGGAGTGGCAGAGATCCTCAATTCCCTATCCCTTCCCTCAGACAATAGGACTGAAACCTCCAATGAGTCCAACTCAGCATCGTGTATAACAGAAGTAATTATCAGAGTCTGTGTGGGTAAAACCGCCACCTCTATTGAGTCAGATAGCAAATGGGAGACTCCTATTCCGTCTCCAATGACTGCCCAATGTACTGTAGTTAAACCGGTGTTATCCACATTGATGCTTGCCTCCAACTCTTTTGATGATCCAGGTTTGATAACAACTGGTGATCCTGTCGATTGATCACCACCGGAAATAAGCTTGAGGTAGGGAGAAACAGTCCTATCGCCCCTGTTATGAACGAGTGCAGATAAAGTGAGGAAATCACCCTCATGCAGAGGTTCTCCCTGAAGAGCGACACCCAGTTGCCCTGCAGGTACAAGGTCAAGTGGATTGGGGTCTGCGCGGAAATCGATGCTGTCGGTTCTGCTACTAGGGAAAAGTCTGAGATGAATTTCAAAAAGGCCGGTAGAGTTTATCGGGATGCCAACATTTGTTCTTTCCAGATTTTCCCCTTCACTAACCTCGTCATTTTGGAGCAGTGTCCAAATTCCATCGTGTTTCATCCACAGCTCCCATCTTTCATCATTCTCCATATTTTCTTGATCGACGGAAAAAGCTACAATGACTATGTCACCAATAACAGTAATTGAACCGTTCTCCGAGATTTCGTCAGTTATCCCGTTTCTTGTTTCAATGTCCCATTGTGCTATGGGTGGTTGGTTGGACTGACCATATATGCTTACGCTTCCGACGACCAATAGTGTGGCCAATATAGCCGGGCCCAGCCAGAGTCTACGCACGGCCTTCTTCCGTGCTTAACCCGTTTCAAATCGACGGCTAAAAGAACCACTATCGTGCAGTTTAAGCACGGAATGTCTGAGCGCCAAACGTGACTGACCTCGAAAGCGTGGGGCCAACCCCAATTGAAATGGCAAAATCCTTGCTGGCTAGAAGAATAATGCTAAAGGAAGCACTGCCCGGTATTATACGTAATCTTCAGGCAGAGGAGGAGTCTATTCTACCTAAATTGAAACGAGGCGTAGATCGACATGAAAAGTCGAATAAATTAGTCTCAGAACTGAAATCAAAGAGAGACGCCCTCCAAAAGGAAGCAGCACTAATTTTGAAGGATGTAAAATCTCTTAGAACGAAGATTGAGGAATCCGGCGGTATGATAAGGTTAGATCCAAATTGGGCCAAAGAAAAACTGGAAGAAAAATTGATTGACATAGAGACCAGGATAGAAACTCAAGCTCTAGACCACAAAGCCGAACGCAAATTGATATCTATCAGATCGGCATTGTTGAAAGAAAATGAACAATGGCTACAGTCAAGAAGGGATTCTAATCCATTGATGGTCGAGTACGTTCAAAAAAGAAGAGAAATGTCACGGTTATTCAAGGATGCAGATAAGTTTCACAGCAGGATGATTGACCTAGTAGAGAAAGGGCAACCACTTCACGTGAAAAGGCAGGAATTGGAACGTGAACATACGGAAATTAGGAAGCAACTGGATAGGGCCAAGGAACTAGAATCACAATCCGAGGCATCGGTGGCTTATTGGGATAATGTAGTAAAAATAGGGTTTGAGAAAGGTGGCGGTGCTGATCTTTTACGAAACTCAATGACTGTGAAATCAGGAGGAATGACGTCTTTTGCGAGAAAGGCCGGTAAAAAAGAAGCAAGGAATGGAGGTGGAGAAGATGAATAAGGAAGGGATACCAACACCGCCCAAGGAAATAGAAGCCAAAATATCCCAATTAAAAGATAAGAGGGGGTCATTAAGAGACGAGAGAGCAATGCTTGTTGAATCAGTACGGGGCATGCGAGCTTCAGCATCCGAATCTCGTGAGAAGTCCACTTCAAGGAGAAAGCACCTCAATCATTTTCATGAAATCAAAAAAAGTGCCGATGCTGCAAAAAAGGAACGGGATGCGATAAACTTGGCTGTTCCACCTCCCGTATCTGTACTTGAAAAGTGGTCCTCCAAGAGTTTGAAGAAATTACAGGGTGTGAATAACGATCTAACGACAATGCCTACTCTGACGCGAGAGATACGGGAGTTTAGTAGATATTTTGAATTAATGGCTGCCATAGAAGTCAAGAAAAAGGGGGAGATAGCCCATACCGCTTACGTAAGGAGCATACGTTCGATGAAAGAGGTCATGGATAACCTCGAAGTAGAGCACCCAAGAAAGGAAGTAGATGTAAAAGGCAGCGATGTCATCAGAAATGAGATGAAAGAAATAAGAAAAGTTTCGAAAAAAATCGAAAAATTGGACAAAGAGATAGAAAAAATTGGTACTGATTTAAAGAATCTCATCAATAAATCTAGGGAAATCAAAGAGCAGATTAAGATCAACAGTGCCAAGGACAGAGTCATGAGCGGCACAACTATCGCTGCAGATGATATCGCACTCCTACTTGAAAAAGGGGGAGACTTGGGCGATCTCACAGGTATTACTCAAAAGAAGAAGAAGGATTCTTCCAGAACCAATGAAAACAAACTAAAATCAAGAAAGATCGGTGCCGCACGTGGGGGGCCCAGAAAGACAAGACTGCGATCCGAAAGATAGCTAGAGGAACGTGCCTATTATATGCACAATGGCATACCGATGGCCGATAGTCAATGGGTGTGCTTGAATCGGGAGGCCTCAAGAATCTTTTCGGCGATAAGCCTAAGGTTATCGAACAAGAAGCTTCATTCTTCAAAGATATGAGGGACGAGTGGAATGAGAAAGTTAAACAACGCTCCGAGGAAAGGAATGGCTACAACCTTCAGGTTCAAGAGTTAATTTCAGAGGTTCAGATTAAAAAATCCATTCGAGATAAGGCGAATCAGAAGGTCAAGGAACTCAAAGACTTGCGGGCTGAGCACTCTAGAATTCTTAAAGAAAAAAGAAATGCCTTGAAAGCTGTTCTGGATGAAATCACAGAAAATAAACAGAATATCAAGGAAAAGAGAGGGCGATCAGCCTCTAGAATCAGAGTGGAGATGGATCAGCTAGAGCAAAAGTTCGAGAGAGGAAGGCTGAGTATGAATGAACGGGCTTTTATGAAAAGGATGAAAGAACTAAGTCAGGAGCTAAGAGATGCGAAAAAGAGCAAGTCCTCGCCTGGTTCCCACCAAGATTTGCGATCTGAAGTAAAGGATGCTGCTAAAATTCAAGAAGAATCCCACAATGATGTGGAAAAAGCCGTAGATCAGGCTCAAAAAGCGCACGACATTATGTCCCGCATATCAGAAGAGGTGGATAAATTGAGGGATGCTGCTAATGAATCACACTCGGGCCTAATAAGGGCGAAAAGAGAAGCCGATCTAATGCACTCAAAATATATAGTGGCCCTGAAATGCATGCATTCAATGTCCGACTTGATTTCAGCGCAACACGCGAAGGAAGAAGGAAGTCTCGATGAGGGATCAAATGATCAGACAGGCGTGTCCGATATAATGGAGCAGTTGATGTCAGGTGGTACGATCTCAACCGATGACTTGATGTTAATTCAAAGGAAGGGTTAATTTCAGCCATATGTGCTTATTGATCCGCCTATTCCTTCGATTGTATACTCTAGTCCTGTCTCCTTGTTCGTGATTATCCACCCCGGCAACCATATCCTGCTGCAATCCAATTTCAGAGTTGAGTCTACGGTTCTAAACCACACCAGTAACGAGGTTTTGCCGACGTTAGGGTTTTCTGGTGAAATTCTTTTGTTCAGCATCTCTTTGATTTTGATTCTTACACTACGATCGTCTGACCACACCCCACCCCATTGGATCTGTTCCATCTGGATGGAGCTTAAATCATTAGATTCTAATCTGAAGAAATTATCCCCCCAAGGATTTTCTATCATAATTGTTTGTGACCACATCGTTTCATCTTCTGTTGAAGTCAAGTTAGCACTCCCTAACCATGCCTTCCCTTCAAGTAAGATCGGACGAGTATGCCCGTCAAAGGGTATTTTTCCTAAGACCCTATTGAGCTCTATTTGTTGGGGTACCACGAGGTCGTTTTCTAGGCTAAGGCGTCTTTTTTCTGCCATTTTTTCGACGGTTCGTATTATTTTTTTCTCCAGTTCTGCTTCTCCCAAAAGTGTTGAAATTTTCTCACGCTCCCATAACTCAACCCCAATAGATGCTAGGACCTCCTTAACAGAGACTGGTACAAATCTCTCAGAAATTAGTATGATAGATTCAGATTGTTCTACACATAGGAGTAAACGTTGAGCATCTTGTTCTGTCAAAGGGATGTGCGAATGGTGTGCATGCCAGATCGAAAGGGGTACGTTGGATACGCCTGCCTTAGGTTCAGCAACACCCAAGTGAGAGAAACCAGGTATATCGGCGGTATTCAAAGCCGGGCTAGGATGGATCCCCGCTAGGCCAAGGGCTCTGAGGATCGGTTCGCTCATGCCTTCGGATTGAGCCACATGCCATGAAAGTCTCTATCTCAGAGATTGTGATCTAGGGTCATCAAATCTGACTGTCCAGCGTCGATGATACAGACAGAGCTAATCGAGAAGGGCTTGGCACAAGCTGATCCAAGCTCCCGATTAACCATGGAAAGTCTGTGTACGGGTATGTTTGGATGGTTAGTAGTCATTCTTTCCACATGGTCTTCCGGACAGTTTGCTGCTACTAATACGAGTCGAGCATCCCCGCGGGAACACGCTGCCAGGGTTTCCCTCTGGCCGAATACCAGTTTTCCCGTGGTAATTGCTTGTTTTATCTGTCTTGATATGTCCAACTAACCATCTCCTCAATTATTCTTAGGGGCATAATATAATTCTACTGAACCTGTACCAAGTGCTACTGGTTGGCCGACAATTACATTCTCTGTGACGCCCTTTAGGTAATCCCGCTCTCCGATGATACCAGCACGCAAGAGGTGGTTTACGGTGACTTCGAATGCGGACCGAGCAAGTATGCTGTGCTTAGTACCGCTCACACCATGCCTTCCGATTGCTCTGACTTCTCCTTCACTCGTCATTACATCTGCAACTGTTATCAGGTGCCTCACATCTACGTCCAAACCAGCTCCTTCGAGGGTATCCCTCAATTCTGAAATTATGGATTGTCGCGCTGCCTCTATTCCAAGATACTGATAAATCTCGACGATGTTGTTAGTGTAGGTCCTAGACCTGTCGACTCCGGCAAACTCACTTACTTTAGATAGGTTTGACCCAATAGTGGCGATGTAATATTCTCCCGTGTTTTTATCTGGGCCCTGGACGTTTGCCCGTGATATCCCTGGGAGGCCTTTTAGCCTCAGTTTCTTTACCTTGTCTTCTAGTTGGAGGAGGGCCGTGTAGGTTGGTGGGTCCGCAGCCAAGCCTGCGAGGTCATCTTCTTTTGATACACCTGGGATCAATTTCAATTGTTTTGGGCGATCGGGATTATCAGCCTGGACATATAGCTTGAGTGCTCTAGATAATTTATCCATAACCTCCCTGCCATTCATGTTCTTGAGTTTTAGATTTTGATTTTTCAGATCTAGGGTTAGTACCCTTTGTGCGACATCCACATCTATTGATGCTATGTCTCGGGTAGTGGTCGTCTCCAAGCCTGCTGCAATGGATTGAACTTGCTTCTCGTTGGTCTTCAGTGCTTTCTTTCCATCGGGAGTCTTGTCTTCGAGATATATCATCATCGTTGGCGTGTTGGGCTCTTTCCTAGCATCAACAATCTCTATGACCCTTGGGAGTCCTTGTGTGACGTTAACAGTGGCGACACCGGCGTAGTGGAAGGTGCGCATGGTCATTTGAGTGCCGGGTTCCCCTATCGATTGGGCTGTTGTTATCCCGACGGCCTCATGGGGGTCTACCCTAGACTCGGCCAACATGGCCTTTGTTTCCTTCATCACGCTCTTTATCTGCTTAGATGTTAGTTTATCCATACCTCTAGATCGTATTCCTTCCGTTAGATCATGGATAATTCTAGGTGTTAGGATCATCTCGTCCTTGATCGACTGTGCTTCGATTTGTTGATAAAGTGGGTCGTCTGTGTCTATCCCTCTGAGGATCTGAGAACTCTTATCCTCCTCTCTGTAGGATTGCAGTGGCAAAGTGGTCTTTTTTCTAGTGGATCTCCTCTTCTGGATTCTGACCCTTTTTGTGGTTGTGGCAGAATCCCTTTTGCCAGATTTTATGGGGGTTGTGATCTTTGTATGTATGGATTGTGCAGTCCCGGAGTCCGTTTGACATATCTCAGCTATCTGTTGTGGATTTAGTATTTTGACGTCGTCCCATTTTCTATCATCAGCAAGTAAGTGGGCATGTTCTTCATCTACACCTAGGTCTGTTAACTTCTTCTTGGTTGCGCTCTTTACCACCATCAGGATTCACCCCCTAGTGCTGCATCCAGGACTTGGTCTATTGGAACAGGGGATCCCTTTCTACTTCGAGCCGGGTCGACACCGTCTTCACCATATTCGAATTGGATAATCCTGTCCGCAGTGTTTCTTACCGACCTCATAAGGTCATCATTGACCTTGAGATCATCCATCGCGTTGATCAACCTCCTCTGCATGTAACCAGATTTGCTAGTTCTTACGGCAGTGTCGACTAACGACTCTCTACCTGAAACTGAGAGCATAAAGAACTCGGTTGGCTCAAGCCCCCTCTTGAAGGATGAGGAGACGAACCCCTTTTCCTTGGCTCCCTTCACTCCTCTCGGGAAATGTGAGAGTACTCTGTCGTGGTAGCCCCTCTCCAACCTTTTGCCTCTGACCTTTGGCTGTCCGATGGAGCCGGCCATCATAGCGAGGTTGTCCATCGATCCTCTGGCTCCAGAGGTTGCCATCACGACTGCTGCGTTCTTTTCACCGAGATATGCCTTCGCGACGTCACCAGATTTCGCCTTACCAGAGTCAAGAATTTGTAATATATTCTCCTCTAATGTCTCCAACGGTGTTCTTCCAGGCCTAGTTTCATACCTTCTTCCGTCATTACCATACTTGGATAGTTCCGTGTCCACGGCTTCGCTTGCTTCCTTGTTTATTTCTGCAATTTCGGCCTTTGCATCGGGCGGGAGGTCTTCGTCATCTATTCCTGTCGTGAAGCCGAGGGATGTGCACATTGCAATGGTCATCTTGGTCATTCTGTTTAGGAAGTCGGCACCGACTTCTGTGCCATGGGTCTGGACGACTGCGTCAAGTAATCTCCCGTCTTCAGCACCTATCCCTCTTTTGTCGATAGTTCCAGTGACCTGACCTTGTCTTACATTTACCTGATCTCCGCTCCTGCTCATGTATGATAATGTAAAGTCACCTGGCACAATAAGGCTGAGTATGTCTGACCCCTTGTATCCAGCGACTCCATTGTTTTCTACAAGTTCTGGTAGGTCTCCCTCCCAGTCGACTGCCCCCAGGATCTCGAGGGCTAAATTCCTTGGTAGAATCCTGTCCCCCTGGGTTAACAGGTAAGCACCTGAGATGTGGTCGTGGATTCCCCCGATCACAGCTCCACCGTATCTTGGTGTTATGATGTGTTCCTGCACCCTCATCAGTATCTTTGCCTCAGCACGTGCCTCTTCACTCTGAATTACGTGCAAATTCATCTCGTCACCGTCGAAGTCAGCATTGTAAGGTGTACAATCTGCAAGGTTGAACCTGAATGTCTTACCTGGCATGACCCTGACTTCGTGTACCATCATTGACATTCTGTGGAGAGATGGCTGTCTGTTGAATATGGCTACGTCCCCATCAATCAAATGTCGCTCGACCACGACTCCGGGTTTGGGGTTCCCGTCCCTGTCGAAGGTTGACAATCTGTCTTCTACTTCGGTCCTGTATGCTTCACCATACTCGTCTTCCGTTGCGGGGCTTCCACAGTGAGGGCAGTGCACTTCCAAGTGCTCGGGAAGGTATTCCTCAGGATTACTCTGTTCCCAGATCCACCTTTGGTGTATTACTGCCCTTGGGTCATCTTCTGGTAGTGATCGACCCCTATCATCTTCGCCTCTGAGGTTAGTGAGGGTTCGTTCCAAGTCGACGACCCACTCCTCTTCAAAATCACCAAGCTGTGTTCTTCTCATCCTCCTTTTTAACTCCAATCCAGGCAGGAAGTTCGGTGCGGGAAGGACTGAGTTTAGGTCCGGCCTCATTCCGGGGTATGGCTCGTCATCGCCGCCAGAGTGGCATTGAGAGTTCAGGCATCTAAAACCGGCCCAGATAAACTTGGTTCTGTCAGTAATTCTGACCCTGCTCGTATCGTTTCTAATCACGTAGTTAACACCAGGATGTACGTCAGGACCTCTCAAAACCATTTGTCTGAGTTGTTCTCTGTTCCTGCTTGTGACCCGTATTGGCACAGTCAGTTCCTTGGCGGTCACCACCGGGACTCCAACCTCATTTATCCCGAGGTTCGGGTCGGGGCTGATGACTGTCCTGGCACAGAAGTTGACACGCTTTCCTGAGAGGTTGCTCCGGAATCTTCCTTCTTTGCCTTTCAGCCTCTGTGTCAGGGTCTTCAGAGGTCTCCCCGATCTGTGCCTTGCTGGTGGTATACCGCTGGTTTGATTGTCAAAGTATGTTGTTATGTGGTACTGTAGTAGTTCCCACAGGTCTTCAACAATCAGTTGCGGGGCGCCAGCATCACGATTTTCTCGTAGTCTTTGATTGATCCTAAGTACATCTACTAACTTGTGTGTTAGATCGTCTTCGGACCTGTCACCGCTGTCTAGTGTGATGGATGGTCTTACGGTTATTGGTGGGACTGGAAGGACCTTCATGATGGTCCATTCAGGTCTACTGGATGCATAGTCCATGCCTAGGAAGATCAGATGCTCATCTGGTATTTTCTCTAGCCATTCTCTTATGTCGCGAGGGTTGAGTTTGTGTTCGCCCTTGTCCTTTTTTTCTTTGAAGGTCGTGGGTTTGTCGAGAAGTATCTTACCTTGCGCGGATCCACAATGCATGCAAATCGCGTTTGTGGCTTTAGTTGTGACTTTCTCTATTTCTTTTATCATCTTGGAAAACTCAGTCGACCCAACGCCGTGTTTTATCATCACATCATGGATCCTTTGTCTGTAGAAATCCTGTTCGGACTTTTCTGGGTCTATAGGATGTGTCCCGGGCTTGTCGTGTAGTAGGACTTTACTGCAATTATTGCACGTGGCCTTCAGCGCTAGTTTGATTAATTGCGTGAAGCCAATGTGGATGACAGGTAACTCTAGAGATATATGTCCAAAGTGGCTTGGACAGTCCTCATATTTGTTACCGCAGGTGTCACATCTGACTCCTGGATCAATCACCCCCATCTTGGGGTCCATCAGTCCCTGTTTGTAGGCATGGCCGTCGTCTTTGTAGGTATCCGCAGTCTTAACTTCGACGCTGGACATCTTCCTAATTTCATTAGGGTTCATAAGACTGAATTTAATCGAGTCGATTCGTTTTGGGATTTGTGCCGGGCCTCTGTTCCTCATCTCTGGTCCTCCAGTTCCATTCTCATTGCTACTCCCAGACTTTTCATTTCATCTAGTAGAAGCTTGAAGGCATATGACGTCTGAACTTGATGGACGTCAGCCCTGTCTCCACAAACAGGGCAAACTGGTGTTCTCCGTTTCCAATCATAGTAGGCTATGTGTCCGCATCCGGGATTATTACAAACATGCAAGGGCCATCCATCCGACTCGTCTAAGAGTCTGTCTTTGATGACCATGGAGGCTCCGTGTGCGATGAGACAGTCCCTCTCCATTTCTCCGAATCTCAGTCCGCCTTGGCGTGCCCTTCCTTCTGTGGGCTGACGTGTCAAGACTTGTACTCGGCCCCTGCTCCTTGCATGGAGCTTAGAACTGACTAGGTGGTGAAGTCTCTGGTAAAATATCACGCCGGTGAAAACTTCTGTCTGGAAAACTTCGCCGGTCTCGCCATTGATCATCGTTTCTCTACCCGTATGATTGAATCCCTGCCGTAGGAGCCCAGCCCTAAGCGAGTCTTCTTTCTCCCCGTCAAAGGCTGTTCCATCAACTTGCCTACCTTCCATGGAGCCTACCTTTCCTCCTATCATTTCTAGGACGTGAGCTACGGTCATTCTGGAGGGTATAGCATGAGGATTTACCAAGAGATCGGGTATAACGCCATCTGCAGTGAAGGGCATATCTCTCTCGTCTACCAATCTCCCGATGATCCCTTTTTGACCGTGTCTGGAGGCGAATTTATCTCCAAGTTCTGGAATCTTTTGAGATCGGACGGTGGCTCTCACCAACAAACCAGAGTCCAAAGACTCCGTCACGAAGACGTGGTCCACCCAACCATGCTCACCAACTCTTACCCCCATTGAAGACTCCCGTCTCTCTTGTGCTTGTAGGAATGCGCCTTGACTTTCTTCCAAAAATCTGGGTGGGCTAGTCTTGCCAACAAGAACTGCGGGTATGGAATCCCTGTGCTCTGCGATACCAGATAGTTCCACTTCTGGGGATGGAAGTCCATCTCGCTCGAGGTGTTTGTAGGATTCCCATGCCTTCAGCCCCTTAACCTCATCTAAACCGGTTCCGGGTACTTCTATTCTCTCTTCCTGACCTCCAGGGAATCGTTTGTTCTCTGCATTGTAGGTCCTCACAAATGCCGATCTACCAAGCCCTCGCTCAACTGATGCCTTGTTCATGATGACTGCGTCTTGCATGTTGTAGCCATGATGGCTAATTATGGCAACAACGAAGTTTTGACCACCTGGCCTTTTCTCGAACTTCGTAGTTTTCATCGATCTTGTTCCGACTATGGATTGTTGAGGATAGTGCATTATGTGGGCTCTCGTATCTGGCCTCATTCTGTAATTCGCACTCGGAAGTCCAAGGCTCTGTTTTACCATCGCTGTTCCACCGGTGACTCTCGGGGTTGAGTTGTGCTCAGGATATGGAACGAGGGCTGCACACACACCAAGAATTAGTTGTGGATCGATTTCGACATGTGTGTAAATTAGTACTGTCTTGTCTTTCCTTTCTTTCCTTTTGAGGGAGTCTATTTCTGGCTGGTGATATGCTAGTGGTACACTGAATTCTTCAAAATTAGACTCACCATTGGGCATGGAGACCTCCACCTTTAGGTTTGCTTCAGTGGCGTCTGGATCTCCTAGGTTGAGCCATTCAACCTTGGCTGGCATGATCGGCCTGCCATACTTGGGCGACACATCTGGTAGATCAAAGGGCCTAGGTGCTATGAGCAGGTCCTCTTCTTCCTCTGCATCGACCCACTCCACAATTCCATTTGTGACTAGGTCGTTAAACGACCATTCGCCTGACCGTAATCGGTCAAGATCCTCTGGTGTGAGCGTGAGATTGCCGCCATCGAGAATAAGCAGTGGTCGAAGCATCCTTCCTCTGTCAGTGTTGATGAATATGTCCCGGTTCAGGGCGTCGTGCCTTAGACTGACCTCAGACCGTATCTTGCCTTGTCGACGTCGGCGTTTGAATTGGGAGACGAGTCTGTTCGGGTCTTTGTGTAGTCCAAAGATGTCTCCATTTACATGTATCCTAGATCCTTCTGCCCAACCTTCAGGGTTTGAGTTGACGCCTGCTTCTGTCAAGAGTGCTTTGACCTCGTCTTCGGGGACTTCCTCGGAGACGTCAATCATTTGAGCTGCGTTTTTCACGAGGCCGCAATTCTGACCCTCGGGGGTTTCATTGGGGCATAGCCGTCCCCATTGTGTTGGGTGCAGATCACGAGCCTCGAAGTGTGGCTGGCTGCGAACTAACGGGCTTGTGACCCTTCTCATGTGGGAGAGCGCTGCGAGGTAGGTAGTCCTGTCCAAGAGCTGACTAACGCCCGATCGTCCCCCGACCCAGTTGCCTGTGGCAAGGGCATGCATGATTTTCGAAGTGAGAACGTCGGGCCTCAAACAAGCATTAATTCTAAGCTCCCGCTTTCTGTTGTGGTGCCTCTCCAGTTGGTATTTTAGGTCCCTTGCCAGTTGTTGAAGGCTTACTCTGAACAAGTCCTCAATTAGGTCTCCAGCAAGTCTCACTCTCTTGTTCGCGTAGTGGTCCTTGTCGTTAGGATCCTCGTCGTTGATTGCCATTTCTAATACCTGACGTACTATTCTGCCTAGGAAAATTGCCTTCTTGTTTCGGTGTTCCATGCCCTGACCTAGGTGTGGGAGAAGTTCCTTGTCTAGCAAGTTATTGATTCTGGTTTCCCTGTATTCTTTTTGCTGGCCGGCCGCAAATTTCTTCTCCAACCATGCAAGTGCTTCATCTTCGGTTTCTACTGAATATTCTTCGTTATCTTTTACATCATTTAAGTTGGCAACAGTGTATTTCATTGCCTCTACTGGTCCAGCGATGGCTGCGAAGATGTCTCGGTCGTTATCCATGCCGAGCGCCCGCATTAACAGAACCACCGGTATTGCCGTGGTGCCAGCGCTCGGGATCTTCACCATTAGCATCCCGTCTCTTCTTTTCTCTACGTTGAGGGGTTTCCTGACCCCATCTCTTTGGGAGAAAATCTTTGCTACCTCTGTCTCATGGGCATATTTTTTGTTCTTCTCCACGGTCACCCGATTGGGGGCAAGATCTTCCATAGAAATGAGTACTCTTTCGGTTCCGTTGATGATGAAATAGCCACCAGGATCTAGCGGGTCTTCACCAGCTTTCTCTAGTAACTTTCTGTAGGTCGCAGCATCATCGTCCGAGGTCTCTGGGTGAAGAGGCCTCTCGTCGGCGTTGTGCGCGTGTAGGTTACATCTCGCTGATCTTACCATGATAGGAAGGTTGCCGATATGGACGCTTTCCTCTTCGTCAGGCAGCGGTTTGTCGTCACGCACAATCTTGAAGTCCATGTAAACAGGAGAAAAGTAGGTTAGTTTGCGTATCCGAGTCTCCATCGGCGTAGCTGGGTGTTCTGCCCCATTTGCCTCCCTTACTGTGGGTTTGCCGAGTCTTATGTTTTTCATTCGAACAATAATTTCTTTGTCCAAAACGTCAAGTTTGATCATTCCGCCTTCATCATCTTCGATGGGTTCATCTTCTCCAATTCTAATGGACCTGACAATTTTCTCCATTCTGCTGAGAGAGCCGTCTCCAAGGGGTATGCAATCGTTGTAGGAAGCCAATTGATGGTTTACGAGGCTCCTTTGCCTGAAATATGATTCTACTATCTCTTTCATTGTTCTCACCTATGCGCTCTCCACAATCAACCTGTATGCCACACTACTGCCAGCACTCGGACTGTG
>Ga0163109_10002352_pt1 | contig 14824 bp, 7 predicted proteins | sample CRUFie1St13metaG_FD_108704 | JGI IMG/M metagenome (GOLD analysis project Ga0163109, IMG submission 108704) | Marine microbial communities from the Costa Rica Dome - CRUD Field 142mm St13 metaG | ecosystem: Environmental > Aquatic > Marine > Oceanic > Photic zone | place: Costa Rica: the Eastern... | reverse complement strand
TCACGCAGCGCCATCAGGCCCGGCATCTCGGTTTCGGCGATGGCGATTTCTTTCATGCCCCAGTCGGCAAGGCCGATATCGGCAACTTTATAATCAACGGCGCTCATGTGTTTTCTCCAGCACGCTGTGTTCTGGCAAGGTTCATACCGGCTTTTTTTGCTGTGCGACAGAATTACATCGTCGCATCTGGCCTATGGCAGTCCTTCTCTTGAAGAAACCCTTGGCCGCGTTAAAACCCGGGTATCAGAGACAATTAGGACAGGGATGGCTTTCATGGCCCTGAAACTCTTCGGTCGCAAAGATTCGGTTAACGTCCAGAAGGTGATGTGGCTTCTGGCTGAACTCAACCTCGACTATGAGCAGATTGAGAAGGGTGGCAAATTCGGCGGGCTCGATGAGCCCGCGTTTCTTGCCATGAACCCGGCCGGTCGCGTGCCGGTACTGCTCGATGGTGACCACGCGGTCTTCGAATCCAATGCGATCCTGCGGTATCTCGCCACCACACAACCCGGCGGTGAGGCCTTCTACCCAGCCGATCCAGCGCTGCGGGGGATGATCGATGCCCACATGGACTTTGCGCTGGGCACGCTATACCCGGATTTTGTCACCCTGTTCATGGGGGTGGTCAAAACCGCGCCCGCGAAGCGAAACGCCAAGACGATTGCGATTGCCGCCCGCCGGTTTCAGGGCAAAATGCTGACGGTCGGCCAAATCCTGGGCGATGGCAACTGGTTGGTGGGTAACAGCATAACCCTTGCCGACATCGCCGTCGGCGCCCTCATGTTCCGTTTTTATGCGTTGCCCGTGATCAAGCGTCACAAGCAGGCGCGGGTGGAGGGCTGGACCAACCGACTTCTGGAACGCGAAGCCCACAAGACGACCATGGGTGTCAATTTCTCCCACATGTTTGTCGATTGAAGGCGGGCGGGCCCGGGCTATCAGTCCGAGCCTGCTGCCTCAGTCTTTGCCGCGTCAAGGGCGGGAGCACAGCCTCGATTGGCATTGCTCCGAGGTCGATCAGCCCGGAACAGGAATGGTGTGTCGATGACCATGCGCCGATGCACGATGGGCCACGGCCGCAGCGGCTGCAGGTCGCAGTACCAGCCTTCCAGCGCCGCTTGTCCGCCGGCTTGATCGGCGGTCAGGACTAGCAGGGGGCCGTGTGCCCGGCTGTTCCCGCCCGCAGGCGCGTGTGCGAACAGCTGGAACTGATGCGGTCTGGGATCGTCGCCCACCGAAGCGTGGACTTCATTCTGGTAAAAGGCCAGCTGGCTGGCTAGCAGGTAGTAGTTGCCGACGATGCGGTGGTCGGGAAACTCGGCGTCGCGGTAGGCCACAAGGTCGCTGATGGCGGCCTCCCAGCCAAAGATATCGCGGGCGTTGGACAGCATCCAGCGCGGCTCGCGCAGCATCAGCGGTATCAGGATAACTAGGCACAGCACGACCGAGGCGGTCAGCGACAGGCCAAGACTGGCCACGGCTGCCGGGCGGGGGCGGCGGCTTGAGGGCCAGCGCAGCGCCGCCAGCGCGCTCAGGACCAGTGCGCTGGGCAGCAGCCAGTTCAGCAGCACCTCCCGCGTCAGGCTCAGGCCGAGGATGAACAGCGCGGGCAGAGCGATGAACAGCAAGAGCCCCAAACTGGAGAGCTTGGTCAGCTTGGCGAGCCCGACGGTCCTATCTGTGTCCCAACGCGCTGGCCATAGCCACAGCAGGGCTGCTGCCGGGCCGGTGAGGATAATCAGCGCGAGCAGGGCCAGCACAGCCCGGCCAAGCCGCTCCCCCGCAGCATCGGGTTCCGGGGTGAGGTGCTCGGCGCCAACGTGCCGGAAGGTGACCCAACCGTGGTTGGCGTTCCACAGCACAAACAGCGCCGCTGCGGCCAGAATGATCAGGGCGGCGAGCCACGGTTCCGCCCGACGCAACTGCGCCCGGCCCGAAGGCACAAGCAGGAAGGCCAGCCCAAAGGCCGCGATCCACAGGGCTGCCGATACCTTGGCGGAAAAGGCGAGCGCCAGCGCCGCCCCGGTCGCCAGCCACAGCAGCACCGACCCACGCTGCAGCGCGCGGGTGCCAAGCAGCAGGCCGAGGCTCAGGAAGGTCATCATCACCGCGTCGTGCACGTAAAACAGCCCCAGCCCCCAAAGCCCGGGACTGGTGAGCAGCAGCACCCCAAGGCCGGTGCTGGTCGCCCGTACCTGAGCCGCATCGACCTGCCCGCGCTCATCGGTCTGTGCTGCGAGGTCGAGCGCGAGGCGGGCCAGAAACACGCTGGTCAGCAGCGTCAGCCCGCCCGAGACCAGCCGCAGCACCCAAGCCTGATCGCCGAGCACGCTGACAAAGGGCCAGAGCAGCCAGCCGACGAGGAAGGGTTGATCGTAGTAGCCATAGTCCAGACGCTGGCTCCACGCCCAGTAGTAGGCCTCGTCGTGGATCGGCCCGGTGCCGAGCATGAGCCCGAAGCGGACCAGCGCCATGATGACCAAAGCCAGCCAAAGCATGGGCGGCAAGCCCCAGACGGTGCTGTTCTGAATATCGGCTCCCGGCGCTGGCATGGCTCAGGCGCTGGCTTCGTCGATACGCCGCTGCATGCGCTGCAACAGCAAGGCGCGCTGGGGGGGCAGGGTCCAGTTGTGGACGTTGAACACCCGGCGCTCGAGGAAGTAACCGGACAACCGCAGCCCGGCGAGGATATCGGCGTCGCCCGCGCTTGTCCCGCCGAGCAGGAAGCCGGGCAGGGGCAGCAGCCTGTCGAGATAGGGCTCGGCGGCGGTGGCAGAGACCGCGCGCCCGGTGCGGGGCGAGACGTGGGTGAGGTTGTCGCTCTCGCCGGTGACCGCGCAGGACGACAGGTCGAGACCAAAGCCCAGCACTTCGAGCAGGCCCAACTCGATCCGCACCAGCAGTGGCGCCCAGTGCGGCTCGCTGATCTGATCCAGCCACAGGTTCAGGGCAGCGAACAGCCCCGGCGCCGGCTCGCGCTCGGGCAGGGCGGTGTCGATCAGCGCGCACAGGCTGGCCAGCCCGGCGAGGCGGTCGGCGTCGTGCATGATCCCGGCGGCCGGGGCATTGATCAGGTCGGTGCGGTAGCTGCCCAGATGCTCGTTCAAGCGCGCGGCCCAGGAGAAGTCGAGCCGGTTGCCGATTTCATAGTCGACCCGGTTGCGCTTGGAGCCGCCGCCATGAACCAGTCCGGCGTGCAGGCCCAGCTCTTCGGTCAGGGCGTGGACCACCAGATCACCTTCGCCGAAGCGACGGGCCGACAGAACAACACCCGGCATGCGCCATTCAACCATGGTTCTCTCTCAATGCCTGACCCCGCCACATTGCCGGGAGCTCCGGGCGTTTGTCGATGCCATCGCCACATTGTGCAGCGAAATGTGCTGCCGGCCCGAGATTAGGGCGCGGCTGTTCCGGTCTGTTCTCAAAAGTGAGTCTTCTGAGTCACAGGGCGCTGATATGGTGCAAAAATGACGCATAATCTCGCTTGCGCCCGAGTCGTTTGTTAACGTATCACTGAACTACAGTTCTGGGGTGTTGAGACAAAAGACCAAAGAAAAATTTAATAATTGGTTTATTTTCAATGCGTTACCGCTTTCCTGTCGGCTGTATTTGGGGTGCGAGCAGGAAACTTCAACGTGGCCCGGGCTGTTTTGAGGATGTGGCCGTCTCCGGCGGCTTCATCCAGCACAAACTGGGCAGCATTTTGCCCTAAACAATGGATGGAACGCAGAAGGCCAATGTTTTTCAAGGTTGGAAGCCGGCACATTCAAATCGGGCGTTTAATGGCCCGAACGCGGCAAGGGAAGGGCGGTCAAGTCTGATCGTGCTCTCATTGATTTCGTGAGGCTGCCGCCGGGCCGGGTCTTTCTGGCTGGTCGGCAGCTTCCACGAACTGAGATTTTCCCCTCATCTGTCCTGAAAATGCCGTTTTGATTACGCGCCAAAGTGGCCTAAGAAGGGACAAAATCGTTCTAAGAATTATGAAAGGCGTGTCTGCATGACCGCAGCATCGCAGAACAGGAACCGAGGCTCCGCAGCGCCCAATGCCGCAAGGCAGGCTCTGGGCAGCGCACAGGTCGGTTTCTGGGCCATTCTGGTGACCTCCGTGTTCACCAACCTCCTTCTGCTCGTCAGCCCGATTTTCATGCTGCAGGTCTACGACCGCGTGATCCCATCGCAGTCGGAAGACACGCTCTACGCGCTCATGGGCATCGCCATCGCGCTGATCGCCCTGCTGGCCATGCTGGAGGCGGCCCGCTCGCGCATCCTTGCCAACGTCGGCCGCTACGTGGACCGCGAATTGTCAGGGCAGGTGTTTGGCTCGCTGTTCCGCGTGCGGGCTGCCTTCGGTGCCCGCCCGGGCGATGCCGGAACCCAGCCGCTGCGCGACCTAGACCAACTGCGGAACTTTCTGAGCAGCAACTCGGTGCTGGCCTTCTTCGACGCGCCGTTCGCGCCTTTCTTCATCGGTATTCTCTGGTTCCTGCACCCGTGGCTGTTCTGGATGTCGTTCGTCGGCGCCATCGTCATCTTTGCGCTGGCGCTGATCGCCGAGCTCTCAACCCGGGGGCTGTTCCGCGAGGCGGGGCGGTTCGGGGTACAGGCGAATTCGTTCTCCGAAAGCTCGCTGAAGAACGCCGGGTCGCTGGAAGCCATGGGCATGCTGACCCGGCTGCTGACCCGCTGGATGAACAAGCACGACCCCTCGGTCTATTTCTCCTCGCGCGCGGTCAGCCGTCTTGGCGCTATTCAGGGTATGACCAAGTCCATCCGACTGGGGCTGCAGATCGGGGTGCTGGGCATCGGTGCTTATCTGGCCATCCAGCCCGGTTCGACCTTTACTGCCGGGATGATGATCGCCGGCTCCATCATCATGGGGCGCGGTCTGGCGCCTGTAGAGCAGGCCATTGGCGCCTGGCGCGGCGCTATTCAGGCGCGGCAGTCCTACAAGCGGCTGGTTGGCTTGCTCGAAGACGTGCCCAAGCGCGCCGAAGCCATGGAACTGCCCCAGCCCAAGGCCTCGCTGATCGTCCGCGATCTGGTCGCCCAGCCGCCGGGCACCCAGAAGCCTGTGATCCGGGGGCTGTCGCTCGATGTCCAGCCCGGCGAGTTCATGTGTATTCTCGGCCCCTCCGGGGTCGGAAAATCGACGCTAGTGCAGTGCATCACCGGGGTCTGGCCTGCCCGGGGCGGCACGGTCCGGCTCGACAACATTGACGTCTACACCTGGAACTCGGCCGACCGTGGCAAGTATCTGGGCTACCTGCCGCAGTCCATCGACCTGTTCGACGGCAACGTCGCCGAGAACATCTCGCGCTTCGAGGAGATCGACAGCCAGAAGGTGGTCGCAGCAGCGCAGCAGGCGCACTGCCACTCGCTGATCCTCAACCTGCCGCGCGGATATGAAACGCCGCTGGGCGAAAGCGGGGCGGGGCTGTCCGGTGGCCAGCGTCAGCGCCTCGGGCTGGCCCGGGCGATGTACAACGACCCCGTTATGGTGGTGCTCGACGAGCCAAACTCGAACCTCGATCAGGAGGGCGAGGAAGCGCTTGCGCGCTCGATCCTCGGCCTCAAGCAGCGCAACGCGGCCGTCATCGCCGTCACCCACAACCGCAATTTGGTCGGCATCGCCGACAAGCTGTGCATCATGCGCCCGGACCGGGCCATCGTCGGCCCCAAGGCCGTGGTGCTCGAAGCGATCAAGAAAGAGCAGGACGAGGCCAACGCCGCCAAACAGAAGCAGGCCGAAGCCGACGCCGTTGGCCGTGCCGCTGCGGCACAGGCGCCGACGCCGAAGACCGAGCAGATGGGGCAACCCGCCGCCGACAGCCCTGAAGAAGCAGAGGGTGACGCCCAATGAGCAACACCGGGAAAAACCGGCCGGAAACCGGCGCCGCGGCTGAAGACAAGCCAGCGGCAGAAACCGCCGAAGCCGCTGCATCCGCCGCAACCGCGACCAGTGCCACCGGCGGGCCGGCGGCCACTCAGGAGCAGCCGATGACCGGCCGCGCCAGCGCCGAGCAGCGCGCGCTGGAGGCGATTTACCTGCCTGCCAGAACACAGGACAAGTCCGAACTCGAGCTGATCGAAAAGTCGGAAGAGCCGATCACCATCGTCCGCGACCGGACGGTGATCTTCGCCTTCCTCGCGCTGTTCATCGGCTTTGGCGGGTTCATGACATGGGCCTCGACCGTGAAGCTGTCCCAGGGTGTGTTCGCGCAGGGACAGGTCGCCGTCGACAGCCAGCGCAAGACCGTGCAGCACCTCGAAGGCGGTATCATCGAGAGCATTTTCGTCCGTGAGGGCGACATGGTCGAATTCGGTCAGCAGTTGATTGTGCTGCAGGACGTGCAGTCACGCTCGCGCCAAGACCAGATGATCAAGCGATTGGGTGTGCTGTCGGCGACCCTCGACCGCCTGAAGGCCGAGCAGGTCGAGGATGGCAATCTCGTGTTCAACAGCCTGACTGACCTCGGGCTTTCGGCGGCGGATGAGAAAGAGGTTCTGCAGCAACAGCAAACGCTCTATCTCGACCGTCTCGACCAGCTCTCGGGCGCCAAGCAGATGCTGATCACCCGCATCGCGCGCTTCGAGGAAGATATTTCCGGGCGGCTGGCGCAGATCCGCGCACTGGAAGCCCAGCGCGCGATCAACGAGGAAGAATTGCGCAATCTCCGTGGTCTGCTGGCGGACAATCTGACCCAGCGCGACAAGGTTGTGGCCAAAGAGCTTTCGCTGAGCGAAACCGACTTCCAGATCGCCCAGCAGCGCTCGGCCATCGGTCAGCTCAATGTCCAGATCGAAGAAGCCAAGGCTGAATCGCTGCAACTCGACCGCGACCGCCGCCGCGAAATCTCCGAAGAGATCGCCAAGACCCAGAACGCCATTCTGGAGATCGAAGAAGAGCTGCTCGGGCTGCGCGATGTCGTCTCCCGAACACAGATCACCGCGCCGCAGAAGGGGCGGGTGCTGAACCTGTCGTTTGCGACCGTGGGCGGGGTGATCCCGCCTTCTGAGCCGATCATGCAGATCGTCCCCGATGGCGACGAGCTGGTGGTCGAAGCCCAGCTGCGCACCATCGACCGGGATTCGATCAGCAAGGGTGCCGAGGTCAATGCCCGGTTTACGGCTTTCCCGACCCGGTCGACACCGGAGCTGATCGGTCTGGTCGACAGTATTTCCGCCGACGTGGTCACCGACCCGAATTCGGGTACCCCGTACTACAATCTGCGCGTGATCTTCACGCCCGAGGAGTACGCGCGGCTGAACGCGGCACTGGCCGAGCAGGCGCGGACCGATGACTCGCGCCGGACGCTGTCGCTGACGCCGGGGATGCCGGTCGACATCTTCGTTGACAACGGGGAGCCCAAGCGCCCCATCGAGATCTTCTTCGAACCGCTCGAGGAAGTCCTCGACCGAGCCCTGAGGGGGAGCTGATCCCATGGCCTTGACGATCGTGGAAGCCGACATCCGAGGGCGACTGGCCCGGTTTGCTGCGGCTGCCGTCCTGAGCGCGGCGGTGCTTGCTGCACCCATGGTGGCCGGGGCGCAGACGGCGGTTCAGTCAAGCGGGCAGGGTGACTACCCGGTGGCAACGGCGATTGCCGACGCGCTCGGCCGTGATGCCCGCGTCGGGGCTGCGCTGGCCGAGGCTGAGGGCGCGCGCTACACGATCGACCAGGCCAAGGCCGGACGCTATCCCACCATACGGTCCGTCACGGATCTCTCGGGCAACCCGATCTCCGGCGACAGCACGCAAGTGCTGGGCGTCGCCGTCGAACAGCCCCTGCTTGACTGGGGCAAGACCCGGGCGGAGGTGCAGGCCGCCCGCAGGCTCGCCGAAGCCCAGATGACGCTGGTTGACTCCCAGCGCCTCGACATCGCCGAGGAGGTGGCCGAAGCCTATCTGACGCTGGTGCGGGAACAGGACCTGCTCGATATTCTTCGCCGCCAGCTCGCAGACCTGCAGGAGCAAGTCGGCGGCCTGCAGGCACAGGTCAACGCCGGGGTCGCGACGCGCGTGGATCTGCGCAAGGTCGAGACTGAGATCTCCCTGACCCGGTCGGAGATCGCCCGCGCCGAGTATCAGGTCATCCGCGCGCAGCAGCAGCTTCAGCGCCTGACCGGGACGCAGCGCACCGGCGGCGTCACCCAGATCCAGATCGAATCCTTCTACCTGTCCTTCCGCGCAACCTCGCTGGAAGAGGCCACCACCCGCGCACAGATCAACCACCCCGACATCATTGCCTTCGCCCAGCGCCTTGCGGGCAAGCAGGCAGAGGTCAAGGCCGCGCAGCGGGGCCGCTTCCCGGGCATCAACCTGCGCGGTCAGCTCGCAGGCGGCTGGCGCAATGGCTCCTTTGGCGACGAGTCCGGGGTGTCGCTGACCCTGTCGGCGCCGCTCTATCAGGGGAACCGGCTGTTTGCCGGTCAGCGCCGTGTCGAGGAAGAGCTCAAGGCCCTGCAGCAGGAATACATCTTCGAGCTCGAACGTCTGGTCGAGAACGTTACCTTCGGCTGGAACAACATCGTGTCGCTGGAGCGCTCGGTGGGGCAGTTGCAGCAGCAGGTGCGCCAGAACCAGTCGCGCGTGGCCGACGTGGAAGAGGAACGCCGCGCGGGCCTCGCCACCACCAGCGACGTGATCGACGCCAAGAAGGCCTGGTTCCGCAGTCAGGAGCTGGTGGTCGAAGAGACCAGCCGCCTCAACGAAGCGCGGATGCTCAATCTGCTCAACATGGGAACCGTGCAGTAGCTGTGGCGTGCTGTCGCGCGCAGGCTGAGCCATAGCGCCGCATCTGAACGAGCCATGCCCGCGCATAATTTATGGCAACCCTCTGGACGGGGCCAAAATCCCGGTTTTCAGCAATAATATTGCGCGGTGCGGCAACAAGACCGCGCCGGCGTGGCTTGCTCGCACGCATTTCGCGAACATAGTTTTCTGCATGGCTGTTAAACGAGTCAAATCTGGCGAAAGTGTGCTAGAGAAGTCGAAATAGGTCAGCAATGCAGACGTATTTTTTGGGTCCCCCTGCCGTGGATGGGGGGGCCCATTCGCGTCTTAACAGGGAGAAGCAATTTGAAGACAGGTGTGCCAGCTTCTGAGTCCATCAGCCTGCTCGATTTTGCCGAGGATCACTCCAGCTGCGGTGTCGGTTTTCTGACCCGCAAAGGCGGTGACTTCTCGCACGATATTATCGAGAAGGTGCACGAAGCCCTGTGCGCGGTCCCTCACCGGGGCGGCATGGGTGCAGACGGCACAGGCGATGGTGCCGGGATCTGCGTGGATCTGTCGCCAAAGTTCTTCGAGAAGGTGACCGGGGAGGCCGGGCTCGCCTTCGGCAAGTTTGCCGTGGGTAACTTCTTCCTGCCCGCACGCACCGATATGCACGATGAAGCCATCGGCATCATCGACCGTGCGCTGAAGCACTACGACTTTCACGTCATCGGTCAGCGCCGTGTGCCGGTGAACAACGAGGCTCTGCGCGAGCCTTCGGTGCAGGCACAGCTGGACATGCACCAGTGGATCTTCGTCCCCGATGACACCAGCCTGAGCGCGCGGCAGATCGACCAGGCCGCCTACGACATCCTGCTGGAGATCGAGGAGCAGGCCTACACCCGCGAAGACCTCGCCGGGTTCTATCCGGTCTCGCTGTCGTCAAAGACCCAGGTGCTCAAGGGGCAACTGAACTCGTGGGAGGTGATCCCGTACTTCCTCGACCTGCAGGACAGCGACTACGAGGCCCGCTCGCTGTTCTTCCACACCCGGTTTTCCACCAACACCGACAGCCAGCCCGCCATGGCCCAGCCTTTCCGGCAGATGGCCCACAACGGCGAGCTGAATACGGACAAGAAGAACCGCCTGTCCGAAGATGCCATCGCCCGTACCAAGAACCGGCGCATCCACTCGCCGGTCGGTCAGTCGGACTCGGCGCGTCTTGACCAGACCCTGTCCCGCCGCATCCACGAAGACGAGCTGGACATGATCGAGGCCGTGATCGCGATGATGCCGCCGGCGTGGGAGAACGATCCGTCGATCCCGCAGCACGTGCGCGACATGCTCGAATACTTCTCGCTCTACGAGGAAAAGAACGACGGCCCGGCGGCGGTGATTTTCGGCGATGGTGAGGTCGTTGGCGCGCGGCTCGACCGTCTGGGTCTGCGCCCGCTGCGCTCGATCGAGACCGACGAGTATCTCTGCGCCATGTCCGAAGCCGGGCAGATCGACTTTCCATCGGCCAAGGTGGTCGCGCGCGGCCGGGTCGAGTCCGGCGGTACGCTCTACTACGACCACAACCGCGGTCGCTCCTTCAACACCATGGAGACGCTCGAAGACCTCGCCAGCCGCAAGGACTACCGCGCGCTGCTCGAGGCTGCGCGGATCAACCTCGACGACCTGCCGGTGCCGACGGCGACTGAGGCGGCGCTGGATGACACCCTGAACCCCTACCAGCGCTTTGTCGCCTACAGCCTCAATCAGGAGAGCCTGAAGCTGCTCATGGACCCCATGTTGCAAAGCGGCGCCGAGAAGGTCTCGGCCATGGGCTATGGGTACGCCATCAACGCGCTGTCGGACGAAGAAGGCGGAATGGCGAAGTATTTCAGCCAGCGGTTTGCGCAGGTGACCAACCCGCCGCTTGATTCGATCCGTGAGGCCGATGGCATGACATTGCGGGTGGCTCTGGGCGCCCGGCCGATGTTCTCTGCCGCTGCGACAACGCAGATCGTGATCCCGTCCCCGGTGCTGACCCCGCGCGAGCTGGCCCAGCTGGAGGCGCAGGCACAGGCACCGGTTGCCCGTTTCGAGATGCTCTACGACCACGGCCCTAAGGTCGACAGCGAGGCGCTGGAGGGCGCGCTGTCCCGTCTGTGTGACGCCGTGGCCGAGCGGGTGCGCGAGCACGGCGGCCTGATCGTTATTTCTGACCGTGGGATCAGTAAGACCCGCGCGGCACTGCCGCTGATCCTGACGGTTGCGGCGCTGAACCAGCGCCTGATCACCGAGGGTCTTCGGTTCCGCGGTTCGATCATCGTGGAAAGCGGCCAGATGGCGTCTTCGCACCACGTCTCCACGGCGCTGGGCTTTGGCGCGTCGGCGGTGATGCCGCTTTCGGTCATCGCCCGGGCGCAGGATAAGCACGGCTCAGCGGAGGAGCAGGACGCGGCGATCCGCAAGTTCGTCAAGGCCTGCGAAAAGGCGCTGATGAAGACCATGGGCAAGGTCGGTCTGTGTACCGCCGAGTCCTACATCGGCGGCGAGTTCTTCGAGCCCAACTTCTTCGATACCAATTCCGGCAAGCTGGCCGAATTCTTCCCCAACATGCACTCACCGGTCGGCGGGGTCGGCTTTGAGACGGTGATCAAGAGCGCCTTTGACTGGCACAGCCACGCGCTGGGTGTCAGCGAAGAGGGCGATATCCCGCTGCTGGGGCTGTTCAAGGAGCGCAACGACGGCGCCGGCCATTCCTATGGTCTGGCGGCGGTGCGCGGCTTCGAAGACTTGACCGCAGAGCCGATCCGGCTGGCCTCGAAGGGCAAGGCCGACAGCCAGGCCATTGATCTGGACATCAGCGATGAAGACATGTCGCTGAACACCGTCAGCCGGCTGTTCGATGCCTTTGGCGTCGACGACCGCGCCTACGTCGATACCAGCTTCGACGTGCGCAGCGCCGAAGAGATCAACGGCTTTGAGATGACCCCGGGCTACCGCGCCTTCATCGAGATGATGGGCAAGGAGCGCGCGCGCCGTCCGGCCGCACTGCGCGACGTGCTGGCGCTGCCTGCCGACCTGAGCGACTGCGCCACCGACGCCGATATTCTGGCGCGGCTGGAGGCTTTCGACACAGTCGGCAACATCAACATCGCCGTGCAGGGCGTGGAGGCCGAGCGGTTGGCGGCGGCGGTTGCCGGCACTGCCTTCGAAGGCAAGGCGGCGGTGGTGGCAGACCCGCTGGCGCTGGCGCAGGTCCAGCCGGCGGACGAAATCTGCCGGTCGTTTGCCGGCGGGGCCATGTCCCATGGCGCCCTTGTCGCCGCCGCGCACGAGGCGGTTGCCCACGGCATCAACATGGTCGGCGGGTTCTCCAACTCCGGCGAGGGCGGGGAGCACTTCACCCGCTACGGCACCATTCGTGCCAGCCGGATCAAGCAGATCGCGTCCGGTCGCTTCGGGGTCTGGACCGGCTATCTGGCCGACCCGAACCTCGAAGAGCTGGAGATCAAGATCGCCCAGGGCGCCAAGCCCGGCGAGGGCGGTCAGCTGCCTGGCCAGAAGGTGACCGTCGAGATCGCCGCTGCCCGCGGCGGCACCCCGGGGGTCGAGCTGGTGTCACCGCCGCCCCATCACGATACCTATTCGATCGAAGACCTTGCGCAGCTGATCCACGATTGTAAGGCCGCGCGGGTGCGGGTGATCGTCAAGCTGGTCTCCTCCGAGGGCATTGGCACCATCGCCGTCGGCGTGGCCAAGGCCGGGGCTGATATCATCAACATCGCCGGGAACACCGGCGGGACCGGCGCTGCGCAGGTCACATCGCTGAAGAACACCGGCCGCGCGGCTGAAATCGGCCTTGCCGAGGTGCATCAGGCGCTGTGCCGCACCGGCCTGCGCCAGAAGGTGACCCTGCGCTGCTCGGGCGCCCACCAGACCGGCTCTGATGTCGTCAAGTCGGCGCTGCTGGGTGGTGACAGCTTCGAGTTTGGGACAACGGCGCTGATGATGCTCAAGTGCGTCATGGCCAAGAACTGTAACGTCAAGTGCCCGGCAGGTCTGACCACCAACGCTGAGGCCTTCGAAGGCGATCCGCGCGCGCTGGCCCAGTACCTGATCAACGTCGCGCACGAAGTGCGGGACATTCTGGCGGCGCTGGGGCTGAAATCCCTGCGCGAGGCCCGTGGCCGCACCGACCTGCTGCAGCTGCTCGCCCACCAGAACCAGGTCGGGCAGATGGACATGCACCGCATGCTGGCGGTGCTGCCGGAGCGGCCGATCGCCGAGCCGGTCTATCTGGAGGCGAACTTCACCGTCGATGATGCGCTGCTCGAAGAGATCCGGCCGGCGCTGCTGGACCCGGCTTCGACCGGCATCGAGGTCGACTACACGCCCCGGCTCTCGAACCGCAACAAGACCACCGGTGGCCAGCTTGCCATCGATGTCGAGCGCATCCTGCAGTACGAGATGACGGCTGAGACCGCCGAGGCCTCGCCGATCATCAACATCGACGACCGCGGCCGCCGGACGCTCAAGCCCGAAGCCCTCACCCTGCGCCTCAGCGGCCCGGCGGGGCAGTCCTTCGGCGCCTTCTGTAACGCTGGTATGGTATTGCACCTGCGCGGGACGGCCAACGACGGTGTCGGCAAGGGCCAGTCCGGGGGCATCATCGCCGTGGTCTCGCCCGGTGGCGGCACGCGCGAGAACGCGCTGATCGGGAACTTCGGCCTGTTCGGGGCGACCGGCGGTCAGCTGTTCGTCGAGGGCAAGGCTGGGGACCGCTTCTGTGTGCGCAATTCCGGTGCGACCGCTGTGATCGAGGGCGTGGGGGACTTTGGTTGTGAGTACATGACCAACGGCGCCGTGCTCAACCTCGGCAGCTTTGGCTATGGTTTCTGCAACGGCATGTCCGGCGGGGTGGCGTATCAGTACGACCCCGAGGGCAAGCTGGATGACTTCTACTCCCGGGATTCGGTCAGCCTGACCCCGTTGTCGGCTGAGGACGCGCTCAGCGGTGAGCATCGGCTGGCTGCGCGCACCATGCTCGAGCGCCACGTTGCGCACACCAATTCCGAGCTGGGTCGTCGTATTCTGGATAACTGGGAGGCCGAGGTCGCCCATTTCCGCTATGCCACGCCGCTGGCGCTGGAGGACTACCAGAACTACCAGCATATCGTCGCTGCGCGCTCGCGCAAGGATCTGGTCGACGAGCTGGCCTTTGCCATGGTCAGCCACCAGCTGACCAAGCTCAAGCGGGCCATCAAGGACCATGAGCCGATGCTTGGTGGTGCGGTGCCGAACCCGCAGGCGGCCGATTTCGACCCCCAGCAGATGTACGAACTGGTCAACACCTCGGCCGTGCTCGCCATCGCGCAGAACGTCGCCCGCGACCGGCTGGCCAAGACCATGGGCAAGGACGCCGTGGTTGCGGCGCTGTCCATGGACGTTGCGGTGCAGAAATTGATCCTGACCGAGGATTTCACCGTGCTCTCCAAGCTCTCGGCCTTCGCCAAGACCGCCCTGGCCTCGTACAGCGATGAAGAGCTGGCCGTGCTGATTTCCGACAAGCGGATGCGCGACTACAAGACGGCGCTGGATCTGCGCAACGTGCGCCTGCGCGATGGTTTCGGGACCTTCGCGTGGATTGCGCACCAGGACCGGCTCAACGCCGAGCGCATGGGCACGCTGCCGAGCCTCGATGAGTTGTTTGCCAAGGCGTCGAGCGCCGAAGTCGTCAAGCTGGCGTCTTGAGTAGGGGTGAAGCAATGATGCCGATAAAACCGATCCTGACCATTCCTGATTTCATGCCGCTGTCGGCCGAGCAGCGCGCCTGGCTGCAGGGGTACTACGCCGGCATGGCCATGCAGGCTGAAATGTCCGTTGCCGCGGGCTCGGGCCTGTCTTCCTTCGCTGTCGATATTCTCATCGGCACCCAGACCGGCAATGCTGAAGGTCTGGCTGAAGACATGGCGATGACGCTGGGCGGGGCTGGGGCGCAGTCGCGCCTGCACCAGCTCGATGATGTCGAGATGGACGATCTGGCCGGTATGGAAAACGTACTGGTCATCACCTCGACCTACGGCGAAGGCGAGATGCCCGACAACGCGCACCTGT
>Ga0163109_10002350_pt1 | contig 14826 bp, 15 predicted proteins | sample CRUFie1St13metaG_FD_108704 | JGI IMG/M metagenome (GOLD analysis project Ga0163109, IMG submission 108704) | Marine microbial communities from the Costa Rica Dome - CRUD Field 142mm St13 metaG | ecosystem: Environmental > Aquatic > Marine > Oceanic > Photic zone | place: Costa Rica: the Eastern... | reverse complement strand
TGTTCCAGGAGCAATTGGAGGAATCGGGATTGCACCATGTTCGCCGGCTGATGCTGGACAACAGGTGACAACATTCAATCACAGAATGGATTACGTAATCCAAGGTTTCTCAGGCGAATCATCATTCACATTCGACCAAAATATTGAGGTCGCCTACTTAGGAAATGGCTCCGATGATTCACTTTGGGCTGCCGCAGAAGGCAAAATTGGATACCTTGTCGGAGGGGGCTCTGTTTCAAGCAATACCGACATCATGGTGAAGGCTATAGAAAACGACCTAGCGTCTATAATTAGGGTGAATAAAAACTACAACTGCGGGACTATTGAAGGCAATGATTGCGTGCCGATTTTCAAAGGCACAAGCCACAGTGCAATTCTCGAAGCAAACGGAGGTACAATGCCAACTGGAATGGCATTTATTGCCATGAGTAAAGACGCCGGAGAGATACTAGAATCGGTTGTTATCAATGGAACTGGAAAAATTGAGATGATAATCGATGTAACAAACGACGAGGAGTTGACCATACGTGTACCATGTGGCACATATTACGGCAAAAGTGACGAGCTGTTGATAGTGGGAGGACATCATGATACTGTTTACCATGCACCGGGAGCTGTTGATGACACGTCTGGTACCGCTACTGTACTAGAAATCGCAGCGATGTTCTCTGAATACATAGCAGAAAACGGCGAACCAGATAGAACTCTAAGATTTTGCACCTGGGGTGGAGAAGAGGAAGGCCTATGGGGCTCGATCGCTTATGTCGATGAGATGAATCAAGATCTAACTGAGAATCTGAGATTGTACATCAATCTGGACATGAATCACGTCGATATCGACTATGAAACTAGAGGCAACTCAGTGACACTTTTCACAAATGATGCTGATGATTACGAGCACATAGAGGCTCTTGCTGAGAAGTATAAGAGAGACAACCCAGTGATGGCTGATAAGTACAGAATCAACCTTGGTTTGTACGACGGACCCAAAGGATCTCCAAATGGTATGCCGTGTAACTCTGACCATTGTCCATTTGTCTACAACCTCGATAATGGAAACACCATAGGCAAGGCTGCAGTGTGCTACGGAAGTGGTTCTCTAGAATACCACACGTACCTTGATGATACAACGAGATTGAATGTAGAGAGCCTAGGTATTTCTGCCACAATATATGGAAACTACATGAAGTTCCTAGCATACAACCCGGGTGAGTGAGGGGGATAACATGGTCAAGCCGAGCGCGCATGCAAGCCACATTTTAGTGAAAAGTAAGGGTGAAGCAACCCAACTTGCTACAAACATCAAGAAACTCAAAGATTTTCAAAAAACCGCTCGCAAGAAATCTACTTGCCCGTCGAGCCAGAAGGGTGGAGACCTTGGGTGGTTTAGAAAAGGCCAGATGGTTAGAGAATTCGAAGAAGCGGTTTGGAGTACTCCCTTGAAAACCGTATCATCACCTGTAAAAACTCAATTCGGTTACCACCTGATTTGGGTACACGAGAGAGAAGAGTGATTCCATGGCTACTAGAATTGGGCTAGAGTCATACGAAGTGATGGCCAAGCACGGTGTTTTTGACCATGAAAAGGATAGAGAACAGCCTTTTGTGGTTTCAATCTGGGCAACTCTGGTTAGTGACCTAATTGAGGATGACATAAATCAAACGTTGAACTATGCAGACCTACAAACTGCCGTAGATAGCGAGATTGTCAATTCTAAACCTGTCAACTTGATGGAGACACTCTGTAGCAAGCTAGTAGCTAACCTTTCTGCTAACCAACTAGTATCTGCTATATCGATACGAATCGAAAAACCCGACGCTCCATTCCCACACCCCGGCGGATTAGCGATTGTAGAGCATGAATGGACGAGGGATTGAAGTCCTCGTGACGCCAGCACCAACCATGAGCCAGCCATCTAGGGTCTTCGTGCCCTCGGTTACTGAGGAAGATGGTGGCACCATTGGCTTAGGTGTATTTTCAACCGAGGAAGTGGCTTGGAAGGTACTTAGAAAGTTCCTAAGTAAATCGCACTTAATGTCCTTAACACGTTCAGACATCGTAATCTGGGAAGTTGACCAAGTCGGGGAAAATGGAATGATTGTGCTTTCTAGCATGCATTGTAGGGATTGTCCGGTTTGCAAAAGAAGAACGTTTTGGATCGATTTGGAAACCTATTCAGCAATGTGCACAGGCAATCTATGTGAAGCGTGGATTGAGGAATCTACAATAGAACCCGGCAAAATAGACTTTGGTTGGCCACCAACTCGTTTCCTGAAGCAGGCAGATAATATCGAGGATGCACTTAGCGAGTTACGGATAGTGGGTGCAGAGATTGAAGCTGCAGGGCGGACACCTGTAGATACCTTCACATCGATTCCAGAGGAATGACACCGACACCTTCCATTCCTTTTCGAAGCAATTCTCTCGCTTTCTCGCTAACGGCATAATTGAACTCATCAACCTCGCCATTTGCGATTACATGACAATCTCTGTAGAATGAATTGTATGCAGTTGCAAGTTCTAGCATGTACAGTGCGAATATGTGTGGTTTGTTTTCACTGACCGCAGTATGCAATTTATCGGGATATAGAGCCATGCTTCGTAGTAACTCGTGCATTGCAGGAACAACTTCACCATCATTCACAGGTTTTGAATCACGGCCTACCTTCCTTGCAATAGAACATGCTCTCGTATGAGAGTACATCACAAATGGTGCGCTTTCTCCTTCGAATGAGAGAGCGTCTTCCCACCGGAATGTGAATCCTTTGTCTGGACTAACCTTGACTATGTTGAAACGAACTGCCGATACACCTACCGCTTCTGAAATTGTATTAATTTCATCTTCTGATAAATCACTTCTGAGCTCTTTGACCACCGCAGCCGCGTGCGCTCTTGCCTCTTCAAGTAAATCATCCATGAAAACTACGTTTCCTTTTCTTGTGCTCATCTTGCCTTCTGGAAGTTTGATGAAGGCATAGAACATTACTTCTGGAACCCTTTCGCCTAATTCAGCTAATGTCATCCCTACTTGTTTTGCTTGGAGTTTGTGATCTTCACCCAATATGTTAACCAGGTCATCACACTGAGTCCATTTCCACATGTGGTATGCGATATCTCTTGTAGCGTATAGTGATGAGCCATCACCCCTTCTATAGAAGAAATCTGTCTTGCCTTTAAGCCCTCTCTGTCCGAGGTCAAGGTAATGGGCACCATTGTCAGCAACTCCGTGAATCTCCAAACTTTCCAATTTCTCCATAATTGAAGAAACCGAACCATCCACAACAAACTTAGATTCCTTGGTAAAAGTATCAAATTCAATTCCTAATCTCGAAAGGGTTTCGAGCATTCCATCGAGTACAGGTTTGTATGCATTTTCAAATTGAGCGAGAACTGAATCATCTCCATGTTCTGAGGCATGTACTAGTTTTCCAATCGATTCCTCAATATCTTCAGCACCATCTTTTGAGCGTAAGTACTGAGCCGCCTGATACCACCTTACTGTTTCATGGTCTTTCTTCCCAGTCCATCTAGGATTGATGCTATCTTCATCATTCAGGATTTCATCGACCTCTTCTTTGCTTAGGTTTTGAAGAGCCCATGCCAAAACTCCTACTTGTTTTCCCATGTCATCGACATAGTACTCAGCACGAACATCGTTTCCAAACAATCTGTTCAATCGAACTAGCGTGTCTCCAAGTATAGCGTTGCGAGCTCTTCCAACGTGGAATGGACCGTTTGGGTTTGCGCTTGTGTGCTCAATTAACACATTGCGATTTCCAGGTGAGGTTTCGATTTCCATTACGCTCTTTGCAAGCCATTTTGATCGTGCTTTGAAGTTAAGATAGCCCCCCGTTGCTGATACGTCGAACTCGCCATGAACCAATGTCGCTAGATCCGCAGCAATATCCGCCGGATTGCGACCGAGTTGCTTTGAAAACGCAAAACAGGGTAGCGACAAATCGCCTTGGTCCTTCTCTCTACTTACACCCAGGGCTTTCTTCCAAAAGTCACCCGAAACACCAATGTCAGCAAGTGCTGACTCAAGTGATGGTTCAACGATAGTGCGTAGTATATCCATTTCCAAACCTCACATTATTGGGTAGCGAAGAACGGCGGCAAGTCCACCAAATCCGGAGTCTAACTGTGCTCCTTCTTCAGTGTCCGTAGAGATGAACTTGACTTCTGAACGACCTTTGGCAGCGAGATTTGATAACTCGTCTATTAGTGATACTGAACTGACCTCTGTCAAATCATCTCCGTCTGATTTACAATTCGGACAGGCAGGTAGTGCATCCATTCTGCCGATGCTTCTAGACCATTCATTTCCACAGGACCTGCATTTTATCTCGACCACATTCTTCCTCATTCCTTCACTGATGAGAAGTTTCGCTACAGCACCTTGTTCCAGTGCTTGTCTAATCATAGCCTCACCATAGGTTGCTTTTGGATTTGACTTCACTAACTCTTCTAGGAATTCTGTAACAACTTGCCTTTCTGCATCGAGTTCAATTTCGCCCATGAGACCGCCTGCATTGTCGACGAGTTCTCTGACGCCACTTTCGTTTGAGTAACCTACATCAAAAGTGGTTTTTGCTATTTTCTTAGTTATTTCATGATGGAAGTATTCGTTCTTGACAACGAAGTCCTTGGTAGCACCGGGCCCACCAATAATTATAGCTTGGATATTGTTGAGCTCTGGTAACCAGTACGAACACGCATGCTCTGTAGCACGCTTGAAGAAATTGTGAGCCGCTTCTTCAATTAGTCTTTCGAAACGTTGAGCAGACTGACCACCTTGTCGGTGCTTACCCATGATGTTGGAAACTAGGTATTCCTGAACATGTATTCGTTTACCGCTCGCTATTCCGTAAGCGGCTTCAGCACGGTCAATTACGAAAAGACCGTATGATTTCTTATCGATGAGCATATCCTCTAATTGAGTGAGTTCGAACTTAGAATCACAGCGATATCTGAAAGACAACAGGGGCTTTGGAGGGTCGTCGATTACCACTGTGATATGTCTTGTTTTGTTATTTCCAACAATAATCGCACCAGTGAACAGAGCAATTCCTCTTTCTCCAGCATCTCTGTACTTTGACAATGATGAAATTGCAGATTCAATCGCACCCTGCACGTTCTTTTTTGTCGACTTTGATTTGATGTTTGCTGCCTGACCATGTTCATTTTGAAGCATTTGACGTGCATCCGAAACCTGCCTATCAGGAGGGATGATGACCGTTACAAGTTCTGTCCCGAATCCTTTCATTTCACGAAGGTCTTCAAGAACTAATTTGAGTTTTAATCTGCGGGTGGCCTGTTCCGGATCATCACTCATTCAGGTCTCCCCCACCCGCAAGGGTTGAGGCGAGGACTTTGAAGCCTTCTGAGAAGTAACCATGATGAATGGTCGACTTCTACAGAGTTACAATGCCGACCCAAATTGTCGCCCTTGGCGGTTCACTTCTAAGGCCAGAAGAGGCCGATGAGAGAACTAAGTGGTTTGGTCAATTGCGCCAAATGGCTGTTCACTTCGAAGGAAATGGTCGGAAATTGGGGATTGTTGTTGGTGGAGGATTGCCAGCTCGGGAAGGAATTACATTGGCTAAAGAATCTTTTTCTGACTCCTATAGACTAGATACCGTCGGCATTGCTGCAACGCGATTGAATGCTACTATTCTACAACAAACCCTGCAAGACATTGGCTGTAATGTTTCACCAGTAATCCCTACCTCAACCAACCAGGCTGCTGAATTGCTAGAATCCCACAATATCGTTGTAATGGGAGGAACAACTCCAGGTCACACCACAGACGCAGTATCTGTAGCACTTGCTAGGGATTGTGGAGCCTCGCATTGCGTCATAGCGACAAACGTTAGTCACGTCCATGATAGTGACCCTAGGAAAAATCCAGATGCCAAGCCCATCGAAGAGTTGACTTTAGCAGAATTAGCAGAAATAACAGGCACAAAGCCGCTGGGCCCGGGTGGTTCAGCAGCAGTCGACCCTGTAGCAGTAAAGTGGGCAATGGAGGCTAGTATCAAACTAGCAGTATTAGACGGCAGAGACCTCAGCAGAGTCGAAGATGCTTTAGAAGGAAGACCATTTGTTGGAACATTGGTAAAGGTGGATTGAGATTATGGTAGATGCAAAGGCAATCAAGGACAAAGTCAGCAAGAAAATCAACAATACTCGTTCAAAGATTAATTCACACATCAGCGCTCACAAGCACTGTCGAATTTGCGGAATCAGTATCGATACAAAAGTCGAACCACGCATCTGCAAGAATGCAGATTGTGAAACCGCTCTTGCGAAAAGAGAGAAGAATGACAGAATGATGAGAATAATGTTCTTCATATTCGTTGGGATTTTCTTTGTCCCGATTCTACTGAGTTCAATAGGAATTATTGCCTAAGGTTGTCTATGCCATCCCTCTGGAAGTAAAAGAGGGTCACTTGCCATATTTTCTTTACAACGACGGACTATTTCTAGTCTGAGAGCAGTTACCCCAACATCATCAAGAGAGGAAATTGTTACACAGCCTTCTTCATCCAATAGAACAGGAAGTTGAGGTTCTCCTTCACCGTCCCACTGCGACTCTGCTTGCTGTACTTCATCCCAATTCTCAGGTCTTGGTTCCATCAAATCAGCCTTTGAGACTACAACAATCATGTCGATATCGGGGAGTAAACTTTTGACTTCATCCAACAGATTGTGTTGGTCATCGAGCGAGGTACCACATTGTTCTGAAATATCCATCAAGAATATGCAAAGGCTACCTACGTGTTCGATGGCTGCTATCGCCTGCATCTCAATCGCATTCCTATCATCCATCGGTCTATCCAATAAGCCAGGAGTATCTACCATTTGGTGTGGTACTCTCCTATGTTTGAAGTGTCCTACGTGAAGTTGCTTTGTAGTAAATGGATAATGATTTACTTCCATATTACCGCTGGACAGTGAAGAGATAAATGCACTCTTACCTACATTTGGCGCACCACATACGACAATAGTTGGACAAACTTGGTCGATAACAGGCAATTGGCGCAGAATCATACGGCTTTCGTGCAACCAACCAAGGGAGGGCCCAACTCTTCTCATTATGCTGGATAGACGGCCGTAAGCTTCCTTCCTTGCATCATGCATGACCTCAAATCTTGCGGAACGGACGATTTTGTCTGAGTTTTGTTTTGCAATTTTTCTCATTTGCTTTGCTCCCCAGCCAAGCATGGATAAATGATGTCTGTAATCATCGCATCCAACACAAGCATCAACCATCGCCTTATCGAAAATTGGCATTTGGTCAAGGCTGGGCCATGACTTTTCAGTGTCTTCGAGATACTGCGACATTACATCTGCAGCGGTTTGAACCATTCTAGTCAGTTGCTTCCTTACCCTGAATACTTTGACTGGGTCATCAACTCTATCTGCTGACTTTTTTGCTCTACTGAAGCCTTTGTCGAGAACCTCCTCTTCTGTGAGTACGGTGACTAAGTCTCTCCATACCACTTTCATCAGGATGCCTCCAAATTGGCGGGGAAGCCTTACGTTTTTCAATTGGTAAGGTGATTTCTGTATGCGTTAGGGCTTAGAAGGAGAGCCCTGACAGCGTACCATGGCAGACCTACCAAACTGGGCCAAAAAGATGTGGAAAGACCTCGGTTCTCCAGATATCAGCGAACTGCAAAGCGTTCATACAGGGGATCTAATGGAGCGCAGGCACGGTTTGAGAAAGGATGACTTAGTTGAAGTCCAACTCGATGCGAGAGCATTGAGAGATGATGATCCAACATGGATTAAGGGTAGACTTTTGTCCTCCGGAAAATCCTCATTAGAGATTCTAACCGTTGAAGGAGAGCATTCCTACATCGCTAGAGAAGTGATAGTCAAAATTGTACTTGTTGCTCATACCAGACCTGCTTACATCGATGACAAAGAATTGCTAGAATTTGAGAGGGCAGATCAAAAGAGGCGCACAAACCTTCACGAGAAGGTTGAGAAGAAAACCAAAGGCAACGATGATTCCCACCTTTGGGGATGATAACATGTCATGGGATGTTGTCGACGACCATCACTTGGAGAAGTCATTTGAATTCCCAGACTTCGCTAAAGCACTGGAATTTGTCAACCTGGCTGGACAAATCTGTGAAGACCAAGACCACCACGCGGAGTTCATCCTTAGTTGGGGAAAAGTTGTAATCAAAACTTGGAGCCACGACACAAACGGTATTACTGACAGAGACCACAAACTTGCGAGGGCAATCGATGGGGTGTCAGTAAATGGACCCTAAAGGAAGAGATGAACCCGGATACAGAATGCACGCCTTTGTTTGCGGCCATACTAGGCCTGAGGGCTCTGCGAGAGGTAGCTGCTCTGAGAAAAATTCACTTGATTTGATGCGTGAATTCAAAATCGCAGCAAAACAAAGAGGAATAGTTGACGTTAGAGTACAGAAATCAGGTTGCTTAGATTTCTGTGAGGCAGGACCGACATGTGTTGTATACCCACAAGGAGAGTGGTTCAAAATATCAAGTGAAGCAATTCCAAAATTAGTAGATTACCTAGAAGACGGAAGCCTTCCCGAACAATACCTTCTCAACATCAAAGCTTGACCGGACGTGTTGCACCACAAGCCTGACACTTCAGTAAAGTAGTCCTGTCTTGTTTGATGAAATGAGTATCTGGAGCATTGCATTGTACACATTTGATGTATGCATTCACGTAGTTGACGATTGCTTTCTTCAATCTCTTAGGTGGAATCCTACCCTTAAAGCGGGCACGTGGGCCGTCTCTTGAACCTGCAGTACCTAGCTCGTTTAACATGAATTGGTAAACGTGGTTATCGTCCCTTTCCATGTGATTAACAACTTCTGTGAAATTACGGAAAATTGTGTTTGATCCCTCAATCATAATTTGAGGATCTGGCAAAGTCCAACGTGCACGGTTAGAGATTTCCTCAGGGATATTTGACCTGGCTCTGTCCAGCAATGACTCGTAATCAAACTCCGACATCAATCCCCTCCCCGAGCCCGCCCCATTTGAGGGTTTCCGCAATTTATGTGGATTGTTAACGATGGTTTGATGTCTAAGTTACTGCCACATTATCACCATGGAACAGGGTTTGAGTATCGAACAATTGCGTAACATGGTCTCTAACTTACGAAAAGATGGTCTAAATTCTCAGCAAATTGCTGATGAATTATCGCTATCCCAAGACACAATTTCATGGCTAATTGCTGATAGCAGCATTAACGAGAAGCCTCAAGACGTCAGAATTGGCTGGAGGACTATCGGGGTTAGACCTCAAAGAATTGCTGCTATTGGTGCAATTATGGCTGATGTCGCTCTTGAGGAGTGTGGAGACTTAATCGATACAGTTGTTGGTATTTCTATCAATGGAGTTCTCTTTGCAAATGAAGTTGCAAGCCAGTTGGGATGCGAGGTTGCGATCCATAGAAACGTTGATGGCGAGGCGGGTCAAGGTTCACTTTCCAACAAATATGGACAGGTTGCAGGTAAGCGTGTAGCAATTGTTGACGATGTTCTGTCAACTGGTGTCACCATGTCAAAAACAATTGATGCACTAAGAGAAGCTGGCGCCGAAGTTTCGTTGTGTTTGGTTTTAGTAAACAAAACCGTGCGGAATGAAATCGATGAGGTCCCTCTAAGGGGAATCATTAGAGCAGCAGTTGTTTGAGGTGATTTCTTGCATTGGGCAGATTTCGCAGCACAGACATTGTCGCAGCGAGGAGACAAACACGTCATAGCGTCTGGAATTACTCCAAGTGGTGAGTTTCACATCGGGCACCTCAGGGAGATTCTTACAGGTGACATGATTACTCGGGCTTGTAAAAACGCTGGCTTGGATGCAGAGTTTGTTTTTATTGTAGACTCAGCAGACCCGTTGAGAAAGGTATACCCTTTCTTGTCTGATGAATATGAAAAATACATCGGTTGTGCTCTTGCGACTATTCCTGCACCAGATGAAGAAGGTAGACCCGGAAATGATGGAAGAACTTACGCGCAGCACTTCCTTGAACCATTTCTAGCAGCCTTAGAGCAGATTGATGTCCGGCCACGGATTATTGATAATTACACCTCATATGCTAATGGCGAATTTGCTGATAGATCTAGGATAGCATGTGAGAAAGCAGATGAAATTAGAGAAATTATCGAGAGAGTGAGCGGTCGCGAACTTGCTGAGAATTGGTTCCCATTCAATCCATACGGTCACAATGGTAGTCTAGATGGAGTAATAGTGACCGGTTACGAGTGGCCATATGTTCACTGGGAACAAGATGGGGTTGCCGGAAAATCTGACTTGAATAAGGCAGAAGGAAAATTACCATGGCGGATTGATTGGCCGGCGAAATGGGGATGGGTTGGAGTTACATGTGAGCCCTTTGGAAAAGACCACGGCGCTGCAGGTGGCTCATATGCAACTGGGAAAGAAATTTCAGTATTGTTCGGAGATAATCCGCCTCATCCTCTTGTTTATGAGTGGATTTCTCTCAAAGGACAAGGGGCCATGTCTTCATCCACTGGCAATACAATCGGTCCATTAGAAGCTCTACAATTAGTTCCACCTGAAATCTTGAGGTACCTAATCGCCTCTACTAAACCTAAGAAGGCAATTACATTCGATCCTGGAATGTCTTTAGTTGAGTTGGCTGATGAATATGAGAGATTAACCTCTCGAAAATTAGACGAAGAATTGGCGAACGATTCTTTGTCCAGGAGACAAAAGGTCGCCTTGGAAGATGCTGAAGGAGCAATACGAATGAGTAAAATCGGTGATTCTAGTAATAGCAATGTATCATTTAGACACCTTGCAATGCTTGCCCAAGTGAAATCTGACGATGAGATTATTAGCACTATTGGAGAGAAGGTTTCAGACCGTCTTGGTAGAATGAAAAACTGGATCAAAGGACCTTATTTCCCAGAAGATTTACGGATAAAAATTCGTGATGAACCAATGCAGGGCTTAGATTCAGACATCATTAGTCACCTCAGAAATTCACTTTCTGGCAGCCAATGGAACTCGCATGACATTGGAAATGCCATATCATCGTGTTTCAAGGATAATGAAATAAACCCTCGTGAAGGCTATAGAAACCTGTACTTAGCGATACTTGGAGTTGAAAAAGGACCTAGATTAGCGCCAATACTCTCCGAAGTTGATAAAGAAAAAATACTGAATTTACTCGAGGCATAGAGAGAAATCCAAAAACGACCAGATACGGAGTATCTGTACCGTTCGATTGAAAGGTATCGACAGTTGTTGCCTACACATGGCCGGGGTGTACTGTCCAAGTTGCGAGGCTGGTGTCGAACCTGCTTCGAAGTTCTGCCTATCCTGTGGTAACGACCTGACTGTTCGTGGACCAATAACGGCGACAGGCCACGATTTGAACCAACTAAAGGATGTCATCAGAACACGTGATGACCTGTCTATGGCAGAGAAATTCGACATGATTGCAAAGGTTGAAGAGGGAGCAAATCCGATTTTACTAGGGATCGCTGCGCCGGCAGACGATGATGAAACAGACATTGGGGAAGCACTCGCAGCAGAATCAGAAACTATAGTGGAGAGTGTTTTCACAAATTATCAATTTGGAGAATCAGCTGCTGCTTCAGCTGCCGTTAGAGCAACAGTACGTGGTACAGATGGATGGGTACTTGTCCAGAAGGGAGACCTTGACCTAACAGATGGCTTATTCAGAGATGCAATGAATCTGGGGATGGAAGCAAGTACTCACATTCATGACGTATCAAGCGGTGAACACGAAGGTATCGACCCTGAAGCAATGCGTTCTATTCCAGTTCTAAAACCTCCAAAACGCTCATTTTGCCCCAAGTGCGGTTCAGATATTCATTCTAACACTATGCTTCAATGGAGAAAGTGGAGAGACTCCTCTGGAGACGTGGTATCAATGCAACTTGAAGCGAGCATGGAAACTGCACTAATCCAAGTCGCATCACATTACCTAACAGTAATTGAAAACATCAAGAAAGATGCAAACTCAGTTGATGAAGATGCTCTGCGAAAGAAACTTGAGAAGGAAATTAGAAAGGAATTAGAGGCCGAATTTGAAGGAAGAAGCGTTGCTGCGAAGCCTAAATCTGAATCAAAGGCAGAAAAGAAAACATCTGCCAAATCCTCAACCCAGAAAAAGAAATCCAACGCTACAACTCCAAAGAAAAAGGCTGGCGGCCTATTCGGAGCAAAGAGAGTCAAGAAGACATTTGAAGGAGACCCAGCAGACAAAGCTGACTGGTTCTTGGCTGAAGCACTCGACACCATATACGACCCACACGGAACTGGAAAGATAGTGAAACCCAAGACAATTCTAGCAAGGTCTAGTGACGGTAATGTGCGAGTTCAAGACGTTGTAAGAGTATATGCTGCTGAAGGCAAGGATGGAATAAGTGACCTTGCTTGGACAAGTCCACTTACTGAGTACATCATTGAAGCATATGATGCGTGTTGATCAGTAATTTACTGTTAGCCTCATCGGTACAAGGTCGACTTCACGGTTTGCCTTGATTGCTGCTACTTCCATTACCGCACCAGACATTGTTGTTACAAATGGAATGTTCATCTCAACTGCTAATCTACGCATCATGTTTCCATCCCTTACCGCACCTCCTGAGATTGTCGGCACGTTAACAATGAACGAAACCTGTCCCTTTCTCATTAAGTCTAAAGCATCCGGATGTTTTCTCTCGTTTATTCTATAGACAGTTTGAACATCGATTCCATTTGCTCGTATTACATCTGCGGTTCCAGGCGTTGCATAAATTGTGAAACCCATAGACTCCAATTCTTTGGCCACAGGAACTAGTGCCTCCTTGTCTTCATCCCTGACTGTGAGGTATGCACCACCTTCTTTCGCTACAGGTATTTCTGTTGCCAACCTAGCCTTGAGATATGCCACATCTGCCCTCAGGTCAGAACCATATACTTCTCCAGTGGATTTCATTTCAGGTCCAGGAGCTGGATCAAGTCCTTGCAATTTGATGAACGGGAATACGGGCGCTTTTACAGCGACATGACCTGAGGTCGCTTTTGGAATGTCCTGATCGCTTAAGCTGATTCCAAGAGTAACTCTTGCCGCTATTCTTGCCATAGGAACCCCTGTTGCCTTAGCGACGAAAGGAACTGTTCGACTACTTCTAGGATTGACCTCAAGGCAGTATAGGTCATCGCCCTGTATCGCAAATTGAATATTGAAACAGCCCCGTATATTCAGACCGATTCCGATCTTTCTTGTCTGCTCTCTAACCCTTTCAAGCATCTCTTCAGGCACATTTTGAGTTGGAATAAAACATGTAGAATCACCGGAGTGAATTCCTGCCTCTTCGAGATGTTCCATCACTGCTCCAATCAAAACTTCTTTGCCATCAGATGCAGCATCGACATCTAATTCAGTTGCATGGCCAAGGTATTCGTCTACAAGAAGGGGTTTGTCTGGAGCGAGGTATGCTTCTGCTAGGTAAGCTTCCAACTGCTTTTCATTAGCAAGTATCTCCATACCACGCCCACCAAGAACGTATGATGGACGAATAAGAACAGGGAATCCAATCTTTTCTACTGCATCCCTAACGTCATCAGCACTTGTTCCAGTTGCTCCTCTCGGCATTCTGATACCGTTCCTCTCGGCAAATGCTTCGAATCGCTCTCTATCACTAGCCTCATCAATTGCATCGCAAGTCGTTCCAAGGATATGTAAATCCATTTTCAAAACCGGTAATCTACTTTCGAGCGGTAGTGCTAGGTTAATCGCAGTTTGGCCTCCAAATTGAAGTAGAATACCATGTGCTTTCTCACGGAGTAAAACCTCTGTAACATATTCAAGCGTCAGAGGTTCGAAGTAAAGTCGGTCAGATGTATCGAAATCAGTGGACACAGTCTCTGGATTATTATTCATTAGAACCGCATCCATTCCTGCTTCGCGTATGGCTTTAACAGCGTGAACACAGCCGTAATCGAATTCGATCCCTTGCCCGATTCTAATTGGGCCAGAACCAATTACTACTTGCCTACGCTTGGTTCTATTTTCCAAATCCGGAAGCACATCTATTCTGTTATCGCCATGAGGTTCGTAGGTCGAATAGTAATACGGCGTTTTCGCAGCAAACTCTGCAGCACAGGAGTCTACCATTCTGAAGATTGGGTGAACAACGTGCTTGTGCCTTGCAATCATTACCGCTTGTTCATTTCTGCTGGCAGAAATATCCTTCAGACCGGTTGCTGGAAACCTAGATAGGGCATCTGCGATATGACCGTCGGAGAACCCATGGCTCTTCCATTTCCTAAATTCAGAAGCTGTAACGTCACTTGGAGAGCATCCCCTTGCTACTATTTCATTCTCGATATTAGCAATTCTTTGGAAACCATGCAAGAACCAACGTGTGATTCTAGTAATCTCGTGGACACGCTCAATTGTCCAACCTCGCCTAAACGCTTCAATTACAGCACCCATTCTTCTGTCGGTTGCAATTCTTAACCAATCGATCAGGATATTATCAGGCAATTTCTCCAAGGCTCTGTCTGCCATTCCTTCTCCTTCTGACTCGTCTGCTCTGGTCAGAGGACGAGGGTGAGGAGCACCTTGCTCTAATGAAGCCCATGCCTTGAGGAAGGCCTCTTCGAAGCAGCGGCCTATCGCCATTACTTCACCTGTAGATTTCATAGAAGTTCCAAGAGTTCTATCCGCTGTTCTGAATTTATCGAACGGCCACCGTGGAATCTTTACAACACAATAATCTAAAGTTGGTTCGAATGCCGCTGTCGTACCTTCTCCTGTGATTGGGTTTGGCAATT
>Ga0163109_10002349_pt1 | contig 14829 bp, 19 predicted proteins | sample CRUFie1St13metaG_FD_108704 | JGI IMG/M metagenome (GOLD analysis project Ga0163109, IMG submission 108704) | Marine microbial communities from the Costa Rica Dome - CRUD Field 142mm St13 metaG | ecosystem: Environmental > Aquatic > Marine > Oceanic > Photic zone | place: Costa Rica: the Eastern... | reverse complement strand
CAAACAACTGGGGCGGGGTGCTTGTAAGTTCTTCCTATTATGAATATCCAACCTTTTGTTTAGTGAGGTATGTTGAAGATATTTGGGGCAACGTAAAGTTCTACCTAGAGCACGATAATACGCTGGGCAATGATATATCTTATCTTTCTTACAACATAACTGCGCATAATCTTATTATACTTTTATCAAAGATACAAACCCTAAAAGAGTGGGGAACTGATATAGAAGAGTAGTTAACAAAATTCTTTTTTTGAGTTATATTTATAGCACGATTATCTTCATGAGGAGTTTGCTATGAATAAGAGAAGTTTTGCTAACAGAGAAGTTCTTTCAACTTTACAAGAAGATTATCTACCTAAACTAAATTTTAACAACTCTGACAATTTTCGAATCACCGGCATTAGAAACAACCGAGGAAGCTTAGTTGGCTTGCGTGTGCAAACTGGGTGGAGTGAACTGGAAAGAAGCCTAATAAGTTATTCTGTTTTGTTCAACCAAGATAATGAGTGGATCGTGGAGACTGATTATCCTGTAAAGTTTGCTAACAAAAGCTCTGCACCTAAGAGGTTGAAAAGAAAAATTTCGGGCGATAAATTTTCGGCGGAGACTGACGTTGCTAAGAAGATCTACGAAGTAATAAGCAAGTGGGATGTAAAAGCAAGCCTTAATGGATGATTACATATATAATCTAGTTTATAGCGATTTAGCACACAAAGTCGAACTTGATCCTAAAGTTGACTATGGGAAACTAAGAGAGCTTAAGTTCTGTGCGCAAATATATGATGATTATATCTTTGAGTGCAGAATATACCCAAACTATTACGCAGAGTCGATAAGGTGGAGATTTAATAACGGATGGGGAGCTGTATGCACATACTCCATCAACGATACTCTCAACGGCTCTAGAAAAGACTTTGCGGCCCTCTGGTTCCCAGACTATAGTAGCGACGAGTTTGCTGTTGAATACGGCAGCGGCATCATCAACATGTACAATCCTGTTTTGCAAAAGATCTTGAGTGGATTCAATATTGGCGATGTGATCAATTACTTGACCGCAATAAAGAATATTTCCATAGATTATCCGCAAAAATAGTTGATCTTTTGACACCTTTGTATTATACTATATTTTTACCATTTAAAAGAAAGATTCAATATGAGTGAAGAAAAGCTGAGATATCTAATTAACAAATACAAAGGCAAAGGCGGCGGACCAGAATCAGAATCTACACTTGTCGATAACAAGATGGATTTCAAAGAAGGCTTTGTAAGAGTGTGGTCAGACAACCACAACGTAGAAAAAATTCTAAACAAGATCGGCCCTGATGGACTGGTCGATTTTACCGAACAAGAGAACGGCGTCTATTTGTTGATTAAGAAAGAATATTTCCGTGGTATTCACTGTGCTTTTCGAGGACACCCCAGCAAGAAATACACCAAAGGAGAAAACAATGAAAACAGCTAAAATATTTCTTACAGAATTTGGCAAAGTTTTTCTTGAGTTCGTTCTCGTATATGCAGGAATCTTCTTGGTTCTGACTAACGCCAAGGAATTTGGAATAGTAAGTTCAGAAATGTTAAACATGCTCGATCTTTATTCTAACTTAGGGTTTCAAATAATCTTCTTTGTTATGTTGATAATGATCGGCTATGCAATGGGCCGAATCTTTTACAAAATTATAATTGAAGGGTTGTCGGCAATATTCGGGAAACATTAAAATGCAGCAAACAATAGGATATTGGCTTTTAATATTTGGCATGTCTTTGATGACCGTGGGCTTCTCTATTGTAGATCCCAGAAAACCAAAAGAAAAAGGCTTGGAAATAGCAACAGAATGGGAAGAAGATAAAGATGGAAAAAGAGTATTCTATGACAAAAACGGAAGAATCAAAAATGAAGTACAACTTTTACCTCCGCCTGATCCAGTTTCTAAATGGCAGTAAACAAGAAATTATTGAATGGAAAAAAGATTTACTAAAGCTTTGGGAACTAGTGTCTTATTTCACTAAAGAAGCTTTCTCAAAAAGAATCTATATCATAACTGCTGTAAACGGTTCCTGTATTCTAGAACAAAAGGTTGTAACTAATTCCTCCAAACTAAACAAGCAACTAGAGGATATGAATAAAAAGTGGCACGAGCGAAACGTACATTTTGAATGCAAAAGAATATCTTAACTTTTTTGTCTTTTCTGTTATAATTACATTAAGCGCCACTGTAGCTCAATTGGTAGAGCAACTGATTTGTAATCAGTAGGTTGTAGGTTCAAGTCCTATCAGTGGCTCCACTTAATGGAGTTTGTTATGTACAGATATTACGCAAAATGCACCAAAGTAATCGATGGCGATACCATCAAAGCAGAAGTCGATCTCGGCTTCAGAATCAAAGTAAGTACCACCATCCGACTTCTCGGTATAGATACGCCAGAAGTAAGAACAAAAAATTTATCAGAAAAGAAGCGAGGGCTTGAAGCTAAAAAGTACCTCAAAAATCTGTTAAAGAACAACAATAACATTTTTGAACTTGAGTCTGTCAGTGTTGATAAGTACGGAAGGTGCTTGGGCACTATTTATATTAACAACGCAAACATAAATAAGAAGCTAATCAAAGAAGGTTACGCCAAAAAGTACTAAGGAGATTTATGATGTTTGAGAATATGGGACTACTAAAAGCCAAGAAAGCAAGCAAGATGGCTGCGGAAGCTAAGCCAAGGGAGATTTTAAAGCACCTTTGTGATGAAATCGAATCTTATGCAAAACTTGGATTGACCGTTGCTGTTTTCGATATTTCAAAAAGCAAAGTTCTAGTATCTGACGAGATTCTAAGCAGAATGAAAGACTTAGGCTACACTGTTACCGTGCACACTGCCAAAAGACAACTGAGAATCGAGTGGTAACAACAAGTGCGCCTGTACTTATCCTTGATAAAACCTATGCTCCTGTTAAGGTAGGTAAAACCAAAGACGCAATTTGTGCGTTATTTTCTGGCAAAGCGCAAGTAATAGACCAAGATTACAATCTTTATGATTTCTATGAGTGGTGTGAATTCACCAAACAAAATAAAAGCAACGAAAGCATATTAAAAAGATATAACAAAACAATTAATTCTCCAAAATTCTCCTTATTTGTTCCTCACACAATCTACGTCCCTATTGTATGCAAGAATCCTATCTTAAGGGGAAGAAAAAAACACTTCAAATACACAAGGAAAGGCGTATTCAAGCGTGACAACTTGAAGTGCCAATACTGCGGCAAGCCAGGAACTAAAAATAACATGACCCTAGACCACGTCATACCACGTTCCAGGGGTGGCGGCAACTCATCCGAGAACGTAGTGACGTGTTGTATGCCATGTAATGCCAAAAAAGGCAATTTTCTAGTCTCAGAACTGGGTTGGAAACTGTTATCTAGCCCAAAACAGCCGTCATGGGTAGCTTACATAGGTGCAAACTGGCCAGATGTATACAGGCAAGAATGGGAAAAGTTCCTTTAATCTAACTAAAGTCCTAATTATTGTTGTATTTGCAGAGTTTGAGGTCTATTAAATGCAAAAACCAATGATGAGAATAAAAAGAAAGCAACTTGAGAAACAGAAGAAGAGTGAAGTGTCTCAAAAAAGCGACAAAACAAAGCAAGAAAATGAAGAAAAGATATTTTCAGATATCCTTATGCCAGATTATGAAACAGAGAATACGATTACCCTGGATCAAGTGCAGGAACTAAACATCACGCTCGAAGAAGAAGCAACAAGATCGCCAAAAAAGAAGAAAAAGCCTGTAAAATTTAATAAATTTTTCTTATTTGTGATAGCTTTCTTGTCCTGCACAGTCAGTACATGGCTCACAGTTGACTTTGTTTTTCAATTGAGGGGCCAAGAAGACGTTGTGGCACTAACATTAGGCATTTTATGGGAAATTTCTAAGTATACTTTTGGTTCTTTGGCTCTAATACATCACAAATGGACCACAAAATTCATTTTATCTATTATGACAATTGTGTTGATAGGTGGATCTGTGATGGCCAGTATGGGATATCTAGGTGAATTTGACCAAAGCATGAAAACTGCAGCTATGAAAAGCGATATATCATATCAAGACATGTCTACCGAAAGAGAAATCATCAAAAAACAACTAGAGATGCTGCAATTATCAGCAATTGAAGACACAAAAAGGTCTTTTCGCAGAAGAGGCCTGGAAACAAACCAACAAGTTGAGGAACTTAAGTCAAAATATGATGATTTAGGAAAGAAGATAACAAAACTGAAGCAAGGATCGTATGAACCAAAGAAGAAAGAGAACATTTTCTATGTAATTCTGTCAGTTATGCTTGAATTGTGTGGAATTATTTCGATTTCTCTCATAACTGACAAGAGGGAAGACTAAAATGTCCAAACAAGCAAACACTCTTGAGCTAATCACAGAAGAAGACATGGTAGAATTCAACGAAGATATATCTTTGCAGACTCTACAGAATGCAAGACTAAAGAAGATAAGAGAGATAGAAGAAAAGATAGAGCTTTTAGAGAAAAAATATAAAAGATCAGATGATAAATCGTAAACCCTTGACTTAATGCTTGCAAAGTGATAGCATAATACTGGGCATGACATGGTAAGTAAAAAGAAAATATGTCATGAGTGCCAAAATTATGGCAAAAAAAACATAGATCTCTACGGAAGAGTAAAAAACGTGTTTTGCAGTTGCGAAATAGGACTAAGAAAGTTCAAAGAGTATGCTCTTTCACTAAAGTTTAAACCAGACGAGCGTTAAAGATGTACATTTTAGTATTAGATACAGAAACTACCGGACTACAGCCGAAAAAGCACGAAATAATTGAAATTGCAATGGTTTCTTATTTCATAAATGACGATGGAGAGTGGTTTTTGCATAAAAAGTTCGAAGAAAAGATAAAACCACAAAGAATCGAAGACGCAGAACCTATTGCTCTAGAAGTAAATGGCTATTCTGAGGAAAATTGGCAAAATGCTAAGCCATTTAGTAAAGTTTTGCCAGACATAAAAGATATAATTGAAAAATCTGACCTTCTACTGGGACAAAACCTTTATTTTGACCTGAGCTTTATTCAGAGTGAGATTAAAAGAACGGATGAAGACCAAAATATCGACTACCCACCCTATATTGATACAAAAAGCATGGCGGATCCGTTAGTTAGCCAAGGATGGCTCGATTCCAGTCGTCTAGATTATTTATGTGAAAGGCTAAAGATAGATTTTAGTGGCAGAGCACACACTGCCCTGGTTGATTGCGAGAGAACATTTGAAGTTTTTCAAAAACTATTAGAAGAGACAGACAATTCTTATGAATTATACACATTTGAGAAGCCTTATCGAAGAAAAAAAAGACATCTATGATGCAAATAAGGGAGACCTAGTACTTCAGCTATCTAACGATCAAACAGACATATTAAGAATTGGGCTTTTCATAGAACACGGCATACAAAACAAGATGTTCAAAGTGTTTTGGCAACCAAACCTTTTTTGGAAATACTCCAAAGGTGAGAACGGGTATTATTCTACAGAGTTCTCCTCTAGAGAGTGCTTCGTAGTACTATCTTGAATATAAGTTCCTAAAAACAACCTTTTAGTTCAATAAAACACTATTTATAATATAAATTTCTACCTTTATGCAACAAAAGGAGCCCATGTAGTGAAAGTCAAAGCATCTTATCTAAAAAAGTTAATCAAAGAAGAGATTTCTTCTGTTCTAAATGAAAATAAAGACATTTCTGTAGACGTAGAGAAAGTCGAGAAAGAAATCCTAGAGTGGTTTACTAAAAACAACAATGAAGATAGTAAATAATACTGGAATTGACCTAAAAGAACTCGAAAACAAAATATCAGAGTTTTATCCATACTCGAAAAAGACGCTTGGGTTTGACAGAGACCCTAATTCTATAAATCTTGTCTCTGATCCAAAAAATGCGTCCAATATTCTTGGGAAAACAGCATTCTATAGCCCAGGCAACGCATCTATAACTGTATATACAGATAAAAGACATCCAAAAGATATTCTTCGCTCAATCTCTCATGAACTTGTGCATCATGCGCAAAACTGCAGGGGAGAATTTAGCGAAATTCAAGAATTAGAGCAAGACTACGCACAAACTAACAAAAAATTAAGAGAAATGGAGCAAGAAGCATATTTAATGGGGAATATGACATTTCGAGATTGGGAAGATGGAGTAAAATTTAAAATGAAAGAAATTAAAATGACAATCGAAGAAAAAAACTTAGAAGAACTAGAAGAAGGTGTGGGTGATTTTCTGAAAAAAGCAGCTCTTGCAGGTGCAATTGCAGGCAGCGCTGGTGGCGCTCAAGCGTATGATGGTCCATCCGCACACCAAACTTTTGCAAGTGCCCAACAACAGTCAGCTAAACAGTCTCAGTCTCAGTCAGCAAACTTAAGCAAAGAACAGGCTGCTGAAATGGCTACACTTTATGGTATGTATATTCTTTTTAACTCTCGTGGGCCTGATGCAAATAAGCCTCTCGCTCAAATGATGAGACACGCAGCTTCAACAGGCGTCAAAAGCACAGCAGATTTAGTAAAATATTTCAAAACAGACCCATATGGTAAACAAGCACTAAAAGTGCCAGAACTAAAAGATAGGTTAATGAAAGCTTCTAAAAAAGCACTAGGTGCAGTTGGGGGCAATTCCGCTAAAAACGCAAACAAATGGATGAATTTAAAAGTTATGAATGAATACAATAAAAAGAAAATTAAAGAAATGATGAACAACATCATTACTAAAATAAAGCAAGATTTAGCTGAGGCTGAGAAGCCAGACTTTCTCGATGTAGATAAAGACGGTGACAAAGAAGAACCAATGTCAAAGGCCGCTGATGAAAAGAAGGACGACGGTGAAGAAAAGTCGGACAAAGATATGAGCAAAGTGCCACCTCAACTTCGAAAGCATGTTGCAAAGAAAATGGACGAAAGCGAATCAATTGAAGAGGGAAGCTGCAGCAGTGACCACAAGCGTGAAGACGATGAAGTTGATGAAGGAAGTTGTGGCAACCACAAACGTGAAGACGATGAACTTGACGAAGGATGCTGTGACAAATGCGGCAGCGACTGCGGGTGCGGTAGCAAAATGTACGAAGGCGATGAACTCGATGAAGGGTGTTGTGATAAATGCGGCGGTGACTGCGGCTGTGGAAATAATGACAGAAAAATGTATATGTACGAAGAAGAAGATGAAGGTATAGAAAGTTTTCTGTCAGAAAGAAGAAACGACCTTTTTGGAAAACTTGTCAATGAATGGTTTTCTGCAGAAAAGAAATAATCACCCATCAATCAAGAACATACGTTAATACTATTTACTACAACAACATGAAAGAGTATTAGCGTATGTCTACTATAGCAACTTCTAGAACTACAGATACAACTACAAATTATTATACACTCACTGAAGCTACCGTTGCATCAGAAGAGATAATAGTTTGTGCAGAAATCATTTTTGATGTTAAGAATTTCTCAAAAGAAATACTAAAGAACATACAAGAATCAATCGTAATTCTAAATTCAAAAAACTACAAAAGTATTGTAAAATTTAGCATCTCATCTGATTCTGATAAGGATGCCACCATAGTGGTCAAGGTATGGCTTGACCCGACTATGACCCCTGCTTTCGTTAACTTAGCCTCCGCTTCAGAAACAAACAAGTCACTATCAGAGTTATTGCTAAGCGGAACAAAGACTCTTAGTGTGAAAGTACAACTTCCTGTAGAACTGACAGAAAATAAAGAAGAGTGCCGAGCTTCTGTTTACTTGAGAGAGTGGAAGGCCTCTACTTCACCAGTTAGTTCCCTAAACGACATAGAGCAATCAAAGTGGCCATTTACTCTTGATGCTGCGCAACAACTGATGTTTCCTGACTTGGGAGACGAGACATACGAAACTTATCGAAAGAAAACAATCCACGACTATGCCATACTTGACATAGACAGTCTGCACAGCGTTATTTTTCTTACGTACTGGGGATTGCACTCACAGGGAGTATTGGCTCAATCATACGAAGAACAAAGTAGCGTAATTGTTGGAGAACATTGGGATTTAGGTACAGAATGTAATCTGAGCACAAAGGAAGTGATTATAAATCTTCCAACATATGCGCAACAAGAGTATCACTCTGAGCAAGTGGTTCTAAGCGGGTCAGAAATTTGCTTTGATAATTTTATAAAAGGATCTGTACTTAGTCCACCAGAAGCATTTCAAGATTGGGTTCAGTATTTTGCAAATTCAAGAGGCATAAAATGTGATGATGTTCCAAGTTATGACGAATTCTCTTATTTTGAAATGTCTGCGGCTTCTTCGCTTACCGATAATGTATCAAAGTTAACTGCCAGCTTTACAATTGAAAATGTTGATTCAAGCACCCTGTATTTGCTGCCGAGCGATAACGTAACTATAGAGTCTATCAGCGGAAGCAATAGCGGTATATTGAGCATAGTAGGTAACAAGATAACTTATGCCACTGGTTCTGGAAATAATGAAGAACTTACCTTTGGGCTATCTGGTACCAGCGCCCTTAGACTATCTGAGGATAAGACTAATCTAATAAAGTTTTTTATAGACAAAAAGATATTCAACAACGATGGGGTTTCTGAGAAAATTTATTTTCCTTCTTCTGCGAGCTTGAAAGACAGTAGCATCAGATTCGTATCAGACACCGGATCAGAGACAGTACATCACCTAACGTCATCTGGTGATACAGGTTTAAGGTTCTGCAACAACCTAAGTCATGCCTCGAATTATGCACACCAAGATTGGCAGCGGGGAGACTACGATGTTTTGCATTACGTCAAAAAAGAATACGACGAAAATGAAGAGTCTGTGTTTTCTCTGAATGTTGTTTCTGAAGATTTGATAACTTCGTTTTCTTGCACTGCTTCTTTGTCCGACTATGAGACGCTAGAAAGAGTCACACCTACCGTCGATGAAAGCATCAATCCCTCTGTAGCAGAACTTACTATATCGCAACTAGATGGAAGAGACTGGTCGATTAGTTATGTGCCCACTTCATCGATAGACAAAAATGATATAAAACTATTTTACTTCAAACTAAACAACCATCTAAACACAGATGATAGCGGAGCAGTATATCCGATCTCTTTCCTAGATAATGGAACTTTTGATGAGTGGGCTAGACCACTAACATCACCACTACCTCTTGATAACACAGAAGTAAGCAATCACATAGATTTTTCTACTTGTACTTCTAAAGACATATACACTCTAAGTAAAATACAAACTACAGCAGACATAGAATCAGACGGAACATACAAAAGGGCTCTAATAAAGAGCGGAACGACACTCACTACTCAGGTGCCTACAGATCTTGTTAGGGACGAAACTAACCTTATTTCAATGGTTATAAAAGTCCCACAGATTACGAACAACACAAGAGCACAAATAAACATTTATCCGTATGAAATTTACTTAGGTGCTCCTGGTGCTACCGGTGGCGATGCATCATCACCCACAATTAGGGTTACGGACGGGGCCACTACAGTATTGCACACGGTATCTGCTGATGTTTTTGTTAAGAATATATGCTTGACTATTTGGCACGATGGCAACTACCTAAATGTTAGAACGAACGGAAAAACAACTTCCGAAAAAGGAGCTTTTCAGGGAACTTCTTCTGCGCATAAAATTGAATGTCTCGATCCTGATCCAAACTTCTACTATGAACTTGCTGAAGTGGTGACAGCAAAGCTAGGATATTTTGCTCCCGATAGAAGCGGAACTAAAGATAGAATAATAAGCCTCGAAGGGTTCTTGGGCAACAAGTGGGGATTTCAAAAATGCTTGACGAACAACATACACTCTGATGGTATTTTACTTGAAGATCTTTACAGGCCAACTCACTTCAAGCAAGCAGTGTTGCTGGCAGATTATTTTCAACGAGGCATAGGTTGGCCAAGCGAAGTAAGCCTCCACACAGACTCACAGGACACCAAGAAAAAGTTCTACATTCAAAACATTTCTGTAAATGGTTCTGACAAAAACTCGTTTGAAAATCCTTGTTTTGCGAAACTACCAGAACAGACAAGAAAAATATATTTAGAATATTTCAAAGACAGAGAAGAGATTTGGGCAGACTTTTCTGATGACGATATCTCCGCATTTATTATCGACTTTGAAAACCCAATAAAACACTTATCTAGCATATTTAAGAGTTCTGACTTTGATTATAGAATGAGCAAAGATAGGAAGAGGATCATATTCTTTCCAAAGTATCAAAAAGAACTTAGGCCGGTTATTGCCACTCCACAAAGAATAGCAATAATGAAACCTGCAAAGAATAGCATAGTTGCTTGGCAGGCAGCAAATAACTTGAATTATGTTTCGTATGCCAACAAAGATGTCTTCGAGCAAGTGCTTGATAGTTTACTTCTAAAGAAAGCAACGTTTGATGTTACTAACTTAGTAGCGTCCTTACAGAAGGGCACAAAACCAGAGCTAATACAAAGCGGAACAGTTTCTGTCCCTACTATATCTTACTCTATTGTGGAAGATTGTGCAAGCGGAAACAAAGACCTCGCAGTAACAGTAAATTTTGCAGGTGACACAAATAAAAAGTATTTGTTTTCTGACGATATTATAAGTTCTACGACAGAGGATCTAGACTTCTCGGTGCTTGCTTCGTGTGAAGATATTATCATGAAGGATTGGATAATAGAGGGATCTGATGGTGCCGCCATAAGAGGAGTGGTTTCTGTTGATGTTCCATCTTCTTGTTTGCCTTCTTCGATATCTCCAGTGCAGCAAAATATTTCCTATAATGTTGAAGAAAAATTAGACTTTAGTTCATACAGTGGCTCACTATACGAATTGGACTTTGATTCAGAAAAAGTAAAAATAAGCAACAATTTTTCTCAAAATGGAGCATTTACCGTGAAGGCTCTGGAAGCTGGTATTGAAGCAGTCGGAACCTTGAGGGTGGACTATGGAGATGGATGTAGTAGCACAACTTCTGTGACTCTAAATTCGCAGACATATGCACCGACTGTAAACGAGTCTTTTGATGTAGTAAATTGTGACTATGACTGTCAATACGAAGTAAAGCTTTGTTGGCCCTTAAGTGAAGTTGGCACAAGTAAGTATAAAATAAATTTTAGTGGCTCTGAGGAAACTGTTATTTATTCTTCTCAAGAGTGTGACGACAAGGCATGTTACGTAAAGTATGTGGATGTTTCTAGTTCTGCGCAAGATATACCATACACAATCACTCCAATAGTTGGTACAGTAGAAAGCACATCGGTTATGACAGGCACAGCCTCTCTTCCAGCCGTTGTCAGGCCAGCAGTTCCTACAACAACAATTGTATCTTCGGCATCAAACCCCCCGCAGATAGACTTGCAATGGACACCAATCGCAGAGGCTTATGCTTATTCAGTTTGGCGCAAATATCCTTGGCAGACTTCTTGGCAAAGACTGGAGGTCTTATCTGGTTCTGCAACCACAAGTTACACCGACGACTCTATTGAATATATTTATGGATGTGGAGAAGTGTATAATGTGGAGTACAGAATCTCTTCAATAGGCGAAAAATGCAGCTCAGGAAACCCTAATGGAAACTGGGTGCCGGGCTTAAGTGATGCAGCAACTACTCTTGAGAAGATTCCTCTACCCCCTATTCTACCAGCAGAAATTAGCACTGATTTTTGCACAAATGTAGCTATTTCTGGCACCCTCTCAAGCGCCACAGGACGGCTTGTGCCGGGCGAAACCAGATGGGTGGTATCTGGCTCTGGGTTGACTGGATTTACGGTCACAGAGGCCACAGGAGACTGGTCATACGACGCATCTGCGGGTTCTGATCAGCAAGTAAATGTATATGCTGTGAATTGTGAACTAAGCTCTTCATTTGTAACCTTAAATTTTGCTTATGACGCTTCGTGTCAGTTTATGGGCTGTCCGTCAGAAGAAAAACAGCTAGAAAACCTAAATCTATGTAGATATGGCGTTGTAAATTCGGAGTATGGTGGTTCGGACCCTATTCCGTTTGCTAAAAGAGAGAGAAACGCTGCAAACATAAGAGAATCCGAAACAGATTACGAAGTAATCTCAAGAAATGCAACAAAATAAGGCGTTTATGAAATAAATTTCTAATTATATACGCAGGAGCTTAAATATGATAGACTTTCAAAAATGGCATAAAAGGTTTCTAGCGGAAGCAAAACAATCGATTGGCGTTAAGAACTACGTTCTTGAGCTTTTTGACATACTAGACTCTTTACGTCCTCCTTCACAGCTACAGAAGACAAAGCTGATGATTGCGAGAGAGCATCTCAAAGAAATCAGAAAAGGAATAAAGAGATTAGAAGGTAGTGTCAAAGAACTAGAAGAACAAAACAAAAATTTACAAGAAAGGCTTAAGATTCTACAAGAAGAATCAAAGTAATAAGAGGTATATAAAGTGCAAAACCGAGAGCTGTTGATCGCAGAGCAACTGATCAGAGACAAAATTAAAGTACTTTTCGAGACTTATATGCAAAACGAAGATCAGAGACTTATCGAAGAAAGTCTGTTGAGAGAATTCATTAGCAACAAAATCAAGAAAACCATTTTGTCAGAAAAGAATAAGTTGCCTCCGCACTCATCAACAGCAATCAACTATTTGAGAAGATCATTCAAAGAGTTTATTGGACAACTCGAAGATGACTATAAAGAACTGCAAACCAACTCTGTACAGAGAGACTCATTTAGAGATCATATTATCAACGCTGTTGAGAATATGTTTGACAGACTAGATGCAGAACCAGTTGCTCCAAAAAAGGATAAGGAACCAGAAGAATTTTCAATGGAACCTGAAGCGGAAATAACTGAAGATGATAATGAGCTTGAGCCTTTATCAAAGGGAGCAGACTCTTCTACAAAAATCGATATTGGTAGACAACCAAAAAGCCAGATAGATGATAAACCAAAAGAAGATCCGGCAGACAAAGAGAGAGAAGATATGACTCTTCCGGGGCGTGACCTAACCGGTAGAGATAGAGCACTAGAAGCGTTCAATGATTATATTAAACATAATCTTGAAAAAGAATATGCTTCTCTTTATGACCAGCAAGATAAAGAAACTTTTAGACGATACGCTGTTGATAATTTAGGATTCTATATGGATGACTTTGAAAGCGAATTAGGCTTATCAGCAGATAGAGGAGAAGTTTCTGCAGAACCAGAAATGGAAATGCCAGATGTTGATGCTGACGGGTCGGAACCAGCTCCAGTGGCTCCAGAAGACGAACTAGAACTCTAAGTGGCGACTAAGATTGCCGCATAGAGTTGGTGCTTTGGCACCGAAATTGGTCCCTGTTGCTATTGGACAGGTGGAATCACTGTCGGCTCTGTTGGTTTGGGTCGGCTTCTTTATTTTCATAATGAAACTTCATCCATTTAATTATATCTTCAAAAGTCTCATAATCTATCATATTTGCGGAATCAGATAACCCCTTTTCAGGCTCAGGGTGAACTTCCATAAATACACCAGTTGCTCCAAAAATCAGACCCGCTTTTGCGTATAGTGGAGCATACTCTCTTTTCCCAGAAGTAGTGGGTCCGCTTCCTATTGTTTGACATGAATGTGTTGCATCAATAACTACAGGATAGCCCAAGTTAGACATCTCTTTTATTCCACGAAAATCAACAATCATATCGTTAAGGCCGAACATACTACCACGTTCAGTTAAAATTATATTTTTGTTTCCAGTTGATAAAACTTTATCGACAGCAAATTTCATTTTACTGTGAGCTAAAAACTGAGCCTTTTTTATGTTTACTGTTTTGCCTGTTTCTCCCGCAGCTACTAGAAGATCCGTTTGTCTACACAAGAAAGCAGGTATTTGAATTATATCAACATAGTCGGATATTTCTTTCGCCTGACTCGGCTCATGGATGTCTGTGCAAATATATTCTGTATGTTTTTTCACTTCTTTGAAGATTCTTTTTCCCTCTTGTAATCCTGGTCCCCTATAGGAATCTACAGATGTCCTATTTGCTTTATCAAACGATGCTTTAAAGACATATTCAACACCGTTGCTTTTACATATTGATCTGAGGGTTTTTGATATTTCTGTGCATAAATCTAGACTCTCGGCTGCACAAGGACCAGCTATGACAAAAGGTTTGTTGATAATTTTCACTTGTCGCTACTTTCTTTATAAAACTTTCTCAACTTATCTCCAATATTTCCTGCAGGATGGTTTCTAGCATACTCTTCTATCTTTATGTTCTTGGCATCCACAACTTCGCTCAAAATACCGTGCAGTACTATCATATACATAGAAGTAGAAATCATTGGAGCATATCCAAATGGACTTCCTTCTTCTGCGATTGGTATGTATATGTTTTCTTTACAAGCTACTGAAAGAGGGCTCTTTTCACCACTAGTCACAGAAATAGTATCCCAATTAGAAAAATAGTTAGCTACTTCAATAGTTTCTTTCGTCTTGCCAGACTTACTTACAAAAACTAATAAATCTCCATCCCTGACTATCCCAGCGTCTCCATGAAATGCATGACAGACATCGAGATCGTGCCACTCTAGACCATAAGATCGTGCAGTATATACAACTTTCCTACAGGCGAAAGCAGACTTACCCATTGTGCAGAAAATTACTCTGTTGTGTTTGGTAAATTTATCAATAATATTCTTTATGTTTTCTTTTTTTGGTAAACTGTTTATAGATAAAAGGTTTTTTTCTATATGTTCTGCATACATTTACAAAGTTTCCTTTTGATACTTGAAAATATCTATATCGTCTTTGTATCTAGAAGATATTAGGTCATAAGATTCTTCACAGTAATAT
>Ga0163109_10002348_pt1 | contig 14830 bp, 18 predicted proteins | sample CRUFie1St13metaG_FD_108704 | JGI IMG/M metagenome (GOLD analysis project Ga0163109, IMG submission 108704) | Marine microbial communities from the Costa Rica Dome - CRUD Field 142mm St13 metaG | ecosystem: Environmental > Aquatic > Marine > Oceanic > Photic zone | place: Costa Rica: the Eastern... | reverse complement strand
TGTGTCTCTAAGTAAAACTTGACTACTTTTCTCTGAAATGTTTAGTGGCCAATCTTTATAGGCGTCAGGATATTTTTGCTTAATAAGCTCCATAAAAGTTTCTCTTTTTTGAAAAAGAATATCGAGTTTATCTGTACTAGTCTTTTGCAACTGCTTCACTTTCTTTTACGTTGGCCATCATTTTTTCAAGAGACGCATTAAAAACTTTTGCATATTCAGCATTAATTACTAACTTCTGCTGGTCATTTGCTTCAAGAATTAACATTCTTAAATGATCAACAATATCAGTACCAGTAAGAAGTGCCATTTGTATTAATTTAACAATTTGTGCAATTGCGGTATCGTCTAAATTCATTTTGTTCCTTTCAAATAATTAGTGGTGTTTTTTGTATTTTTGCATTAATTGATTGTTCATCGTGTTCCATTACTTTAATCATGTCAACACCTTCAACTTTTTTCAAAGACTTAATCATAGACATAAAAGGATCTTTATCTTCAATAAAAGCAGGTATATAAGATACATTAAGTTCTATTAACCTGTGGCCATATGACGTAACTGTGTCTGATATTGGTCTTGTTTGTCTAACAGTAACAACACCTGGAAGAGCTCTCATATCTGTCATTATATCCAAAACTGTTGGGTCTTCACGATCTTCGATTTTTATACGACATCTTATAAGTGTATTAATTAAGTCGCTATGTCTTTCTAAGAGAATTTTTGTTTTCATATTAACTCCTTCTAAACATAGTAATTATTGTCTATTTGTGGTTATTAATAAAACTATTAACAGTTACAGGCCAAAGTTCTTTTACAATAGACAACATGCTATCAGACAATCTTTGTATTTCCCACTGTGCCCCTTCATGTGATCTTAAATCAATAAACTTTAATATATTATTTAAATTTGCTGATGCATAATATTCTGTATAAAGATTCTGTGGTAAGACGCCTCTAGCTTGCTCTCTACAAATACCAGAAGCTAATAAGTCATCAAAAAGCTTAAGAGAAGTTTTATGGTGATCACGAATAGCGTCTGAAGCTGTTTTTTTGTAAAGTTGTGAACTATAGTCTGTCTTAAAGTTAATTAAAGGATTAATTGTATCTTCTAGATTTGAAGCCTGTCTGTTACTTTTATGCTGTGTTCTAAATCTAACTGGTTCATAAAACTTAATATCAGAATCAGTATATCTTCTACTTATTTCGTTGTAAGACCAAGTTCTATGTCTATGATGCTGTGATCTGACGAATAGAGGAACTTTGATTCTAAATGTTGCAATATTATGTTCTAACGTAGAAGTATGTTTATGTTTAATCAGGTAGTTAATTAGCTTTTCATCTTTGGCGTCCAAATTATCTTTTTGCACACCGAAAGACACTCGAGCAGAATTAACTACAGTTATATCTTTACCCATATGCTGGACCAGCTCAATCTTGCCTATTCCATCATCATAAAGAAAATGTGTATTTGTCATTTAAAACCTTTTGTTTATATTTAATATTATAATAAAAAAATATTAAATTTACACTTAAATTAAACTAATTCTTCATCTAACCCAAAATAAAGCTTTTCTGCCCAAGGTATGACATCCCATTTTTTTGCTGAAATGTTGTGATGTCCTACGATACTATAGTTTGAAGCTTCTTTTACAGACATTACATCAAAAGATTCACATGCAGGTTTTTTATCTAGGTTTGTTGATTCTCTTAAAGATTGTAAAAATTGACGACATAGATCTGCAAAGTCATCACCAATCATAGCTATTTCTTTACCGTTTACTCTCGGGTCAATATCTTCCATTACTTCTTTATAAGCGTCTGGGTACCATTTTTGTGTCTTATCCCAATAACGTAAGTCTGGATGCATGCAAATATCAATACCTATTGAGTATTTATTAAACTTACCAGCATGATATGCTGCAAGACCTGTGTCTAAACACTGCAGAATTTCAAATTCACCTGACTTGTGGTTTTTGCCAATTAAAAAATGTGAAGATACGTGTCGTCCTCTAGCCATATTAAATACATTATAACAATGTCTACTATTAAGCCCTCCCCAGTGAACGCATATAGAAGATGGATCAGCCTTTCTTTTATACCAGTTTTTTGTTCCATCATCAAGCTCGTATAAAGGTGCTGACCAATCTACTTCTAAAGGTGAATCAATAGGCACAACTTTTCCCATATGCATCATAATAGGCATACCGTAATAGTTTCTTACAGCTCTATGCGTTCCTGGACCATAAATGCCATCAGCTGTTACACCTACTTCTTGTTGTAAAGATCTTACGTAATCTTTGTCTTTATTTAATGTACTAAACTGCTCCATTTTTTATGCTCTCTTCATCAGTTTAAAACCAAATCTTTTTCTAAATCTTTCTTTTATACGCTTAATCATATCATCATACATACTTAGCTTTTCTTCATTACCGTCATCGTAAAATGCTTCGTTATCTGGATTGTTATATTTTTCTTCAAGCTCATCTCTCATTTTTCTTAAGTCATCTATTTGACTATTTATCATCTCGCTCATTTGTCTTTCAACGTCTTCTTGTGTAACACCTTCAGCATAGTTTTCAGGTTCAGGTAAGCCGCCAGAGAGGTTGTCAATACTTCTAAGAGTACTTTGTACACTTTCAAGCCTTTGTCTTGATTGTTTAATTTGATTTGAACTTTGATTATAGTGTTCTGAAGCACTTAGAGTGAAAGCTAATGACATTGCTTGATTAAATTCTTTTTTATTAAGTTTAAAAGCAAATCTATCTAAAAACTTTTCAAATTGATTGACTGTATAATCAAAGTCTTCTTTAGACATGTCATTAAAGTCTGATAATTGGTAATCTTTATATAACCCGTCCATGTAATTAAAAAACATTTCATCTAGTTGACTTTGACTTGGTTCTTCTGAAGAATCATTGTTAGCAGCTTCGAGTTCTGCCATAAGACTTGGATCACTAATTCTATATTTATCTACTAGCTCTGCAAAGGTTAACTTATTTTGTTGCATAATACTATTAATTTTATCTTCTGCATTTTGATATTTTCTATTACTAGTATCAGCACCTGCATCTACTATTTGATCTTCTACTTGATCAAAAGCATCGCTAGAATTATCTGAAAGATTTTCTGTGTTAGCAGCAACAGAAAAAATGAGTCCTAATATTCCTAAGCCAGCTGCAGCTTCAATTTTTGATCTTGGTATTAGACTTTTAAGAGCATCGATTATTTTTGATTCTTCTAGTAGGTCATTATCATAACAACTGTTTTTTTCTAAAACAAAGATTTGATTTCTTATATACTGTTCTAAAAGAACTTCACTCATAATTTATCCTTTTGAATATAATACTATATATTATATTCAAAATAAGTTTATTTAGTCAAGTTCAATATTTACAGAAACTGTGCCCTTTAGATTAGGAACTCTTAAATGCTGAACTAGGTTGTGCTCTTTTGCTTCTTCAGCATCTAAAAACCAATCAGCATGACCTTTGTCATGAATAAGATTTAAAAAGTAGTCATCTGCTTTACCACAGTTTCTTGCCATCATTGTATACACTTTTTTATTAAGTCTATCTGCTTCTCTAGCATCTGCTTTAAGCTCTTCAACTTTTCCAAAAGCAGCTGATGCAACATCATGTATCATGAGAGTTGCATCTTTATCCATGAATCTAAGTCCATCGTCACCAAAAGATGCTAAAATTGATCCACAAGACATTGCTTTACCTCTAATAATTGTTGCAACAGGTAACGTTGCCGACTTGATTGTTGAGATCATTGACAACAAAGAATACGCCTGTCCGCCGTAAGAATCAATTATGACTGGAATAACCTTTTGTCCAGAGTTATGTGCAATACTAACTGCTTCAGAAAATGCAGCTGCTGATTCTTCGTCAAAATTATTAATAGTAATAATGACAGGCTCGTTTCTAAGTTCTATAGTTTTAATTAAAGGTGAAACCTCTGTTAAAAAATTCATTAATTTTATTCCTTTTTTTATTTTTAATATTATATAAGTTTTTTTAATTATTACAATAACTTTAAATTTTCAATTGTTGTTGACCCAATTTTTCTTGAAACAACTTTTCCATCTTGAACTTTAATAAACGTAGGAACATTCATAACTTGATATTTTGCTGCTGTTTCCATATCTTTTGATATATCAATAATTTTTATATTTAATTCATTTTGTATGTTTTCTTTAAGCATAGACTTCATTTGTCTACAAGGTCCGCACCAAGGTGCACTAAAAAATAATAATTCTGTTTTCATAAATCTCCTTAGGCTGTAAACAATTCCCAACCCCAGCTATCACCACTCATACCGTCAGCATTATAGTCTGTAACGGTTCCTTCAAAGAAGTTTTTAAAACTATCTCCATTAATAATCCAGTCTAACCAATCTAAAGGATTATGTTTAACTTTAAAATTAGGTTTTAAACCAAGCTGTATTAATCGCCTGTCTGCTAAATACCTTATGTATTGTTTAACTTCTTCTTTATCTAAACCTTCAATGTCACCCATTTCGTAAGCTAAATCAATAACTTTATCCTCAAGCTTAACTCCTTCTCTATACATTTTGTATATAGACTTTTTAAAGTCATCATTGACAATTCTTGGGTGTTCTTTTACATATTCTCTAAATAATTGTGTCATTCCTTGAACATGCATTGTTTCATCTCGTATACTCCACTCAACAATTTCGCACATTCCTTTCATTTTGCCAAATCGCTGATAGTTTAGCAACATAACAAAAGCAGAAAAAAGACTCATACCTTCATTGCAAGCTGACTGTGCAATTGCTAAACCTAAGCCTTTTCTTGTTGAAACATCATTGTTTTGCATAAATTCAATTTTAGCACTCATTTCTTCGTATTCTAAAAAAGCGCTATATTCTTCTTCTGGTAAACCAAGAGTATCATTTAATAAAGCGTAACTACGTTGGTGTGTACCTTCACGATTTGCAAAACTCAATAGCATACTCCTAATTTCATTATTTTTAAATTTAGGAATAAACAGATCGCAATAATTACCGCCTACTTGAACATCACTTTGTGTAAATAGCCTGAGAATTTGTGTAATGTGATTTTTCTCTTTAGCAGATATTTTTCCACCTTTCCATTGATTTACATCTTCTTGTAATTTTGCTTCCCAACTACCCCAGTGAATTTTTTCGTGGGACTCTGCTATTTCCATTGCCCATGGGTAATTAAAGGGCTTGTAAGTTTTGTTATATTTGAGTAACGACATTGTTCAACCTTTTTTTAATGTTTGTATAATAATAATTATCCTTGGCAACTTAAACATTCATCAGTTTCATTAAAGTCTTGAAGTCTATTTTGCTCTACTTTTTGACTTACCTTTTCTGCTGAAGCACCTGCATTTGTTCTAAGATAATATAATCCTTTTAGTTTCTTTTTCCACGCTCTCAAATGAACTGAATTTACAATAGACTTAGATGTTCCTGCTGGAAAAAATAAGTTAACACTTTGCCCTTGACAAATAAATTCTTGTCTATCTCCTGCATGATCAACTAACCATCTTTGATCAAGCTCAAAAGCAGTTTTAAAAACTTGTTTATGCCAGTCAGACATGTATTCTAAGTGTTGAACTGATCCTTCAGCTAAAATAATTGATTTCCATTGCTTAGATATCCATTCACTTTTTTTAACATCAGGTAAGTCTTTACAATATTCTAATAAAACTTTTTCTAAATGTGGATTTTTAACTAAATAAGAACCTACTCTCGTTCTATGTGTATATGCGTTTGATTTCCAAGGCTCGATAGAAGGTGAAGTACCCGCGATTATAGAAGAATTAGCATTTGGTGCTATTGCTAACAAATGAGAATTTCTAACTCCATATCCTTTTGCATCAGGACATTCTCCTTTTAATTTGGCTAGCTCCATTGTTTTTTGTTTTGATTTTTCTTTTATTAATGTGAATATATTAATGTTTGCTGCTTTTGCAATCCCAGATTCAAACGGAATGTTTTTTGACTGCAAGTATGCATGAAATCCCATTGCGCCAAGGCCTAGACTTCTTTCTAGTTTTGCAGATTTAATGGCTCTACTTAAATGTAAAGGTGCATTATCAATAAAAAACTGTAGAACATTATCAAGATATTCTATTAAGTCTTCTACAATTGTTGTATTTTCCCACTCATCAAACTTTTCAATATTCAAAGAACTTAAGCAACAAACAGCACTTCTATCTGGTGAGGTTGCCAAGTGAATTTCGTTACAAAGATTTGAACCGTATATCTTAAGATCTAAGTCTTTTTGAAATTGTGGTAAATGTCTATTTGCTTCATCAATAAAGTTAATATAAGGCTCACCTGTTCTAAACCTTATTTTTAAAATTCTTTGCCATAATTCTCTAGCATCTACAGTATCTCTTACAGACCCATCATTAGGATCAATCAAATCCCATGTTTCACCTTTAGATACAGCTTCCATAAATTTATCAGTAACATTTACTGCATTGTTAATGTTAAAGCATTTTCGGTTAACGTCACCACCTGTAGGTAGTCTTATACTTAAAAACTCTGTAATATCTGGGTGTGAAACGTCCATGTATGCTGCATAAGATCCTTTTCTAGTTTTACCTTGACGATATGCAGTCATATCACTATCAACTGTTTTCAAGAAAGGAATAGGTCCTGGTGATATGTTGCTATTTGATCTTATAGAACTCCAATGACCTCCTACACCACCACCTTTAACAGACATCCATCGTAACTCATCTGAATGTGATATTAAGCCTTCTAAAGAATCATCTACATAAGTTAAAAAGCATGAGATAGGAAGTCCTAACTCTTTTTTGCCTACCATAGGTGCATTAGATAAAATTGGTGAGCTAAACATAAACCACCCTTTAGCAGCATAGTTATATATTCTTTGTGCCAATAATAAATCATATTCTTTATTTATATGATTATAAGAAAACGCTACTGCAGCTCGAGCAAAGCTTTCTTGCGGTGACTCCTCGTGATCTTGCATATAGTAGTCCCGAAGAAGCTTTTTTGAAAAATCTGTTAAATTATTATCGTAACCTAAGTCTATAGTAATGCCACAGCATTCTTTTTTCATTATAATCCCCTTATACTAGTCTGAACTTCCGACTTTTCCATCTTTTCTTGAAGAATCTCGAGATAAGTTTAAATATTCTTCCTCATTAACAACTTCAAATTCATTATCACATTTAACAACTACAATTTGTACTGGAAGTTTTATGTTTGCATCAAGTGTATACTCTTCAGAACCTGTGTTAACTAGATTAACAAAAACTTCACCAGTATATCCGCTATCAATTACACCTGCTCTTACTTTTAGAGGAGTTTTTGTAATTGATCCTCTTTCTTGTACTAAAGCTACATATCCTTTAGGCACACTTAATTTTAAACCTGTTCCAATTAGTAACTTGTTATTCTTAGGAACAACTGTTTGAGGCAAAATTGTCACTCGATCACCAGCATTAAATAAATCAAGGCCAGCACTTTCTCCATTATATGCAGGAATATAATCTTTTACATTAATGTTATTTACTTCTAAAGAAAATCTTAGACTTTCCATTAAACAAATATTAACCATCTTTTTGATTTACCTCTTTCCATTTTTCTCTTAATTTTTCTTTCATAGAATGATTATCTTGTGACACAGCCTCATTTAGTGTTAGCTCAGTATCATCAAGTATTTCAAATTTAGAACGCGCCGTGTCAATATTTATAGGAAATAATAAGCCATCGCGACCTGCACGGTTTTTTGCTACAAAAATTCGTCCTCCGCCTGTTGATTTTTCCATAGGCTTTCTACTAATTGAAAGTACAACGTCAGCAACTTGAGCTTTACCATAGGACTCGCCTAAATTTTCTAGGCCTACAATATCAGATTTAGAAGAATCTTTGTTTGCTTGAGATGCTGTCCAAATAGGAATGTTTAATTCAACTGCAAGATTTCTTAATTCTGTATAAATTAATTTTAACTCGTGTCTTAAAGAATCATAAGCTCTAGATGACTTCATAACGTCAGCGTAATCAACAGTAACAAGGCTAGGCTTAAAGCCTTTTAACGTTAATTTTTCAATATGATTTCTTAAAGTCATAACTGATGCGGAACCTGTTGGATATTCTTTAATAATAAGCTTGCCTAAATCCATCTCTTTGTATTTTTCAACAACTTCTTTTTTTCTTTCAATTACTTCATTTGAAGGAATATGACAAAGATGTGAATCATACCTTTTTCCTGTTTCATGTTCAGATAACTCAAAAGTATAATGTATAACATTTTTACCGGCTCGCATCGCAGCACATCCCATTGCTACTAAAAAGTGTGACTTACCAACACCTGTATTTGCAGCAACTACGCCTAATTCTCCTCTTCCTAATCCGCCTCTAAGAATATCAGGCGCATCGATTCTGTCTAGACCTGTTGGGCATACCTGTCTATTAATTTGCACAAATCTAGCTTCGATATCATCAAAAAAGTCATGTCCTGTTGTATTAGGCATTCCAACTGAAATGGCTTCTTTCATAATGTTAATAACTGATTCGTATCTTTCTGTTTGAATTAACTCTACACTTTGTTCTAATGCATCTCTAAAAGCTTGACGTTTACAAAACTCTAGAGACTTATCTTTAACATATTGCAAATCTCCAACATCTGGATTAGTTTTCATTCTGTGCAGATATTCAATAATTTGATCTCTTAAAACTGCATCTTTAGACTTGGAAAGATCTTCTTTGATTATAGTAATAAGTATTGACAATGTTGGAAAAGTCTTGTATTTTCCGTAGTATGCAAAGTATTTATCACATAAATAAGAAAGATATTTTAAATCAAAGTAATCTGGACTTACAACCTCAATCATTTGAGCAGACCAGTGAATATCAGTTAGCATACTTTGGAAGACTTTTTCTTGAAAAGGCTTACCAAATTTTGAAAAGTTTCTATCTTGACTCATTAAATAGTGTTCCTTAATGATGATTTAATTGAAATAAAAAACGAATGGATATCGAAAGTATTTAAACCTTCTCTATTAATAATTCTATAAAGGTCCATTTTGTTTATTGTAGACTCTTTGTTGTCCAGCTGAAAATTGATTCTTTTAATTTGATCAGCACTTAACATCATTGAGTCCAAATACATTAACTTCCAGTTTTTTCTTATGTTTGTCTCATTTAATATTATATTATTATAGAGCTTTATTTTACAACCGTCGTTAATTTTATTTTGTGACTCATTAATTATATCATCTACAGTAACGTCTTTATTCTGAGATAAAACAGGAAATCTTTTTGACATTGTCTTAAAGCCAGCTCCTTTAACTCCTCGAATGCCATCACTTTGATCGCCTGCAAAGCATCTTGCCAAACAAAAATTTTGTGATGAAATAGACCATCTGTCTAATACATATTGTCCATCAATCAATTGTTTTTTGTTTGGCGACCAAATTTTGGTGTAATCATTCAAAAGTTGATAATAGTCTTTGTCAGATGTAACAATTATCTTGTTAATTTTTTCTTTTTTTGTTTTGACAAGATAAGAAATTACATCATCAGCTTCGCAATCGCTAACATAAATCTGTACTACTGGCGTTTTATACAAAATTTCAATTAATGTTTTTAATTGATAGTTTCTATTTTCTTCAGTGTCAGGAATATCTTCGTAATATTGACTTCTATTAAGTTTAACAGGACGTCTTCCCTCTTTGTAGTTACTATCTATTGCTCTTCTTCTAGCAGAACCACCAGATTCCCAAGCGACTACTATCTTTTGAGGTTTAAACTTTCTAGCTAAGTGATCAATGTTTCCAAGAAAACCAACTATCCCACCACATAACTTGCCGTTTAAACTCTTTGAAGGATTAGCAGCAAAGTGCCGCATAAAAACGTTCAAGCCATCAATGTAAACAATTGGTTTCTCGTTCATCTAACTTAACGCTTTAAAGGCATCTTCATGCACATCCATATCCATTACATGTTGAGCAACTGCTTCTATGTCTGAATAGCTTTCAGGATCAATATCAGGATCATCAACTTCATTCTTTCGAATCATTGCTTTTTCCAATAACATGTCAACATATTGACCAAACTCAGGATGAGCAATAATCTGATCAAAGTCGGCCTTGTAAAACTTTTTATCTACAATTACTTCACCTGTATCTAGTGTTGCAACTGTTAAATTTTTCCACGCGCCAGTTCCAGAAATTTCGATATGATAATTATCAATTTCTTCTGGTCCATGCTTCCTTAACAGGTCAAACATTTGTTCATGTTCTTTTATTCCTTTACCAAAGTGAATTTCAAAATTACATGTTCTAAAAGGTGCTGATACTTTGTTTTTAATTGTCTTTGCTGACACATTGATTCCGATTGGCTCTTTTTCTTTATTTAAGATTTGAGAACCTGCTCCTAGTTTAATACGGACTGAACTGTGAAAGGGTATTGCCATACCGCCGGGAGTAGTTGTTGGATCACCGTATAATACACCAACTTTAGTTCTAATTTGATTTAGACAAACCATAAGAACTTTTTCATTAGCAATAACACCTGTAATCTTTCTCATTCCTTTTGATATAGCTCTAGCCTGAAGTCCGATACTCTCCTTGTCATAGTCACCAACAAGCTCTGCTTTAGGACTAGTTGCTGCAACAGAATCCCATATAATGGTAACGGGTACATCTTTGTCCATGGCTTTTGCTTTAATAATAGTAGATTCTGCAATCGATAAAACTTCTTCTGTGCAGTGTGTATCAACGTATACAAATCTTCTAGTAATATCTACACCCAACATTCTTAAATTTTCTACTGAGGTTGCGTTTTCTGTATCAATATAGACAACGATTCCTCCCATCTTCTGGGTTGACTTTGCAATCTGTGTTGCAATATGTGATTTACCAATAGAAGGCGGACCAAATATTTCTACAATTCGACCTTCCGGCAAACCTCCATCTTTTTGATTAGCAATAATATAGTCTAGTTGTTTAGACCCAGTACTAATCCATCTTTTAACATGTGTAGGAGACTCATCTGTACTAAGATTATAAGCTACTCTGGACCCTCTTTCCTTGTTTAAGGACTTAATTAAGTCAGATGTAAAATCATCTAACTCTTCTTTCTTTTTAGCTTTTGCCATTATATTTAACAACTTTCTAAATTAATAATTTTCCATATTCTCAGATAAATCTTTTTGTGCTATTTCTGCTCTTCTTGCCAAAGCTTTTCTTTGCGCATGACTTAAAGTATTCATTTGACTAATTGCGTCTGTCAAAGAACCAGGCTTAATACAAACCAAAGAATAAACGTAAAGACTGTCTTCAATAACTTTGTCAGGATTAGAGCCATTTACGATGGTCTTAGACAAACTAACAGATGCAGATTTAGCTAACTCTTCCGTAAAATTTTCTTCATCTACTTCTCCAGTTGCTTCATAAAACTTTGTCATAGACATAATTTTTGTTTCTAGTTTTTTACCTAAATCAAGTCGACCTTTTGCAACAGAAAAAGTCCTGTCTGAACCTAGATTACCACGCTTTTTATGGATACCTACACCACACAATTCAGGCTGTGATAGCGCCCATTTTGGCATTTTAGTATTTGGACTAGAAGAGCTACATGATATATTAAACACTAAAAGTATTGTAAACAATAATTTTTTCATTTAAATACTCTTTTCTTATAGAGAGTCAAGATCAGCAAATGCATCGTCTAAACTTTTATATTTACCATTAATTGCATCTGGAGAGTCGTCTGATTTTCTATTGTTACTATTAAAACCGCCTCTTGTTGTTTCTTCCTTGTTGTCTTCATCGTCTTCGTTGAGCCAACTATTTATAATATTCTCTAGCTCTTCATACGACTTAAGCTCAAACAAGTCATTAACATCTGGAATATTATCAAGCCATTGCTTACTTTGTGATGAGTCTTCTGAAAGAGGTGAATCTTTTCCGCGAGGTCTAACGTCTGTTGTTGCCCATTGTTGTCCTGGATTTTTTGTGCAGCTTACTCTAACATCACGTCCTTCAATTGGATCTGTAATATCACCGTAGTCTTCATCAAGCATATAGTTTAATAATGTCTGATACACTGTTTTACCAAATGCCCAAAGTCTTACTCCTTTTTCTTCTTCACCTCGAACAATAACAGGTGCATAACATCGCATCTTAGGATAAAGCTTTTTTGCTAATTCGTATGATTCTTTAGTACCTTCATCGCGTAATTTTGTAATAAGTTCTTGAATAGGATCAGGCTTAGTGAACTGGTATGGTGCAAGAAGACCAGGATTGTTTCCAATATTATAATAGAACATAAGCTCTTTAAATGGCTGACCATCATTGTTTGGGTAAGCAAGGAGTCGAACAGTTGTTTCAGAGCCTTCTTCAGGTCTCCACATAGTATTTTTCTTTGAATTTTGACCGCTTAGTTGTCCTAACTTCTTGCGAATTGCGTCCATGTTAATTGCCATAATTAATAGTTACCTTTCATTTTGTATTTGTTTAAATTTTTAATTGGTTAATTTTTTTTATTTGTTTTTATGTCGACCAATTATGTCAACATTATATTTCGTATTTTTAATTTTTACACATTAAATTAAATTATTTTGATCAATAAACTGAACAATATCTTCTAAGCTTTCTGATTTGAATTCTTCTTGACCGTTAGCTGAATAATTGTTTTTGCCTTCATCACCAAACAACTCAATTGCTGAATTTATGCTAGTTATATCTCTATTTTGTAAACCTTTAAGCAATGAGCTACAAAAAGATGATAAGTCTTGTGGACTAAAAAAAGTTACAAAGTTTCTTTTAAGAACGTTTATTTCATTGATAAATTTTAAATATTTAAAAACATTGTATGCAAAGCTTTGTTTTGTTGGACTTTCTATTTGATTAATAAACGACATTGTTCTTTTTTCTTTTAATTTGTTTATTTTTTCATAATGTTTTCTTAAGACTTTTTTATAATCATCATTGCTCATCCAGCGCCTTTTTCTAGGTTTTTTTATTTGATTACTTCTAAATTCAGCATAAACAGAAGACTGTACTCTTTGAAGAGCATTAAAATCTTCATTAGGCACTTTAAAGAATGTTTTTTGTCCATCTCTTGTCATATTGACTGCAGCGGCTTCAATAGGACTTTCAGGATTTAAATTACTAGAAGGAAAAACCACGCTTATCAATCGTCTGACTCTAGGTGCTATGTAATTTTTAATATCTGTTTTAACTGGCTGATCTGGATCAGACTTTTTTCCTGGTAGATTTTGTACATCTAAAATTAAAGCATCGATTTCTGCAATGACTTCTTCATTTTCCAATACATTAGGTTGTAATGGAATGTCTTCAGGCAATAAAACCGTAAGTCTGCCACCAGATCCATGCTCTGAACGGCTGTAATAACCTGTTAATTTGGCTGCATCTTTTCTAGTAAAACTACCTAAAGGATTTATTCCAAAAACTGCAATCTTTTCAGAACCTTCTGGCACTCCATAAGAAATAAAGTCAGGTTTTTTAGAGTCACTTTTTATAACTTCAATACTTAATTTTATTTCTTCACCTTGCGCTAACTTTCGAAATCTTTCGATGAAAGCTTGTCTTACGAGCTTTGATGTTGCGGACCCTTTTCTAGTATTACTATGCGCAAAAAAGTCGCCAGATTTATTTTCAAATCCTTGTTTAGTCGAGCAGTAAACCATATTACCTGAACTCGTGCCTCTTATTCCAACGTTCATTGCTTGACCAGCTATTTTTTCTGTAACTGAAAATTGGATTTCGTCTGAAACTTCACCTTTTAAGAAATTTAAATAAGCAATAATTTCTGATTTTTTAAGATCATGTATTCATGCAGATCTTGCAGCTTCAAATAAAAAAGAATAGTTTTCTTTTAAAGATTTTTTTCTGCTTTTTGCACCGCCATGTTTAAGATACCATTGAACAGACTTTGTTTTTGTCTTTTTTCTTTTACCTTTTGATCTATGCTTTTTGTCTGTTGCTGTAGACTTTTTATATACACTTTTTTTACCTATACCAGCTTGAGGACCTGTGCCTAGTGGAGTAGAAACACCTCCAACAGCGCCTCCTCCCATAGTGCTAAACTCGTGTAAAAGCTTTTCGATTACTTTTTGATATACGTCTTGCATACAACCACCTTGTTTTATATTATATATTTATTAAAACGGCGAGGTATATACTCCATCAATTTTATCTTTTTCATCTTTCATTACAGACTCATGTGCAAGTTGTAAAACTAAAGCTAAACGACTTTTATGCATACTATAAAATTTATTATCTTCAGATGTCATATCCTTTATAAGCGATATTGCTTGCCACTCATCCCAAGAAAGATAAACTTTAAATGATTGAAGAATAAAAAGTGTCATATCATTTACTTGATACTTTGGACATGACTCATTCCAGTCATAATACTGACCTAATTTTTCTTTATGCCAGTCAGATTGACACTCAATATATCTATCTTCTGTTAAAGTGCCTACTCTTCCTAGCACTGATAATAGGCAGCATTTGATTATAGAGGACTTATTAATATCGTAGTTTAATGCTTTTGATATATTATTAGAAGCTTTTGCCAACTCTAGCGAATATTCTACTAAACCACCAATACCACAAAAAGGTTCTTTTTCTCTTTGCGAAAAAGAAGACATAATAATTCTTTGATCCCACGATTCAATTAAATTATCTACGTTTTCGTTTTCAAGTCCTTTTAGTAGGTTACTATATTTTTTCCATAAAGATTCAACGTCACGTTCTTTGTACATTTATTTCCTTTAAAGTCTCCAGGTAATGCCTGTTAGGTTTTGAAATTCTTCAGTTAGTTTTTTCT
>Ga0163109_10002345_pt1 | contig 14837 bp, 11 predicted proteins | sample CRUFie1St13metaG_FD_108704 | JGI IMG/M metagenome (GOLD analysis project Ga0163109, IMG submission 108704) | Marine microbial communities from the Costa Rica Dome - CRUD Field 142mm St13 metaG | ecosystem: Environmental > Aquatic > Marine > Oceanic > Photic zone | place: Costa Rica: the Eastern... | reverse complement strand
TTAATGCAGAATCTATCTGATCTTTAAGCTCATTCTCCTGAGTTTCATTATCATCTGTAATTACTGTTAATGCAGAATCTATCTGATCTTTAAGCTCATTCTCCTGAGTTTCATTATCATCTGTCATTACTGTTAATGCAGAATCTATCTGATCTTTAAGCTCATTCTCCTGAGTTTCATTATCATCTGTAATTACTGTTAATGCAGAATCTATCTGATCTTTAAGCTCATTCTCCTGTGTTTCATTATCGTTAGTGATATTTATTACTGCACTGGTTATAGCAGCTTGAATATCATCACTTTCGTTGTTTGTATTGAGTTTTATGGCCGATTCTGCAATGGTTATAGCATCTTGAATATCACTGCTTTCTGTATTTGTATTTTGATTAATGTTTGTTACTGCACTGGTTATAGCATCTTGGATATCACTACTTTCTGAATCTGTATTACCTGTAATTGCTGAAGTGGCATTAATTAGATCAGCATCTAAATTGGCAACAGAAGAAAGAATCGAGTCCAAACTTGCAGTTATGGAGCTTAAATTTTCTTCGGCTAATGTTGGTGTGGTAGTGAGACTTGAGGCAAGAATTCCTGTTGGTATGGCATCATAAGCTTCTTTTTGTTGCCAGTTTAGAATTATTGATCCACCATCTTTTTCTACAAAATTTATAGCACCAGTTACATCTGCAGAAGTACTTGTCCCGGGGAAAGAGGCGGTTCCAATGAAGTTTGCAATAGCAGCACCTCTATCAACAATATTTATGACTGCGTAATCAGATGTTGAATCAAAGTTTTCTGAATCATAATCTGAAGCCAAGTAAACCTTCTTACTTAAGATATTTGAGGCTGCCGCAGCAGTTACAGTGAGTCCATCATCTGTTTCTGAACTAGAATTAGAGGAACTTATTGCTTTTCCTAAACTTGTTGATTCGGTTGATATAACTAATGTTGTTACTCTGTCGTCTAAAAGATCTTCGTTGAGAGCTGCAACTATATTATCTTCTGTATCTCTTAAAACTACATCACCTGAATAATAGGTAGGGAGATTTCTAAATTGATCAAAATTAATTTCGAGAGTATTAGTAGAAGATATCTGTTGAACAGATGTAGGAATTGCATTATCTAATAAGGTACTAATTCCATCACTAGTATCACTAACTATTACCACACCATCAATTCTTGCATCTAACTTATCAAGCTGTGCCTGCTTTAGAGTTAATGCTTCACCATCTAAAATGTTGAAGGTTAATCCTGTTGGGAAATCAGTTAACGAATCACCATATTCTTCTACTATTGCTGCAATTTCTGCAGCTGTTCCTGTTACTACCAACTCGATGTTGTTTAAATTTTGAAACGCTATAGAACTAGTTGACCATGTAGTTGTATCGGTGCTATCAAAATCGGATCCAGATATAGCTCCAATATATTCCTCCCAGCTAAGTTGTATCTTATCTACAGTTGAATCATTAGATACTATGCTACCTATATAATCTTTATATTCGATTACAGATGAATTGGTGCTAGTTATTAAATCTTTAATTTCCTCTGCTGTATCAGTAACTGTTACTCCACTTGAGAAATTATCCGCAATTAAATCTTGTGATGTTAGCGCATCCGTTTCAGCTAGTAATATAAAATCGTCTGCTGAAAAAGTTTGCTGTAAAAAAGTTGCAGAAAGTACAAGAGTAGAAGAAGATGCGGTTCCGTACTTAGCCTTGTAAGCAGTAAGATAATTTTTGTGTGATGTTAAATCAGATGTTGATGTGATTGTCCCAGTAAGAACATCATTTCTAGTTCTAGTTAATAAATTAGAGTCATCACTTTGCAGAGAAGTTGCAAAAGTAGTGCCATTCCAAATACCAGCAGATGTTAGCTGAGAAAGCGTACCTTTAATGTTGATATAAGCTGTACTTCCATCAGTACGAGTAAGTGATATACCTTGCGCTGAAGACCTACTATTTGGTTGCTTGGCTTCATCGAGTTTGGCAAATGTTTCTGGATCTAAAACTAAATCAGCAGCATCTGAAATTTCAATTTCGTTAAAAGATGCGGCTTGACCTTCAGAAAATGCTTTTAAGCCAGCAGATAAGTTCTCAGCAGTATCTTTTAAAGTTACTGAATTTGAACGTGGTTCTGCACCCATAAGAGGAAGCATTAGAGCTTGAGATACTGAAACCTCTATCGCACTTGAATTATCCCAGTAGTTAAACTTACTTCCATTGTTAGGCTTTGTCCTATTTAAAACTGATGAAAGCCTATTACTACCATCATATCCAGCTGATATATCAGATAATTCTATTGGATTACGTTTAATACTTGAATCAACTAATTCATAAGTATTTGTATCTTCTAAAACAATCAGATTAGAAGGATCAGAAATAGTTACGTTTTCATTAGATGTAGTATTGCTAGCTAATAATTCGGCGAATTTCGCAGCTGAAACTGTAATTGAAACTGAATTTGATAAATCATCTAAAAAATTCGGGGCAGAGACAGAGATTGCGGGTTTTGAACCAAAATTAGAACCTAAGCTAAAAGTTGAACCAGAACCAGAAGAAACAGTATATATTTCATTGCTTGATATTGATGCTGTATTAAAATCAGATATATTATCGTTTCCAATAGACGACAAAACAGCATCACTGCTGGAAGTAAGAATTAAGCTTGAACTAAGGCTTGTTAAGCTCGGATCGTTAAAGAAAGATATTGAATTTGCTTGTAACCAATTATAGAAATCATCATCAATTGACTCTGTGGAAGTTGAGTTTGGAAATGCAACGCTGAGGGTGAAATTTCCTGAATTTGTACCTCTCTTAGTGATTACAGAAGATCTATCTGTCTCACTTATATCGTTAAATTGGGAAGAAGTTCCAACAAGAACTACTTCATCTATAGATCTATTTGATACAACAGTATTGAAATTTGAAAGAAGTAATCCGTCAATGGATACGACTAGCTTGGTACTCATTAATATAAAAAGCTTTTATTGCAACCATGATAACGTTATATTTTCAGTATTTGCTGCTAATGTGAGGGTTTTTGAACTGTATCAATCTAAAATCACAACAATTTGTAAATTTAGCCAGTCATTGCAACATTTCTATCTTCTTTTGGCACAGGTAAAAATACTTAATAATTAGTTACATAAAATTAATGATAGAGTTAAAAAAATTCTATAAATTTTCCAAACTATCTATAAAGCTTACCTATAAATTATTTTCAGAAATCCATTATAAGTTGATTACTCTTGAAGGATTATTAATTAAAGTTATATAGATTTTAAGAATTACTTTAATTAATCTTTTTAAAAATTACAACTATTTAAAGTCGGAGTTATTAGTAACTTGAATTAATATAAGTCTATAAATTTTTGAATTTAAATATTTACATAATATGCCTTCAACTGAAATTAAAAATATTTGTTGTATCGGGGCAGGCTACGTAGGGGGACCAACTATGTCTGTCATTGCTGATAAGTGTCCTCATTTGCATATACATGTGGTTGATATTGATGAACAAAGAATAAAGGCTTGGAATAGCAAGAATCTCCAAGATTTACCCATTTATGAACCTGGATTAGATGAAAAAATAAAAAAATGTAGAGATATTAACCTTTATTTTTCAACTGAAATAGAAAAAAACATATCCAATGCAGATATGGTTTTTATTTCAGTTAATACTCCAACGAAAACCAAAGGTATTGGAGCTGGGAAAGCTAGTGATTTGAAGTGGGTAGAAGCTTGTGCAAGACAAGTTTCAAAGTATGCTTCAGGACATACAATTGTAGTAGAAAAAAGTACATTACCTGTAAAGACTGCGGAAGTTATAAAAATAATCCTTGAAGATGCACAACTTAATTCTCAAAACTCAAAAACTACGTTTGATGTATTATCTAATCCAGAATTTTTAGCAGAGGGTTCGGCAATTGAGGACCTTGAGAATCCTGATAGAGTTCTGATTGGAGGTGAAAATATTGAAGCAATTAATTTGTTAAGTGAGATTTACCTTAATTGGGTTGCAGAAGAAAAAATACTACACACAAATATTTGGAGTAGTGAATTAGCAAAGTTAACCTCTAATGCTTTCTTGGCCCAGCGTATTAGTTCAATTAATTCAATTAGTGCTATATGTGAGGCAACAGGTGCTGATGTAAGAGAAGTTTCTAGAGCGATAGGCTCTGATAGTAGAATTGGCTCAAAGTTTTTAGATTCTGGGCCTGGGTTTGGCGGAAGTTGCTTTAAAAAAGATATTTTGAATCTTGTATACTTGTGTGAATATTTTGGACTTCCAGAAGTTGCAAAGTTTTGGGAAGAAGTTATTGAAATTAATAAATGGCATCAACATAGAATTTCAAAATTAATTGTCAAAAAACTTTTTGGAACAGTTAGTGGTAAAAAAATTAGCATTTTAGGATTCGCTTTTAAAGCAAATACAAATGATACAAGAGAATCGGCAGCGATAGTAATTTGCAAAGATTTGATTGAAGAGGGTGCATTACTCTCAATACATGATCCTAAGGTAGATAAATACCAAATTGAAAAAGATTTAGGAATTAAATTAAACCTCAATGAAGAGAGTAAATCAGAAGATCATTCATACAAGAGTAAGGGTGGATGGACTTATGCTCCCTCTATAAAAAAATCATTAATTGGAGCAGATGCATCGATAATACTTACTGAATGGAACGAGTATGGAAATATAGATTGGAATATGGCTAAGAAAATCATGAGAAGTCCCTCCTGGATATTTGATGCCAGATCTATTCTTATTCCCGAAAAAGTTAAGAATGCAGGGCTTAATTTATGGAGAATTGGAGACGGGTCTAATTAATTAATTTAAAATTATTGAAAAATTTCGAACTTTGGTGACTTGTCAAAAGTTAATCTTTTAATCTAAGACCCTTCTATATTTTTTTGCCATAACCATCCGTCAATACACATATCCTCAATGGTTTTTTGGGGATTCCAATTTAATAAATTTAATGCTTTCCTATTATCAGCTATGGAAATCGCCACATCACCTGCCCTTTTATCAACAAAATCGTAAGGAATCTTTAATTTATTAACTTTTTCAAACGTCCTAATCAACTCTAGAACACTTGTTCCTTTGGATGTCCCAAGATTCAAATTAACAAACATTCCATTCTGAGAATCTAAAAATCTTAATCCTGATAAATGTCCCTCTGCAAGATCCATAATATGAATATAATCTCTGACACCAGTACCATCTTTGGTAGGCCAATCTCTTCCATATATCTTTTAAAAACTCCTCTTTCCAATTGCCACTTGAGTAATGTAAGGGAATAAGTTTGTTGGGATATTATTGGGATACTCTCCAATTAGACCCGATTCATGGGCGCCAATGGGATTAAAGTATCTCAAATTTAATATTTTCCAATTTTCTTTATCACTCTCATATAGAGTATTCAAAATTTTCTCGATAGTAAATTTTGTCTGTCCATAAGTATTATTTGGTTTTATATAAGAATCTTCTGTTAGAAAATTATTTGAAATCCCGTAGATAGTAGCACTGCTACTAAAAACAATAGTTTTACAATTATTTAACTCCATCACTTTTAATAGGTTGATAGATCCTATTACATTTGCTTCCCAGTATTGCAAGGGATGGTGAACTGATTCACTCACTGACTTCAATCCTGCAAAATGTATAACTGAATTTATTGGTTTCCCTTCATTCGCCGATTCTTGAAAGATAGTATTTAATTTATTTTTATCTCTGATATCACATTCAATAAATTTAATCCTTTCCTCATATTTTTCATCTATCTTTTTAAAAAGAGTACAAATTTTTTTTAGAAATAATTTAGAAGTATTTACAAAAGAATCTATGATAATCAAATCATATCCATTTTCTAAAAGTAAACTTGCTGTATGGCTTCCTACAAAACCAGCTCCACCAGTTATTAAAATACGGTTCATTTTGCTATGTATCAAATTTCTAAAAAATCATAAAATTTATCATTTCAGTTAATTTTCTAGTTCTTTAAATAATAAATTATAAACTTAAGTTGAGAAATATATTTAATTTATTGAACTAAAATTATAAAAAATAGACTTTAGCTATTAAATATTTAATTTAAAAAGATTAAATTTAAAAAATTTGCAATTTTATTTTTCATAGTAAACTTTGAACCAATCTATAAATTTAGATACTCCAGTTTTTATTGACGTAGATGGCTTATAGTTAATCCATTCTTTAAGAGCTGTACAATCAGATAGGGTTTCTTTTACATCTCCAGATTGCATTGGCATCATAACTTTTTTTGCTTTCTTACCTAAATTTATTTCCAATATTTCAACAAACTCATCTAACTCAATTGGTTCACCTTTACCAATATTAAAAATTCTGTGAGGAGAAGAAGAATGTGATGGATCTTCGGATTGATCTCTGTTTGGAAGATTTGGAGTAGCCACCTTAAATGCACACTTAATGACTGCATCAACAACATCATCTATATATGTAAAGTCTCTACTCATATTTCCTTTGTTATGTAAATTTATAGGTTCTTCATTGAGTATGGCTTTTGCAAAAATCATTGGTGCCATATCTGGTCTCCCCCAAGGGCCATAAACGGTAAAGAATCTTAGACCAGTTGCAGGAAAACCATACAAATGAGTATATGTATTAGCCATTAGTTCATTTGATCTTTTTGTAGCCGCATATAAACTTATCTGATTATTAACAGGATCCATTTCAGAAAAAGGTAATTTGCTATTAGCTCCATATACTGAACTACTTGAAGCATAAACTAAATTTTTTATATTATTATTTCTACAGGCCTCGAGAACATTCAAAAATCCAACAATATTACTTTCAATATATGAAAAAGGGTTTTCTATGGAATATCTGACCCCAGCTTGAGCAGCGAGATTTATAACAATGTTCGGTTCATATTTAGCAAATACATTATCAAATTCTTCTTTATCTTGTAAGTCTAAGTTTATAAATTCATAGTTGTTTTTACAAGTATGTGATATTTTTCTTATGTTCTCTAATCGATCTTTTTTTAATTGAATCGAGTAATAGTTATTTAAATTATCAATATTAACAACATCATGACCTTTCTTTAAAAGTTCTTTAACTACAGCAGCACCAATGAAACCTGCTCCACCCGTAACTAAAAATTTTTCCAAATTATTTTAAATTGAATAAAGGAATTAATAATCAAAAACTAGTAAAGATAATTTGATAATAGTTGATATTAATCAGTCACTAATTTACTATAAAACTCGTAATTTTTTTTCTACTATTGTGTATTAATTTAAAAAAGTTTATTTTTATTATTCCAAAAAAATATGAATTTATTATTAGCTATTACAAGAAAAAGGAAATTTAAATTATGGATACTAATGATCTGTGATTTTGTTTTTTCGATCACAGTAATAGAATTTATTTTGAATAATAATTATATTTACCTTAAAAAAATTTTCGAAACAAATCAGCTAATAGGATTCATATTATTTTGGATACTCTTAAGTTATGTAAGGGGTAGATATCTTTTAACTAATCTTGATAATATTATTTTGAAATCAATAAAAGATATTAAAGAGATAATAATAGTAAGTTCGATAGTTCTTATATTCACGTTTATATTGAAAACTATTCATTTACAGGATTTATTTACTTCAAAAAACATATTGCTAATTTATTGTATTTTGATACCAGTATCATTAATAAATCAATTAATTTTTTATTTTTTATTTGAAAATAAAAAAGCTAAAATAATAGATATCTTTTTAATTGGAGATGTACAAGAAATAAAATACATAAAAGAAAATTTAATTCTTGACAAATATAATATTTACAACTTTCGGAAAATTGATTCAAAAAAAGATATTAATTTCATACCAAATCATTTAATAGTCTCATCTAAGGCAGAAATGAATGTAGAAAATCAAGAAATAATTGAACAAATGTATAAAAATGGTGTAGAGATTTATTCTTCAATAACTTGGTGTGAAAAATTCATAAAAAGGATTCCAACTGAATTAATAAATATTTATGAATCAATAAATAATCAAAATAGCCAAAATGAAAAAAATATTCAGATTAGGTTGAAAAGGCTTGGAGATATTACATTAGGTTTTACAATACTAATTATCTCATTACCAATAATAATAATTGCTGGTTTTTTTATTTGGCTTAATGATAATGGTCCTATTTTTTACACCCAAACTAGAGAGGGGTTATTTGGTAAGCGAATTAAAATAGTTAAGCTTAGAACAATGAAAATTGATGCCGAAAAAAAAGGAGTTCAATGGTCAATAAAAGGAGATAAAAGAATAACTTCAATTGGAAGTGTTCTTAGAAAAATGAGAATTGATGAACTACCACAAATTCTTGCAGTAATAAAGGGAGATATGAGTCTCATCGGGCCAAGGCCAGAAAGACCTGAATTTAATATAAAGCTTAACGAGTTGATACCAAATTATTATCTAAGGAGTCACGTCAAACCAGGGCTAAGTGGCTGGGCACAAGTAAATTATCCATATGGTGCATCTGTTGCAGATTCAAAAAACAAATTGAGTTATGATTTCTACTATATGAGAAACTTTTCATGTTGGATAGATTTTTTAATCCTCTTCAAAACAATTAGGATAGTATTCAGCGGAATTGGATCAACTCCAAATAATTGACTTAAATTAATTCTTATGTTTAAGAAGAACTTTGTATATGTAACAGTAATATTTTTTGGAATACTAGATCAATTATCAAATATATCTCTATTTGCCATACCAATAAAATCAATAAAAATAATTGATAATGATAAAGTTTTGCCACTAATTAGCAACCTTTTTTCAAGCCTTGGAATAAATGTAGTCACCAATAGAGACCAATACCTTGTCCTCACCGTATTATTTATTTGTTTGCTAATCGGAAAGATCGTAATCAACATAATCAGAAATGAATTAATAAAAAAAATAAAATTTAGAAAATTAAAAAAAATATTTGAACTTAATAAAGAAACTAATCACACTAAAGATTTTATCAATCAACAATTAGATTTAATTGATGAATTTATTAACTTCAGAACTACATTGATTTTTAGTTCGATACTTTTGATATTTTTAATAACTTACGATCTTCTACTTTCCCTAATTCTAATTATGAATTGTATTTTTAATTTTGTAGTTACTTCAAAAATAAAATCTTATAATAATAATAAAGAAAAAAAATCAGAATCAGATCTTAACAGTTACTTCCTAAACAAAGTCAAGAATGATTATAAAGTAATCAGCTATGTTAAACCTTGTATTAATACATTCACTATGTTTTGTATCATGACTTCAGTTTTAAATAGAGAAGGAATAAGTTTATCGATAATATTATTATTTTTAATGAGGATATATCTCAATAAAATAAATGATTTAATTATAAAAATCTCTGATAATTCTAAAATAAAAACATCTTTGATAAATCAAATAAAAAATAATGTATTAAATATCTAATGTTAATTAATTGTTTATTATGCTTCCCATTAAGGCAAAAAGAGATCTCAAATAAGTCAAAAATATATAATATAGGGGGGCTCGAAGAGGTTCATTTTTAAAATTTCTTCTTAATTTTATCCTGTAATTAGGAATCCATCCTTTAAATCTATTTCCATATGCTAGTTTCTCAAGATCTCTAATATTGTATTTATAGTTTGCATTTTTCTTGTTCATGAAAAAATTCTTATAAAAAAACTTATTGCTTGTCATAAATTGAATAATTTGAAAATTTATCTCTTTACTATAATTGAACTTTTTTAATGGATAATCCATCAACAATTGATTTAAATTATTTAGATACCTCTCCAAATAATTTCTATAATTTTTGAAAGATCTCATTTCACATACAAAAGAATTTGTTACGGCTTCGGCATACATACTTTTGGAATAATCCTCAAAATCTCTGAGAGTTAAAATGATAGTAAATTTATTTTTTGTTTTTGAAAGATAAGAGAGTAAATTTTTTAAGCTTTTTAAATTATCTCCTGGATTAGAAAAGTTCTCACATGTGATGATAATATCTTTCATTGAAGAATTATGAAAATCGGTTTCTTTTAAATTATTTCTCCTACATCTATAAAAAAATTCTTGATTTCCAGAACTATAAAATAGATCACTATTGCTTTTTGTATGTTTTAAAGGATTAAGAGGAAACTTTAGCAAATTATTTTTATCTAAATAATATTGAAGAGAAGTTGTACCAGTTTTTTGTAAACCAATATGTATATAAATCATTCTAATTTCTTATTAGGGTGTAAATAAAATTTAAAATTGGCCTAAAAATAGCAAATCTTAAAGGATATCTTATTAAGAATGCAATAATTGAAAATATTTTTCCAAAAAAATCAGCTTCTCTCAAATTTAATTGCAATAATTTAATCTCCGCTTTTCTATAGTCTTTGCCTATTCTTCTTGAACCCAAATTATTTACATCAGCGATAAGTAATTCTTTGTTTTGATTATATATTTTCAAATTTTTATTTAGTAATTTTGTCCATAATAAATAATCTTCCATTCTTCCTAAAGAATACATAAATTGTTTGATTGATTCTTTTCTAAATGCACATACATTATGATTTACAGGATTTCTAAAGTATCTATAAAAAGAACTTTTAGTAATAAGACCATGAGGTATTTTTTTGATCCTTTTTTTCTTATTAAAGATTTCAATTAAGTTTGCAGAAACAACATCATATCCAAACTCATTTAGTAAAAAAATTTGCTCATTGAATCTAATTGGATAAGATACATCATCTGAATCACATCTCACTACAAAATCATATTTGCAGTTTTCTAAACCAATATTCAAGTTATTAGCAAGTGTAGATTTTTCATTTTGTATTATTTTAATTCTTAAAGTTTTCATATATTTCTTAATAACATTTTTTAAACCCTCTCTTACTTTTCCGTCAAGACAAATAATCGTTTCATCAGGTCTTAATGTTTGTCTCGCAATAGAACCCAAGCATTTCTCTAGTCTGCTCTCATCCTCTCCATCGTAGGTAACCATCAATACTGAAAATTTCACCATAAAAAGATTTTAAATATAAAAAAAAATTTTAAGATTTAATTGATAATTATCATTATTAAAACTCATTCAACCTAATCCAATCATATAAAAGTGGAATCTCTTTATCAAACTTCTTCTGAGGTTCAAAATTTAAGATTTTCTTGGCTAACTGAAACTCAGAAGAATTTCTAATAACTTCTCCATTTCGATTATCTTTGAAATTTCTAAAAAGTTTTTTGTTCGAGCACATTTCAATAATATCTGAAAGTTCAATTAAAGAAATCTCTTGATTATTAGCTAAATGATATTTCTCGCATATAGGTTCTTTAATATTTAATAATCTTTTCATCGATGAGATTATGCCATCACAAATATCATCTACATGTATGTAGTCTCTTGTAGATTTACCATTACCAAAAATCTCAATTTCTTCATCTTTTATTGAACTTCTTATCCATTTATTTATTACTCCATTTTTATGAGCTGAAAATTTTCCATATACATTACCAAATCTTAAAGATATTGAATTAATTAGAAATGAACTAGCATAAGAAGATAAATATCCTTCGCAACATAATTTACTAGAGCCATAGGGTGAGATAGGAGCTGGCAAACTAGTCTCATTTACAGGTGGAGGGGTATTACCCATCAATGCCCCTCCAGTTGATGAAAAAACAATATTTCTTACTCCAGTTTTTCTCATGGACTCAAGGAGAATTAAAGTTGAATAAACATTTGCATTAAAGTTTTCCAAAGGGTTTGCTAATGACTCGACCACACTTCCTCTTGCAGCTAAATGTATAATAAGATCGCTACCTTCTATCAAATCTAGGCAAGAAGATGATGATATATCGACTAAATTATGGTTAATTAAATTATCAGTAAAATTTTTGTTTGAACTTTTAGCTATTCCTGAATCTATTCCAACTAAATTAAATTCTTTAATTTTTGATAATTTTAAAATTAAGTTAGTAGCAATAAAACCTTCAGCTCCAGTTATTAATATTTTCTTTTCTTGCATTTAAAATTAAAAATAACATTTAAAAATTAGCATAAAAATATAATTTAATAGTAAATTAATTAATAATATTATTCTAATTTAATACAGATTTTATGTATCTCACAGTATTTGATAAAATGATATCAAGAATCAAATAACTATAAAATTGATTTTATAAATTATTTTAAAAAATGTTGAATTCATATTATGAAAAAGTAAGGATTTTAATTAATCAAAAAAGTTTCTTTTTTTTTCAAATAGGTGTATTTTTAATCTTGTCTGCACCAATTATTGGTGCATTCTTCTTATTAATTTCTCTTTTAGGAACTCACTTTGAGAAAGGTAATAATTTATTAAAAAACAGATGGATTTGGCCATTTTTATTAAGTGGTTTATTAGCGATTTTATCATCTATAAATTTAACTATTAGAGACCTTCATATTGATGGTTGGAATAGTTCTCTTTCTTGGTTGGGATTGGGCAATTGGATACCTTTTTTTTATTTTATTTGGAGAGCACAAATTTTTATGCAAACAAAAAAAATGAGAGAAAAAATTGCAAATATGTTTTTAGCGGGAACAGTTCCATTAATTTTTTCTAGTTTCGGGCAACTTTGGTTTGGATGGCATGGTCCTCTTATCTTTTTAAATGGTTTAATTATTTGGTTTCAAAGATCAATAAATTTTGAATCTGGACAGGGGATTACGGCAATGTTTAACAATCAAAATTACGCTGCATGTTGGCTCGTAATTATATGGCCATTCTGCATAAATAAATTTTTATATCTAAAAGGCCTTAGTTTTAAAAGGTTAATATACTTTTTTTATTCAATTTTATTGATTACATGTATCTATTTAACTAAATCAAGAGGAGGGCTGCTAGGTACTATTACTTCTACTTTGTTTAACGTTAATAAATATTTTTTAGTTTTATTACTTGTAGTAGCAACTTCATATGCAGTAGCAACTTTATCTTTTGTCCCTAGAAATATTCAGAGTATTTTTAGAAAAGTTTTTTCAGAAAAATTGCTTGAAGCTTTTGAGTTCTCAAAACACATAAATTTACTAAATGATCCGAGAATCTTTATTTATATTAATGCAATTCCAATCATCATGGAAAGGCCATTTTTAGGTTGGGGAGCATCCACCTTCCCAATAATATTTAATACTAGATATCCAGATTTCCCTATAGAACCTTTACACCCGCATAATTTGATATTTGAAATGGCTAATTCTTATGGATTAATCTTTGCATTAATAATTTCAATTACTATTTTTTTAATATTAATAAAATCATTTAGAATTATTTTTATTAAAAAAGAAATCAAATATAATTTTAAAGATGTCCAACTTAATAATTTTGATCGTGCTTGGTGGTCATCATTCTTTGGATTATTTATTACTCAAATGTTCGATGTACAATATTTTGATTTTAGAATCAGTATTTCATTTTGGATCCTATTGACAGGATTAATTTGTATAGTGAATAAGGAAAAATCAAAAAGTTTATCTTGTTAATTTGATAATAAATTTAGAGATAATTTTATTTTTTCTTGATTTTGAGATATAAAAAATTTAATAAAAAATTACTTTATTCAAATTATGCTTGAAATCTTATCAATCACATATATTTAAAACCTTAATATAGATATTTTGATGTTTGCAGAGATCATAATTCAAAAACAAAAAAAATAGTTTTCTTAAAAACAAAAAATATTTTTTTTTTAATTAATTTAAATCTTCAAATAGATAATGTTTTTTACCTATTAAACTCATAGTGCAAGGTATTATTTATTTAGAGCCTTGGGACTTAATTTAATAGAGTATTTCTATTTGGTAATTAACTTGTTGAATTAGACTAGCTGTTTTAAGATAAAATGGTCATTTTGGAAATAGCCCCAAAGAAAATTTAAAATTATATTTCTCTCTGCCCGCAAAAAAAGAAAATTCAAGATTCTTAATACAGCAACTGCCTTCTAATCAATTGTCAGAAATTCAGAATCTTGCAGGAAACCTTTAAAAAAATTTTAAAAAATGATTTATATACACATTGGACTTCAAAAAACTGGAACTACATCTTTACAATACATTTTGCAGGAAATGAATTTATTAAAACATCCATTAGATAAAATAAGATTTAAAAATAGTAAAGAAAAAGAATTTTATAGCTCTGGAAATCAAAAGATTTTTAGATATTCAAAGCAAAGAAAACTTAAAAAATCATATTTTGAAGATAAGGCTCATAAAAATGTAATTATTAGTTGTGAAAACTTTACTAATCCATACGACAAATTAAAAGGTTTAAAAAATTTATTAAATTTTCTTGCCTCTAATAACCTTAAGTTTATTTTAATTTGCACTTTGAGAGACTTTGATGATTTTTCAAAGAGTCTTTATATTGAGCAAGTTACAAATTCCATTGCTTGCGAAATGAGAACATTTCAAAGCTATAAAAAATCGCTCAAAAAACATCTAAATAATCTAGAAAATATACTAAGCTTATATCCTACAAAAATCTTTCAATATGACAAAAATATCAACCAAAATATAATTAGTTTTATTCTTGATAAAAAAAATTTTAATGAAAACTTATTTGATAATTACAAAAATAATAAAATATCTGTTGATTTCGATGAAATTGAGAAACTGGCCATAAAGAATCGTTATCTAGGATGGTTACCTAAGTATAGAAAAGATCTTCGATGGAAATATAAAAAAAATGATATCAATCCAAAATTGAATCATACAATTCTTTCTTTTTTAAGAAGTTATAAAAGACTAATTTTTAATTAAAATCATAATTATTTCTTAAAATT
>Ga0163109_10002343_pt1 | contig 14843 bp, 16 predicted proteins | sample CRUFie1St13metaG_FD_108704 | JGI IMG/M metagenome (GOLD analysis project Ga0163109, IMG submission 108704) | Marine microbial communities from the Costa Rica Dome - CRUD Field 142mm St13 metaG | ecosystem: Environmental > Aquatic > Marine > Oceanic > Photic zone | place: Costa Rica: the Eastern... | reverse complement strand
TGGCAGGGCAAGATTCGCACCAGTGCAGCCAAGCGCACTTGGGATCGATTGGTGGCTGAAACCAACCGGATGCCAGGGGCAGCAACGCTCACCATGGATCTGATGGTGGCCACTGTTGATGCCACCGAACCAGGCAGTCGCAGCAGACAGGAAAGTTGCAAGGTGCTGAAACGACTGGCCAAGCTTGTCGAGATCGAAGGGACTGACCGACTCGATGCCCTCAGGACTTCTTACGAGCCAGGGGTGCGAGAAATTCCAGACGGGGAGGAATTGGCCCATCTACTGAGCGGCATCATTCCAGGCGATAAATGGTGGTGGCCCACCTGGGCGCTGATCACCTATGGATGCAGGCCAGCAGAAACCTTCAGCCTCAGACCGAATGGTGATGGAACAGCACGAGTGCTCAGCGTGAAGCGCAAAACAAAGCTGCCTGAATGGCGAACCGCTCTAGCCCTGCCGGTCTCAATCACAAAAGAAGAATTGGTTGATGACATGCGCGGCGAATCGTCAATCCCATACGACATGCCAGGGGAACGATCAGTTCCATGGGATGTCAAAAGCCCTGCGGACTATGACTCAATCCGGGCAAAGCAGCACTGTGATGCGTGGCAGAAATGGCTCAGAAGGCAGCACCCAACGCTGAGCCTCTATGACATTCGCCACGCCTGGGCGGTCCGCTCCATCAGCAAAGTGCCGTCCACTTCATTGGCGGCCAAGTGCATGGGCCAAACCGTCTCGGTGCATCACAGCACCTATCACCGTTGGTTGGATCAGGCCGACATTGCTGCCGTCGCCGCAGCCTTAGCTGGCTGACGATAGGGAGTCGGAGTTGATTACTGCCTAGGTTGCCGAAAAAAGAAAAGCTCGATGCCTAGGGGATTTTCCCATAAGTCTGAAGCACTTCAGTAAACCCAAAGGCCAATGCACTGGTAAGACGGTCAGGGAAAAGTATGCCGTCTAAGTGGTCGTTTTCATGCTGGATAACTCGTGCATGAAATCCATGCAATTCTTCCTGATGGGAAGACCCTTTTTGGTCTTGATATTGCAGATAAATGCATTCCCACCTCTCCACTTCACCGCGCAAACCAGGAACACTCAGGCAGCCCTCCCAGCCAGCTATCGATTCTTCGCCAATCGCTTTGATTACAGGGTTGATCAGGACACGCTCTGGTAAGGGTGGAGCGTCGGGATAGCGAGGATTATGACCCATCCCGACCACAAAAATTCTCCATGGCTCATTGATCTGAGGTGCCGCTAGCCCCGCGCCAGAGCATGCCGATTTGGTATCGAATAAGTCGTCTATCAGCGTCTGTAAGCGTCGACTACCAAACCAACCATCGGGGATCTTCGCCGCACGTCGACGTAATGACGGATGACCAATTCGCAGAACACTTCGAATACTCATCAACCAATGATGCCGCCAACAATCTCCCGCTTGCTCCAGTGTCAGCTCAGAGCAACCACCAACCAAGCAGAATTCCAATGATGAGGCCTTTTACCAAAACCAGAGCTGCCATCTGGTAATTCGATAAGCCCAACTTTTTTTGAATCCAATTGAAAGCCTGCTCATCAGCGAAGAAGACAGCTCGTACGGGGCGAATAATCCAATCCATTTCAAAAAGGCTTTATTGCCGTAGACGATGCCGTTCAGACATCGCTTAAGCAAGCCGTTACAACAGCGAGTAATCCGCTCCAGATCATCTACCTTCCGGTTACAGCGGGTGCCCTTTTGGGAACCGAACAATCCACGTCCCAGCCGAACTGCAGATGCTGGGTTTGGTTTAAGGGTGGACTGAACCAGGATCCCTAATGGATTTGCAGTTGGTCTTCGATGAAAGGAGTTGATGCTTATGAATCCTGTGACTCAGCTTGATTTCGAGGCTGAATATGGACGCAAATACCGCACGACAATCCAACACTCCGTACCAGGTCATGCAACCCTTCTCGAGATCGCTGCAGCTGCAATCGGTGACACGGCTCCTTCAGCAAGGCGAATTCTTGTCGTGGGGCCTGGGCCTGGAGATGAGCTGCCTCAGTTACTGGACGCCTGTCCTGAAGCTGAATTTGTAGTGGTCGAGCCAAGTGCTCAGATGTTGCAGACCAGTGTTGCAACCGTGAGAAGTCACAGTGGTTTTGAAAGGTGCCAGTGGGTGCCGAAGACCCTGGAAGAAGCCGTGCGCTCGGGACTCCTGCAAAGGGATTTTGATGGGGTCATCTGTCACAACGTGCTGCACCTGATGGCTCCAGAACAGCAAGACCTCATGACTGAGAGGCTTGTAGAGCAGTCATTGCCTGGAGGCGTGCTGCTGATCAGCAGTTACAGCGAAGCAGAGGAATCTGAGATCTGCGACTCGATTTTCAGCATCGCTGCACGAAGACTGCTCGATCGCAGTCTTCCTTCCGAGATGGTGGATAAATTTTTCACTGCCAGGAACACTGCCATTTTTTCTCTTGATGCAGCGCGATTCGAAACCAAGCTCGTGGGTCTGAATTGCCAAGCCCCAATCCAGCTTTATCAAGCCCTGTTTGCACGGTTGTGGATCACTAGGCGGATTTGATTTTGATGATCTTGTTGGGATCTGGATCGCCTCTGGATTTTCGCCGGTCTTGTCCCCTACCGATCCACGCTGATCGAACCAGGACAACAAAAAGCTGGCATAAGAGAATCGTTTAATGTATAAGAAAGACTCTATAAATAAAAACCCCGCTGTGAGCGGGGTTATTAGAGCTGATCACTGAGTCAGTAATTAACAAAGACTAAATTGCATCTGACTGAATATTCGCATACCAAGCAACACCTTCATTTTTCCAAATAGAATTTGCATTCAATATCTCTTGCTCGGAAGTGCTCGTTGAATAAACATGGGAGCCTGTATCTAAGTTTAGGTATCTGACACATGCAATAGCGTCCTTAGGATAATCATCTTTACTATATGCAGAGAATGCTTTGCCTTCAAATTTCCATCCAGCATCAGTAAGCGACTGATTAGCAATTATTGAATCTTTCTCTGATTCAAGAGCTGTATAAAAATGCCTGCCTTCAGAAGCAACTAAAAAACGATATACGTCTGCAGTCCCAGAACCATCTTTTGCAGATGCAAAACAAGATCCTTCGTTTTTCCATCCTTGACCGGTCAAAACATCTACTTCATACTTATTGTCTGAGAAAAGGTGTTTACCTGTTCCGCTATTATAAAGACGTTTTAAATCAGGCCAAGTAGCCATTTGTTGAACCATGGACCAATTATTTTTGGCCTCACCGTTATTATGAACTGAATAATGTTCTTTTAAATTGTAAACAGCTGGAGAGGTATATCCGTACTTTTCAATCGAGCCTGCATCAAGAGACATCCAGGTGGCGTTACCTCGCAGGCCACCTTTGGGGATTTTGATTACTTCTTTAGTATCACTATTATAAATGGAGTATTCATAATAGTCCTCAATTTTAATCGCGCCGTCTGCAACTGCATCAACAGTTGCCACAGTATTACCTGGTGATTGTCCTGGACTTTGATTAGGTTGTGTTGAAGCAGTTTCAGTAATTAGATCCCAACCACCGGAGAGAGGCCCTGTCTTACCAGTTGGCTGCCAAATGTTTCCGCCATGCTTGTAGATAGCAGGCCAGGTATATTTACCAGGATATTTTTGATCCAAATGCGCTTGATCATCGCCCAGAATAATAAAACCTGCAGCAACAACTTCGTCGGGGAAAAGTAATTTCTCCCCTGTAGATGTGTTTTGAAGATAGTACTTTGCTGTCATCTGAAAAAAGAACTTATGATTTCAAGATAGGCAAAAGCAGGTTTCTTGACAGCAATGAAAGATATAAAAGCAGGTATACCTTACTACAAGCGAGCTGAGGCCAATTTTTTGAAAGGAAGAAATCCCAGCAATTTAAGGAAATATAAATAATCGGCAGATCGGCAACTCTAAAAAAATTACTGACATTTGGGCGCTGCAAATAAGCCTTTTTATACAGACCGTACTCTTGCGTTTATGCTCGCAGACGGCATATTGATAAATAACGTTCAATTAAAATGCGAGTTTCTTTATTTGTTAAAATCTTGCCAATATACTTTCTGTTGGTGCCAACAAATACGTTAGCCCAGGAAAATATTGATTCAGATCTATTGAAAATCACTGTGACAGGCACTAGATCTGAAAAGAATATCTTCGAATATCCCGGTTCAGTTGATGTAATCGATAAAATCGATCTTGATAACAAACCAGCGGTAAACATCAGGAATTTATTTAGAGATATACCCGGAGTTACGACAACCTTTACAACCAGGTCAGGTGTTCGTGGAACACCAGGAATTACGGATGTAAACATAAGGGGATTGGATGGAGATCAGATCTTATTTCTGCTCGACGGAATAAGGTTGCCTGAACGATACGAGTATGGTGGTTATTATACAATTTCAAAAGCAAACTATGTTGACTTTAGTACACTAAAAAGCGTTGAGATTGTCAAAGGTTCCGCATCGTCCTTATACGGATCTGACGCTGTTGGCGGACTCATCGCCTACACAAGCTTGACACCTGATGACATTTTAGAAGAGAATTCAAATTTTAATATTGAAATTCCAGTCAACTATACAACTGAAAACAATGGATTTGTCTTCTCGATAAAACCTGCAGTACGAATAACAAAAGACATTTCGACACTATTTATATACACGCATGAACAGTCAAGCGAAAGCAAAGTATTGACCCAACCAAAATATTTAAACCCAGCAGCAAATAGCGGGAATAACTATTTTTTAAATACACAGTATGACTTAAACGAATCTTCAAAATTAAATTTGATTTATGAGAATGTTTCAAGAAAGTCTAGAATTGACACAACAGATGCAAATCTGGAACTACTATCGTCGAAGTTCAGGAATTGGGACTTTCTGATTTCCAATACCAATGTTAACCGGGAGCGACTAAGTATTTCCTACTCTTATGAGGGGACAACAAATACTGTAGTTGATACAGCTAAAATCATAGCTTATGCACAAAAATCCAAAGCTGAAGACAACTTTAGTCGTGATATCTCAACTGAAAACAAAGTATATATTTCCGAGGACAAGCAATATAATCTCATAACAGATATGGTCGGAGTTAACGCGGCTCTTGTGAGTACATTCTCCATCTCAGGAACCGATCATAATCTTGGATATGGTTTTGATATTTCAAAAAGTGATGGATCGAGGACTAGAGAAACATACTGTTTACTGGAAGAGGGATACTGTTCGCGCTTTCCAGACCACGCAGCAGGTACGGTTAAGAGAGAAAGAGATACCCCAAACACTACTGTTTATCGATCCGGGATATACCTGCAAGACCAGTTCTCGATATCTGGATTAGATTTAATAGCTGGAATACGCTACGACAAATATGTTCTAGACGCTCAAAACGATTCCATATATAATATCTCGCAAAATTCAGACATTCCAGCCGCGGATCAAAGTTATGAAGTTTTAAGTCCCAGCTTATCAATTGCTTATTCACCAACTGATTCAATAAGTTTATATGCACGCTATTCTCAAGGTTTTCGTCCACCAGCTTGGTACGAAGTAAATAGTAGTTTTTCTAATCCTTTAGAAGGGTATAAAACTATTGCAAATCCAGACCTACAGCCAGAGACCAGTAATGATTTTGAAATCGGACTCAAACTCAATACAGATCAATTTGATTTTAGTTTCGCAACATATTACAATATGTACTCAGATTTAATACAAGCTTTTACTCCATTAGGAATCATTGATGGAATAACAGTGTATCAAACCCGGAACATCTCAGATGCGGATATTTATGGGGTTGAATTAGCGAGTAAATACTACTTTAATTCTAATCGAGAGGGTTTTTACATTAGCAATGTACTTTCATGGATGGAAGGAAACGATTTAAGTTTACAGACTCCACTCGAAACAATAGTCCCATTTACCAATAGATTATCAATAGGCTACACAGGATATTTGGACCTTTGGTCTGTAACAGCAGGTTTAACCTATAGTGGTGCACCAAGACTAAGTGAAACATACGAATATTTCATTCCTCCGCAATATCTTATTTCTGATATTACTGCAAACTTCCAGATCAATGACTCATTAAGTATAAATGCCTCTATTAATAACCTAACAAATCAACGTTATTACAATTTCCAAGATGTTAGAGGTCGTTCAGCTATTGCACCTGACATCTCAAAATATTCATATCCAGAGCGTAATTATCAAATCGGCGTAAGAATGACCTTCTGATTAACATCTTTTCAATTACTTATATTCATCTCATATTGAATTGTACGGCTGTTCGGCGAAGACATAGGATAAAATGTTGAAGTTGATGCAGCTTTGATCGCTGCACTATCTAGAGAATCACTACCACTGCTTTTTAGTAAATTTGTAGCAATAACATTGCCTGATGCGGCTACTAAAACTCTTATTAAGACAGAGCCTTCAGTTCCCTGTCTAAGAGCTCGCCTTGGATAAACAGGTTCTTTGCAGTTTTTACATCTCGGTAACTCTTTAATAGGTGATTTTTTTTTGAGATCAGATGGTTGTGTTGCAAGAACATTTTGCTGATTATTCTTAGAATTCATGGAATCATGATGTGAATTCTGATTACTTGAAGATTTCTGGTTTAGCGGCGCGCGGCTATGATCACTTGATGGGGAATTAGTATGGTTATCTTTGGATAAATCCTTTGATGATTTATTAGGACTACTGGAAATATTGGAATGTGATTTGTTTATTTCTTTTTCTGTTTGTTTGTTCTTATATTCAGGAGCATTTGCAAAAAGTTTCTCATCTAATACTTTGGAAACTTTATTTTCCAGTAAAGGTTTACTTGCATCTCTTGGATATTTGTTGATTGCATTATCATCTAAAATAGCAGGCTTCTGATTATTTGATGGATTAGATTTGAGAATATCTACTTGATCGGTAAAATTTTCCAATTCTTTTGAAGGTAGGGTTTTTGGCATACCAATAAGGTTACTCTCAGAAGTCACAAGGCTTTTACTAGGCCTGGGATTAATCGGTCTATGTTTTTTTTGCTGAGTGGTGGCATCAGGTGTTGATATTAATATTGGCACTGATTTGGGCGTGAACTGTTTGTGTGCTATTGCTTGAATATTATCCTCTAGTCTAAATAATGCAAATAGTAAAAAGAAATGAAAAAGCGATGAGATTATTGCTGCTTTAAATAAAAACTCCTTACCAGATGAGTTATTAATCGTCATATTACTAATAATCCTTATCAAGAGCAAGGTTGATTGACTGAATGTCTAAAGTGCTTACGATACCTAAAACTTTCATGACATAGCCATAGTCAACAGATCGATCGGCGTCTATGAAAATTTGTTTTATCGTTGATTCCTTGTTGAGAGATGCTAATTCTGGTTGTAATGAATCAAGGTTGACATTTTTCATTCCAATAAATATTTTCTTATCCTTTGAAATGCTAATTGTAGTTGCTGTTTTGCTATCCAATTCGGCTGAAGGATTTGTGATACTAGGTCTTAATATATCTATGCTATATCTCTTAGTAAGAAATAAAGTTGATAACATGAAGAACAAAAGAACCACAAACAACACGTCAATAAGCGGTAGAATATTGACTTCAACATTGGAATCTTTTGAAATGTTAGTTCGACGTTTTTTCATTATGATGGGCTCATCATTGCAATTGATCGAGTCTCTGCTCAATTATATTGACAAAAGTACTTAGCTTTCTTAACTCACTTCTTCTCAAACCCCGAAATATATTAAGGGCTACTAAGCTTATTACAGCTATTGTCAATCCAATAGCTGTGGATATTAGGGCTTCACTGATTCCAGCTATAACCGACAGATTACTTTCGGCTATATCTGTCAGTGTTAGTCCTTGTAAAGAACGAATCAGACCTAGCACAGTCCCCAGAAGACCAATCAAAGGTGAGATTGATATGACAGTGGTAAGTATACTGTCGTATTTTTGAAGGTCGACCTCGATTGACTCGAAGGATTGTTCAAGTTGTTCTCTATTGTGGTTTATATCGGCAATGTTTTGACAATCAATAGATCGAAATAAGGACATGACAATATGACGCTTATCATTACGATCATTTTCCAGTATTTTGTGATTACTAAATAGATCTTGTAATGCACGATTAAATACCTTATTCCTGTTCTTAATTGTAAATAACCAAAACCTAGATCTTTCAATGATAATTGAAAGTGCTATGATTGATAAGAATAGTAAAGCAAGTCCTGCAATTCCACCTATACGAGACAAATACATTTTTACTTTTTATTATCAATGAGGATGAAATGGATAAGTCGAAATTTAACTAATTCATAATAATCCATAGATCCAGGCATCGACTTGTGCCCAATGATCATTCATCCTCAATGTTTTATACGCGCTTATGTTGAGACAGGCCTGGAAAAGATCAATTTCTTGTGAATTAGTTGGTAGACTACGAAAGTTGAAAAATATGGATGCGTAAAATATTTATCATTGGTTCAATTCTAACTCTGCCAGTTCTCTTTTTGATATCGCTGTCACTTGGTGAATCAGGTGTAGGTTTTGAATCTGCTTTAAAATATATTACTGCTGGCAAACTGTCCAGCATAGAGCAAATAGTCATTAATGATATTCGGCTTCCGAGATCTATAGCAGCTTTACTTACGGGTGCTGCGCTTGGTACTTCTGGTGCAATGCTACAAGGAATGTTGAGAAATCCTCTGGCTAGTCCTTTTTTACTCGGAATATCATCTGGTGCAGGTCTATTCGTAGTGATATTAATATCACTAAATGCATTGGCTTACTTAATTCCTATTGGTGCATGGTTTGGATCAATTATCGCAGCTATATTGGTGTTTTTGATTGCTTATGAAAAAAGAAGCTTGAGGATTGAACGTCTTGTTCTCTCTGGTGTTGCAATCAGCAGTCTCCTAGGATCTATCCAGGCTGTGTTCCTACTTCGTTCAGACGACACAAGAATCCAGAATGCTTTGACTTGGCTTTCTGGTACATTAGCGGGACGCGATTGGAGTGATATTAAGTTTACATGGTTCCCTATACTATTAATTACTCTCCTTTCATTTACTCTAGCAAAAAGTTTAAACTTGGCTCTTCTTGATAATGATACGAGTCAATCATTGGGATTATCATTGAATCAACTTCGTTTTTTGGTAGGTATACTTACAACATTGTTAACCGCCTGTGCTGTTTGCATTTCAGGATTAGTTGGTTTCGTCGGCTTAGTTATACCTCATCTTGTCCGACTATTATGTGGCTCAGATTTTATTTATATCCTACCAATGTCAGCATTGCTAGGATCAACCGTAGTGTTGGGGGCTGACATAGTTGCGCGCTGCTTTCTTGGAGAGCTTCCGGTAGGGTTAGTAACCTCGCTAATTGGGTCTCCATTCTTTGTTTATATTTTACATAAGAGTCGCACTAAAAAATTGTCATGACAGATTTAAAACTTCGAAATATCGGCTATTGCTGTGAATCCAAAACTATTATTAATGATATTTCGTTGGAAGTCTCTAAAGGAGATTGGTTAGCAATAGCAGGTCGAAATGGGTCAGGAAAATCAACTCTTTTGCGAATTATGGCAAATCTAATCAAGCCATCAACTGGCGATATCTTATTAAATGGTAAGGATTTCGAAGAAATTGATTGCATCAATCAAAAACTCTCGATCATGTCACAACGCTCTGAAATTAATGGGGACATGAGTGTTGATGATCTAGTACGACTTGGACGGTATCCATATTTATCAAACTGGCAATTTAAACTTTCGGATGAGGATGAGAAATTTGTTGAAGATGCAATTAACTTTACTGGTTTAACCAATTTTAAAAATAGGCGCGTCACTTCTCTTTCTGGAGGAGAGCGACAAAGAGCTTTTTTAGCGTTAGCACTAGCTCAAGATGGATCTATTATTCTATTTGATGAACCGACAAACCATCTCGATATAGTCGCTCAACGTAAAATACTTCAACTTCTCAAGCGACTTGCCAATAATGGAAAAACTATAATTTCTGTTTTACATGATCTCAATCAGATAGGTAATTATTGCAATAAATTAGCTTTGTTGAATAACGGCAAACTCTCAGGCTTTGGCGATATACCAGAGACATTAACATCTTCTTGTTTATCAGAAGCTTTTGGGATTAACATCAATGTGACTCGCCATGGCGAGAGAATTCACGTTAATTATTGAAAAATATAATACAAAGTGAATAAAAAGTTTTTTTGGTCGCCCTGGAGGTATTTTTTGTATAAGTTTTTTGTTTAAATAAGTCCTTGCGCCATCACGTGAAAGCTATTATATTAAACGATTAAGCGTAATTTTTTTGAAGTTATTATTCTCATTGCTTTGCTTTTTTGTATCTAATAATTTTGCTTTTGCAAGCGATTTGCCCCATAAGCAAAGCGTAATGCCTTATCAGCGTATCGTGGCTTTAACCTCTCTTAGCGCTGATTTGGTTGTTTCATTGGATCCAAAAGTACTTGTTGGCGTTCCAGGTACACAACTTACAAACAGTGATCAAAGGTTTAAGGGAATAAAACGAATATCCTCTGGAAGAAGTCAACCAAATATCGAATCTATAGTGTCTTTGGAGCCAGACCTAGTGATCGGTGCGACTGGCTTTCATTCAAAAACACTGAGTAGCTTGAAACGACTTGGCATTAAAACTCTTGATACCAGAATAGATAGATGGGACAGACTCGAAAAGTTCGTCGAAAAACTTAGCTCTATTATTCCTAATGATGGTAAATTAATTAATAAAATAAATAATATATGCCCTCAAGTCCCTGAGTCAAAAAATATTCGAAAAAAATCAGCTAATGTATTGATTCTTGTTGGCATTTCCCCCAAACTCTCTCCAGCTAAGCAAAGTTGGTCAGGCTCTTTGCTTAGAAGGTTGGGCCTGAATAATGCAACCGAGAATCTATCGGGAAATAGTCAATTCTCAGGTTATATAACAATGTCAAACGAAAGACTTCTCACAATTAATCCTGATATAGTTTTGGCGGTTAATCCATCCGGAGGTACTGATGGTCAATATTCAGCCTTGAATAAATACATTCCAAATGTGAGTAAAAAGAATTTCTACGATATTGGGTACTATGGATTGATCAACCCAGGAAATTTAGGAAGTATTGCAAAAGCGTGTTCGATTCTAGAACAACTTTAAACTTAATTTTTATCTAACAGGTGCATTGCTTTCAATATTGTAGGCGGGAAAAAGCCTGTCATCTCAACAACCGTTAATCAAGGCTGCATGCTTATGCTGCATGCCTTTTACTTATTTGATTCTTATTTTCATAAACTATTTCTAAATAAGCCCTCATACGCTTTAATTGTTTTCACTTTCTGAAAATTCAACAAGTCTTTCTAAGCATGTAGGCAAAATTCAACGTAGAGGCCTGTTGGATTTATACTCCATAGGCTTTTTTGATGCCTTGATATACCTGTCTTGAGGCAATGAGACCTTCGCACCGATCCAAGGGAAGGAGGACTAAAAGGGGAGTCCTATAGAACGAATCGTTCTAACCCACTATGCCTACTCAGGAATTCATTACCACTGGGAAGGGCGACCTTCCTCTTTGGAGAAAACAAGGAGCTCTTCTCCAGCCGGTTGTGATGGAGTCGGTCGGCGGCGGTCACTGGCCATGCGGCCAGGCGGTTTCGCAGGTTGATCAAGCGGCGGTGCTGGGGCTTGATCTAAGTCTGTTCGCCTCCTCAAATCGGATCGCGATGGTTTTGAAGACCAGCGCGATGAGCCTGGGCGCGATTTATGCCATTTCGGGCCACTATCGGTCCACCCATGCTGTTGCAAAGCCCCAGTCCTTTTGTAGCAACTGGGGTTGCTTTTGGTCTTAAAAACCAGCATGACTTCACGGGCACCGTGAGTTCGAATCCCACCCTCTCCGTTCAGAAAGTCCAGTCGCTGATTGTTTTTTAGTGTCTGAACCCAGCACAGCATGTGTGTTTTAAGCAGAGGGCTTTAGTCAGAGTGACCTGCTTTGACTTCAGTCTCGATTGGGCTTCAAAAGAGATTCAACCATCTCTCCCAACATCCCTCCATCACCGGAGTACTTCGTTGGTGGAGCATCGAAAGCTTTGAGCCTGTCAGCTACGTCGCCTTGGTTTTCTGCAATCACTCTCAGAAGCCTTCGAGTACGCAGGTCAGGACAGGCTGCAATTGCGAGTAAACCCAGAGGCCCGAAGAAAAAACCAACAACGCCCCAGTTGGATGCCCTGTAACCCTTCCCTTCTGAAGCAGTTGCGGTGAAGAGGGCGCAAGAGGCAGCCAAGCCAGCCCACAAAAACAAAAGGAAACCCATAGCCACTTGTTAACTCCCTCTTAATTAGCAATGGCGCCTACAAGAGGCAAAAAGGAAGCGAAAGTACAGCTGTAGCAAGGGGCTTTGGCTTGGATCAATAACGGCGTCGGTTTCTGAGAGCTAACTTTCCTGACTTCCAAAACATCGGGCAGCACCCATCGACAGACCCCTCAGAGCAGCCGATCATCCTGAGTGTGGCTTCAGGATGACAGTGATCGACTGCGCTCCGACGATTCTGCCCTCTGCGGATGGGCGCAGCTGGGTCCGGTTGAAAGCAGAGACAGATCGGCTCCCACAGCAAACCATTAGCTCCTGGTGATTTCTCAGCATTAACTCCAGCTTTTGCCTGACTCTTACTTTGCGCTGACTGAAGCGCGTGTAACCGACAAAGTGTTATTCACGCCGGCTCGATCGCCAGGTGTTATCTGCAATCGATGAGACCTGCACAAGTGCCACAGCAGCAACAAGATAACTACTTGCAACAGCTTTCTTAATCCCCCCGAAATCTGGATTATCACTAAACATTGTTCCAAGGCATCCGAACAGAAAGATCAATAAACCTGTGGTGTATCCCAGAAGCGCTGGTTTCGACATTCCCGTCACCTCTTTGGTGACTCGAGCTTCGATGCTCGATACGGCAGGTTGCTGTTGCCCTTCGCCATAAGCAGCAGTTCGCTGAGAGCCCTGGGAAAGACTAGATGGAACCGGAGGCAGAGGACTTCTCGACTCAGAAGGAATAGGCATGGAGTGATCAATCTCGACCTCTCAACCCTCGCCTTTGCAATCCAAAGCATCCTCCCCCAAACGAGGGATATTTGATGAGTATTTGATGAGACGATCTACATCCCGACTGGCTTTTCGCCGCTCAGATAGTTGTGTTTGACAATCATCCTCATGCCTGGAAGAACATCTAGAAAAACAGATATTTCTGATTCGGGCGAGCTGTGACCCCATAGCGACGAGCATCTGCCTGCGGACTCTGATGGGTTGGAGGTCATCGAATTGAACCAGCAGCGACTGCCCCTATGACTTAGCGGTTGAGACAGAGCTGAACGAAGCCTTAACTATTGAAAGAAATGAGACAAGCCTCTCTCCTGCAGATGTCTTTGTTGATTTAGTGAAAGTCCGAGTGACACCACGTGGCACTGCATGGATGGTGAGAAGTTTCTAACAACAGGCTTCTCAGAGAAAGGCTTGATCACCGCTATACCGTATGGCGCCGGCGACCGAGCGGTTCGATCCAGTGCTCAACCACTTCACGGTGGTGAAGCCACTGAGAAGGCACCCGGCAACCCAGGTTCACAACCCCGTCATCCATCAGCCGTCCCAGTCGCACTGCCGCAGCTTCCTCGGCGCGCGAGAACGCGTGTTGATGGGAAGCCAGCCAATCGACTTCATCTTCCGTGATCACACCAGTGGACAAGCTTTCGAGAAACAACTCACCGAGCGTCATGAGAGGTTTGTAACGAAGTCTTCACATCATGCCGCCAAGACTGGAGCACCGCGAGCGCAGCCCATGCCGCCCTAACCAGCAGGCACGCGCCTGGACGTCACATTTTTTTAAGCTCTCGTCAGCAACCCGCTGTTCCATGCAGCTCAATCTCTCTCAACAATTCGAAGCCGAGTCGCTCAAGCGCATGATCGATTCCACCACTGACGTGAATGAGTTGCAGTTGCTGGCCCGTGAACTGACCGATCTCTACATGCGCCAGCGTGCTGCAACAGCATGGGTTGTTTCGGAGCAGTAACAGCACTGCTGATGCTCGTTGGTATCGCCTGAGCCTTGCCGAACGACCTGCATTTACGGATGGATCAACGTCCCCATCGGCCGATCGCCATGGGCAGCCTGACCAAATCGTTGTTGCTGCAGTTGAAAGGCCATGACAGCGTGCGCGGAGAAACGAAGCGCCGACAACACAGCCAGGCCGATGCAGAGAGGACAGTGAAACAAACCCATCGGCCAAGCCTCGGATCGATTGCGGCCGACCACAACTTTGCTTGCCATTTCTTGACCTGCACGCCTGAGATCTGCAGGATCAACACCTCCGACAACTCATTGATGCGCACGTTCAGCATTGCTCTGATCACAGCCGCGGGATTGCTGACAGCAATCCCTGCTGTTGAGGCCAAAACCACCCGCACCTTCAGCGGCTCCAGCCCTGCCGAAGTTGAAAAGAATGCCCGCAAGGCTGGCTTCAGCTACCCCGACGGCGACATGAACTGCTCCAGCCGCTGCAACCAGCGCTGGGCCAAGGATTGATCTGGGTTGGCCAAGTCGCAGGCACGCTGTCTTCACCATTGCTCAGTTCCTGAGCAACAACAATGCGTGATTGCACTGATTGCCGAACAGCCTGCACAACATCAACACTGGAGGCATCCAATCGGAGGCACCGCATGACGGCAGACACTCCACCTGAGCAGATCTGAGCAGCGATTCGGCTTCACGCCCCTGCTCCACGTTTCTCTCAACCAACACTGAGCTGCAACTCCATGGATCATCAAGG
>Ga0163109_10002340_pt1 | contig 14848 bp, 11 predicted proteins | sample CRUFie1St13metaG_FD_108704 | JGI IMG/M metagenome (GOLD analysis project Ga0163109, IMG submission 108704) | Marine microbial communities from the Costa Rica Dome - CRUD Field 142mm St13 metaG | ecosystem: Environmental > Aquatic > Marine > Oceanic > Photic zone | place: Costa Rica: the Eastern... | reverse complement strand
GCACTTATAGCAAATCTATGTACCTCGTCTCTTATCCTTTGAAGAAAAAATAGGGTGGGATCATTTTTTTCAAATTTATATTCTCGTCCATTGTGGAAGAAAGTTTCATTACCGCTATTTCTTTGCTTTCCTTTTGCTATGGCTACAACAGGTATATCGTGAAGTCCTAATTCATTCATAGTGTCTCTTGCTGTAGAGTATTGACCTTTCCCTCCATCTATTAACACTAAATCAGGAAATGATAAGTAGTTGTCCTTTTCTTGTATTGCTCTTTTAAAGCGTCTATTTAGCACTTCTTTCATCATGCCATAATCATCTTGTTCATTACCCTTCACTTTAATATTAAACTTTCTATATCTTTTTTTAATAAATCCTTCCTCGCCATAAGCCACCAAAGCACCGATACTGTTTGTACCCTGAATATGACTGTTATCATAAACCTCAATTAATTTTATATTATTATCTAAATCAAATTTTTTACAAACTTCTTCAAATAAATTTTTATTATTTTGACTTTCATATAATTTTCTATTTAAACTGTCTTTAGCATTATTGATCGCTTGAGTTATGACTTTTAATTTAGACCCCCTTTTGCCAACAGATATATTTATATCTTTATTCTCTTTTTGAGTTAAGGTTTTCTCAATTAGTTCTTTTTCTTTAATTTCTTCACTTAGGATAATGCTTTTAGGAACACTTTTATTTTCGTAAAATTGAATAACAAAAGAATTTAAAATATCAGACAATTTTTCATCTGGATCGTGTTTAGGAAAATAAGATTGATTCCCCCAATTTTGTTTTGATCTGTAGAAAAATACTTGAACGCAAGTTTTGCCAGACTCTTTATATGCAGCAATAACATCGGCTTCAATCAAGTTTGCTTCATTAATTCTTTGCGAAGATTGAATTATGTTAAGTGATTTAATTCTATCTCTTAAAATTGCTGCTCTTTCGAAATCTAGCTCTTCACTTGCAACTTCCATTTGATCTGATAAGCTTTTTTGTATTTTTCTTGATTTTCCGGACACAAATTCGATCGCATCCTCTACACTTTTTTTGTAATCATGCTCTTTAACGAAACCAACACATGGACCCGAACATCTTTTTATTTGATATAGAATACATGGTCTCTCTCTATTTTTAAAAACTGTATCATCACAAACTCTTAATTGAAAAATTTTTTGAATCATTTTAATTGTCCAATTAGCTGATCCTGCAGAAGCAAATGGACCGAAGAAAAATCCATCTTTATTTTTTTTTCCTCTGTGTTTCGTGATTTGTGGCCATTTAGATTTATTCGAAATATAAATAAATGGGAAAGACTTATCGTCTCTTAATAAAATATTAAATTTTGGTTTATGTTTTTTTATTAGATTTGCTTCTAAAAGTAGTGCCTCACTCTCATTAGAGGTTGTTGTAATTTCTAATTTTTTAGTTTGAGAGAGCATTCTTTCTGTTCGAATAATATGGTTCTTCTCTGAAACGTAACTTTTAAGTCTATTAGGGAGATTTTTCGCCTTACCTACGTATAAAATTTCATTATTTATACTTAACATTTTATATACTCCGGGTAATTTAGGTATTAGTGGAAGTTGTTTTTTTATTACTTCTTTTCCTATTTCGGAATTACGCATTGCTTCTTTTTTTCGAAATTTGAATTCCTACTGATGAGCAATCCTTTATAATTTCAAGTTTTTCAATTTTTTGAACTATTTTATCAATTCTTTTGTCTTTGAAAAGCTCATCAAAAATATCCTCTGCTAGTGTTTCTAAAAAATTATAATGTCTGTTTCTAACCAGCTTTTTAATTAGTTTTACTAATTTGTCATAATTTACAATAGACTTTAGATCTCTATCGTTCGTCGGTTTTTTATCCTTATAATTAACTTCTAGACTAAATTTGACTTTTTGAGGTTTCTCTTTTTCAAAATCAAAGTATCCTAATTTGATATTTAATATTAATTCTTTAATTAATACTTTTTTTTCGTAATTGAATAGACTTTTGTTTTTATCAATTTTGATAATTTTTAAATTATTTCTTTTCATTCTTTTCCTCGCATTATATCTGGCGTTTGCCAGTTTAGGCTCTGACCACTATCAATTGAAATAACTTGACCTGTTATAGAACTGGTTTTTATAAAAAAGTCAACAGCATTAGCAATCTCATTTACATTAACTTGTTGTTTTAATGGAGTGGCCAAAAATTGCTTCTTAAAATGTATTTTTGATTGCCTTTTATTCTTGATAGTTGGTCCTGGAGCTATTCCATTTACTCTAATTTTAGGTGCTAAGCTCATGGCCGATGTTTTAGTTAAAGTATAAAGACCTGTTTTGCTTAATGTATAAGAAAAGAAAAATGGAGTAAGTTTAAACACCCTTTGATCAATGATATTAACAACATTGTTATTTTTACCTTTGACATTTTTTGCAAATTCTCTGGTTAAAAGTGCTGGTGCTTTCAAATTGATATTTAAATGTTTGTTCCAACTTTCAGAGGAGAAATTATCTAATTTATCATTTTCAAACATCGATGCGTTATTAATAAGACAATCGAAATATTTTAAATACTTTTTGGAACTTTTAATTATTTTTTTTATGTCTTCTTCTTTGTTCAAATTTCCTTTCACTAAGTAAATTTTCGTACCATTTTTCTCTAGCTCTTTTTTTAACGCTATTGCTTTTGTACGAGACTTATTAAAATGAATTACTATCTCTACATTTTTGCCAGATAGTTTTTTAGCTATAGCCGCGCCTATTCTAGTAGCTCCACCAGTGATAATTATCTTGCGTGCTTCCATTTTTTATCTCTTTTTTTTGTAACTCTAGTTCCAGGCATTCCTAATGTAGATCTTCCCTTTGGGTAAACTTTATTTTTAACATCATATTGTCTTATTTTAGGGTTCAATGTTATTTCTAATTCTGTACTCTGAAGTTTTCTGATTTCATCCCTTATTTTTGCAGCTTCTTCAAATTCTAGGTTAGATGCAGATTCTTTCATTTTTTTGTCCAAAGCTTTTAAATGTTTCTTTAAGTTACCACCGATATTAGATCCTTCGCTTATTTTTACGTAATCTTTTTCGTAAACACTTTCAAGAATATCTCCTATTTCTTTCTTTACAGACTTTGCATCTATCTTATGCTTTTTATTATATTTTAATTGAATTTCTCTTCTTCTCTCAGTTTCTTTAATAGCCTTTTTAATACTTTTAGTTTCCTTGTCAGCATAAAGTATTACCTTGCCATCCACATTTCTTGCAGCTCTACCAATAGTTTGTATTAAGGAAGTTTCTGATCTTAAAAATCCCTCTTTGTCTGCATCTAGTATTCCAACAAGAGCACATTCAGGTATATCTAAACCTTCTCTTAACAAGTTGATACCAACTAAAACATCAAAAACTCCCATTCTTAGATCTCTCATGATTTCAATTCTCTCCAAAGTATCAATATCGGAGTGCATGTATCTAACTTTAACACCATTTTCGTGTAGATACTCTGTTAAGTCTTCAGCCATTTTTTTTGTTAATGTTGTTACTAAAACTCTATAATTATTTTTTACAACTTCTTTACATTCATGCATCAAGTCATCCACTTGATTTTTTGCTGGACGAATTTCAACTAATGGATCAATTAAACCAGTTGGTCTTATAACTTGATCAACAAATTTACCTTTAGTTTGATCTAGCTCCCATGGTCCAGGTGTTGCAGATACAAAAATAGTTTGTGTTCTCATTAGATCCCATTCCTCAAATTTTAAAGGTCTATTATCCATACAAGATGGAAGTCTAAAACCATATTCTGCAAGAGTGCTCTTTCTTGATCTATCACCTTTAAACATTCCATTTAACTGCGGAACAGTAACATGAGACTCGTCAACAAATATAAGAGCATTATCAGGAAAATATTCAAACAAAGTGGGTGGGGGTTCTCCAGGTTTTCTTCCTGATAAAAATCTTGAATAGTTTTCAATACCCGCACATGATCCGGTAGCCTCTATCATTTCTAAATCGAATTTTGTTCTTTCCTCTAACCTTTGAGCTTCTAGTAATTTATTTTCAGATCTATGTTTTTTTAAAGTTAACTCTAACTCTTTTCTAATATTTATGACTGCTTGCTCTACTGTCGGTTTGGGAGTTATATAATGACTATTTGCGTAAACCTTCACTAAGTTTAATTCTCTAACTTGATCCCCAGTTAAAGGATCGAATTCCTCAATCTTTTCTAATTTATCCCCAAATAAACTTAATCTCCAAGCACGGTCCTCAAGATGCGAAGGAAAAATTTCCAGATATTCACCTCTTGCTCTAAACGTACCACGAAAAAAGTTTTGATCGTTTCTTTTGTACTGTAAAGCAACTAATGATTTTATAATTTGTTCACGATTGTAGTCATAGTTTTTTTGCAAAGTTAAAGTCATTTTGCTGTATGCTTCAACGGAGCCTAATCCATAAATACAAGATACACTTGCAACGATTAAAACATCATCTCTCTCAAGAAGAGATCTGGTTGCAGAGTGTCTCATTCTATCAATTTGCTCGTTTATGGATGCTTCTTTTTCTATATAAGTATCTGATCTTGGTACGTAAGCTTCTGGAGTGTAATAATCATAATAAGAAACAAAGTACTCGACAGCATTATTTGGAAAAAAAGCTTTCATCTCCCCATACAATTGTGCAGCCAAAGTTTTATTCGGAGCAAGAATTAGTGCTGGTCTATTGGTTTCCTCTATAATTTTAGCCATCGTAAATGTTTTTCCCGAACCAGTTACACCAAGAAGAACTTGATTAAATTCGTTCTTTTTTGCGCCAGCTACCAACTTTTTGATTGCTTCAGGTTGATCACCTGCAGGTTTAAAATCTGACTTTATTTTAAACTTTTTACCCCCTTCAAGTTTTCCACTGATTTGAGGAGATTTACTTTGAATATCTGTAATTAAATCTTGATAAGTATTTTGCATATATTAAACAAAGTAATAAAATAAAAATATATTTCAATGAGCATAATATCTAATAGTTTAAAGAGAATTAAGCCCTCCCCAACAATCGCAGTTACTCAAAAAGCTAGAGAACTAAGAGCTGCTGGAAAAGATGTAATTGGTTTAGGTGCTGGAGAGCCTGATTTTGATACTCCAGATAACATTAAGAGTGCCGCAATAAAAGCGATAAAGTCAGGGGATACAAAATATACCGCTGTTGATGGAACACCCGCACTTAAAAAAGCAATTATTAAAAAATTTAAAAAAGAAAATAATCTTTCGTATAATACAAATCAAATAACCGTTGGAACTGGTGGGAAACAAGTTTTATACAATGCATTCATGGCAACTCTCAACAAGGGAGATGAAGTAATTATTCCAGCTCCATACTGGGTTTCATATCCAGACATGGTTCTACTAGCAGGTGGAAAACCTAAATTTGTAAAATGCGATGAAAAAGATGGATTTAAGCTCACACCACAAAAATTAAAAAAGGCTATTTCGAAAAAGACTAAATGGCTAATTCTTAATTCACCTTCAAATCCGACTGGCTCTGGGTATACGAAAAACGAAATATTAAAATTGTCAAAAATTCTTTTACAAAACAAAAAAATTTTTATTTTAAGTGATGATATATACGAGCATGTTAGATATGATAATTTTAAATTTTTTACAATTGCTCAAATTCCTAAACTTAAAAATAGGGTTTTAACAATGAATGGTGTTAGTAAATCATATGCTATGACAGGTTGGAGAATTGGGTATGCAGCGGGCCCAGAGGAAATAATAAATGCTATTAGAAAAATTCAATCGCAATCAACCTCAAATCCATCCTCAATAAGTCAGGCTGCATCTGTAGAAGCATTAAATGGAACTCAAAAATTTATTAAAACTAGGGCAAAATCTTTTAAAGAACGAAGGGATTTTGTTGTAAAATCTTTAAATTCTATAAAAGGTATAAATTGTTTAAAACCAAATGGTGCATTTTATGTATTTCCAAATTGTAAAAAACTATTAGGAAAAAAAAATAATTTAAAAAAAGATAGTGATTTTGTTAAAAAATTATTGGAAAAAGCAAACGTTGCTGTTGTTCAAGGATCAGCTTTCGGATTAGATGGATATTTTAGAATTTCATATGCCACTTCAATGAAAAATTTAAAAGTTGCCTTAAAAAGAATTAGAGACTTTTGTGAGAATTTAAATTAAAAAAATAGAAATAGCTTTGTTTTTTGGGACATCTAGATTAGTCGTTAGTCATATATTAAACTAAGCCAAGTCTAACAACAGACTTTGCAGCTTCAGACATTGCGCTTTCTGCAGATCTAAATTTCATTCCTAGTAAATTTTCTGAGTAAGAAGTGTCTGTTTGCATAACAATTTGTAGATCGGGTATCATAGTTTTTGCACTTGAGTCTATCAAGCTGATCAATTTAACCATAAAATTCGGCAATTCTCTTTTTGGAAGTTTTTTTGCATAATCTGGCAGAGCCTCTGCAATTATATTTGATAATTCAAGTAAAGTTTTAACATCTCTTCCAACAATTATTCTTCGACCTCCAACTCCCGCTTTTCCCATGCAGACAACATGTGATTTAGCTACGTCCTCAACATGCGAAATTAAAACTCCCCATTTTGGTGCTGCAGGAAATTTACCTTTTAAAAATTGTTTTACGTACTCTATTGACGTGCACTCTTTACTATCAAGCGCATCTCCAAAAACTCCTCCAGGATTAATAACGGTTAATTTATCTTTTAAGCCTTTGCTTTCCATAAATTCCCACGCTGCTTTTTCTGCAACTGTTTTTGATAAAAAATAATCACTAACGCCTTTTTCCCAATTAATATCAGTCCAATCATTTTCTCCAAAAGAGTATGGATTTGTCCGGTTTGGTTTTCTAAACATTGCAACTATAGATGAAGTTAAAATTATCTGATCAACGCCTGCATTAATACTCGCTTTTAAAACTCTCAAAGTACCGTCTTTAGCTGCAGGTACTAACTTTTGTCTATCATTAGAAACCTTTATTGGAAATGGAGATGCGACGTGCATTGTATATCTGCATCCTTTTGCAGCCTCATCCCAACCTTCATCTTTTAATAAATCTAGTACAACAAAAGATAAATTATCTAAAGGTGTGTCTTTGCTTTTTAAAGTTTGTTTTGTAGACTCAATTAAATTTTCATTTCTAACAGTTCCAACAACATGGTGACCACCCTTAAGCAATTGTATAGCTATATGTTTACCTATCCATCCACTGATTCCAGTTAATAATACTTTACAGGACATTTATTTAACTATGTGAGAGGTGTTTTTCTGCCTCTAATGCTGCCATACAACCCATACCAGCAGCAGTTACAGCTTGTCTAAACACTTTATCCTTTACGTCTCCAGCCGCAAAAACTCCAGGAACATTAGTTTCAGTTGAGTCAGATTTTGTTACTAAATACCCTTCATTATCCATTTCAAGTTGGTCTTTAAATAATTGTGTTGCAGGATCATGACCAATTGCAATAAAAACTCCATCTAAATTCATCTCAATTACTTTATTTGTTTTAACATTTTTAATTTTAATACCTTTTACATTTTTAGGATTATCATCACCAATTACTTCTTCAACAACACTATCCCATATTATTTCTATCTTTTTATTTTCCATCAATTTAGTTTGTAATAGTTTTTCTGCTCTTAATTTGTCTCTTCTATGAATTAATTTTACTTTAGATGCAAATTTTGTTAAGAACATTGCTTCTTCAACAGCAGCATTTCCACCTCCAACAACAGCAACCTCTTTATCTTTAAAGAAAAAACCATCACATGTTGCACATGCTGACACACCAAATCCTCTAAATTCTTGTTCTGACTTTAAGTTAAGCCATCTTGCTTGTGCACCAGTAGAAATAATTATTGAATCTGCAGTATATTTCTGACCGCCGTCTCCAACTGCTTCAAAAGGTTTTGATTTTAAGTTTACAGATGAAATATGATCCTCAATCATTTCTGTACCAACAGCATGAGCTTGTTCTTTCATTTGCTCCATTAACCATGGTCCTTGTATAGCCTTTGCAAAACCTGGGTAATTTTCTACATCAGTGGTTGTAGTAAGTTGTCCACCTGGCTCAGAACCATACACTAATATTGGTTTTAGCATTGCTCTTGCTGCATAAACTGCTGCAGTGTATCCGGCAGGACCAGATCCAATTATTAACACTTTTGTATGTTTAGTTGGTTTTTCTGACATACAAGTTTATATAGTGATAAATGAGTAAATTAAAAGGGTTATTATTAACCGAAGGATTACATGGAATGATTAGCCAAGTAGAGGGTTTGGCTAAAGCATTGGACCTAGAATATTTTCACGAGAAAATTGAATTGAATAATTTTTGGAAACTGATTCCCCCATCTTTAACTCCTATTAAAAAATATATTTTTAAAAACCATATTGAGAATGAGTTTGATATAATTATATCATGTGGAAGAAAAAGTGTTATTCCATCAATTTATTTAAAAAAAAATTCAACTAAAAATATTATAAATATACATATACAAAATCCTAAAGTTTCCTTTAACAATTTTGACTATATTATTGCGCCTGAGCATGATGGAATATCAGGCAAAAATGTTATTTCCTCCAAAGGTGCACTACATTATTTGACAATAGAAGAAATAGAAAATTCTAGGGATTACTTTCAAAGTAAAATAAATTCAAAAAAAGATACTTTAACTTTAATCTTAGGTGGACCTACGAAATATTATAATTATTCAACTCAGAATATTAAATCTATATTTTCTAAAATAAAAAATTTAATGGAAAAAAATAATCTCAATCTAATTGTTATACCTTCTAATAGAACGCCAAAAGAAACAGTCTCATTAGCAAAATCAGAGCTTGTTAAAGATACAACAATTATAGAAACTGTTGATAAGAAAGCATATTTATCAGCACTATGTTTGGCGAAATATATTGTTGTAACGTGTGATTCTAGTTCAATGATTTCCGAAGCTGCATTAACAGGAAAACCGGTTTATGTCGCAATGATTGAAACCAATAGAAATGATAAAAGATTTCAAGATTTCAGAAAGTTATTTGAAAATATGAATATATTAAGAAAATTAGATGACAAATTAGAAACTTGGAGCTATGAAAAGTTAGATGAAGCAAATAGAATAGCAAAATTAATTAAATTAAAATAAATGTCTTTTTTAAAATCATTAACAAGTAACTCAAATAAATTTGATAAACCCTTTACTCATTGGGAACTAAATAACCCATTATCAGAGGAGGCGATTAATGAGATTATAAATGCAGATATTGCAAACCCAAATGAACACAAATTAGAATATGATGGAACAAGGGCAATTGATGGTGGGGAAGGTAAATTTAGAGAAGGAATTACTTCGGGTGGCAAAGCATTAAAGTTTAGATGTTTTGTAACTGAAGAAAATTCAAAAGATTTTCCAGGACTTTCAAATTTTATTAATGAATTACAGCAAAAGGAAACACACTCAAAAATATCAGAATTAATAAACAAAGATTTATCAAACTCCTATGTGAGAGTTGAGGTTATCTGTGATAGAAAAGGCTTTTGGTTGAAACCTCATTGTGACATTAAAGAAAAATTACTTTCATGTTTATTGTTTGTTAACAATGAAAATGAAAGTGAAACCTTGGGAACAGATTTTTATGATGAAAATCTAAATAAAGTTAAAACTGTGCCTTATAAACATAATTACGGATATTTTTTTTCAAGTGGTCCAAACACATGGCACGGAATGGAAAAAAAAGAGATTGTGAAAGAGAGAAGATGTTTACAAGTTAATTACGTTACTTTTCCAACAGATTGGAAAGTTTTTTAATTCTTTTGAAGAGAAAATACTTTTAATTTTTTTATTTTTAAAGCCTCTATACCTTTTAAACAAGCATAAGCAGTAGACATATTAGTACAGTAAGGAACTTTATTAATTAATGTTGCTCTTCTTAGTGCTTTAGCATCATTTATCCTTGTTTCACTGTTTCCGCCACCCGTATTAATTACTAAGGCAATTTTTTTTGAGTTTAACACATCAACTATATGAGGTGTTCCACTACTTACTTTATTGATAGTTTTACATTTCATTCTATTTCTTTTTAAAACTTCTGCTGTTCCTTTAGTGCCTGACAGTGTAAACCCTATTTTTATTAATTTTTTTGCAAGATTAATTACTTCTTCCTTATGTGAATTTTTTACTGATAAGAAAGCCATGCCTTTAGTTGGTAAAAAATTAGAGGATGCAATTTGACTTTTTGCAAAAGCCATACCGAAGTCTTTGTCAAATCCCATTACTTCTCCTGTTGATTTCATCTCAGGACCTAGCAAAACATCACTGTCTGGAAATTTATTAAAAGGAAATACAGCCTCTTTAACAGCAAACATTTTATTTACTTTATATTTCAGTTTGTATTTTGACAGTTTTTCACCTGCCATAATTTTAGATGCAATCTTTGCTAATGGCTCTCCATTAGCTTTAGATACAAAAGGCACAGTTCGACTTGCTCGTGGATTGACTTCTATTACATAAATTTCGTCATTTTTAATTGCAAATTGTATATTTAAAAAACCCACCACTTTTAATGAGAGAGCAAGTTTTCTTGTTTGAATTTTTAATTCTTTTAATAAATTTTCTTTTATTGAAATTGGCGGAAGACAGCAAGCTGAGTCGCCTGAGTGTATTCCTGCCTCTTCAATATGTTGCATAATGCCTGCTACGTAAACATCTTTGCCATCAGAAATAGCATCAACGTCTACTTCCATTGCATTGTCAATAAATTTGTCTATTAGAATTGGATTTTCTTCCGATGCTTTAAATGCTTCTTTTATAAAATTATCTAATTGTTTCTCTTCATAAACTATTTCCATAGCTCTTCCGCCCAATACATACGAAGGTCTTACAATAAGTGGCAAACCGATTTTCTCAGCAATTCGTAAAGCCTCAGTATAATTATTTGCTATGCCACTTTCGGCTTGTTTTAAATTTAACTGAATTAACAACTCTCTAAATCTGTCCCTGTCTTCAGCTAAATCAATTGATTGATATTGTGTTCCTAAGATAGGGAGTGAATTCTCATGTAAAAATTTAGCAAGTTTTATTGGTGTTTGTCCTCCAAATTGTGCAATTATACCAACAAGATTACCTTTTGACTTTTCTTTTAAAATTATATTTTCGACGTATTCTTCAATTAATGGCTCAAAATATAATCTATCACTCGTATCGTAGTCAGTAGATACTGTCTCAGGATTACAATTTATCATTATAGTTTCATATCCAGACTCTTTTAAAGAGTAACTTGCCTGACAACAACAATAGTCAAATTCGATACCTTGACCTATACGATTAGGTCCACCACCAATAATAATAATTTTTTTCTTTTTTGAGGGGTTTGCTTCACATTCAGCTCTAAATGAAAAATTTCTTTGATATGTTGAGTACATATAAGGTGTAAATGATTTAAATTCAGCTGCGCAAGTATCAACTTTTTTGAAAACTGGAAAGACTTTGAGAGCGGTTCTTTTAATTTTTACGGTTTTTTCCTCAACACCTGATAATTTTGAGAGTTTTTTGTCAGAAAATCCCAAGGATTTAATTCTATTAAATTCCTCAAAAGTATTAGGTAATCCTTTTTTTATTATTTTTTCTTCCTCCTCCACTAAATCTTTTATTTGATTTAAGAACCAAGGATCAATTTTAGACAATCTTTGAATTTTTTTAAATGGTACTTTTTTTCTAAAAGCCTCAGCTACTAACAGTAATTTATTAGGAATATTTTTTTTTAAGTCTTTTAAGATTCCACTTTTTTTTAAATTAAAAATATTATCTAATCCTGACAAACCAATTTCTAAAGAAACCAAAGCTTTTTGAAGTGACTCTTTAAAATTCCTTCCTATAGCCATAGCTTCTCCTACTGATCTCATTGAGGTTCCTAAAATTGCTTTGGTCTCACTAAATTTTTCAAAAGTAAATCTTGGAATTTTGGTGACCACGTAATCAATAGTAGGTTCAAAAGAGGCAGGAGTAACTTTTGTGATCTCATTATTCAATTCATCTAAAGTATATCCAACAGCTAATTTCGCTGCTACTTTTGCTATCGGGAAACCTGTAGCTTTAGATGCAAGAGCAGATGATCTTGAAACTCTAGGGTTCATCTCTATTATGACCATTCTTCCATTTTTTGGATTAATCGCAAATTGAACATTTGATCCTCCAGTTTCAACTCCAATCTTTCTCAAACATGCGATAGATGCATTTCTCATAACTTGATACTCTTTGTCAGTTAAAGTGAGGGCCGGAGCAATAGTAACAGAGTCACCAGTATGTATACCCATCGGATCAACGTTTTCGATTGAACAAATAATAATGCAGTTATCTTTTTTATCTCTTACAACTTCCATTTCATATTCTTTCCAACCCTCTAAACATTCTTCAATTAAAACCTGATTTTGAGGGGACTCATGCATTCCCTCTCTAACAATTTTGTAGTACTCCTTTTTGGTTTTTGCTATTCCTCCACCGAGACCACCCAAAGTAAAAGAAGGTCTTATTATTGCAGGAAGTCCAATTTTTTTTAAACATTTTGATGCATCTGAAAATTTATTTATTATCTCAGATTTAGGTAGGTCAATACCAATTTCAGACATATTTTTACGAAATTTTTTTCTATCTTCGGCATTCGCTATTGCTGAAGATTTTGCTCCTATAAGCTCAATTTTATATTTTTTTAGCAGTCCTGATTTTTCAGCTTTTATCGCTAGGTTAAGAGCAGTTTGTCCACCCATTGTAGGCAATATTGCATCAGGCTTTTCTTTTTTTAAAATTTCTTCAAGGACTTGAATTGTTATAGGTTCTATATAAGTTTTGTCTGCAACACCTGGATCAGTCATTATTGTTGCAGGATTTGAATTTATTAGTATTACTTTAAATCCTTCGTCTTTTAATGCTTTACATGCTTGAGTACCAGAATAATCAAACTCACAGGCCTGACCAATTATTATTGGCCCAGCACCGATAACTAAAATTTTTTTAATATCTTTTCTTTTTGGCATAGTTTTTAACTTCTTTTATAAATAGATCGAATAGGTATTTACTATCTTGTGGACCTGGATTTGCCTCAGGATGATATTGAACAGAAAAAATTGGTTTGTTTTTCAATTTTAAACCTTCGACAGAATTATCAAATAAAGATTTATGTGTAACCTCCACATTTTTTGGAAGACTTTTTTCCACAACTTCAAATCCATGATTTTGGCTAGTGATTTCCACCTTTCCATTTAATAAATTTTTAACGGGATGATTAGCACCTCTATGGCCAAGTTTCATTTTTTTTGTCTTTGCGTTTAAGGCAAGACCTAACAATTGGTGTCCTAAGCAAATACCAAATATAGGTATATTTTTATTAATAAGTTTTTTAATTAATGGAATAGCGTATTTTCCAGTAGCAGCGGGATCACCAGGTCCATTAGATAGAAATATTCCGTGGGGTTTATGTTTAATAATATTTTCTGAAGACAAGTCACAAGAAACTACTTTTACCTCGCAGTTATAATTTGAGAAATATCTAAGAATATTTTTTTTTATACCAAAATCTATTGCTACTATTGTTAAATTATTTTTAGTTGATTTTTTATAACCTAATCCTTTTTTCCATGTCTGTAAGCCTTTCCATTTGTAAGTTTTTTTTGTTGTGACCTCTTTAGCAAGATCTAAGCCATTTAAACCTGGCCACTTAATAGAGAGATTTGTTAGTTTTTTTATATTAAAATTACCATTCTTATTTACAGATATAGTTCCCTTTGGTGCTCCTTTTTCTCTAATAAAATTAGTAAGACTTCTAGTATCAATTCCAGTTAAACCAACTACTTTATTTTTTTTTAACCAAAGATCTAAATGGCTTAGTGATCGATAATTTGAAGGGTTTGTTATCTCAGAATTAAATATGACCCCTCTTGTCCAAATTTTGTCTGACTCTAAATCCTCATTATTCGTTCCTACATTGCCTATATGCGGGAAGGTAAAGTTAATTATTTGACCAGCATAAGAGGGATCAGATATTATTTCCTGATATCCTGTTAACGATGTGTTAAAACAAACTTCTCCAGTTGCAGTACCGTCATACCCAAGACCAATCCCTTTAAAAAAGGTTTTATTATCAAGGACAAGAATACCTGAATTTTTTATAGTGTTTTTTTTGAAGTAATTTTTTTGTTTTTTAATCAATTACAACTCATGAGTTAAAGGTTATTACTACATAACCTAAATATTCACAAGAGATGTATAACAATATTGAAAAAAAACAATTTTTTCTTTTGAACAATTTTGACTTTAGATTAAGTTAACATTCAAAATGTCTCTAAGAGAAAAAATAGAAACTGAATATAAAATTGCAGTTAAATCAAAGGATAAAAACAAAATATCAACTTATAGGTTAATTCTGTCTGGCATAAAGGACTTGGATATTGCAAACAGATCAGGTCCAAGCAAAAAAGATACTGACGACTCTGATATTTCAAAGCTTTTAAAAAAGATGATTAAACAACGAAACGAATCGATAGAGGTTTATAAAAAAAATAGTAGAGAGGATTTATTAAAAATTGAGCAAAATGAAGTAGATATATTGTCAGCGTATCTCCCAAAACAATTTTCAGAGGAAGAAACAAAAAAATTATGTTCATCCCTAGTTTCAAAGTTAGAGGTTAAAAGTATGAAAGATATGGGAAAGATTATGGGGGAACTTAAAAAAAACCATTCAGATAGCATTGATTTTTCTATAGCAGGAAAAATTATAAAAGAAATTTTAAATAATCAATGAAGTATCCCAAGGAATATTTAGAAGAAATTAAAACAAG
>Ga0163109_10002338_pt1 | contig 14854 bp, 10 predicted proteins | sample CRUFie1St13metaG_FD_108704 | JGI IMG/M metagenome (GOLD analysis project Ga0163109, IMG submission 108704) | Marine microbial communities from the Costa Rica Dome - CRUD Field 142mm St13 metaG | ecosystem: Environmental > Aquatic > Marine > Oceanic > Photic zone | place: Costa Rica: the Eastern... | reverse complement strand
ATTCTTGTATTGTATTGGTGCATGGTGTCAATTGTCCATTGCATCCCGGCCATGACTCCAGCGAATGAACCAGAACCATCTGCACCCAGAACCTTGACGCCAACGAGGTGTGCTTGAGGTGCCATACCAGGGTGCTCGTAAGTTGGTGCCCCGGTTCCTGCAGTAGTACCCCCGCAGTGAGAACCATGTCCTTGGTCGTCGAATGGGAATATGTTGCCACTTGTGTCATCAGGACTGTTCACAGCATCATAAAATCCGATAATTTTCGGGTCATTAGTAGCAGGATCATCGTCTTGGTCATCAAGACTTGTGTGATTTCCATCCAAGCCGGTGTCGATAATCGCAACGGTTACGCCAGATCCGTCATAACCAGTTTCTGCAAATGCCAGGTCCACACCATGACCAATTCTCGCATCATTGTTTGCAATTGTCAAAACTCCATCTAGTTCAATCATTACGACGCCGGGAATCTCTCTGAGTGTTAGCAATTCAGTAACTGGCACTCTACCTGCTAAAGCATCTATACCGTGTAGAATGAATTGGTGTTCATAGTCAACGGTCCGTTCCAACACATCAATCTCTTCTTCACCGGGCGTGTAATGGTAATCGATGATTAAGGGAAGTGTTTTTTCTTCATCTAGGAAAATTGGATTATCCATGTGGAGTTCGACCATGTCTCCGATTTTGTTTTGATTGCGGTCTACTGTGGTTTCAGTCCACCATCCAACTGGTTCAGAATTGTCGTCATTGTCAGCAGATACTGGTAAAGTTGCAACGATTAGTGGTGCAACCAACATGAATAATCCAAATAGCCCGAAACAACGTTTGTAGCCGTTCATTTCCTTCACCGCGATGCAATCGAGTTAGTGCTAGTGTTTGAACCCTATGTTCCCAAGTAAAATCGGGGGATATATGAAAACCTGAAATCATTAGGGGCTGCTATGGGGCTCCAAAACTGGTTTAGCCGAGTTTTGATGTCCACATGGTTCAGGGAAATCTCTGTTATAGATGCTGAAAATCTCCCTTCTGATAGAGGTGCTGTTATTGTTTCTTGGCACCCTGGAGGTTTGTTTGATAACATGCTTACGAAGGGTTTGTTACCCGGAGAGCAGGTCAAATTTGACGGATTCATCAGCAATGAGAGTGAGCTTGAGAATATTGCGAAGCAAGTTGCATCCGGGAAAAACGTTGTAGTCTTTCCCGAAGGAGAATCACATTCCTCACCAAAATCAAAGGAAATACAAGACAATGCTGCAAGAATTGCACTTAAATCTGCGGAAATATCTCATGAGAATCCCCCCGTAATCATCCCTGTAGGTATTCATTACAGCAAGAAGCACCTGTTCAGAGAGCGAGTTGCACTCACAGTCGAACGACCTATCAAGATCGAGGGGGATGTTGAAAGTTTGAGCAGAGTAATCTCTGGAGAAATCTCTAGGTCTTCGCTCTCTAGAGAAGATTGGAAAGACAGGGAATTAATCTGGAAAGCAAGGTCAATTATTCATGCAGAGCGCCTTCGAAAAAATCCTGAAATTGCTGATGTAGTAACTTATGGGGAAGGTGTTATCGGTGCAAGAAGAGTTCGCGCTGCTTGGGAATGGATGGCGATTACCAACCAGAATAAATGCCGTGATCTCGAAACCAGAACTAGGTCTCACATGGAAAGATTAGATTTGCTTGATTTGAAACCGCATCACGTTGATGATAGGCCCCAATCTGTGACAACTTACGGCTTTCTTAGATCGATTTTTCTGTGGCTGTTCGCTTGGTCATTTATGCTAGGTTTTGTAACATTTAGCGCTATTGTAGGTTCTTTCCCACCCTTCTTGTTTGTCGTTTCGATCGACCGAGTATTTGGTCCAAAAATGGAAGACAGTAAACGAGGAGCACTCAAACTGTATACCGCATTAGTTGCGTACCCTATTTGGTGGTCAATCTCTGCATATGCATTCACTTGGGCTCTACTTTCAGACTCAAGCCCTCTTGCAGGTTTGGCCGATTACAGTGTAGTGATTCAATTTCTGTTCTCGCTCCCAGCGTTCCTTGTTTTGCCTTTGATGCTATGGTGGATGCCTACTTCAGGTAAACTACAAATGAAATTGTATACAAAAGGAAAGTCTTCTTGGCGTAGAATGAGACTTTGGTCAAAGTGGAGAGATTCATCCTTGAATTGGGATGAATTGTGTGCGTCTCAACAGAGGTTAGCCTCGGATTTAGTGCGAATTGGAGATGGACTAATCCTACCCGGGGATGAGGACTGGAAAAATCCCGCTCCTGGCGAGGAGGACCACACTTCAGTTGCGAAAAGGTAAGTGTAAATTAATAAGAATCTAGACATGGAATGTATATAATTTAGTGCCAATGCTGAAAGGGTGATTCTTACTCGCGTTGTACAGTTGGCGACATTTATGGTTGGAAAAGAGCATGTTTCGATGATTCCAGCAGCACCCTCAAAGGTGTGGACGGCCGAAGTTAATGGCCAGGTTCGTGAAGTTCTCGCACCATCTAATGCTGTGCTTCTGGACGTTTTGCGTGACAAAGCAGGATGCTTGGGCGTAAAGCGTGGATGCGATATGGGGACTTGTGGTTGCTGTACAGTGATGATTGACGGTGAACCTCGTCTATCCTGCCTCACTATGGCCCAGGATACAAGCGGTAGTAAGATTACCACTGTGGAGGGTCTTGCAGACGGAGCACATTTAGCTCCGATTCAGCAGTGCTTTGCAGACCATGGAGGCTCTCAATGTGGCTTTTGTACTCCCGGATTCCTAGTAGCTTCTCAAGCATTGCTAAATGAAAACCCCAATCCGTCAGATTCAGAAATCGCATGTGCGATTGAGGGAAACCTTTGCAGATGTACAGGGTATCAACAAATCATTCAATCGATTCAAGCAGCAGCAGCAATTCACCGAGGTGAATCAGACTCCGCACCTGCAGCAAGCGACGCTCACCCTGACCCTCATCCAAGTGGTCCTGAAGAGCCCACAATGCCTCCGGGCCATGCGAGGTGATCTCGATGTCAGGTGGATACAAGCAACAGCCCGGGAGCGGTTCGGGCGAAATCCGAAAGGATGGCAAAAGAATTGCCGGAAAGCAGAGTTTCGCACCACCGGGCTCAGGTGGCTCAAGGCCTGTAATGAAACCTAGAGACCTCGATTTCATTCCAGAAATGGTTGGAGGAAAGGAGAAGCAACCAGCCGGTTCTCATATTCATGACAGGGCCAGAACCGGAACTACTGTCGGAAAATCTATTCCTCTTGTCGATGCAAATGCAAAGGTTACTGGTCAAGCATGGTATGGTGATGACGTCAGATTGCCAAACGAGATAATTGGCAGAATTGTGAGATCGCCCCATCATTATGCCAAGGTTGTAAGCATTGACACGAGCAAAGCCGAAGCACTACCGGGTGTAATTGCCGTCGCTACCGGCGGTGATGCACCAAACAAGTTCGGGGTTCTTCCAGTTACGAAAGACGAACACGCAATGGCTGTCGAGAAGGTTAGACACGTTGGAGATCTAGTTGCTTGTGTCGCTGCTGTAGACGAAGCCACTGCGAGGGAAGCAGTTGCTTTGATAGATGTCGAATATGACGTTCTAGATTCCATACATGACATGAAAAAGGGGCTCGAGGATGTAGACGAGCCAATTCACTGGAGAGGAAAGTATCACGTAGGCTCAACAAACGTACAGAAGAGAGTTTTCCAAGAATTCGGTGACCGCTCAATGGTCGAAAACCCCAATGCAATGTACCACGGAAAGTGGAAATACATGGGAGTAAATCACGGATTTACAGAACCGCACGCTGTTGTTGCACACTGGGATTCTAACGGAAGATTGCAACTTTACACGCCGCAGCAAGTTCCACACTATGCACACAGGGCGCTAGCAACAGTTCTCGACGTTCCGATGCATCAAGTGAATGTAATCCGAACGTTTGTCGGTGGTGGATTCGGAGGAAAGTCTGACCCATTCCCACACGAAATGTGTGCGGCTATTCTGGCGCGAAAAGCAGGCAGACCAGTAAGAATAACATTCGATAGGGAAGAGGTATTCTGGGTTAATCGAGGCCGTCATCCAAGTCATATCGAAGTACAGATGTATGCAGATGAAGAAGCAAGAATCTCGGGATTTGATATCGACGCACTGATCGACGGTGGTGGATTCGCTTCATTCGGACACGTTACTTCATACTACAACGGAGTGCTTGCAACAGCACCATACGAATTAGGCTCTTTCCATTACACTGGAGCAAGAGTTTGGACAAATAAGCCAGCTAGCGGTGCTATGCGTGGTCACGGTGCGGTAAACACAAGGACTGCTGTTGAGGTTGGTCTCGACGACATGTCTGAGCAATTACAAGTTGACCCAATCGACTTGAGATTGGCAAATTTATTGCCTCCTCATTCTAGGACAATTTCAGGATTCAGAATCACCTCAAATGGAATGCGTCAAGCACTTCAAGAGGTTAGGAAAGGAAGCGACTGGGATAACAAATTCAGGAAGATGCCTTTAGGAAAAGGAATTGGAATCGGGTGTGGATTCTTCATCTCTGGTTCAGGATTACCAATTCACTGGGACCCTAACAAATTCCCTCACGCAACCGTCCACATCCAAATCGACATGGATGGTGGGGTTACCGTTCATACAGGAGCAGCAGACATCGGTCAAGGTTCAACAACTGCGGTCGCTCAAGTTGTTGCAGAAGTACTGGCTTTACCGATTGAAATGATTCACGTTCGAAGCCACGAGAGCGACACCAGTCCAGTTGACTTAGGTTCTTACTCATCTAGAGTGACTTTCATGAATGCGAATGCTGCAATCAGAGCCGCCTTGGAAATTAAAGATAAGCTGCTAAATGCAGCCTTTGACACCCTTGGTTACCATCCTGACACACTTGTTTTGAACGATAGGAGAATCTACTACAAGCATGACCCTGCAATCGGAATGTCATACTTAGAAGCACTTCACAAAGCACAGGAAGACAAGGGCGCTCTCATTTCCTCAGGTGCTTATCGCTCACCTCCAATGGGAGGGGTTCACAAAGGTGCAGCAGCAGGCCTCGCTCCTGCATATTCATTTTCTGCATATGTTGCAGAGGTTGAAGTCGATGTGGATACTGGTTTAATCAAGTGTACAGATGTTTGGGCTGCTCACGACTGCGGAAAGGCTCTGAATCCGCTTGCGGTTGAAGGACAGATAATCGGTTCCTGCCACATGGGTCTAGGCCAAGTATTGACTGAGCAAATGGTGTATGGAAGAACAGGACATCTTCAGAATCCTAACTTGCTAGATTACAAAATCCCAAGCGTCCACGAAATGCCCAATGTGACTCCAATTATTATTGAATCGTGTGACCCTGAGGGTCCTTTCGGTGCAAAGGAAGCTGGTGAAGGGCCTCTATTGCCTATTTTGCCAGCAGTTGTAAACGCAGTATACGATGCAATTGGAATCAGAATCAATGACCTTCCTTTGACTCCGGATAAAGTCTGGGCAGCAATTGCTAAGAAAATGAAGGTCGAAGGTATCGAGGATCCCGCAGACTTGCCCGTACCAAGACTGGATTTTTCAGAGCTACAAAAGAAGTTGGAACAACGTTCATCTGAGCATGAAATTCGAGATAAGAGAAGGCAACGCAGTGAGGATACAGATGCTTACGTCAACGGTGTTTTATTTGGTTTCGATCCAAATCTCCCACTCGAAGACCAAGTGGAAGGCTGGAAATCTGCTGACAAACCCGAACCTGAGCAACTCGCAGAACTCGGATTAGCCGGTAAAGCTTGGCTCAAACAAGAACAAAGGCACATGGGAGGTGAGAAATGATGCTTATGCCACCGTTTGAACTTCACAAACCTACCACTGTTGAGGAAGCATGTGAAATAGCCGCACAGCTGTTAGAATCCGGTCAAGAATTTGACTGGGTTGCAGGTGGTACTGACATTATTCCTAACTACAAGTGGCACATTAACACTAAACCACACGTCATTTCTCTTGCGGGTTTGAAGGGTGTTTCAACCATTTCAATGACTGAAATCGGATGCATGGCTAGATTACATGACATCTCTGTTAGCAGTGAGGTTCATCCGTTAATTGCTGAGGCTGCTAGTAAGGTTGCATCTTCACTAATCCGACGAAATGCCACACTTGGTGGTAACTTGTGCTTGGATACACGATGCTTTTGGTATAATCAGGCAGAGGAGTGGAGAAGCAGTATCGATTGGTGTCACAAGGCTGATTGTGGTACTGGCGCAGATTGTAGAGTCATTCCAAATCAGAATACACTTTGCGTTGCAACCTATCAAGGCGACATCGCTCCAAATCTGATGGTTTTAGATGCAACTGTCCATTTAATCGGTCCAAATGGAGCAAGAAAGATGCCTCTCACCGAGTTCTACCAGTTGGATGGAATGACTCGAAATGTTCTGCAGCCTGGTGAATTCATGCTCAAAGTTACTTTGCCTAAAGATGTATCTGAATGGGTTGGAGCATACCGAAAGCTGAGGCTAAGAGAGTCATGGGATTTCCCCGAGGCTGGTGCGGCAGCTGCATGGAAGAAAGGAGACAGGTCAACACTTAGAGTCGCAACAACTGCATTAGAAAGTATACCAAAAAGACATGACGAAGAAGTCGCCGAATCGGGCGGAGACGTCAAATCAATTTGTGATGCCGTTTACAGAAACACAAAACCGGTCAACAATACATCACTTCCTCCAAGATATAGGAGAAATATGATTAAAGTTCTAATCAAGCGTGCATGTGGGGAATGAAAATGAAACGAACAATCATTGCAATCTTTTTGATTTCATTGGTTCCATTTTCAACTAGCGCTCAGTTACCCAATCCCGAAATTCAATGGACAGCAGACTGGAATACTGAGAATGAAGTTTCTACCATGCAATTAGATCAAGAAACGCATTCCTTCGAATTAACTCTTGAATTTTGGATCAATAACAATAGGTTAACTCCAATCGAGGTTGGATTTGAAGTAGAATTTGAGGATGTTGAATTCAGCGTTGATGACCCAGGACAGGTCACTGTGGAAGGAAATTCGAACAAGACACTTGAATTGAAGATTTCAGGTTCTGGAATGGATGCAGACGGCATTCTATACAATGCAGACACATTCAGTGAGAAGGTCACATTGAAATTAATTGAACTGATTGCAGGCCAAGCAGCAGATTCATCAAGGGAGATTGAAATGGACCTAAAGTTCTCAAAAATATACGATCTTGTCGTTAAGTATGAAGGCGGCGGCCTTACGTCTTCTACTGCTGAGATACCAATGAAATCTGGTACCACAAAAACAATCAATCTGCAAGTTTTTAACTACGGGAACACTGATGATGCCGTTACAAAAACAAGTATCGCAGTATCAAGATGCCCTCAATTAGACTATTCTTTTGAGCCAGCGTCGGCACTACCTGTTGTGGTTAATCCTGCAGTAAACTCAGGTGATAGTAAACTGCTTGGAGAACTCGAGGTCAGTACTACAACAAGTCACCCTACAAAGGAATGTGAACTTGATTTTACGATTTATCCAGAATCTGATAGCGTGTCCAGTTATGCGACGTTAACAATTGATGTAGAATCAGTAGAAACTATGGAAGATGAAGCCGATGATAACACAGATGATACTACCAATACTGATACAACAGATTTAGAGGTCGAGAGCTCATCTTTACCAGCATTTTCTTCCTTCTTGTGTATACTAATAGTACTCTTAACGGCAGTTATCCGTCGCGAATCCTAGATTTTGGACTGTAATCCGGCATTGATATTCATTATCCCTAGATGATACTGAATCCATCACATCGCTCAATCGACGATAATCTATATGAGTGGGTTGGGGTTGGGAAAACTGCTACGTTAACCTGTGGGCTTTTTTTAAGGGGTTACAAAATGACAGAAGAGAGTTCAACCGGAATCAAGTTAGAAACTTGGCTTTTGATTGGATTCATCGCTGCTATGTTACTTTCAACAACTGTAATCGTCATTACATCTTCTGACAAAACTACTGTCTACTCAGCATATGTCACAGACGAGAATCAAAATGTACAATATCAGCAAGTTTCGAGCATGAGAGGTTCACTTGGCGATGATGGAATGGACTATGTTGTTGCTAACACAATGTCCACCCCTATGCTTGTAAACGATTGGAGAGAACCTCATCGAACTATGCTTGTTATAGCTGCTCCAGAAAAGCCATTCGATAACGCAGAAGCAGATGCTCTTCATGAATTTGTCACCGAAAGGGGTGGCAAGGTTATCATCGCTGCTAATTCAACAAACGCTCAAACGGTTGCAGATAAGTTCGATGTCAAATTCTTTGACGCTCCAGTAGTAGATCCAAACAGATTCTACGAAGTTGCTAAACAGACCGGCGAAGTTGAGGCTCAAGACTCTAGGAAACTTTGGGCAGTTGCAGGTGTCAACAAAGTATGGGATGACCAATTTGAGCGCAGACCATACTGTAGTCCTGACGCACTTCAAGACCGCAACAGATACAGCGACTGTGCCCTACCGGTTCTGTTCCACCGCCCTACAGCGATTCAGGTGCTCGACAACGAAGACGATTCTAGAAACGTGAAGGTACTAGCACACGCATCAGGTTCTGCATTTATCGCTAGAGAAAACATGGATGCAAACGACCCAGACAATCCGATTCTAGGTGGTAACAATACCGGTTTAATCATCAGGATGGACTACCCAGGAATCGAAGCAATCGACCAGGTAAAAGGAGTCAAAGAAGGAAATGTGAAAGTTACTGGCAGCATTGTTTTCGTTTCAGACCACTCTGTATTGGCTAACCACCTTTGGGACATTGCAGATGCTGAGGTAACTGGTAAACAACAGTGTGACTCCGGTTACTATGGAGAGAGGCCATGCTGGGATTCTCTTCTTTCTGCAACCGAAGGGACCGGAACAAACTGGAATGGTAACGAGGACTACTTCGTTACTCTAATCAGGGATATGATGGAGCATGACAACGACGAGATTTCAACTGTCATCACAAGTAAGAATGACAATTTCTACATTGTATTCGACGAATCCCGTCACGTTACCTCCGCAATATCCTCTCCATTCACAGAGGCAATGGGTGCGATAGTTATGCTAACTAGTGACACTCTTCTAAAGTGGTTAATCGTACTCAACCTTATGGCACTACTATCTATTGCGATAATGGTTGTACCAGAAAAAGAAAACTGGAGACACGTTTTCGACCTAACTAGATTTAGAGAAAGACCGAACAAGGTCGATCCAAGTTTGTATTTACAGCGCGTGCGAGAAGCTATGATGGCCAAAGTACGTCAATTCAACGACCTAACCCGTGATGAAATGGCTAGGAAAACACCAGGTGAGATTCAATCGATGGTAAAGGACCCTCGCCTAATCGAACTGTTGTACTCGCAACAGAGATCATATTCCAACGAAGAACTAAGGCAATTATTGCAACAAATTCGACGTTGGGGAAAGTAAACTAGGAGGTAAAAACACATGCAGCCAGCACCCCCACCACCCGCAGCCCCCCCTGCGCCGGCACCACCTGCACCAGCAGCCCCAGCAGCGCCACCAGCGCCTGCAATGCCAGCACCGGCTCCGGCCCCAGTAGCGCCACCAGCGCCTGCACCTGCTCCGGCACCAGCCCCAGCAGCACCGGCCCCAGCCCCTGCAGCACCTGCACCAGCAGCGCCAGCACAGGTACAGCCCAGACACCAAAGTAGCCCAGAGGTCCGAGAACGTCTTCAGGCAGTAGGAGCGATTGCACAAGCTATCAGCGCCGAAGTCCAGAAGGTAATCATCGGAAAGAGCCACGTTATCGACAATGTTCTGATTAACATCTTGTCGAACGGTAACCTACTGTTCGAAGATTACCCAGGGCTTGCTAAGACTTTGATGACCAACACCTTCGCAGATGCATTGGGTTGTGACTTCAAGCGTGTGCAATTCACTCCGGATTTGCTACCTGCAGATATTACAGGTACAAACATCTACGATGCAAAGAAGGGAGAATTTACGTTCAAACCAGGTCCGCTATTCTGTAACCTACTACTAGCGGACGAAATTAACCGTGCTCCTCCTAAGACCCAAGCTGCTTTGCTAGAGGCTATGCAGGAGAAGCAGGTGACTATCGGAACAGTCACCCACAAATTACCAGCACCGTTCATTGTTATGGCAACTCAGAACCCTGTTGAGCAAGAAGGTACATACCCGCTTCCTGAAGCGCAGTTGGACCGTTTCATGTTCAAGATGAGCGTCGGTTACCCAGACCGTGCAGACGAAGACGAAATCCTCGCTCGACGTATTAACCGTGGAAAGGACGCAGTAGATGTCGACGTCATCACCGACCCACAGAGAGTTATCGCCATGCAGCAAGCCTGTGAAGACATCTATGTCGACCCAGCACTGCGCATGTACATGGTAGAAATCGTAACTAGAACTCGTGAGGACCCCCGTGTTCTCGTAGGTTCCTCGCCGCGTGGTTCTCAGGCTCTCCTGAAGACATCACGCGCAGCAGCGGCACTTCGTGGCCGTGACTTCGTAACACCTGACGATATCAAGACCGTTGCCGAACTTGCACTCGCACACAGAATCATCCTCAAGCCGGAGCACCAAATCAAAGGATTGGAATCTGGTGAGGTTATTCAAACAATCTTGCGAGAAGTTCCAGTTCCTACTGTCTGATTTTCTTAATTGAAACAGAGAGGCGAATGGCATGTGGAGTCGTAAGAGTGCAATGTTGGGTTCCCTAGCGGTAGCAATGTACCTGCTAGGTCTTACATTGAGGAATTCACAATTGGTTACCATTGCTGTGGTAATCTTCGTGTTCCTAACTTGGGCAGCACTATTCGGCGGTCACGCTGACGTAGCTGCAAGCGGCCGCAGAGCAGAAGAATGGTCGGGTGAGGAAGGAGTATCATTGTCCAACGTCTCTGCAATGCGAAAATTGTCCAGTGCCAGGATTTTCGAAGACGGTGAGGTAAATGTCACATTACGTATGCAGAACCATTCTGGACTAGGAAAGATTCTAGAAGTCAAGGATAGAGTACCAGAAGTAATGCGCATCAAGGATGGTGCAAACTACATTCTGATGGAACTAGGTCCACGCCGTGAGACGTTTATCGAATACACCGTTGAGTGCCCATTGAGAGGTTTCTACAGCCTTGGACCGGTGGCTGTCCGTGTCCAAGATCCATTCGGATTATTCCACAAGGAAAAGGAACTGCATGTCTACAACGACTTCCTTGTGTTCCCGAAGATGGAAGATCTGAAGGAAACATTCGTTAAATCAAGAGTACCGAAAATCTTCACTGGAGCTGTTAACATCCGCCAGCCAGGGCCCGGTTCTGAGTTCTACTCATTGAGAGAATACTTCGAAGGCGATTCATTCAGAGCAATCAACTGGTCTGCGTATGCTAGAAGCGGTAAACTGATGGTCAACGAGCGTGAAAGAGATGCTGTAAGCGACATCATTCTAATCGTTGACTCAAGAGCAGTCGCTGAAACAGGACCTGTTTCTAGAAATGCACTCGTTTACTCAACTAGAGCCGCAGCCAGCCTTGCAAAGTATTTCCTTGGCCGAAGAGATTCGGTTGGGCTAATCACCTACGGTGACGAAGTAGTCAGCGTGGACAGAGATACCGGAAAGAAGCAACTGTATGTTATTTTGACAAAGTTAGCCGGTGCAATGGCGAGAGGAAACATTCCCCTACAGGTTGTTGTGAACAGAATTATGCCACACATCAACAAAGGTAGTCCAATCATTGTTCTATCGAACTTGGAGGATGACCCGACCATAGTAAACGCACTACGAGACTTCAGAGCTAGAAACTTTGACGTAACAGTTCTATCGCCATCTAGTCTTGAATTCGAATTCGATGCAAAGCGCCTAGATAGAACTGGATACGAAGTCTTGAAGACAGAAAGAGACGTCTTGATTAGTGAATTAAGAGGTCTTGGTGTTAACATAATGGATTGGGAGCCTGATATGCTACTATCAACCGCACTTGCTGGTGCAAGAGGATTCTGAGGAGGGAGATGAATGGCAACTAAATCTGGAGATACCGCTCACCTGTATGACGGCAAGACAGTTCGATCATCAGCGCCTTCTCGGAAAAAACTCGCTGGTACTGCCAGTGCAACTGGAGATATCCCGAAGGATGCAATTCCAACCGTCGAGATACCTTCATTCGTCGAAAGCCTACTAGGTGGCCCACTCGTTCCAAAGATGAAATTCCTGCCTGCTGATAAGATGGTCCAAAACTTGCAACTAGGTTGCTATGGGGTTCTAATCGCTCTAGGTATTTTGACATACATTGTTACTCCTGCAGTTGGAACTCTGTGGTTCGCAATTACAGGTTCAATCACGGTAGCAAATATTCTGCAGTTGATGGTAGTTGCGGGTGCGATAGGTACTGGTTTCTGGGGAACAATGACTAGAGATGCAAGGTTTATGCTTTCATCATACGTTTTGTTTATTCTTTCTGTAATGAGATTTGCATCTTCGAAGGTATCACTATCTCAGGATATCTTTGGATTTGGAGATAGCCAGTTATTATTGACAATTCTAGTTGTTGTTTACGCAGTCCTGTTAGTAATGTACTTTGAGCTAACAAATGGTGTGATTAGGTTCAGCATGCTTGATACATCAATTAGAACAAGGGAAGTTTACGTGATGAATGTCAAGAAAATCGTCGGCAAATATCACCGCTCTCTAGTGATTAATCCATTGATTGCAGGTTCTCTGGCAATGCTCGTTTTGTCTGTGAACACCATTCTACCAGCGTTCATTTCGCTGTTCTCTGAGCAGACTGCAGTCCGCATGGAAGAATCAGTTGAACTGATTTCTGTCTACGGTGTTGCACTAGGAACACTGTTTGTATTCATTGTTGTAGGTGCACTATTTGCCCTTGACCTACCAACTCACCTACAGTCTTGGCGAGAGAATAAAGAGTGATACAAATCACTAATTGTTTGTTTAAGTTTGTCTGTTTGGACTATCATTCTAGTACCGTATTCGTTTCTGGATACTAAGTCGTGTTCTATCGGTATTTTTGCGTTTCCAATAACAGAAATTATTGCAGTTTTGTGTACGATTTTACCGCTAATTTTTGATTCAATTAGGTGGAGATCGTGCAATGGCATGATGATTTTCATTTCTTCTGGTGTTGAGTTCATTGACCATGGAGTGATTCCATGGTATTCGATTTCAGCCAACAAGTCGCTGCTAAGAGGTTTATCATCGGTAATTACCGCTACACCGGGCTGACATCCAATTGCTACAACGGTTTCATTGTCTATATCGGGGCCAATAGTGGTAGAAATATTTCCTTCAGGATTATGAAAATTCTTGATTTCTATTGGTATGCCCTCTGAAACCAGTGGGAGAACAGTTGCGGGGTGAATAATGGGAGTTCCATGCATCGAAAGTTCAGCGGCTTGACCATATCCAAGGTATGGTATCGTCGGTGTTTCAATTCCCCATCGTGGATTCAATCGTTTGATTCCATCAATATCCTTCCATAGAATCAATTTTGAGGCGTTTGTTAGGTTTGCAAACGCCGCCGCAGAATGGTCAGAACCACCTCTTGTCAATAGTGCGATATTTCCGTCATCACCCTCACCAAACCATCCAGTTAAGATAGGAATCCCCACCAAACTTTCTATGTCAAGTTGTTGCTTTGATGAAATAATATCGATTTCCTTAGCACGACCTACCCCTTTCAGCCGTAATCCAATATCCTCTGCACCTACAGGGTGGGCATCGTCAAATCCATTTTGTCTGAGTCTATGAGCAACTGCAAGAGCGCTGAGTCTTTCACCTGCTGCTAGAATTAGGTTTTCTGAGTTCAGCGATTTGTCGCCACTTGTGTATTTTAGCAACTCATTTGAAATTCCTGAAATAACTCTTTGAAATAATTCAGAGAATGGTCCTTTGTCTAACCCAGGAGCGAATCTGAGATGCTGATAAATCAAATCTTGAACCAACCTGCTTGCATATCTAGGTTCATTTGATGCCCTCTTAAGACGGTCAGTCATTCCCCACAATGCGGATACTACAACCAAGTTACGTTCTTGTTGATTTTTGATTATCTCACCTATTCGGTCAATATCTTTGCCCTCTCTGAGGCAAGAACCTCCAAACTTGTGAACAATGATTTCATCCATCGATATATCCACCTTGAATCGCAAGGTCAGCGATTACCAATCTTGCAACCGCTTCCACAACAGGTCTTGCTCTCGGTCCAATAACGGGATCATGTCGGCCCTTGATTGCCAATTCTTCCATCATACCTGTAACTTGATTGAATGTTTCCTGTGGTTTTGATATCCCACTTGGAGGTTTGAATGTAACTCTTACGTGGATTGGTGCTCCGCTAGCCATTCCACCCAGAGCACCATCAGCTCCATCGGATAAGGACATATCTTTGCCCCACTTGTCATTGTGTTGACTTCCTCTCATAATACCAGCCTCAACGCCCCTACCAAACTCAACCGCTCTAGCCGCTGGTATTGCCATGAGGCCTCTAGCCAGTGCTGGTTCAATGCCGTCGAACCACGGTTCACCAAAACCAACAGGCAAACCTGAAATTACCAAATCGACCCTGCTTCCAAGAGAATCTCCATCTTTCCTGGCATCTTCTGCAAGAGTAATTCCATCTTCACCCTCAAGTCCACCAAGTGCGCCCACTTTAGCCTCGATTTTCCAGTCATCAGGGAGAATCTTGCGTGATAGAAAAGCAGCAGCAACAAGTCCAGACGTCAATCTTGCAGAGTACGAACCGCCCCCTCGAAGGTCTGCTGCGCCTCCTGTTTTGACGCTAATCGGGTGATCTACGTGACCGGGTCTTGGTTGAT
>Ga0163109_10002336_pt1 | contig 14857 bp, 4 predicted proteins | sample CRUFie1St13metaG_FD_108704 | JGI IMG/M metagenome (GOLD analysis project Ga0163109, IMG submission 108704) | Marine microbial communities from the Costa Rica Dome - CRUD Field 142mm St13 metaG | ecosystem: Environmental > Aquatic > Marine > Oceanic > Photic zone | place: Costa Rica: the Eastern... | reverse complement strand
TTGACCAATCATTTCATCAAAAGTCTTGAAACCCATTTTACTCATATAAGATCTTGCCTCTTCAGCAACAAAGAAGAAGAAATTGATTACATGTTCTGGTTGCCCATTAAAAAGTTTTCTAAGCTCTGGGTCTTGAGTTGCTATTCCTACTGGACAAGTATTTAAATGACATTTTCTCATCATTATACATCCTGAAGCAATTAAAGGAGCTGTAGAGAAACCAAATTCATCTGCGCCTAACAGAGCCGCTACAACAACATCACGACCAGTTTTTAAACCTCCGTCCGCTTGTACTGTTATTCTTGATCGAAGACCATTTATAACAAGTGTTTGATGAGTCTCAGCCAGCCCAAGCTCCCAAGGACTTCCTGCGTGTTTAATCGATGTAAGGGGGCTCGCTCCAGTTCCACCTTCAAATCCTGAAATAGTAACATGATCAGCCTTAGCTTTTGAAACTCCTGCAGCAACTGTACCTACACCAACTTCAGATACTAACTTAACAGATATGTCGGCAGATGGATTGGTATTTTTGAGATCATAAATTAGTTGAGCTAAATCTTCGATAGAATAAATATCGTGGTGAGGAGGAGGGGAAATTAGACCAACTCCTGGTGTTGAAAATCTAACATTTGCAATAGTTTGATCAACTTTATGTCCAGGAAGTTGTCCACCTTCTCCAGGTTTAGCGCCTTGGGCCATTTTAATTTGTATCATATCAGAGTTTGCTAGATATTCAGCTGTGACTCCAAATCTACCAGATGCAACTTGCTTAATTGATGAACGCATAGAGTCACCGTTTTCCATAGTAAGAAAACGATCTGCTTCTTCGCCGCCTTCTCCAGTATTAGATCGACCTCCGATTCTGTTCATTGCAATGGCAAGGTTAGTATGGGCTTCTCTACTAATTGATCCAAAAGACATAGCCCCTGTTGCAAAACGTTTAACAATTTCTTTTGCTTCTTCAACCTCTTCAATTGCAATTGGTTTTTTTGAAAAATCTTCAGCTTTTTTAATTTTAAAAAGCCCTCTTAATGTCATTAATTTTTCATTCTGCACATTTAAAGAGTCTGCATATTTCTTATATGTATCAGAACTATTTAAACGAACAGCATGTTGAAGATCTCTAACAGTATCGCTTTCCCAAGAATGTTTTTCACCTCTTAATCGAACAGCATACTCTCCACCAACATCAAGTAAGTTTTCAAGTCCAGATACCTTTGAGAAAGCATCATTATGTCTTGAAATTGTTTCTTTCTCAATTTCCTCTATACCAAGCCCTTCAACTAAGCTTGAGGTACCTGTAAAAAATTCATCAATAAATTCAGTTGAAAGGCCTATGGCATCGAATATTTGGGCACCACAATAAGATTGATATGTACATATTCCCATTTTAGACATGACTTTTTTAATCCCTTTTCCAAGAGCTTTAACAAAGTTTTCTATAGCTTTCTTTTGATCAGAATTTGCTGAAAGATTTTCAACAACCTTAATTGCTAACCATGGATGAATTGCATCAGCACCATAACCTGCCAAGCAACAAAAGTGATGAACCTCTCTGGCTTCACCAGTTTCTATTATTAGACCAGCAGAAGTTCTCAATCCTTTATTTATTAAGTATTGGTGAACTTTAGATGTGGCTAGAAGCGATGGAATAGGTACTTTTTTCTCAGTTACAAATTTATCAGACAAAACAATAATTGTTTTTCCATTGTTAATTGCCCTCTCAGCTTTTTCACAAATAGCTGTTAAAACATTCTCTATATTTTCATCTTTTGCATTAAAAGTAATATCAATAATCTCTGATGAGATAAAAGAGTTATTATTATTTGATAAATTCTTAATTTTATTAGCGTTATTTTCATCTAAAATTGGTGTATCAATTTTTATAAACTTTGAGACTTCTTTTTGATCTAAACTTAATACATTTGGCCTAGGTCCGATGTAATTATTTAAGGCCATAACCATCTCTTCTCTAATAGGATCAATAGGGGGATTTGTTACTTGAGCAAATTTCTGTTTGAAATAAGTAAACATTGGTTTTGACTTTAGTGAGAGAGGTGCAATAGGCGTATCTGTTCCCATAGAACCAGTTGCTTCCATACCGCTTGCAATCATTGGATTAATAAGAAATTTTTCATCTTCCTGAGTATATCCAAAAGCTTTTTGGAGTTCTTTTAATGAATAATCACTCTCAAAATCCTCATTTGAGCTTGGAATATCATCAATATTTAATTGATTTAATTTTAATAGTTTTTCCCATGGCCTCTTATTAGCAACATTTTTTTTAATTTCTTGGTCATTAATCATAGCTCCTTTTTCGAGATCAATAAGAAGCATTTTTCCTGGTTCTAATCTCCATTTAGACTTAACCTTAGACTCATCTATGGGAATTAAACCCATTTCAGAAGCAAAAATAACTTTATCATCTTCAGTTATTAAATACCTTGCTGGCCTAAGACCGTTTCTATCAAGCAATGCACCAATTTGTTTGCCATCTGTAAAGGCAATATTTGCTGGGCCATCCCATGGCTCCATAATAGGTGCATGATACTCATAAAAACTTTTTAAATTTTTATCCATTATATCATTATTTTGCCAAGCCTCCGGTATCATAATTAGCATTGCTTCAGAAATAGAGTATCCTCCACGAACAAGAAGCTCTAGTGCATTGTCAAATGATGCACTATCAGATTGACCTTCCTCAATTATTGGCCAAATTTTATTAAGATCATTTTCTGAAAAAGAGGGCGATGCCAAATTTTTATGACGAGCATTCATCCAATTTATGTTACCTCTGACAGTATTTATTTCACCATTATGACAGAGCATTCTGAATGGCTGAGCCAAACTCCATGTTGGAAACGTATTGGTTGAAAATCTTTGATGAATTAAAGCAAAAGAAGATTCAATATCACTATCAGTTAAGTCTTCGTAAAAACCAAGTTTTTCGCCAAGACCACCAACTTGATCTGCCAATACCATTCCTTTATATAAAATTGTTCTTGATGAGAGTGATGGAATATAAAAACCTTCTTGAATTTGGTTTGAAATTTCTAAAACTTCTTTTTCTATACATCGCCTTAAGATATATAATTTCTTCTCAAAATCATCTTGAGATTTTTCGTTATCTGGTCTTTCTAAAAATAACTGATAAACAATTGGGGTTGAAGGCAAGACAGACCAACCAAGTTCTTTAGTATAAGTTGGGCATAATCTCCAACCCAAAATATTTATTTGTTCTTTTAAACAAACTTCTTCTATTAATAATTTAATTTTCTTTTCATCATTTTCATTATTAGGAATGAATATTACACCAACTCCATATTCACCTTGTTTTGGAATTGAAAAACTATCTGAAACTTTCTTTTTTAAGAACTTATGAGGAATTTGAATTAATAACCCCGATCCGTCACCAGCTTTTGGATCTGCACCAACCGCACCTCTATGTTCAAGATTACAAAGCATAGCCAGACCTTTTTCAACAATGTCAAATGAGGGTCTATTTTTTATATCCAGAACAAGACCTACACCACAAGCATCGTGCTCATTCACTGGATTATATAGTCCTTGGGCTTTTGGTAATCCAGCTATTTTAAATTTTGTTTTTTTAGACATAAAATCATCCGCTATTGACTGCTCTTATAAAATAAAAATGTTAATTATTATTATTTTGATAAAGAAACTAAATTTCTAAGATGTACGTATATACAGAAAAGAATCAAAGATTGCAAGCTAGTGTTGTATAAATACAACAATTGATAATCATTCTCAACATAACTTATTGAATTAATTAGATCAAATTATTTCTTAGGGATTTCTTTATGGCCTGAGTCCAAATTTGGTTTTGCCTTTTTTTCGAAGTTTAGATGTTAGATTCACAAACTCTGATAAGTATTTTCTAGTATCTCGAGGGTCGATTATTTCCTCTGCAATAAATGCCTCAGCTGTACGAAAGGGTGATCTGACTTTTTCCATTTTTTCTTCTATTTCCTTTAATAATAATTCTGGATTATCTGATTTTTCTAGATCAGCTTTGTAAGCAGCTTCAATACCTCCTTCTATTGGAAGTGAACCCCAATCACCTGATGGCCAAGCAAACCTATAATGATATCTAGATGCATTCATATGAGCAGCGCCAGCAACTCCAAAAACTTTTCTAATTATTACAGAGCACCAAGGAACAGTTGCTTGATATACGGCTGCTAGGGCTCTTGCCCCATGACGAATTGTTGCCTGCTTTTCAGATTGAAGACCAATTAAAAAACCAGGATTATCAACTAAATTAATAACAGGTAGATGAAAAGTTTCTGCTATATCTATAAAGCGAGTTACTTTGTTAGAAGAGTCAGCTGTCCAACCTCCGCCATAATAATAAGGATCTCCAGCTAGTAATGCTACCGGCCATCCATCAACTCTTGCAAGGCCGGTAATTACTGATTGGCCATAATTTTTTCCAACTTCAATAAAACTTTTTTTGTCTACAAGGGTATTTATAATCTTCCTCATCTTATAAATTTTTCTTCTATCTTTAGGTATTGCCTCTAAAAGCCACTCATCTTTTCTTTCTGGGTCGTCAGTTCTTTCTGATCTTTGAGGCAGTTCATAAACTGATTGAGGTAGATAAGATAAAATTTTCTTTGTTATTTCAAATGCCTCGTCTTCACTTTTTACAAAAATATCAACCGCACCATTTTTTGAATGAATTTCTGATCCACCTAATTCTTCTTTTGTAAGGTCTTGACCTAATCTCTTGACTACTGGAGGGCCTGCAACAAATAATTGTGATATATTTTCAACCATAATAGAAAAATGACTTGTAACTAATCTTGCTGCCCCTAATCCAGCAACAGGGCCTAGTCCTAAAGCAATAACTGGAACCGTTGAAAGGTTATCAATTACCCATTCCCAACCAGGATTGGCAGGTATATAAGTTCTTGAGTCAGTATCAATAGATTTAACAGATCCTCCTCCACCTGTTCCCTCAATAAGCCTAACCAATGGCAGCTGAAGTTCATTGGCCATTTGCTCTGCCATAATTTGCTTTTCTCTTATAGATGCATCAGCAGCACCTCCGCGGACAGTAAAATCATCACCGCCAATTACAACATTTTTTTTATTAATTTTTCCTCTTCCAACAATAAAATTTGCTGGTGTAAAATTTTCTAAATCACCTTCTTTATTGTATTGAGCATTACCAGCAATTTTTCCAATCTCATGAAAACTATTATTATCTAAAAGTTTTTCAATTCTCTGCCTAATATTAAGACGATTATTTTCTTTTTGTTTTTTTAGCTTTTCAGCACCACCCATTTCTTCCGCAAGTTTCTCTCTTTTTTTTAATTCATCTATTTCATTTTTCCAGCTCATAATTAACTCTTTTTGAAAACCCAATTTTGAAGAGGTTTTGCAATTAATATTAAAACAATACCTACAATAGTTGATAATATTGCAATTTGATTAAATAATTCAGGCATTGAAGATAAACCTTCACCTGTAGCTTGGCCTGAAATTAGACCAGCTAATATTGCCCCTAAAGAGGAAGCTAAAAACCAAACACCCATCATTTGACCTATAAATCTCTTTGGTGATAATGAAGAAATAGCAGCAAGTCCAATAGGACTTAAGATTAATTCACCGATAGTATGAAATAAGTATGTTAGTAATAGCCAGTGAGCACCAGCTAATCCCTCACTAAGAGCAATTTGAGCACCCATTGCTATTATAATAAAACCTATGGCCATAAAAATTAATCCCATTCCAAATTTAAATGGTAATGATGGATCAAGCATTTTTTTTCCCAGGTATATCCATAAATAAGAAATAAAAGGCGCTAAAACTACAACAAAAAGAGGATTTAAAATTTGTAGCCAACTTGCTGGATATTCCCAACCAAAAATAATTCTATCAGTGTATTCTTTGGCAAATATATTGAAAGAACTTCCTCCTTGATCAAATCCAGACCAAAATAATGCCGCACCAATAAATAAAATAAAAATCATTACGACTTTCTTTTTTTCATCTTTATTCAAGTTACCGAGAAAATAAATATAGAAAAAAAATGCTAAACTTACAGTTGCAATAAAAATAGTTACAAAATTGGCTAGTGGTACAGGGTCAATACTCCAAAACCCTGTAAAACCAGAAATTAAAATTAATAATGTAATTAAAATAAAAACTAGAATAAGTTTCTTATATTTTATCTTTGTATTTAAATTAACTGAGTTACTTGGTGTTGACCCGGTTGTACCAAGAGCCTGCATATTAAGCTTATATTGCATAACCCCAAGAAGCATACCAATACCTGCGGCTCCAAAACCATAGTGCCAACCAATATTTTCACCAAGGTAACCACAAATAAAAAAACCTAAAATACTACCCAAATTAATTGACATATAAAATATTGTAAAACCAGATTCTCTCATCTCGGTTTTATTTTCATATAAACCTCCAACTAATGCAGAAATATTAGGCTTCAGTAGTCCAGTTCCAATAACAACTAATGTTAATCCACAGTAAAATAGAGACATATCTGGAATAGCCAAAATTAGGTGACCAAGCATTATAATAATTCCGCCGTATAAAACTGTATTTTGTTGACCATAAATATTATCAGCTATCCAACCTCCAGGAAGAGTTGCAAGATAAACTGCAGCAGCATAAATTCCATAAATTGCACTTGCGGATGAATTGCTAAAATCTAAACCACCATCTTGTATTGAGGCAGTCATAAAAAGTACAAGTATTCCTCGCATTCCATAATAAGACATTCTCTCCCACATTTCAGTGAAGAATAACACTTTTAGCGCTTTTGGATGATTATTTATCATTAAATTAAACCTTGCTCTTACAGTTAATACATATATATAGAGTGCATTATAAAATAGTATTCATTTATAAATTGAATTTTTTTAACTTACCAGAGAGATAAATAATTAAAATGACGAAGTATACTAAAAGTAAAACATCTTTAATTATTGGACGTTGGCAGCCTTGGCATGAAGGTCATAGAAGTTTATTTGAGGCCGCATTAGAAAGGGCCGAAAGAGTTGCCATCGGTGTAAGGCATACATATGCAACTGATGGAAAAAATCCATTCACTTTTAGTGAAGTAAAAGAATTTATTGATAAAGATTTATCAGAAAAGTATTCTGGAAAATATGATGTCATTGAATTACCAAATATTACAAATGTAATTTATGGGAGAGATGTTGGATATAAAGTTGAAAAAATTTCACTTGGTAAAGACATAGAAAAAATTTCAGCAACCGAAGTTAGAAAGTCTATGAATCTTACGCCTGTAAGTCATAGTGTTGAAGTCAACGAGCGCTCAAAAAGATTTGGCCACGAAGGTGGTATTATATGGTTTACAGGCTTATCTGGGTCAGGAAAATCAACTCTTGCTCGAGCACTAGAGAGAAAGCTCTTTGATAAAGGTTATAATGTATACATGCTTGATGCTGATAATATCAGAGATGGATTAAACTCAAATTTAGGATTTTCTGATGAAGATAGAAATGAAAATATTAGAAGGGTTGGTGAGGTAGCAGCATTATTTGCGAAGGCAGGTTTTATTGTTTTATCAGCTTTTATATCTCCTTTTAACTCAGATAGGAAAAAGGCTCTTGAAGCTCATCCTGAGAATTTTCATGAGGTATATTTATCAGCAAATATTAATGTATGCGAAGATAGAGATATAAAAGGTCTATATAAAAAGGCAAGGGCTGGAGAAATCAAAGAATTTACCGGTATTGACTCGCCTTATGAAGTTCCTAAATCACCATCATTAGAAATTGATACTGAAAATTTAAGTGTGGATCAGTCTGTTGATGAATTATTTAGTTTCATTCTTAACAAAATTCCATTAAAGTAATATATATATGTATATAAAATATTTAGTTAATTATTTATTCTTTGTAATATTATGTTGCAATTAAGATATTTAAGGGTTGACTATTTAATAACAAAACTAAATAAATACACTTGCACTTTTACATCATTACGCTGTAAAAGAGAATTAGAGATTCATTACAATGATTTTTAATTATAAATTATGTATTGAATTTGGGAATAACTAATCGGAGCTGAAAATATGAAACTACTACCTGAACAAAATAGTTTTGAAACTAATGATTTCAACGGAAAAAAACTTCCTCCTATTTTTACAGTTAAGAAAAAAGATACCGGAATATTTTCCGCTGTTACATTGTCACTTATTCTTGCTGCTTGTGGTGGCGGAGGCGGAGGCGGAGGCGCTGTAAGTCCAACTCCTGATTCAGGTTCAGGTTCAGATTCGGGCTCAGGCTCAAGTGCTACAGAAGGTATAGAGCTTGATGGAGGATCCTATGCCGCAACAGCTGGAGCCGATACATTCATTGTTGATGTTAGTTTTGATGGAACAAGTATTGTTTCATTAGATAATGACTCAATAATTACAGGATTTGATCCTGAAAATGATACAATACTTTTAAGAGGAACAGGCGCACCTTCTTCCTTTGATGCAACGGCATTAACAGGTTCAACTGGTGTTGAGGTTTCTCAATCCACTATTAATAATAATACTATTATTTATTTTTCACCAAATAGCTCTAATGCCAGTTCTTCAATAACTTTGGCAGGTATTCTTGATGGGGATCTATCATCTATATCAGTCTCAGCTGAAGAAGGTTCCGCGAATGACTCATCTGCATCTACATCTGGGGGAACAGATTTATCAAGCGGTACTGTATCGGCAACAGATTCGGCTGATGCTTTTGTCTATGAAATAAAATTCATCAATGGTTCACCTGTTGCTATTGACGGGGAAGTTGTAATAGATGGTTTTGATGCATCGTCTGATACTCTTACTCTTCAAGCTGCATCAGTTCCATCAGGTTTTACAAAATCAAGCCTGGCATCTGCTGAAGGTGTTGATGTAACAACAAATACAATTGACAACTATACTTTGATATCTTTTGCTCCTGATTCATCTGGAGCTTCCGGATCAATTAAAATAAATGGTATTGTTGATGCCGATCTATCTTCACTTAATATTAATATTTTATCTGGTTCAGTATCCTCATCTTCTGATCTTGGATCAGGATCTAATATTGAACTTGGAACAACTGATTTAACCGCTCAGAGTGATGCAGAGAATTTTGTATTCGATGCAAGTTATGCTTCTGACACAATTTCTGGTGATGATGGCCCTGTAACAATTTCTGGTTTCGATCAAACAAATGATAAAATTGTAATTCTAGCATCTGCTATGCCTGTTGGTTATGATCTTGATGACTTTAAATCAGCTGCTGGAGTTGATATACAGGCTTCAACTATTGATAATAATACTGTTATTTACTTTGCTCCCGATGCAAATGGAAATTCAACTTCATTAACACTAGACGGTATTGTTGATAGTGATTTATCAAATACGAATATTGTGTTTACATCAAGTCTAGAGGGAGAAACTTCTTCAGGAACTGCAACCTCAACAGATACTGGTGCTTCATCTGAATCTACATCCACATCTGATACATCATCCGATACATCATCGGATACCTCATCAGATACCTCATCTGATACATCATCCGATACCTCATCTGATACATCATCTGATACATCATCAGATTCATCATCATCTGATAGTGCTACTGTCACATATAATGTTATTGATATTGCTTCAGCTACTGAAGACACTAATATAACTGGTACTGAAGGCGCTGATGAGTTTCGTTATGAGTTTGCCGACAGCGGTACAAGCGCTACTTCATCTGAAGGTAATTTTATAATCACAATTACTGACTTTGATACATCTCAAGATAAAATCGTTCTTGTTAATGTAGGTGGTGATAATCTTACTGTAGACGAATTCAAAGGTTTAGGTGGTGTTGAGATTTCAGGGAATTCGTTTGATAATCAAACTAGAATTTTATTTGATAAAGACTCATCTGGAGGAAGTGGTGAGTTAGCAATTAATGGTATTTATGATTCTGATCTATCTACAATTACTATAGAAATATTGTCAGATACTAATTTAACAGCATCATCAAGTGGAGATTTTGGCTAATTTTTTTAGCTAATTAATTATTGATTTGCCTTATTTTTAACATTTTTGTTATTTACTAGGTAATAATTATTTGAAAAAAGGTGTTTACATTAATAAAATTTTGTTACATTTTGTTACAAATAAATTAAAAAGGGATTGACCTTAATAGGGAAAATAGTTTAATTTTTTATCAAGTGATTCGATATGGATTACTTTTTTGTTAGTTACATAAGGAGAGAGAAAAATGGCTACAATTAATTCATCGTCCTCAGCGGATATTATCGTTCCATCAAATGGTGGTACTACCTATCGTGGTTTAGGTGGTGATGATACTTATATAATTTCAAATGCTGCAAGTGGCAATATTACTATCGTAGATACTAATGGATCTAATACGATTCAATTAGTAGACGGTTTATCAATTGCTTCATCTAAATTTGCGGCAGATTCTGTTCAACTAACGCTTTCAAGCGGCGCAGTTATTACTGTGAATGGTGCTGACAAGTTTACTTTCGAAGTCGGTGGAAATGAAACATCTGGTGTTACCGGGTCAAACAAAACATACGCAGCTCTTGCAGCTGACATGGGTGTTGCTTCATTACCAACTGGTTCTACTATTTCAGATGGTTCAGGTGGAACAATTTCTGGAACAGGTATCGCTTCAGGTGCTACTGGATACTCTCTCTCAGCTAGTGCAACAAGCGTAGCCGAAGGTAGTGCAATCACATATACTGTTACTGCAAATGCTGCAGTTACAGCTGATACAACACTAACATATAATGTCATTGGTAGTGACAATGATGGTACTGTTGATGAAGCATCAGGTTCTGATGTAGATTCACAATCAGGTACAGTAACAATAGCAAGCGGTGAGACCACTGCAACATTTACTATTACTGCTGAAGCAGACAATACTGCAGAAGGCCTTGAAGGTATTTCAGTATCAGTATTCGATCCTGATTTAAATGTTATAGGAACTAAAAAAGCTCTTATCTCTAATAATTCTGAACTTGAAACTACCGTTCAAAATTTAACAACTGGTACCGATGAGGCTCAAGGTGGTGGCGGAAAAGATACCATTGGTGCTTCTATTGGTACAAATTCGTTAATTGCTAACGGAACTTCATTGAATCCAGGTGATGTTATTGATGGTAAAGCTGGTGCTGATACACTGAAGCTTTCAATTGCTGGTACTCATACTGGTGCTCAATCACATACAGGTGTAACTGTTTCTAATGTTGAAACAGTTGAAGTTAATAACTTTGAAACATCTGGTAATGATGACACAATTAATATGGCGCTAATGACTGGTGTTACATCTTTAGGATTAGCATCTTCAAGCTCAACAGGCGATACAGTATTTACAGGTGTAAATGCTATTGCAGATGCATTTGTTAAGAATGGTTCTGCTGATATGACAGTGACATATGCTGCTGCAGCATCTGCAGGACTGGCAGATGTTCAAAACTTAACAGTAAGCGGTACTACTGCTGGTACAGTTACTATTGCTGGTGTTGAGACACTTAATTTAATTGCAGGTGCAGTAAAAGGTACTCTACTTGATGTTGTAACAACAAGTGCTACTGCTGCTACAATTTCAGGTGGAACATTATTAACTGTTACTAATGCACTTGAAAATACATTATTATCTATTGATGGTTCTGCATCTACAGGTGGTTTTGACATTCAAGTTGCTCCTGCTGCTACATTAACAGTAACTGGTGGTTCAGGTAACGACACAGTTAATGTTGCTGGTAACTTAAGTGCATTAATGACACTTGATGGTGGTGCTGGTACAGATACACTTGAAATAAGTGATGCGAGTGACATAACAGTTACTAATGTTGCTGGAATTTCTAATTTTGAAACACTATCTGCTATTGGTAACGATGCTGATGATTATGATGCTGATTTAATCCCAGGTATTACTAAGTTAGTTGCTGCTTCAGCTGCAGCTGCTAATGATGTAACATTTAAAAATGTAACGGCAGCTAATTCTAATGTATTAGTTACAGGAACAGAAGGTGTTATTCTTACATTAAAAGTAGACGGTGCTGCTGATTCAGTTGATATAGAGTATAGATCAGCTCTAGGTGCTGGTTTAACTGTTACTGGACAAACAAATGTTACTCAGTATGAAACTGTAAATATTACAAATGGTAGCCCGATTGCTGCCATTAATACTGGTGCGGTAACTAATGCCTCTACAACAACGATGACATTTAAAGGTTCGCAAGGTATTACACTTGGTACAAGTTCAAGTACTGTTCTAAGTTTAGTGGATGCATCTGGTATGACTGGTACAACTGGTCTAACAATGTCTTCTAACTCTGGTACTGTATTGTTCCCATCAACAATTATTGGTTCACCAAACGGTACTGATACATTAATTGGTGGATCTGCTGCTGATACAATTTCTGGCGGCGGCGGTATTGATACAATATCTGGTGCTGCTGGTGGTGATACCATTAAAGGTGAAGCTGGAAATGATATTATTGATGGTGGTGCTGGTGTTGATAACATTGATGGTGGTGCAGGAAACGATCAAATCAATGTTTCTACTGTAACTGACTTTATTTCCCTAGCATCTCCAGAAACTATTGATGGTGGTGCTGGAACTGATACACTTTCATTTACAGAAAATGCAGCGACTACAATATCAAATACAGATTTACATAATCTTAAGAATATTGAGATTATTGAATTTGATGGTAATAATACTGCAAATATTACACTTGATGACTCATTCTTTACAAGCAATGGATCAACATCCATTAAGATTAAAGATATGGAAACAACAGCTGCGCTAACTGTTAGTGCTGCTACAGTTACCGCTGCAAATAGTATCGATGTTACTGCAAATAGTGCAAATGCTATCAATGATAGTCTAACAGGTGGTGCTGGTGATGATATCTTTAGATTCTCAACATTAGGTAATGCTGCTGCTCTTGATGCAAGTGATACTGTTAATGGTGGTGCTGGTACAGATACTTTAGCAATTACTGCTGCTACAAATAATATGACAGCTGCTACTTTAACATTGGTATCAAATGTAGAAAAAATTACTGTAACTGCTCTTGGTACTGAAACAGCTGGTATTACAATTGCTGATGGAACTTTTGTTACAACAGCAACTGCAGCTGTAAACGGTGTATTTGATGCTTCCTCATCTACTGGTACAGGTGCTATTACTTTTGACGGTTCTGCTGAGGATGACTCAACAATGACAATTACTGGTGGTAATGGTGCTGACATTCTAACTGGTGGTGTTAAAGCTGATATAATCAGTGGTGGTGCTGGTGCTGATACTATTACTGGTGGTAGTGGTATTGATACATTAATTGGTGGAGCAGGTAACGATATCTTTAATATGGATGATGTTTCCGACTTTATCGGTCTTGTTACTGCTGAAACTGTTGATGGTGGTGCTGGTGTTCTAGATACAATCTTATTTGATGAAAATGCTGCAACAACTGTTGCTGCATCTGACTTAAGTAATATTTCTGGAATTGAAAGAATTTCATTCGGTGGTACAGGCGCTAACTCATTAACACTAAGTAATGATGTATATACAAACAATGGTTCAACTACATTAACAATTCTAGATGCTGATACTGCTGGTGCAACTACAGTTTCTGCTGCAGGTCTAAGTTCTGCAAATAGCGTTACATATAAAAACACAGCTAATAGTGCTACAACTGACTCAGTGACTTCTGGTGCAGGTGATGATTTATTCGAAACATTCGAAGATTCATTAGCTGCTGCTGACGTATTTGCTGCGGGTGCTGGTACTGATACACTTAAGATCAAACTAGATGGTGGTAACCTTGGTGCTACTACTCTTACTAATGTAAGTAAAATTGAAGTGATTACACTTACAACTGATGCTGCTGCAAGAACTGCTAGTATTACATTAGTAGATGGTAACTTCCAATCTGTTGCTGGTACAATTAATGCTGCTACAATGACTGGTGCGTTAACTCTTGATGCTAGTGCAGAAGATGACTCATCATTAACTATTAATGCTGGTGTAGGTAATGATATTATTACAGGTACAGATAAAACTACTGTTGGTGATACAATCAACGGTGGTACAGGTGCTGATACAATCGAAGGATCAAAAGGTGGTGATATCATAACTGGTGGTGCTGGTGCTGATGACTTCGTATTAAGAGCAGTGGCTGACTCATCTGGTTCAACTCCTGACCAAATTTTAGACTTCGTATCTAAATCTGATGAATTTAATGTTATTGCTGACTATAGTAGCAGTAATGCTGCAATTACTGTAAATGCTACAGTTCTTACTGGTGTTGCTTCTAAATCAGCTGCCCAGGATTCATTAACTGGTCAAAGACTTGAGGTGATATATGATACTGGTACAAGCCAAGCATATATTAATGTTAATAATGATAACCTTATTACTTCACTTGACTATACAATTGGAATTAACCCTGGTGCTGCTCCAAAAACTACTGTAGCAACAACAGACTTTAACTTCACAATTACTGGTACAGATCAAGCTGATACTATCGTGTCCGGTGGTGGTGATGATACTATTTCTGGTGGTTCAGGTGCCGATACTATTAATGCTGGTGCAGGTACTAATACAGTTAATGACTCAGCTGGTGCTGATCAGGTTACAGGTGGTAATAGTGGTGTTGACACAATTAATGTGAGTACTGGTTCTGATGATGTTTCTTACGGTTCATCAACAGATGCTCTATCAATGGTAACTATTACAAATGTAACTAGTACTGCTGATGACTTTACAGCAACTGCTGGAACAACTGTTGATAGTATTACAAACTTTACATCAACAGCTGACGAAATCGATGT
>Ga0163109_10002333_pt1 | contig 14865 bp, 28 predicted proteins | sample CRUFie1St13metaG_FD_108704 | JGI IMG/M metagenome (GOLD analysis project Ga0163109, IMG submission 108704) | Marine microbial communities from the Costa Rica Dome - CRUD Field 142mm St13 metaG | ecosystem: Environmental > Aquatic > Marine > Oceanic > Photic zone | place: Costa Rica: the Eastern... | reverse complement strand
TAGGTTTGCTTACTGCTAAGTTACCTATATCTCTTCTTTCGCCTGATGCATTTACTTTGTTAAACTTTTCATTTGCAAGTTCTAAGTCTGCTGTAAGTTTAACATTGTTCTCTGTAAGTTGCTTGTTTATTGATTGTTGTGTTTCAATATCACGTAATTGCTGTTCTATTAAAGCCTGTTGCTCTGCAACTGCACCTTCTAATTTAGCATTGTTTAGTGTAAGGATTTCGTTTTCTGATTTTAGATGTTGTACATACCAAAGACCACCGCCGGCGCCCATTAGCATGATAAAAAAGAAAACTAATTTAATCTGACTGAACATGTCTGCCTACTACCTCAAGTAATTCAGACACAGTTCTAACTTCGAATGTTTCTTCTTCTGGTATAGATATACCAAGTTTGCTTTCAACTTGAACAATGACGTCAAGAATATCAAATTCGTCGCCGCCCAAGTCGTCCATCATATGACTGCTTTCATTAATTTCTTTATCGTCACCAAAGTGACCTTTAAGTACTTCTATTACTGTGTCTTTCATTATACTGCCTTCGCTACTAGTATATCTTTGTGAGCAGGATTATACATTACAATATATTCATCTATTGGAATTGCTCTTACTTCACCAAGCATACTATTTAACTTGCTAAGTTGAACTTTATCAAAGTCAATCTTAATAGCACTTTCATTTATACCAAGTTCTTCCATTACATCAGGTCCATGACCAAAGTTTATAACTTCAAATGTTGCAATGTCTCTGCTACCTCTTATGTGTAACTTACCATCGTTCAATCCTGCTTCTAATATATTACTTGGTTTTAAAAACTCTAAAATTTTATTACTATTGCTTTGAGCCTCTTCTTCTAAACGTTTTTCTTCTGCTTGTTGTTCCGCTTCTGCTTGTGCCTGTTTGAATTCTTCAGGACTTAAAAAGTTATCTGCATCGTCTTGAACATATTGAGAAAGCATGTTATCGTCAAAGTCAACTACATCTTCTAATACAGGTGTTTTGAATTTCCATTCAAGTTTGCCTGATAGCCTTTCAACTTCCTCAACTAATGCTTTAATGTTTCCTATTACTTTATCGTTTCGATCAAGTTCAACAAAAACCATATAGAAGTTGTCTGGGTTTGGATTAGGAGAAACTTCTACATCTCTAATTTCAACAATACTATTATTTAAAAAGTGATATAGATCTTTACCTGGTGTACTTTCGTTTACGTGAAAGCCAAGTACCACTACTTCATTAGGGTTACCAGTCTTAGGTTCATACTCGTCTATGCTGAGTTTTTTAAGAACTGTGTTTTTAAGATCGCCTTCTTTAAGTGGCATTATACTAATCCTTGGTTAAGTTGTTGGTTGTCAATCTGTGAATTTGTATTTACTTCTTCACTATCGACTTGCTCTTCGTTATGTACATTGACCTTTTCAGAATTAAATTCGTCAACAAATCGTCTAGGCATATCAATACTAACTACCCAACAAGGTTCTGAATTTGTTTTTGCTTTGTATCTACGTGAACCGTCTTTACGCATTTCCATAGTTACATCATCAAATGATTTAACTTTTCTAGGAGTTACAAGTGTATCCTTTTTAAACTTAACTAAGCAATCTCTTGCCATAAGTCTTTTAGCACCTTCAGGATCAGGCATTTGCTTATAGGGGTATAGCAATTTTACATTAACGTAATGCCTTCCAACTGTAGGGCCTTCAAGTATCTCACCTTTCATCCAATTCTTGAAAGCATAAAGATCAATTGTATCTAAAGTCTTTTCAAACTCTAAAAGCATATCTAATAATGTATTAGTTTTAGATACTTCTTCAATCTTGTCGTTTAATATTTTAACTGATATTGTCATAACAATACTATTTATCAATAAGATAAAATACGTTGTTATCGGTTGGGCTCATACTATTAAATATTTTATGTATTATGATTTATAACCATATAAAAAGTTGTAACACACATTTAAGCAATCACCGTGGTGACTATAACGTCATGCACGGTTTTTTTATGGCTACAAGGAGGCTGAGATGTCCAGAAAGGCTAGAAAAGCAAAATATAGCAAGTACAGAAAACAAAAACAATTTAAAGGAGACAATTATTTGAGAGTAATAGAAGGGGGCGCCTTACTACGCAAAAGACAAAAAGATGTTAATATTGTACCACGTAATTTTCATCAAGATGATTTACTTGGTTTAATAGAAGACAAAAATATCAACATAGTGTTTGCAATAGGTCCAGCAGGAACAGGTAAAACACTAATATCAACACTAGCAGGAATAAAACTTTTAAAACAAAATAAGATAAACAAGTTTGTAGTAACGAGACCAGCAGTATCGGTTGACGAGCAACATGGTTTCTTACCAGGTACATTACAAGAAAAAATGGCACCTTGGACTAGACCTATCTTTGATGTGTTTGAAGATTATTTCTCGCCAGATCAAATAGAATATATGATCGATGACAACAAAGTAGAGATTGCACCGTTGGCTTATATGAGAGGTAGAACGTTTAAGAATGCATACATCATTGCAGATGAAATGCAAAATGCTACAGACAATCAAATGAAGATGTTATTAACGAGAATAGGTGAAGGTAGTAAGATTGTTGTGACGGGTGACTTAAATCAGCATGAACGAGGTTACGAAAATAATGGATTGAAATGTTTTATGGAACGATTACGAACGTCTCAATCAGATAGAGTAAAAATGGTTCATTTTAACAACAAGGATATCGAACGACATCCTGCTGTTGCTGAGGTGTTAAGATTATATAACGAAGTTTAGTAAATCTTTCTAATCATATAATCAAAAGGTTGTACAGTTCTGATTTCAAAATCATTACCGTCAAGTTCCTTTCCTTTTATATGTTTAGGATTTCTTTTACTGATAGACTTTAATTTAAAAATCTTTTTTGAATGAGGGTGTACTTTTCTTCCCTCAATGATTTGTTCTTGATCTTTAAACCATACAGTCAATTCATATTCTTCGTAAATGGCTTTATTCCACCAACGTTTAATTGTTGAAAACATTTATCCTTCCGCTATCATGGTTAATTCGATGAGTGTTGCACTCAAATTTATTTCAGGGTCAGCACAAGAAACACTTTTTACAAGACCATCTCTAATTTTTACAATAGCCATCTCTTGTTTCTCTTCTGTCTCACCCCAAAGTTGTAAGTTTCTATATAAAAACTTATAAACATCATCATATTCTTCTGGCCTTGCTTGGCTACAAATAAGTGTTCTTGCTTCTTTGTATTGCCCTGCTTTGAATAACTCTACTGCATTTAACATCCAGTCGCTAGTAGCATTGTCGCCGGCCTGTGGACGTTGTAAGACGCCGTCTACAACGTTTTGTTGTACCAAGTTAATACTTTTCCTTAAGTCAGGATAAGAACCTTGTACATAGGTGTCTAGTGTGTCTAAGTCTACCTCTACACCTTCATCGATACAAATCTGTGCAAGTCTGGCTGTGAACTCTGTGACATCAAGTTTCTCAATATGGAAGCCTTGGCATCTGCTATGTAGTGCAGGAATAATACGTTGTGGATAGTTGCAAGTTAATAAGAACCTACAACTTGTATGATACATTTCCATTACACCACGAAGTGCCGCCTGTCCGTTTGGAGTAATATAGTCTGCCTCGTCTAGCAATACATACTTAATATCTCCAAAAGGCATTGTACTTGCAAAGTTTGTAATTTTATTTCTAATTGTGTCTACATTGTTTTCATTACTAGCATTAATCTCTAATACATCTAAATCATCTACTTCTAGTTCATGAAGCAACACTTTTGCTAGTGTAGTCTTACCTACACCAGGAGCACCACTGAATAGTAAATGTGGTAGTGCTCCTTCTTGTACCCAGCCACTTACCTGCTGGCGTTGGCCCTCATCTCGAAACACATAGGTACCTATGCTCGAGGGCCGATATTTCTCTGTCCAAAGTTCTTTCAATGTATTGTCCTCTTTTTTATTCCTGAACTACTGTAATCTTTGATTTCAATCTGTTCTGTATCTTCTGTAACATAAAGTTCATATTTGGCTATGTCTTTAAGAACATCTTTGAAATCATCTTCTGTGAGTGCAAGTTTAAGTCTTTTAATTATTACTGCTAGTAAGACACTTACTACTGCTACTTGATCATAACCATCAATAATGTGATCATCTATTACATCACTAACAGCATCAATTAAGTCAAGCATTGTATCATCATTCATTGCTTTAGTTTTCATAATTCTATAATGTCTCCTGCTTTGGGTTTGTCATTCCTTCTTTTGTCATGCCAATAAAAACTGCAATAAGCATCGCAAAAAACATTCTTGTGATCTGCTGTAAAATACTTTACAGTATCTAAGTTCACAGACTTACCACATTCACTACAGTTCATCCAAGTATTTCAACTACTGAGTGATCACTATAATCACCGTTCTTTCTAAACTTCCTAGTAACAGTAGTCCGCCTTATTCCATGTGGAGACCATTCGTAACTTATAAACTCTTGTTGTAGTAAGTTTTCTCTAGGTTGCTCAAATATTAAATCATTCTCATAGTCAGAGATAACTCTGGCACTCTTATTGAATTCTGCATTTAGTCTTTTACTTTTTTCCATTATGTTATTATAACAAACTTTATGTATTTGTCAAGATGTTTTCTATAAATTTGGATTGTAAATCCCATAAAAATTCTTTTTGTAGAAACCTGTTCTTGTTTTCTTTAAGTCTTTCAACAATCTCTTTATTAGGTTCCGGAAAGTTTTGTGCAGAGTCTAACATATCATTTAGACGTTTGCTATTATCTATTTCACTGTCGTAATCATATTTAGATAAATCATCAAAAGTATCAAACCCAAAATCTCTAGCCGCTTGTAATGTACCTGCTGTTCCGTTTACAAACATAGGCATACCATATAAAAAACCTTTAAATACTTTTTCAGTAATTTCTACATAGGAGTATGGCTTGCTAGGGTCAATAGGTCCTTCTCCATGATGATCAATATTATTAAAAGTTTCATTTGCAATGTAAATGTAACAATGCTCTAGTAAAGTATGATCGAAGCCATGATGCTGATAATCTTCATTGTAGATTCTTTGTTGAGACAATTGATGCTTTTGTCTATTGTCGTCACTTACTAAAAATTGATTACTAAAATTATATTTCCATGGATAACTAAAATGTCTTGGAGTAATACCAAACAGTTTATGATACCTCTGAGTGTGCTCCAGTTCTTCTTGTCCGTAATTGTTCATGTCCTCAATTAGGTTTTTATTCATATTCCATTCTGTATTGTACAGCATGTCTTTGTCATACATACTTAATATGCATTGTGCTTTTGCCGGCCTATACATGTTGTTAGGACAAAAGTATCTTGAATTATATTTTTTGTTAGGCCAAGTAAAAATTAAATCTTTTTTCTTTATCCAATCAGATTCTAACAGTAATGTAAAAAACCAAAAGCCTATGTAACTTAAATTACTTACAATACTTTTAAAGCCTTCTTTGTCTTTTAAATTTTGCCTATTGTATCCTAGTGTAGATAATGTAAACTGTTCAAAATTAATATTTTCAATTATAGGATTTGCATCTAGATGAAACTCCTTACTAAAGTTACCTGGCAGTAATGCTTCATTGTTGTAATCTAAAACTAACTTGACATTGCTGTTTGCTTCATCTAAATCTTGTAAAAAATTTATTGTTTTAGAATCTTTAAAACTATTCCAATAAGGCCAATTCATACTAAAGAAAATAATATTAAGCCTGTCGTTTTCTAATTTGATATCTTCAAATGTATCATAAAATGAAATTATATAATCTACGGGGAGTTCATAATTAGAATTTATAATACATTCATACTCTTTTAAAAATTTATAATAGTAATAGGTATGATAACGTTGACCACTATGATAAGTGTCTACATCAGACTTAGTAAAAATAAAATTAATCTTTTCTTTGCTCATCGTTTAGTTTGATAGCCTGCTCTAACAATTTTAATTTAGAACCTTTGCCTTTTGAATAATATAAAAGTGCTCTAGTATCTTTAGGAAAACAATGTCCACCAAAGCCAAACTTACCATCTGGTCCTGGCACTGACAAGTGTGAGTCTCCTACTCTAGGATCTCTGGTAAGCATGTCAGTAAATTGTTCCCAACTAAACTTTGAACCAGTTGCTTCAAATAAATTATGAACTTCATTGAAGAAAACAACTTTAGTAGCCAGCCAACTGTTAATTGTATATTTTAAAAGACTAGCAGTTATTAAATCAGTTTTAAATGTAGGAACAGTTTTAACTGAACTATGCCTTATGTAAACTTTTTCGACTACTTCACAATCTCTCCACTTACCTCCTAGTATCTGCATGTTAGGATTTAAAAAGTCTTGAAAACTATTTGCTTCTGTGAGAAACTCTGGATTGTAAACTAACTTTAAATTTTTAAATTGTTTTTTAAAGTTTATCAAATGGTCTGGTGTAATTGTGCTCTTAATAACAACAATACCTTTGTACTTGTTTAAATCTAATTCATGTAGTACATCTCTAGCAATGCTAGTGTCAACATCATCATGTGAATCGTTCCTAGGTGTTGGAACACATACAAAAAGGAGTGGTGGATCATATTTGACAAGGTCGTCAATTGTGTTGTCTTCTAATAGTGGATCCACCACAAACTGTTCGACATTACGATCAAAGCCATTGCTAACTGCTGAGCCAACAAAGCCTTTTCCTATAATGCCTAATTTTAATTTATTCATACTCATATCTTACAAACAGTTTTTCTGGTTAAGGCACAAACGGAACATTGTCTTTGCCTGATATTCTTTCAACTGCTCTCTCCTCTCTTTTTTCATCGAGCCACTCATCTTCCCCTGCATAGGACGGGCAGTCAGGATGTTGTAGCAACCGTTCGCATTCCATTTTAATTTCATAAATTTTTTGCTTACAACCCCAACCATTGAAGCCATCTATACGTGGATCGGTCATAACACCAAACCATTGCCATAGTTGTTGCTTGATTGACTTTTTACCTGTTTTTTCTATGTACGGCATACTATTCCTCTGCTTTATGAAAATAAATATAAATTGATCTACGTTGTTCGTTTTCTTTTACTGTTCCACCACTACCATGTAATATGTTTTGACTGCTAGGACAAAAGTATCCATTGTTTGGTATAAATGGTATATCTACATCAACACTCTCTATTACAGGCCCTGTGTCTTTGTTAAAGGTGCCATTGTAAAAAGTAGTGCCTAAATTCTTTGGTGGCATGTTAGGACTAGGCAAATATATCTGTATTGCACTCATAACATAATCGTCGTAGTGCGGATCTATTTTATATCCGTTAGAGTCTTCCCAAAGCATAATGTCAAATGCTTCAGCAGTATAATCCAAATGTTTATTTGCTAGTTGTATAAGACGTTCGTGCCTATCGTCAAAGTGTCCTTTAAGATTGCGTTCGAGTCTTGGCTTATGTTCTTGTAAGTGTAAAGGTTTGCCTTTGTAAGTATTAAAAAAATTATCTATAATACTAAGTTCGTTTTGAGTAAAACAGTTTTCTAAAGGGAGAACTCCTGAATTATTACTACAGGTAGAGTTTTCGATTGCATCACATAACTGATTTAGTTGAAGCATCAGTCTCTTGTTTTATTAAATACATCACCATAGGTGTCTGCAATATTAAGATGATCCTCTGGTTCGTCATCACTTACAAGCATACATGCTTTTGGTTCAACCTTCCATAACTTAAGATCGCCTACTTTGAATCCTTCAGTCCAACGTCCATATTCTACATATATCCATTGCCCAGGCTGTATCCAATCAATCTCTGGGCCAACAGCATACACTTTAAACCAACGTGGTGTAACGCCTGATTCTTTTCCTATTGTGGATTTAATAATGAGACCGGCTTTTGTGGTTTTGTCTCCAAAGTCGCCGTCAGTACAAAGTATGTTATCCTGTATCGCCTTTATTTCCATCTGGTGCATCCTCCTGTGTGTAGTATGGAACCATTTCGATGTCACCGTTGGGGAGTTCATATTCTTTGTAGCCTAAGGGTTCTTGCTCTTCAAAACTCTCACCTTTTGGTGCCTCTGGTTCTGGGTCTGGTTGAACTTTTTGTGTTCTAATGTTTTCTTTCTGTGTTTTTGCAGTCTTAACTTCAACACCACCTGGGTCATTTACTGAACCTCCTGTGTTAGGCATAGTGCCTTTAATACTTTGTTGATCTAAACTGCTTTGTGGATGATCTTTATAATACTCTCTAACCCTTTCTTCTGCAGGTTGAACTACCTCAGCATTGTTATCAATAACATCGCCTTTGGCATTTGTCTTCATATTACCCACAGTAGGCCTACTGCTTTGTGAAGCAAAAATTTGATCTAGGTCGATTATTTGACCTTTGTTTGTTCGTCTTTGTACCACTATTTCAAAAACTCCTTAATGTCTAACATATATTTATGTGAGTCTACCTTATGGATACCTAAAATATAGAGCACATAACTAGCAACGGAACTTCCTCTGCCTACGCCCCATACAAGATTATTTTTCCTCATTACATCTATTATATATATTAATAGTTGTAACATTGGGTATAAACCGCGTTCTTTGTATAGTTTTAACTCCATTTCTACTCTCCCTATCTCGTCGGGATCACGTTGCACGAGTTTGTCATATACATATTTTTCTACATCTAAGTCTTTGTAGTGTTGCGGAATATTAAAGTCTTTGCTTATAAAAACATCACCGTTAATAGGTAAAAGTTCTAGTTCATCACAATGCTTGTTGAATTCGTTAATGCTTTCAAAGGCAACATCATATATGTTATTTCCTCTATAAAGTATTTCGAGTCCTTGTTCTTCAGATGCTAGATAGTTTACCATATTACTATTATATGATCTATTGTAAAATTTGTCAAGTATTATTTGTCCTTAGGAACTAATTTAGGTTTAAATTTTTTCTTTTCAAAGTCTATTTCAATTAGTTTACCTGATTCTTCTTTCTTTTCTTCTTCAGGATAGAACTCTTTATAAACTTCGCTTTCTATAATATTAATAACTTCAGCCATTGCTTTTACTTGATCTTGCTGGTCTTCATTAACAGTCCAAGCATCATATTCTTCTTGATCATGTGCAATGTTATCAAATGCACTAAAGTCTCTTCTATACCACCATGCAGTTTTCCAAAAACTTAAATCACCTAACCAATCGTTTATGTCTGGCAGTTGTGCAATTTCAGTTTCTTCAGATACAAATTCATATGTTAATCCTACACCGTTGTCTAATGAAATATAATCTATAGAACTATACTCATGAGATATAGTATTCAATTTTGCATGTAAGGCAGGCAGTAAAACAGATTCTGATACAGCAGGTAACACAATAAAGTTATTGTCAAAGTCTGCTACCCATTTACCTAATAAAATAAATTCTTTCTGAGAATATACAACACCTGTATGAATATGGTTTTCTAAAAATTCATTTATTATCCTATAACTTGTATTCTGATAAAGTTCTACATCTTTATTAGGAGTACCTTCAGGACAAGATGTTTTAAGTGAATATTTAAGTTTATACCTTTCGCCTTTAATAAATCTATGTGTAGTATCTAAGAATGTTAGTGTTAATGGAACACTCTTTATAACGTGAAATGATGAGTCCATTATTCTTTCTCCGTGTTAGTTTGTGTAAAAACAGGAACGTCTTTCAACATCTCTTCAGCAACACTAGGCACTTTTGGTTCTATTGGTTGCTCCTGTTTTGGTTCTTCTTTCTCTATAGGGCCTTTTTTATCATGGTAAAATTTTACTAAGTCTGTAAGCAATTCTTCTTTACTATAATTAGGAGTATATGCTACACTTTCTATTTCGCCCAATTCTATTACTTCTGGTTCCGACTCTTGACGCATTTCATTTATCTTGAATTGCATTAAGTCGTTATATCTTGTTTGTGCCATACCTAACATATCATTTAGTTGAAGTCTCATCATTGTTTGATTGTTTAATTTAAAAAGTTTATCTTGAACTTTCTTAATTTCATCTAACAGTTGTTCTTCGTTCAACGTTTGTATTCTTTGCCAGTAGTCCATTATATTCTTTCTTTATGTGCAACCTTAAACAACGATAAGTCTGTTTTGTTTCTGAATCTAATCTCAGATGCAGATATTTGATAGTCTTCACCTTCGTGTAATCCTAATTCAAAAAGTGTAAAAACATAATTAGAATTTATATGCATTGGTTGATTCTGTTTATAAACATTAAGCGAATTGTCTTTCCATGCAATCCATTTCTTAAACAGATCATAATTCTTATTGCTCATTTAAGTAATAACTTTTAAGTGTAAGTTCCTGTATGTGTAAGTATTGTTTTCTTTGTCTATATATTATATCTATGCCTGGGAAAACATTTTGTAAGAAATTTTCGATTGTATAACTGTTTTCATTTCCCCATGCTTTGCAATCATATGCATTTACTTTAAAGTTCAATCTTCCTAAGTCGTCGTTAGTGTGTTCTTTAAATGAAGGCATATCAAATCCGCTTAATCCGTAATATGCAGTTGCTTTAAAAACATCGTGTGTATCACAAATCAACGTTGATATAGAATTACTGCTATTAGCCTTATTAACCATTATAGTAAACTGTTTATTTTCTGCTGTAAGTTTATCGTAATCAGTATCAGTTTCTTGTAATTTAAAACCTAGACGTACAAACTTATTAATAGTGTTTTCATCAGAACAATTTAAAACAACACCAGATATGCTATTCAGATAATCTGTTGATTTAGTTAAAGTGTCTTTAGGCACAAAATCAATTTTAAATAACACATTCATTTGACTTTCTTGTATTAAATAAATGTTTAAGCCACTATCAGTATTAATTTTATTAAAGCCAGAGTCTGCTTCAAAGTCTGCTTTACAATATTCTATTTCTTCTGTAGATGCTATAAAGCCAACGCCTGATACATATGGTGCTCTGTTACTATTGTTAGTTCTTAACATAAACAAACAAGTACGCAAAGTCCAAAAGCCTACAACTCCACTTCTGTGCTGGCTCCTATGAATAAAGCCTAATGTACCTAATGTTTCATGTACATCTTCTGTATTACTAACATTAGGATCATATGATATTTCTAAAAAACTGTATTCTGCCATTTTATTTAAATGTAATACTTTCTCCGCACCCGCAACTAGAAACTGCTCTGGGCGATTGGATAACTATTTCATTACCTTGTATTCCTTTTGAAATGTAATCTATATTACTGTTTTCTAAATATTCAAAACTCATATTATCTATTACAAACATTAAATCGTCTGATTCTTGCACATAATCATCTTCTGCAACATCTTTGTTGTAAAGCATATCCCACTTGTATTCGAAACCTGCACAACCTCCGCCAGTAAGACCTAGTCGTACACCAACTGCATTATTTTTATCTATTACAGATTTAAAATGATTAACTGCCGATTCAGTAAGTGTAATTTTATTATTTGGGTTATAAATTTGTGCTGTCGCCATAGTATATCTCCTATACTAATATTTATGCTGACAATATTCTACACCGTATATTCATTGAATGCCTTAAACCTTTCTTAATCTCTCTGACACCATGAGGAACGTTTTCACCTAACACACATATATCGCCATAATCAAATTCCAAGTCTTCATCGTTTACAAACAATTCGCCACCTTCAAAGTCTGCTACATTGGTCATTCCTATCACAAAGTTGAATCCGCTGTTAGTTAAAATCTTTTGATATGACCTTAAACCTTTGTGATCTAGATCTCTCTGTCCTTTAATTTTATATACACCATCAACATGTGAACCGTTGAAACTGCTTTTAGCATATTTTAAAATTCGTATAAGGTCTACTTCAAACTTCATATCAAGAGTTTCTTCTGCCCAACTTACAACTTCATCGCATATAGGAGCCAACTCGTCGTAATCAAAGTGACTGTACATTAGATGTCCGTTACCTCTGCTAGGGTTATGCCTTTCTTTATAGAATCCATCATCAGTGGTACATACCCAATTAGGCAGGCTACGATATTGCATCATAGCATGATGTATAGATTCTTTTGAAACTATGTTTTTAAAATGTTTGTAATAAGAATCAAGACTCACTTTCTCTGCTCTCAATAATCTTGTCGGCAAGACCCATGTCTAGTGCCTCTTGAGCAGATAAAAAATTATCTCTATCCATTGCAGATTCAAATTCTTCGTATGTTTTTCCTTTACTGTTATGTGTTACATATATTTCAGTAAGTTCTGTTTTCATACGTTCTAGTTCTCTAGCACGAATTAATACGTCACTTGCTTGACCACTAGCACCACCTAACGGTTGATGAATCATTGTTCTTGACTTAGGGAGTAACATTCTTTTACCTGGTGCACCTGCTTGTGCTAACAAACTGCCCATACTGGCCGCTTGTCCCATAACTATTGTACTCACATCTGGATTGATGTATTGCATTGTGTCATACATTGCCATACCGGCAGTAACTAATCCGCCTGGACTATTAATATAAAAATTAATATCACTATCTGGATCTTCTGCTTCTAAGAAAAGTAATTGAGCACAAATACTATTTGATACTGCGTCGTTTACTTCACCATTTAAAAAAACTATTCTTTCTTTTAATAGTCTACTGTAGATATCGTAACTTCTTTCACCTTGTGAAGTCTTTTCTATAACGTATGGTACAAAATTCATTATTGGTTCCTTTGCCTGTGTAGTTCTCGTATTTTATTTATAATGGCTTGCATTCCTCTTTGCCTTTGACTGGTTAATGCTTTTGCTATATCTTTGAAATGATTAAATGACAGTTTACTAGGGTCTGCCATTTCGTGTGCTTCATCTACAATAATACCTGCAACTGCTTTTACCATGTAACTGTCTGCGTCTACAGTATATCGACTTCCGTCATAACTTAACCAAACAGCACTCTGGCAACCAGGCACAAAGTTCTCGTGCTTACGCAATTCCATTAGGTCACCCATGTCATTACCTAGTTCTATCAAGTAATCATAAAACATTTCTTGATCATGAATAAGAGATTTAAGGTTTTCTAATTTTTCAGCCATTGTGTAAGTATAGCAAAGTATTTGTGTTTTGTCAATCTATTTTGCTTAGTATAGGATGATCTGGAAAATGCTCAGCAACTTTAGTTCTGTATTCTTTGTAAACACCTGCCAAAGTATCATTACCTAATGTTGTTAAGTCACAGTAATAGTTTAAAGGTATGTCAGTCCAAAGACTAGCATCTTTACTGCGGTCTGGTTTCATATCTACAATGTTGATCTGTTTAACAAAACCCGAGTCGTTGATTTTACTGCATTCTATCTCACCAGGTTCTAATGTGTGATATAACGTCCATTGTTCATCACTGCCGATAGCATGTATTTGATCTAACACATTTGCAGTTGCACTATAAGGTACAGACTTATCGAAATCTACATCTCCAGATTCTGTTAATGCAATTTTAACATGCCCCCAACCTTGAACCACGTTGCCATTATCACTGACAGCAAGAACAGCCACAGGCTTTTGACTGTGAGGGTAACTTGGTACTTGGGTTAGACTGTGAGCCAACAGATTAATACAGGTTATCTGTTCCTGTTCGTTGGGAATCACATCGTATGTTGCCATACAGATATTTATATGAGTATTTAACTAACAGTTTGTTATGCTGGTGCACCACCTGGGGTATATTGTAATATACCGTCGTACTCTGAACCACTTGACAGTTGTGCTAGTGTGCCTATGTCAGCATCAGTGGCTTTGTAGTACTCAACAGGGTCAGTGCCTTTCTTGACAAAGTAAACTACATAGTCGGCTGAGTCATTGATGCCATCACTTGGGTTATCTACTCTGTGTATTGGTGTGTAGTCCGCCCACACACTTACGTCAGCAGTTACACCACCTGGTGCTGATGCTCCTACATGTTGTCCTACTGTGACTTCACTTGCTGAACTAACAGCATTAGATAAATTTGCATACCATGTTGCAACATTACCTGCATCTGGATAAACTCTTTCGTTTGGCATTCTCTGTCTCCTAAACCGTTGTAGTTGTTACTAGTATTTATCAAAAGAAAGGCAGTAACTGGTGTTACTGCCCCTCGGGTTGATACAGACATGAGTTTGTCTATAAAATCTTTTTACATCAGCGGTTCCATTGCAATATACATAAACCAAATAACAAAAGCAAATAAACTTAGACTTGCGATATCGTCGCACGTTTGCCCGTTAGGACAGTACCTGTCTTTGAACTGCTTTAGTGTTTGGAAAGTATCCGCAACAGCCGCCTTCATTGTAGCGGTTGTCATTATAATCTCCTAGATCTAAATCATTTAGCATCCAGTTCCACAGATTCTCACGAACTCTGCTCGGTCAGTAAAAAGTTCCTTAACTTTTCCAGTTTTCGTAATGCACACATTTGGTGTACCGACAAACTCGCAAACTGATCGTTGTTGACGAAAGGATGGATTACGTCAGTCAATATTTATCAATCATTAACACAGTAGTTAAGTTAATAGGCAAAAATTGATCAAAATTCTGTTTGAATAGGAATATCTTTCATAGCATCATAAATTTCTGTGACATCATCTTCTGTATTGGTGCTTTCAACCAATACCATAATGCCCTGTAGATTCATTTTGTCTATGTGTTTTTTGAGATAATAGCCTTTCATTTCTTGACTGGCACCTATTGACCCGTCCGGATGGACATTGCTGACTATGTAATTCTTGAAATCTATATTTGACATACACATATTATACTGTCTTTTTGACTTTTGTCAAGATAAATATTAGCATGATCATAAAAGAAATAGTAGATGAGAAACAGATAGACCGTGTGAAAGCGGCCAAACTGCTTGAT
>Ga0163109_10002332_pt1 | contig 14867 bp, 18 predicted proteins | sample CRUFie1St13metaG_FD_108704 | JGI IMG/M metagenome (GOLD analysis project Ga0163109, IMG submission 108704) | Marine microbial communities from the Costa Rica Dome - CRUD Field 142mm St13 metaG | ecosystem: Environmental > Aquatic > Marine > Oceanic > Photic zone | place: Costa Rica: the Eastern... | reverse complement strand
TGCGGGTTTTGTGGAAGGAGGATGCGAAGGTGATGAATTTGATGGGTTTAAAGTTCTTAATCGAGTAGTAAATCCTGAGGGAGCTAATGGTTGGGCAATAGTTGAATCTTCAAACCATCAGAACATCTGGAAATGGAGTAGTATCTGGGTCGATAATTTTGGCGTAGAAATTGAAGTTACACCGGTTCTAACAGATAAAGAATTTCTTTCCGTACATAAAGAAATTGCATCAGCCTCCAACTAATAGTTAATTTTTTGAGTGTTTGACTGTTGATCTAAAATAAAGGGTAGTACCTATTTTTTATGGGAAAATTTTCTTCTGAAGAAATTGAAAGTCAATACAATTTAATAAAAATGCTTTTAGCTGAACCTGAAAAGTATAGAGATGCCATTAATGCAATAAAGAAAGATATTGCATATATGCCTTTAGAGCTTAAAAAAAAACTTGAGGAAGAAAATATCACCTTATAAATAAAAGCTTAAAGGGGACAAGGAATCTTCACTAATTTTGAATTTATTTTATAAGATTTGGGACTTTGCACCATGGAGTAGATGCTATGTTTTTTTCCATGATATAGATTAACTTTCATAATTAGAAGTCAATTTAATAACACCTTAAGTAGTCAAATTTCCGAGAAGGTTTCTTTTATTACTAAGAAGAAGGAAAAGGATGTAGTACTTGGCTGAGATAATAATTTTGAAAAGATATAAAGAAATTAATCAATTTCAACGAAATTATTAGCAAAATATTAGTTCATTAAACAAAAAAGTTTTGCTAGATAGAAATTCTATCTAACATCAATATATCTTGAACCTTAATTGTATCTTCCTTTTTTTCATACTCGGGAGCATTATAAGATTCAATTTCAGATTGAACTCTTCGTTTATAAACTCCCTTGATAAAATCCATCTTTCTTTTTTCATTATTAATGATTGAGAATGGTGATTTTTTAAAATTCATAACTAACTATCTATTTAAAATTAACCAAGAGAATCTAGATCTCTTCTATAATGAACTGTATTTGCCTCATCATTTGAGACTTTCTGTTCTCTCATTAAATCTGCGATAGTCGGATAATCTTTTACATTATCAAGGTCTCTTTTGTTTTTATCTTGAATTGCAAATGGCGATTTTTTTAAATTCATAATTAATTAGCTCAAAATTTTTGTTGGATTCTGATCACAGATCCTGGATGGTCATGTACGTAAGAGTTAAATTCTCTCGCAAGCATTAGGCAATCGTATGCATCCCGTGCATAAAAGCCAACTTGAATTGTTTTGTTTGATGAATCTATGTAACTCAACAAATATTTATTGCAAGAATTGATTGGTGTTGAAGGCATTTAATTTATTGTTGCTACCACTAAGTTCTAACTAGGCACGATACACAATCGACTTATAAAAATGTACGGTTTGAGGTACAAACATATACGGATAGAGGACCAACAATTTGATTTAAAAATGAATATAATTATTTGGTTTTGTTGGTTCTAAAGCTAGATTAAATTTATGTTATTAGTGTTTCTAAACCTCATGTCTACAAATAGAAATCATAAACGAAAGTAAATTTTTACTCTATCGATCTATATTTAAACTCTTCAACTAATTAGCTAAATTAGTGCGCTTATAATTATAAATATATCTTTCACCATCACCATCATCACCATCGTCATCATCGTTGAAAGAAGAAATTAATACATAAACTCCTCCAAGTCCAAGTAACATTGATAAATAAAGAACTGGGTCGGTCATATAATAATTTTGCAACATTCAAATTGAATTTGAGGAAGCTTTTAAATATTTCTATATTCTATTAATTATTATTTGAAAAATATTTTAATAATTAAATACTATTTTCCTAGGAAATATAAAGTTCGATCTAGAATAAAAAAGTTCGCTACTTTTTTAAGTGAGTTTCAAGAAATTTTTAAAAATAAATGTGTGGAAGATTTGAGCTAAAAACACAGTTTGAAAAGTTACCAAAGGTTTTGAAACTAGACTATCCCACAGGACTTGATTCTAAATACGAGACTCGAAATTTAGTAAGACCTACTGATCCTGTACTTGTAATTAAAAATGAGGGAAGAATTAAAACTACTTTTATGTCTTGGGGCTTTATTTCACCTTTGGTTAAAGATCCTTTTGACAAAAAAATACTAAGACCATTTAATGCAAGATCAGAGACAGTAGAGGAAAAAAAATTATTTAGTAAAAGTTGGAAGCACAAAAGATGCTTAATACCAGCCAGTGGTTTTTTTGAAAAAAATTATCGAATTCGTATGGAAAATTACGAGACTTTTTGGTTAGGAGGAATATGGAGTAAGTGGACTGCGGGTGATGGGACTGAATTGGAGAGTTGCTGCGTTTTAACAACTGAACCAAATGAATTAGTTAAACCTTTTCATAACCGTATGCCTGTTATTGTTCCTTATGGATATGAGGAGCAATGGACAGAGCAAATTAAAGATACTGATGAATTAAAAGGTTTGCTTCTAATAATGTTGCCTTGGTCACCTGATGGTTGGTTAGTAGAAGATGTAGAGAAAAAAGAAACTGGTCAAATGAGTTTGTTTTAAATCAAAAGATTACTAATTCCAATGTTCTTACCAAGAAAAATTGTTTATTGCCTAGGCTCATTATGGCTACTTTGGCTTTATGCGAGAGTCAATTTATTGTATATTAACCAACAACAATGGAGCTTTATTTTTAGTATAAAAAAAATATGTTAGTAACTTTTTGATTTTGAATAAAGAAATAAAAAATAAAATATTTAATGAACTTGCTGATTGGATTATTGATAGAGAGCCAAATTATCCCTCATTTGGAGAATGTAAGTTATGGATTAAGAAAAAAAATTCTCAATATATAATTTCTAAAAATGATGAGAAAGAAATTCTTATGTTGTTAACATATCTTCCAATGAGCCAACATATGAATAATGTTTTATATGCTAAATACCTTGACCAAATACTTACTAAATAAATGAAAAATTGTGATTTATGTAATTCAGTAGATCAAGTTCATTACAGGGTAAAATCTATAAATTACAAAAGTTGGATTTTTTGCTGTAAAAAGTGTTGGTATATTATTTCAAAACAAAGCCAATACTCTTATGGAGGAACTAGAAAATCAAAAATTTAGAATGCGTATACAATAATGGCTAAAACTCATTGGTTGATTAATTCAAACAGAACAGAGGTAAAAAGATTTGTAAAAAACGATAAGAGTATTGATGGAGTATTTGAGTATATGTTTGTAGATACTGGAAAAATAATTGGTGTTTTAGGAAAAGAACCTCCTGTAATGACATCTACAGTTTCAGTAGATATAGATTTGGCTAGAGAAATCTATGAAAGGTTACTTTTTCAGGGATGGAGGAAAACTGAAGAAGTTTGGATAAAAAAATAGAGATAATCTTGGACTCATAAAGTCTCGAGTTCAAAAACTAAATGTTTCCAATTTAAAAAACTTAAGTCAGCTATCAATTAAACTCTATAATGAAGCATTTGCATTCATTTATACGCTTTAATTGAGGTGGAATTTGAGAAAATAAATAAAAATTCATTAAACGTTTTGATTATTAAATTTATAATTTCAGGATTTTCTAAATTTTAATTTATGAGATGCAGCTTTACACCAAAAATTTAACCAACATGTAATACCAAGAAATTTAAACCCTTCTTCAATTAATTGAGTTATATCATAACTTTGATCAAATATCTGTTGTATAACTCCATCAAAAAAAATAGATAGGCCAAGGAACAAAATTGAAATTACCAAGTTGAAAAGTCCAATTTTTTTCAATATTGTTCTAAATCGCACCAATAAAAAAATAGAAATTGCTAGGTATGTCAAATTCAGAAAATCCTGGCCCATATAACGATCATGAAGTAGAAAGAAATCATCAATACAGAGTAGTCCTGAAAATAAACCCCCAAGTAAAAGTAACTTAGATGATTCTCTATTGATATTTTCGAAAAAGGCCGTAAATAAACAAATTGATGCAGTTGCTCCCCACAACAAAATCCCAATATTTGAAATCATTCCAACTCCAATTGGATATCCACAGGTCTGAGCAAGATCCCTAACAACGAGACTAAGTTTGATGTTGTAAAGACTAGAGATATATAAAATTGCTAGATATAAAATGGAAGAAGGCAATATCGAAATAAAGAACAATTTACTTAGAAATTTAATCATATTATTTAGTTTGATTGTCACTATCTTAATTTCAAAATTTATAAATCTATTACTCTTTGATAATTCACCTATTAAATTATAGGTTTTTTTAATAAGGTTCACTTTTTTAAAAATTAACTTTTTTTGACTAATAAAAATTATTTATTCGGAGAGGCAAACTTTTGCTTAATAATTTCTTATATTTTTATTCCTCAAATAGTGAAATAAGAAATATATTGAACTTCCATAAAACAAATTATTTTCGCCCAATGGAATTGTTTAGATATGAAGTTTAAATTTTTGATAAATTTATCTATTATCTTTTCACAATTTGTCCTCATATTTAAAATAAACAAAAGGTAATTTTAAAAAAAAATGTCTACGAGAATTAATAAATATTTAAGTGAGGTTGGTTTCTGCTCTAGAAGAAGAGCAGATAAACTAATTGTGGAGGGAAAAGTGAAAATTAATGGTAAGATTCCCGAAATTGGTACCAAGGTAAAGGATGAAGATCAAGTAGAAGTTGAGGGTCAAAGAATAGAAAGATCAACTAAACAAAAAAATATATACTTAGCATTTAATAAGCCTGTTGGAATTGTTTGCACAACTGATAGAGAAGTAGAACCTGACAATATAATAGATTTCATTAAATACCCTAAAAGAGTTTTTCCTATTGGAAGATTGGATAAGTTCAGTGAGGGACTGATTTTTTTGACTAACGACGGAGATATTGTAAATAAAATACTTAGAGCAAGAAATAATCATGAAAAAGAATATATCGTAAGTGTTAACCGCCCAATTAATAAAGAATTTATTCAAGCCATGAGTAATGGTGTTGAAATAATAGGAACAAAAACTAAAAATTGTTTTGTAAAAAAATTGGGGCCAAAAAAATTCAAAATCATACTCACTCAAGGACTTAACCGCCAGATTAGGAGAATGTGTGAGTCTTTAGGCTACAGAGTACAATCACTTAAGCGTATAAGGATTATGAATATAAAGTTAGATTTACCAATAGGAAAATATCGAGAATTAAGCAAAGAAGAACTTGCAGAATTAAATCGATTACTCAAAAATTCTTCCAAAATATTTTAATAATAAACTAATCTTTTTTTTTAATATATCGATAAATATTTAACAATTAAAAAAGGCCTTGGTAAAGAATTTTTATAAATCGGATTGGATCAAGTAGAGGCGATAAGATTTGAACTCGCCCCCTAACGCGCCCAAATCTCCGTGATGATTTTTTAATTCTTTAAACTCAAGTTATAGGAAAAAATTTGATAGACATTATAAACGATTTGAGAAAGAGTATTGCAATTAGGAATCGCATGATATTAAATGATATTAACCAAAAGGGGCTTTAAGTATCATTCAAAAAAATACATTTAATGATTAAAAAGAAAATTGTAGATAGTCAAAAATGGTATTCAAAATACTATAAAGCTCATTATGAAAGAAAAAATAGATTTAGAGATGATCTTTTAAATCCAGAAACTTTGTATCAATTTTTAGCGCTCAATAAATGCTTTGTGAATTCTCTTTATAAAATTAGCCTCAATAAAAAAAAATCAAGAATTATGGATATCGGCTGTGGTTCCGCTAGTCAGTTAATTAGTTTAGTTTCTTTAGGGTTCAATCAAGAAAACTTATTCGGAATTGATATAAATAAAGTTGATATAGATTTCGCAAAAAAAAATTATCCTCTACTTAATTTATTTTGGCAAGATGCAACTAATCTTGATTTTAAAAATGATTATTTTGATTTGACTTATGAATCGACTATGTTTGTTCAAATAACAAATAATGAGATTTCTCGAAAGATAGCAAATGAAATGATGCGGATAACAAAAAAAGGTGGATACTTAATTTTGTTTGATTGGCGTTATGGGAAATTTAATAATGCCAATTTTTTAGCTTGTAATAAAAGAAGGATTAAAGAATTATTTAAAGTCGATGAATCTACAAAATTAATTTCAATTGAAAAAGGAATGTTAATTCCGCCCATTGGGAGATTTTTTTCTAAGAATATGAGTTCAATGTACTTTGTTTTTTCAAGATTTTTTCCTTTTTGTATTGGCCAAGTTGCTTATATCCTTAAAAAGGAATAAATCTTTTTACTAAAAATTAATGTTATATTTTTTTATGCTATGGATTATTTTAAGTTTTAAAAATTTTATTAAATGGAAGATAAAAATTTAGATATTAATGAAGATTGTGAAGATAATTTACGATTATAAAAAAAATAACTTTCTGAAGAATATTTTAGTGGAATATAAATCAAGAATTATCCTATAACTAGAATATAAAAATTTTTACCAATAGCTTAAATGTAAAAGTAAGCAATAACAGTATAAACCCCATTTCATCAAAAGGTTTTAGTTGTATTTATTTTCTTACTCATAATTGAGCGGTATACTTAACAGATTTTGGATTATTTTTGGGATTTGAAAACAATGAATCTAAAGCTTGGGATCTTTATTTTGAGGTCCCAAAACGCCAAACCATATTAGCTTCTAAGGTATTCGCATCGAGATTCCCATCTTTAGAAATCACTTTTCCTATGCCAGTTTGAAGACTGAAGTCATTATTTAATTTATACTCTAACCCTACACTTGGTTTGTACAATAAGGCGTTACCGCTATCAACGCCTCCTCCTCCACCTGCACCTATAAGCATTTCGCCATAGAGTTGCCAATTATTCCAGCTCGGGCTAAAAATGCCTACCCCCCAATGCCCCTCTGAATATCCACCTGCACCTCCTTCATAAGCGCTTATACCTTGTCCTGTAAGGTACCACCAATCTCCTCCTTTCCAATCGATCTTACCTCCTAAAAGTTTCATGTCGCGTAAAGAACCATCCCTACGTTGAGCGTTAAAATACCACTGGTGCGCTGGACGAAAGCGCCATTTAGTTGTTTTTATAAGTTCTGTTTCCGTTAAAGGAGCTCCTTTTTGATCCTGAGCAAATGTATCCATTACATATGCCAAATTAAATCCAGCATATGGGGTGTCATAATTACCATCTAGAGCGGAAAGATAGCCGCCATCCATAATGAGACTGAGATGACGAGAAAGTCGGTATTCCAATCCTAGATTTGCTCGGGTAACAAATCCTCCGCCGGTGTCAACCTCCCCGCCACCAGCACCGCCAATGGTTATAGAGGGCAGTAGAGCCAAACGATCGTTTTTAGTTAGTTGGAGGCGATAGCCTAGCCCTGCTAAAAGTTCGGCGTACCCACCCACACCACCTGATAAGGCGCCGGCAGTTTCAAAGGTGGCAAACCAGTTTTTATCAAGAAAGTAAGAGTACTCAACGCCGACCAGCCCTAATGAATCATCAAGTGAACTACCTGTAGTGGTTTTGCTGCCGCTTGCCGGAGAGTAAGAACGGACGCGTGCAGCTAAGTGGGATCTATGGCGACTTATGTTTCTCCAGTTGGCTCCAAAATAATCGACCGCAGTCAGCCCATCATTTTCCCAATTAAATATAGGTGAACTGAACGGGAAATCGAGCGAAAGTGCTATTGCATCACTGGAAATGTCTCCGTTAGGAAATTCTACGTAACTATAATTCAGGCCGAGTACGCTCGAGTTAAAGTCGTACTTCAGGCCGATATGGGGACGAATATGCAACCCTCCTCCTTGCGCCGCGGCACCGCCACCCCCGGCACCTACGTAGCTTCCGGCATCGAAAATCAAATTGTTAGTTAATTTACGTTCCATGCCCAAGGTATAGCCACCAGTAAAAAACCCTCCACGGCGTCCACTCGCAGCACCGTAAAGTGTTATGCCTCCATAAATCCAAGGGTTGAGACGATCGTAAGCTCCAATACTGTATAAACCCATTTGTTCGCCAGCATCGGGCATATCAATTTCCTCAAAGGAAAAACGCAAGATCCTATTCCGCCAAATTGGTGGTTCCTCCAAGGCGGCTTTAACCCCCGCAGGTTGAAAATCTTTTTCATTTTCATTTATAAAATAATTTTCATTCCCTTCGTAAGGTTTCCAAATAATTTTTTCTAGTCCTTTCTTTTTATTTACCCTTTCCCACTGAATTGAATTTTCTTCTGAAGAATCTTTTATAACTTTTTCTGCAAATACACTTAGAAAGTTAAAAATTTGAGCAATTATAAAAAAATAAAATGCAAACTTCATATAATAAATTTCTTGATTTTTATGTTTGATTAATATCCTTCTCATGATAGTCGTATGAATAAAATATGTCCTATGATGAAAAATTTCTTTAAAATAGCAAAACACTTAAATTCAAATACCTTTATGTACGGTGATGTGGTATTTGGCTTTTTTTCTAATTAGACCTTACCCAAGTTTTAGAGATTGTGTTTTCATTTTGAATGGTACGACAAAAGAGGACCAAAAAAAGACCAAAAAAGACCAAAAGGTTAAGATGTTGAATCTTCGATTTTCTTACCACAAAATTGAAGTGCTGATTCTTTAGAAAATATCTGGCTGCAATGGCTTACTTGGAGTGTATTAATGAAAATTGCTATTGAAACTCGCGCCGATTTAGATGAAACAATTAGGCCTATATCGTTAATCAAATGCTTTCTACTTCCAATGTCGTTTTAGACAGTGAATATTTATTCAACAGATACAACAAAACTTTTTTAATAAGAAATCCAAATATTTTTAATGATTTGAACAATTTATATTTTGATAAAAATGGAGTCAATAGTTCTAGAGTCCATTGGGTTCAATAAGCTGTTCTTGTTTTGCTAATTATTTGGATGGGCATTTTTCAATGACGCTAATTTCCATAATTTTGTAGTAAAAATATTTAAGCTTTGGAATTGTGCTGAATTAAATCACTTAAATTACTGTGTTACGAGATGGCGAAAAAGTTGGTAATTTTAGACATCCAAAAGGGCAACAAAATATTTTCTTTTTAATAATTATGGAGAAATTTATTATCTTTAAAAAAGTAAACTAAAGGATTCCTGGTGCTATCCATCCAAATAAACCATAATTGATAATGGCAGCCATTAATCCAATCATTGCCAGCCTCCCATTGGTTCTTTCAGCAATAAACCAATAACTATTGGGCCATTCAAAATTTCTCCCCATATTGGAAATTTGATCTTCTGAAAGTGGGGTCGCTTTTACAATATTTTCCTGGTCAAGATAATAATTACTATCTGGGTAAAAACTTTCGCTTGAAAAATTATCTTTAAAATTAACCATTTATTAGAATTTGAATTTCATTTATCTTAAAACTAAAAAGGATAAATAGGGTAAATAGGCACTTTTAAAATGCCCATTCTTAGAATATTTCTATGGAAAAATTTATTTTAATCAATAAAGATAGATCAAGAATCAAAGTATTTGAACTATTTGAGGATGCATCAAAGCCTATTCCTAGTATTAATGCAATGATGATTTCCTATGGATGTTTTTAAAAAGAAGTAGTAGACCAGTTATGAAAGGAAGTAGAGTTGAGACAATAGAAAACGCCAGAAAGGAATATAAGGAACTGTTAAAACAGGGTTGGAAGAAAACTTCCATATTTAGGAGTTATTTTTAGTCTTACTGAGAGTGATCAGGCAGCAAAGATAAAACTTAATTCGATAGCTACTGGATGACTTAATTTTTTAATTATTTTCATTAAATTAAAATAACTAAAAAGTTATATCAAGTACTGACAGATATTTAAAAAATAAATACTATAAACTTAAATAATTATCTAGAAATTTAAATTCATGATCAAGAATTTATTCATAGCATTGGCTTTTGCTTTGATGCTTATCAATCCAAGCTTTTCTATAGCTGCAGAACCTTCTGTTGATGTACAAGAAATCTTCACCTCTTCAGAAAATATTGATGGAGATAATTTTAAGTATCCAAAAGGTAAGGCTGAAATGCGTTTGATTAGAGTAGAAGTTGAAAATGGAGCAACTATACCATTACATTCCCATCCTGTACCTCTACTAGGTCATATTGAAAGTGGTGAATTAACGCTTGCTGAAAAGACAGGGGTTAATAAAACCTTTAAGGAGGGAGATTCATTTGTTCTCTCCCCAAATACTCCTGCTCATACCATGGCTAATAGTGGTAATTCTTCAGCAGTTATGTGGGTTGCTGTAGCTTCAGCAGAAGGTGTGCCCACTTTGATTCCTGAAGAATAAATTAATCTGATTGATATTAGATCTAAAATAATGGGAAATTAGCTCCTTATTTTAATGTAATCATTTACTAAAAATCTTTTAAGAATCTCAATCTCAGTAGCTTTATTAACAATACCTATAACAGAAATTTTTCTGGCTACTGAATATTTTAGGTTTAAAAAAGATATGAATAATTATGTCTCTGAATTGTATGAGTCTTACCTTAAGGCGATTAAATTTTTCCCATCAATAAAAGTAGCTAAATATTCCCCACTAACTGCTTTGTATTTAACTAAGTCCACAACAAAAATCTTTGAAGTAAATGAGTATCTTGAGTTAAAAGACACCTTATCAGATTTTACTAATTTCCTTAAAGAAAAATATTCTGAATATGAGAAAAACTATTTAGGACTTTAATCACTAAATGAAACACCTATTAACGGTACCACTATCTGCAACAGCTTTACCCAGTGAGGTTAATGCTAAATTATAAAATACATTCTTGATATTTCATGAATATAAAATCACTTTTAATTTTTGGAACCATTTTAGCTACCCCAGTATCATGCTTGGCAGAGGAATTCTTTATTTCTTTTGAATGGGGAGATATAAAGAAATGTAATACTGGTTATCCAAATAGAGTATCGAATCCAATTTTTACTCTTAGTAATGTCCCTGAAGGTACAAAATTTCTTAAATTTAAAATGAAAGACAAAAATGTACCAAGTTATAATCATGGCGGAGGAAAAATTAAATACTTAGGAGAAAATGTAATAGAGCAAGGAGCATTTAAATATAAATCTCCGTGCCCACCGGGGGGAAGTCATACCTATGAGTGGACAGTTACAGCTCAATCTAAAAAAAGTGGTGGGAAATTAGCTGTCGCGAAAGCAAAGAAAAAATATCCTTAATATACTTTTAAATCGTTAATTTATTGGCTATTTGTTGCTCACCATCCCACCACCCAGTTTCCCTAAATCACACTCAAAAGACTCTATTTTTTGAGACTTAAGTATTTAGACTTTGTTTTCATAATTAGATTAAATGTATTATTGGCTGAGACTTAATGCCATAACTTATCTGGGAGGCAGGATTCGAACCTGCGAACTAGTGCTCCCAAAACAATTGCATTATTTAGAGCAAAAGTCGCTTAGATTAATAAAAAAAAATAATTGGAATTGTTATTTTTTTGCAGCTTTTCTGAACCTATGAACATGTTTGCATTCAATTACTGAGTATGATAATTTACTTAAAATTTTTTATTTTTTTTGATTCAGACTAATAATAAAAAAAAAAAAAAGAAATTAAACAAAAAAGACGGATTTTCACTAATCGAGCTAGTTGTGGTAGTTGCAGTTTTAGCCATTTTAAGTGCAATAGCTATACCATCATTTACTGACATTAGAAAAAAATCAATGATTACTGCGGCTAAACAAAACCTTATTTTGATAATAAAGGAATGTAATTTAGTAAACATTGATAATGGAAATGCAACTTTTTCTGATATTAATTCTTGGAAAACATCCAATTCTTATGGCGATAGAAGTGGCTTAGGTTTTGGTGGTGATGGATTTACCTACGATACGGGAATCGATAGTAATGAACCTATTACTTCTTCAGACAGCTGTATGTCAGTTGCTGCAAAATCAAATACAATTTCAGGAACGTCATTCGGAAGTCTTCCTCATTTTGAATTAAAGTACAATTCAGCAACTAAATCTATTGAGAAAAATTGTCAGGTCGATTCAACTGAAACTTTCAATAAAGGTACTTGCGTTACAACTAATCCAATAGGATCACAATGGTAATTTCGGATAATAGGAGAAAATTAATTTAGAAAAATTGAAGAAGATTTGCGGAATTGTTCTTAATCAATTTCAAACAAAAATAATTTATTTAAGGGAAATATGAGAGAACCCTCTTCTAAAAGAAAATTATTATTAAATAGGACTTACTGCTATTAATGAATCCTGTCGCCCCGATAAGTTTTTCAGCGAATTGCAAATATTACAATACGAAAGCGATACAAATATCAAAAACTCTTCTAGACACTTTTACTGAGTCGCAGACTCCCTTTCATAAAAATCAAGTTTTTTAGGTTTTTATTTAAGTATACTTTTAATAATTTTTAAAGATATTCTTTAATTAATAGGATCTATTGAGAATAGATTATTATCTATTATATTTTTTTTATTAATTATCTAATCGCAAGTACAATTATCTCTTGGTGGATAACAATAACAGTTCTTAGGAGGAGGTTTAGGGTTAAAGGCATTACATTCCCGACTCTTAGTTTCAGGGAATCCGTCAGGCATTTTAAAATTAAATTCATCTTCTCCAGCGGTGCAGGGATACCAGCCGTAATTTGTATAAAAAGAGGTTGATCTACATCCTTGAGAAGTTTGAGCACAAGGATCAGGATACCAACCGTTAGCGCTATCAGGGTGAGGATCTCCATAACAACCAGTTTCAACTTTACCGTTGCGAATCATAGAAGTTCTAAATTTAGTACATTTTGATCCGTGTATGGGGTCAAGATTAGGATTATGAACGAGTGTAGAAGTTCCACATATCAATGGAAAACATTCAGAAATACTGCTTCCTTTTATACCTTTAAAGTCATAAGTTAATTCAGAAGTACTTGCAGCCAAAATAAAAGTGGGTAATTTATTGATATCGACAGGAACTGCACTAATTAATCCAGTTCCTAATGCGCCATTACAACTATTGGATCCATCAGATTGAATTTGATAAGAATGAAGATTTTTTGGGGAAAATTTAGCAACTTGAGTCTCTTTTAATTTATTGATTTCACATTCAGATTGAATTTGTTTAAGAGTTGCTAATGCAGCAGAAGCTTGCGATTTCCTCTGAAAACAAAAAAAACTGGGTATTGCAAACGCAGAAAGTATTGCTAATACTGCTACTATTAAAACTAATTCAATCAAAGAAAAGCCTGAATATTTTTTTTTCAATAGTTGACTAGGGCTCATTAGCTGGCAGCCTTTTCTAACATCTCAAAGAATTATGCATTGTAAGTTTATCTTGAAAATAGAAATTATTATTCTAAAAAAAACATTTGAAATATTTTCTCTAATTGCGTAACTTAATGCAATAACTGATCGGGCTGAGAGGATTCAAACCTGCGACCTAGTGAACCCAAAGCAATATGAAATATTAAATTCCTTATAGGGTATATTATTTCTAATTAAGGAAGTAGTTATGTATTTGAAAATGACTAGGAAGTGTTTTTTGATTGCACTATTAATTTTTCCACAATATTTAACTTCAGTTCAATCATCCGCTATTAATGAATCTCAATTAAATAAACTTTCAGGGGAATTATTAATTTCTGGTTGGAAACCATTATCAGACAAAAATATTGAAGATAAAAAAGCTAGTGATAAGACAATAAAGGCCTTAAATAAGTTTAAAAACATATCTTCTTTGAAACCCTACTTTAATAGAGCTAGAGGTTACGCTGTTTTCCCAAATGTAGGAAAAGGTGGAATTGGTATCGGCGGTGCTAGAGGTAGTGGTGAGGTATTTGAAAAAGGTAATGTTATTGGAAAAACAACTTTAACTCAAGTATCAATAGGCATCCAATTAGGTGGACAAGCATTTAGCCAAATTATCTTTTTTAAAGATAAAAAATCTCTTGAGAGATTTACTGAAGGTAATTTTGAATTTGGAGCATCAGCTAGTGCGGCATTAATTACTGAGGGAGCTAATGCCTCAGCTGATTACAGTAATGGAGTTGCAGTTCTTACATTTTCAAAAGGTGGCCTTATGTATGAAGCAAGCATAGGAGGACAAAAGTTTAGCTATGAAGAATACTAATATTTATTAAATTTTTTAATTTATTTATTAATATAATCCTAATGAAATAATATTTGATGAAAGTTTAGTGAACTCTTTTTTTAGGGAACATATATTATTAGCTGACACTTAATTCTATTACAAATCTGGGCGTCAGGATTGGACCCTGCGACCTAGTGTTCCAAAAAAACCTGCCTAAGAAGCTAATAATTGGAACTATTGGCCCTATTTACTATCTAAAGCATTAAGATTGAATCACTTAAGACTGATGTCCATTTATTTGAGGGGAATCTGAGGGAGAGACTTCTTAATGTAAGCAAGAATTTAATTGAAAATCTTTGAAATGAGAAAATTATGAATATCTTTCTATAAGATTTCCAAAATGTTTTTATTTTTCAAAAAGACATATTTAATAATTGTATTTTTTCTATTGCCTATATTGATTTCTTGTTCATCAATAAAAAAGAAAAATTCATTCAAAAACTTTTCTAATAATCAGATTAATAATAAATCTATTGACGTAAATACTTTAAAAGTGAATCTTTATAATGCTGATAAAAAATTAACACCTAAATTAATTCACAATAATGATGGAACCTCTACTTACAGATATATCAGGATGCCAGGTGAAGGTGAAATTTCATTAAAAGAGGTTAAAGAAAGAGTTTTATTAGGACCTAATTTCTATGGAAAAGAAAGAGAAAGTGTAATTAAACTATTAAAAAGGATTAATGAATTAAAAAT
>Ga0163109_10002331_pt1 | contig 14869 bp, 9 predicted proteins | sample CRUFie1St13metaG_FD_108704 | JGI IMG/M metagenome (GOLD analysis project Ga0163109, IMG submission 108704) | Marine microbial communities from the Costa Rica Dome - CRUD Field 142mm St13 metaG | ecosystem: Environmental > Aquatic > Marine > Oceanic > Photic zone | place: Costa Rica: the Eastern... | reverse complement strand
GAAGGGGTTGTTCGTCACGAGTTGGTGAATGATTTTCCTCTCGGTAGGAGCATTGATGAGGCCTTGCGTTTGGTAGATGCCCTGCGTTTCCATGAAGAGCACGGTGAAGTATGCCCTGCGAATTGGGAAGAAGGAAAGGATACGATGAAAGAGACACACGAAAGTGTTGCTGACTATCTAAGCAAGCACTAGACTCTTATTATTTAGCATATATTAAGGTAAAGCCCGACGGAAGTCGGGCTTTTTTATTCGTTGATTACTTTTCTCCAAAGCTGTAGCGAAGTCCAAGTTGAAATGTCGCGGTATGATAGGGGTCTTTAAAGGAAAGCCGCTCAAGTGCTTCATCTCTTCGTTCGACACTGTAGCTTGAGTTACTGTTTTGATCCAGCGTATTTTGATAAGAGATCTCTCGTATAATCATGGGTAGGTCGGCTTCGGTGTAGACATCTTTTAAGGTGGTGTATCCTAGCGCCCTTCCAACTTCAATCTGCGATGGAGTGCCCTGTAAAGTGGCCTGAGTAATGGTTGTTTTCAAAGAGGGCACAGCAAGTGCTACAAAATCTACTTGGGCTAAAATTCCAATTCTTGGAGATAATGCGTAGTCAAATCCTGCCTTACTCTTAAAGCCAAGGCTCAAACCACCACTTGTTTTCGCTTGAATATCCACGTCTATAACAATACTCGCCCCAAGGGCTTCGGTGTCTTCGTTAAGGCCTTGAAGTGCTGGGTCAATTAGCGGTAAGTATGTTTCTGCCAATAAGCCCGTTTCGTCATATAAATCAAGCTCCACCCAGGTCTGTCCAAAAACGGGTAGATAAGGCCCAAAGCTGATGTAGGGTCTAAACTTTCCTAGATTCGTAGATATTTCTAGATAGGGAGATAGACTTACCATTTGTGTGTAACTATTTTGCCTTCCTCGGTATTCTATAAATCCGGTATCAATAACTCGTTCCGCATTTAACACTTTAGAAGAGCGCAATGCATTGCATTCAATCCCTAGAGATAGACCGGGTAGTTTTTTCAAGGGCCAGCTCATGTTAAGAGAAAGCATTGCTCCTGCTCCCCGACTCCCTCTCTCTTCCTTAAAAGTGTATCCACTTTGGTTTTGAATGTAGGTAAAGCGTGTTATCTCATCAATTGGGGATCCAATGTTGCTTTGTAGAGCCGGAATTCCATATCCAGCAAGAAATTGGAGTCTAGGTTTGTTTTGATGATTATCTGTTTGGCTATGAATCGGCGACCACATAGTCTGTATCGCAAGGAAAAGGACAAATCGTAGTAGTTTTGGACGCATAAGTGGCATTAACTTTGATTTAGAAAGCATGTTCTTCAATAAAATACAAGAAAAATTGATGAGGTCAAGCACAATCTATAAATCAATGCAATACATTCTTGTATTCTTTGCTACTCTGTTTGTTTTTCCACTGCATGCTCAACAAGTTAGTCGGGACAGTCCAATTGTATTACACGACAAGGAATGTCCAATAATCCAAAAAGATTGTTCTATGGATTATCAATACTTAGCACATTGTGTGATGATTGAAATCAATCATATGCGAAGAAGGGAAGGTCTTGATACACTTCGCTATTCACCAACACTAACTGTCCGTGTAGCCGATAGTTTATTACGCGTAAGCGCCAAAAGAGGGAAGTCATACACCGTCGAAACCTTGCCTAATATTATCCGTTACGCTAAACCTCGCTTCCTAAGTGCTTTGCAAAGAGAAACAGGTAATCAGTCAGTGGATGTTCAATCGTTCTTTTACAAAACAAGGAAAGAATATGGGCATCAGATTAATCACGAATATGTGGCCTCACCTAATAATCAGGAGGAGCTAGTGGTTATAAAAACGGTGGATATATCATCGTATCGAACCACCGCAAAGGGAATTGTGGATGAATGGAAAAAAAATCAAGCCGCCCTGAAGCTCTTATTGTCTTCCTCAAATCGCGGATTGCGCTTTGGCCTCGGTATTCGCATGATTAACGATGCGAAAGTCATTGGGTATGCATCCATGGGGCAGGGTGGTTATCAAATGGTGTCCGGTATTGTCGGGATGAAGGGTGAGTATGAGGCCCTCTTTGCGACGAAATTCGATATTATACTTTTGGTTGAAAAGCCTTAATCAAGTCTCGGAACGGTAAGGAGACTACTTTCTAAGATTTTTGCGCCATTTCCCAAGCATATAACCAAAAAGGCTTCCACTCAGCCCGTGGAGTCCACCAAGAATGGCAGTCAGTAAGAATGGATTTAGCGGTAAGATCTTCCCTTCCATAAATCGATGATAAAGGATGTGCTGATTTTGTGCTGATATAATGAAACTGATGCCTGTCCACAGCGCAGCACCAAGTAGCAGTCCCAAAAGCAATTCCTGCCATAAGGGTTTTACGAAGAGAAGTGCACCAAAAGCAAAAACAACACCTAGGCCCCACCAGGGAAGATAACCAATAGCTAAGGCACTCCCTACGATGTAGAAGAAAACCATGATGAGTATGTTTTTATTTTTTTTCATGGCAGTAAGACGGTCTTTGTAAATGCTTTGTCCTCTTGAAAAAAGGACGAACTCTCCATAACAAAGGAGTGATACGTTTTATTTAACCAATCATCGACAAATCCCATATATCGTGCACTTCCTGGATTTCCTGATTGCCCTCCAGGATAATGCCCATGCCCTTGTATTTTTTCTCCTGAAAAATCTAAAATCATACGCCATGAAGGGCCCGTTGATGTCTTGCTCGCATTGAGAATATGCTCTCCGCCACCAGCAGAAGGTAAGCCATAGCTAAATCCATCAATACGCAATAAGTGACTGATGGTTGAGCCTTTAAACTGTCCCCACTGAGAGGAGTCCGCATCCCAGTCTTGAACGGTGCAGAGCACGTCAAAAGTGGTGTTTAAAAGCTTTTTTTGAGTAGCCATAACATCTCCTTCTAAAAAAGGATGCCGAATACTATCCTTTAGCTGAAAGTAGGTCTGATACTCATTAGGCTTAACCCATAGACTGTCAAATTTGTCATCCTTGTAAAGGGAATCAGTGTAGAGTGCATACCAAAGGTGAAATTGACTAGGAGCAACCTTTTCTGCATCAGCCATGAAATCCCAACTCTGCATGGATTGGGCGACAGGATTTGCCAGTTTATCGCTATCCAAGTAGGACAACATGAGCGGTAGCATTTCCGAGGCAAACAAATCATAATTGTCGTACTGCATACTGACCATGTCCTCGATACTTGCTTTATGCAAATTGTCCAACAAGCTATGTAGTCGTCGATTGCGATAGTGTTCAAATTCTCCATGCGTATAATATGGGTAATCTGGGCTCACGGCATGTTGATTAGCTGATGAGGCATACTGCGAAGCAGGATTGTACAGAGTAGGCATATCCTCAAATGGAATGCTTTCCTTCCAATCAAAACGTGCAGAGGTGCCATCCATAACAAAATACCCTTGTCTTTCCTCTAATATGGCGAAATCACCCTGCTGGCGTAAGCCAATATCGCCTTGAAGTGAGGCGAAAATGAAGTTTTGGGCAGGACAGCTGTAGTAGCGGAGTGCACCAAGAAAGTCGTCCCAGTTCTTGGCTTTATTGATCTGATAAAACGCATAAAACTCTTCGGTTGGGTCATGGGCTCTCCAGCGCAAGGCCAAGTCACCTGTATGCCTTTCAGACGGGAAGGTGATCTTATCATACACAACGGGTCCATGATGAGAATAGGGGATGTTTAGAATAACATCTTCTCCGCCTCGGCATTGAATTACTTCTTCGCGATATGTTAGGTCTTTCCATACTGAGTCATGGTAGTATTGCGTCCGATCGTCGTTGATGGTTAATTGATACCAATCTTTCACATCTCGACCCGCATTTGTAACACCCCATCCAATGGAATCATTACATCCTATAATAATTCCTGGAGCCCCTGGAAAGCTTACCCCATATGCATTATACCCAGGACAACTAATTTGCATTTCCACCCAGATACAAGGGGCATTGAAACTCAAGTGAGGATCGTTGGCAAGTAAGGGCATTCCTGACTGGCTGCGCTCTTTATGTATTACCCAATTGTTACTGCCAATGTTTTTGTCCGGTGGACTATTTAAACGAAGAGGCATAGCTAAATCAAAAGACGATGGATGGGCGCTTGGTTGGGGACTACTGTGGTTCGTGGAATCAGTAGGAGGGTAGGTCGAAGGTGGGAAGATGGGTTCCATTGGGTTATAATATTCTCCATAGAGTGTGAAGAACATCTCTTCGCCAAGTGCATTTTTTAGATTGGTGTATTCTAAATCGAATTCTCGATCAGTCAAGTCCTTACTCATGGCCATTAAGAGTAAGCAGGAGTTTAGGTTGGTCCAAGGGCTGGGTTGATAATCGAGTAACTTATACTCCAAAGGATAGTCTTCGTACCTCAGGGAATTGATATAGGTATTCACTCCGTTGGTATATGCATCGAGTAAGGCAAGGGCTTCTGGGTTTTTTTCAATGGCTTGAAGTTTATTTTCAGCACCATAGATCATGCCTATTCTGCGTTGATTGATATCAAACTCTAGAATTTTATCTCGAAGATTAGGGTCATCGCCAAGGATTTCTGAAAGTCGACCGGCCGCTGCAAAAATGGTGAATTCCATTTGCCAAAGGCGAAGCGAGGCCTCTACATACCCTTGAGCAAAGAACATATCGTGCTCATTTTGTGCAAAAATGTGTGGGATAAATTGGTCATCCCAATAGACCGATACTTCGTCACGAAGTTCTTTGGCTTGGGTTGCAGATTCCATGGGTAAAGCATCTAGGGATTCCGCCTGTTGCCAAATACCAGAAGTGGGGTAAAGAAGATTGCCTAAAGGGGGAATCGGACCATTACCAAGGGTGATTCGATGGGATCCTAAGTAACTGAGGGCTACAAAACATGCTCCACATAGGACGGTTAAAACAAATTGTAAAGCTTTATTTTGCAAAAGTTAAATCGTTTATTCAATTGCTCACGAATATAGGTAATGCGTCATAACTCGTCGTTGGAAAGAGAACGCAAGTTCTTGCTTTTTTCGCTTCTTCAGTCCCTCGTTTTTTCGCTGGTTTTTTGGCTGATCTATGCGATGAATAGTGAGGATTCCATCGCGTCATTTCATCGTTATGGCTTAATTCCTTATCAACATGCTGAATATTGGCGTTGGATTACGATGCACTTCATACATAGTGACCTCGGTCATATATGGAATAATACGTTACTACTCGTACCGCTAGTATTTGGTATTCGGATGCAGAACAGAAAGGTTTTTATTCCATTGTTTGCAAGTGTGGTGCTTGGAAGTGCGGCCTTCATTTATTGGGTAGGTAGTCCTCAGTCAATTCATGGTGGGGCAAGTACACTTGTCTATGGATTTTCGTTTTATCTTTTCAGTCATGGTGTCTTGAGCCGGAGGCCAGAAGCCATTGGTATGGCACTTACCGTGATATTAATTGCTTCAGGCTTGTTTTGGGGATTGTTTCCCAGTGCGGTTGCTCAAGTTTCATGGGAAGGGCATGTCGGCGGAGCGCTTAGTGGCTTTATTGTAGCACTAGTCTATTTTGTTTTGCTTAAGCCTTTGCCGAGTAAATTTGACAAAGTTCACCCCGAATCCATCCACTTTTTTGAAGAAAATCCGTTAACATGAAATTTGATAGTATTATCTTTTCGCCATGTTAAGAAATTGTAAAGTTAGGTTAGTAGCATTTCTAAGTGCTGTCATGATGCTGCCCTCTATGGATGGTCAAGCTCAGGTAAGCATTGGAGGTACGCCATTGTCTTGGTCGAACGTGATTACGACAAGTAACACAGCAATCGTCTTGCCTGCAGTGGATGAAGCAGCCCTTTTGTTAGAAGACGAGGCTCGTCTCTTAAACGGAGAAAAGACAACTCGTTTTGGATATAATCATGAAGTTACAATTGACGTATTGGCCTCTTGCGCATGGGAATCTACACCCACTCATGAGATAGGTCGGTTAGCCATTCAAAGCGATGGGGCGCGAAGCATCAACCTTATCTTCAATGACTTTTATCTTGAAGATGAAGTTTCCCTCTTTTTGTACAATGAATCAAAGGAGGATGTCATAGGAGCTTTTACGTCGTCAAATAACAAACCGTACAGAACATTTAGCACACTTCCTTTACCAGGCGATGTACTCATTTTAGAGATCAATGCTCCATTGGGTAGCCGAACATCTGTAACTGCCATGCAATTAGAAACGGTAACGCATGCTTACAAAGACCTATTTACTCAATCACTTGACAAAGGGCTTGGTCAGTCAGGTTCTTGTAATGTAAATGTCAATTGTCCTGAAGCAGCAGGCTGGGAGGATCAGCGACGTTCTGTAGCGAGGATTTTAGTGAATGGCAATGACCACTGTACAGGAGCCTTAATCAATAATACAGGCAATGATGCAACACCCTATTTCTTAACAGCTAATCACTGCCTAACGGGGAATGTCTCAAACTGGGTATTTTGGTTTAATTGGGAGAGCCCAACGTGCAATCCGACACAGAATTCTTCATATGACGGTGTTTCAGGTTCTACTTTGCTCGCAAGCTGTTCAAGTTCTGATTTTGCACTGCTTGAGTTGAGCCAGGAGGTCCCCTTGGAATACAATCCATACTATGCGGGTTGGTCTGCGGTGAATACTGCGCCAACATCTGCTGTGGGAATCCACCATCCTTCGGGTGATATCAAAAAGTGGTCCTATGATGGCGATGCTTCTGTGTCCTCTGAGTGGGGAGGCTGGGGTAGTAGCGGTACAAATACCCACTGGGAGGTTCTTGATTGGGATATTGGAACAACAGAAGGTGGTTCATCGGGTAGCCCGTTATTTGATCAGAATAAGCGTATTGTAGGCCAATTACATGGGGGCGCGGCACTATGTGGAAATAATTTCTCCGACCTCTATGGAAAAGTGGCCTATTCATGGGATTGTCAAAGTCAAAACTCAGGTAGGTTAGATATTTATCTTGATCCAAACAACTCTGGATTAACCTTACTGGACGGCTTCGATCCGAATGCAGATGTTTATGCCAATGATGCTATGGCCGGAGAAGTTCTCGGTTTTGAGGATTCTTGTGCATCAGGAGCTATCGCACAGTTAGTATTGGTTAATGCAGGAGCTGATCCTCTAACAAGCGTTGATATTCTATATGGTCTCAATGGTTCAGCCCAGCAAATCTTGAATTGGTCTGGAAACTTAGCACCTGGTAGTTCTGAGATTGTTGACCTTGAGCTGGTTTCACTTAATCCTGGGCCGCTACTCTATGAGGCTCGTGTCAGCAACCCGAATGGAGTCACGGATGAAAACTCAGCGAATAACTTGGCCTTCGTAAACAAAACTATCTTAGGTCCAGCAGGTTGCACTTCGACGTCAATCTTTGACTTAGACGAAGGTGGAATACTCCTTTCGCCAAATCCTGTTGATCACATGTTGTCGTTGTCGCGAGTTCATGCGGAGCATTCCGTGGTATGCGTATATAATGCCAAGGGACAATTGATGGTACAAAGGGAATGGTTAGGTAATGCGCTTTCCCTTGACGTATCTCAATGGACAAACGGTGTGTACGTCGTACAATCTCAATCCGTCGTGACAGGAAAAGAAGGCCGAATTTCCTTTGTAAAACAATAGAGAAGCGCCATAATGGCACCTTAGTCGCCTTGGAATAGCTTTTGCTAGGTTAGCGACATGTTTCCTGGTGATTTAAACTTCTCTCAAAAGGCCATGGCTGCTATTGCAGGTGCACAGCAGGTGGCTGCCTCAAAACGTCATAAACAGATCAATACCTGTCATTTGCTCCATGGAATATTGGATGTCAATGACGAGGTGCTAAACTATGCGCTTGCTACTAAGCGGGTAAATGATCAGGCGCTTAAGGAGGGTTTGCCGAATTTGTTTAACGAAGAAGCTTCCTCAGAAAAGGAAAGTGCTTTTCAAATGCCATCGCCGGCCTTAGGTCAGACGATTCTAAGAGCCAAATCGATTTCAGAGAGAACTACGGATTCGCTGATTGAAGTACATCATCTGTTTTTGGCACTTATGGAAAATAATGATGGTGTGACGAAAATGCTTAAGGAAGTTGGTCTTGTGGCAGATGATGTGCGCAAAGCGGTCAATGCGCTCAATGAATCGGATAAAAAGGATAAATCTTCCCCAAAGGATGACTCTGAAACGCCAATCTATGCCAACCTAGATAAATATGCTGATAATCTGAATGTGCTTGCATCGGAAGGAAAACTTGATCCGGTCATTGGACGGGAAGATGAGATTCGTAGCGTGCTTAATGTGTTAGCGCGGAGAACGAAAAACAACCCTCTCTTGGTTGGTGAGGCTGGGGTTGGGAAGACGGCAATAGCCGAAGCAATTGCCTTGCGTTTAGCCCATGGCGATGTGCCAAGAACCTTAGATAGAAAGATACTTTATCGTCTTGATCTTGCCACCATTATGGCGGGAACAAAATACCGTGGTGAGTTCGAAGAGCGTATCAAAATGATTCTTAATGATATTCGTCGGGCTGCTGGAGAAATCATACTGTTTGTGGATGAAATGCACATGCTAATGGGGGCGGGAAAGGTAGAAGGAGGAAGCATGGATGCCGCGAATCTTCTAAAACCTGCCCTTGCACGAGGGGACTTGCGCTTAATTGGTGCGACGACCTCTCAGGAATATGAAAAGCACATTGTGCAAGACAAAGCGATGGAACGCAGGTTTCAAGTGATTTTGGTAGATGAGCCCAGCAAGGAAGATGCCGTTTCGATTCTTCGAGGGTTAAAGGATCGTTATGAAAACCATCATAAGGTGCAATACCTAGATGATGCTCTTGTGGCTGCAGTAGATCTTTCCATTCGTTATCTACCTCATCGTCAGCTCCCGGACAAGGCAATTGACTTGCTAGATGAGGCGGGAGCCAGACTCCGCTTAGAATTGGATTCTATGCCTGAAGAAATTGAGCATTTGTCTCGTAGAATCAAACAACTTGAAATTGAGAAGGCTGGCCAAGAAAAAGATGGTAGTTCTGCTTCTTTGAAGGCTATCAATGCTTCTCTTAAAGAAAAACAAAAGGAACTTAAAGAGTTATCGGCCCTTTGGAAACGTGAAAAAGAATGGTTGGATGCTATCCAAGTGGGAAGAGCAAAGCTTGAGGAGGCCAAGATAGAGGCAGATAAGGCAGAAAGGCAGGGGGAGTTTGCGCGAGTCGCCGAGATACGATACGGTGAAATGGCTTCAATTCAACAACGTATAGATGATGCAGAACGCATGCTTCATGACATTCCAGATGCGGAACGGATGTTAAAGGAAGTCGTTGATGCCGAAGCCGTAACAGAGATTATAGCAAAATGGACAGGGATTCCTCTCAAAAAAATGATTCGCACAGAGCGCGACACCTTGATGCATTTGGAATCGATTTTAGAAGATCGAGTCAAAGGGCAGCATCAAGCGTTATCGGCTTTATCCAATGCAATACGAAGAAATCGTGCAGGTCTAAATGATATCAATCGCCCTATTGGTACTTTCTTGTTTGTTGGCGGATCTGGTGTAGGAAAAACCGAAACGGCAAAGGCTCTTGCTTCTACCTTGTTTAGCAGTGAAGAATCTTTATTGACCATTGATATGTCCGAATATCAAGAGGCGCATAGTGTTTCACGGCTAATTGGGTCTCCTCCGGGATATGTGGGGCATGATGATGGGGGATTACTTACCAAGCCGGTAAAACAAAGGCCGTATTCCGTGGTGCTGCTCGATGAAATTGATAAGGCTCATCCCGATGTGCTCAATATTCTTTTACAAGTAATGGAAGAAGGGCGTCTCACCGATAGCAGGGGAGAGGAAGTAAACTTCAAAAACACGGTACTTGTCATGACGGCCAATATTGGCGCCAAGGCACTTAGTGATCACTATGCCAATGCAGAATTGGATACGGAGGAGAGCTTTAAAAAGGCACAAGATATTGTGCTTTATGCCATTGAAAATCAATTAAGACCGGAGTTTGTCAATCGTATTGATGAGGTCATTGTTTTTCGACAATTGGACCAAGATCCGTTGTTATCGATTGCTCAGGGCATGTTTGATGAAATTGCCACTAGGGCTAAGAGCAAGGGGTATCAAATATCCATTACTGAGGAGGCCTTAAAATGTTTAGCAGAAGCTGGAATGGATCCGCTCTATGGCGCACGGCCTTTGCGTCGTCTTCTACAACGCTCGGTTACCGATGAATTAGCCCTTAAAATTATGGCTAGAGAAGAGGATGTTCACTTCGAATGGATTGTGGATGCCTTTGACGGAAAACTAATTCTTCGCCAAAACAATGTACAAGATGATGTACTTAGCTCGTTGGGTCTCTAGAAAGTGTCGAAAGAATTTCTCACCTTTATAAAGAATAACAAGCTTGGCAAACTCCCAAAACAAATCATCTTCTAAGAAGACTAATCTTGAATCAAGCAAGCACCATGTGCTTTCGGAAGGGGTATACGATCGCCTCCCGATTCTCCCATTAAAGCGTGCTGTCATGTTTCCAAAAGTCTCCTTGCCAATTGCTATGACAAGGCAAAAGTCTATTGAAGCGTGTCAAGCAGCCTATCGAAAAGACAAGTGGATTTTGGCGCTCACTCAGCGTGAGGAAACGGATGCTGAACCGGATGTAAATCAACTCTTCGAAGTAGGGACTCTGTGTTCAATCGATAAAATTGTTCGCCTACCTCAAGGTGGTATGAATGCTATAATACGTGGCCATCAGCGCGTCAAATTAAATCGTATTCATAGCAATACACTGTACTATGAAGGAAAAATAGAGGCGTATGAGGAGGAAAATACCATGGATGACAAATCATTTATGGCCCTGATGGAAGAGATCAGGGACTCCACGCTCGAATTGATGCATAGCAGCAATGATATCAAAGCCGAGGCCTTGTATACGCTGAAAAACATTAACGACCCACTTCATCTTTTAAACTTTGTGGTGGTTTCTCTTCCCATGCCAAGCAATGAAAAGCAAGAACTTCTCAGGGAATCTTCTATTGTTAAACGCTTGGAAGCAATCCAAGAGCGTTTGAGTAATGAGTTGCAAATCATTGAGCTAAAGCGAATGATTCATGAAAAGACAAGGGAAGACATCGAACAACAACAGCGCAACTTCTTTTTAACCCAACAATTGAAAACGATTCAAGAGGAGTTAGGAACGGGTCAAAATCATGATGTAGAACGTTTTAAAGAAGATTTAGCGGGTTTAGAGATTGCCGACCAACAACTCAAGGCTCACTTCGATAGAGAGCTTCAAAAGCTCGAGCGAATGCATACGGGTTCTCCGGAATATGGAAGTCAAACGGCTTATTTAGAATTCGCACTAAAACTTCCTTGGAATCAATCCACAAAGGACACTTTTGATTTAAAACATACGCGTCAAATTCTCGACAAGCATCATTTTGGCTTAAAGCACGTCAAAGAACGGATTGTTGAGTATCTGGCTGTGCTTAAGCTAAAACAGGATGCTAAAGCGCCAATCCTATGCTTAGTGGGCCCACCAGGCGTTGGAAAAACATCGTTAGGCCAATCTATTGCCGAAGCTCTTGGTCGATCCTATACGCGAATGGCCTTCGGAGGTTTACATGATGAAGCAGAAATACGTGGACACCGTAAAACATACATCGGAGCGAAACCTGGAAGAATCCTTCAATCGCTGAAGCGCGCGGAATGCAATAATCCAGTGTTTGTTTTAGACGAGATCGATAAAATTGGTAAGGATTTTCGCGGTGATCCATCCTCAGCTTTACTTGAGATGTTGGATCCCGAGCAAAATGTCAAGTTCTATGACAATTATTTGGAATACGAATTTGACCTCTCCAATGTGTTTTTCATTGCTACGGCAAATGATTTAAGTTCAATTCCACTTGCTCTGAGAGATCGTCTAGAAATCATTGAGGTTCAAGGCTATTCCATCGAGGAAAAGCTTGAAATTGCCACCCAACACTTAATCCCTCAGCAACGGGAAAACCATGGTTTGTCGAGTAAGCAGATAAAAATAGACCGTAAAATCTTGCCGGACCTTATTCAAGGGTATACAAGAGAGTCTGGAGTTCGTCAACTTAATCGTGTAATTGGCGCCCTGATGCGTTCAAAGGCAAAAGACATTGTGGAAGAACTTCCTTCCAAAAGCTTGATTCGAAAGCCTTACCTCGTTGAGCGATTAGGACCACCTAAGTTCGCTCACGAGATAGCACTAACTCAAAGCAAAATTGGTGTTGCTACAGGCTTGGCCTATACACCAGTAGGCGGGGATCTGCTTTTTATTGAGGCATCATTGCACCGAGGAGAGCAAAAGCTCAAACTAACTGGCAATCTTGGAAACGTGATGAAAGAGTCTGCGCAAGCGGCTTACACCTTCCTCCAATCTTTCTACAGAACGGATAATGAGGTTATGCGCTTGTTAGACGAATACTCTATTCATATCCACGTGCCGGCAGGGGCCACACCCAAAGACGGTCCTTCGGCAGGAATAGCCCTATTAGTATGTATGGCTTCCCTTTTGACGAAACGACCGGTAAACCATAAACTCGCCTTTTCGGGAGAGATAACACTGCGCGGTGATGTTCTTCCTGTTGGTGGTATTCGAGAAAAGTTATTGGCTGCCCGTCGATATGGAGTGTCTGAAGTTCTCCTGTGTACATCGAATGCGCATGATGTTGAAGAGATTGATAAAGCACATCTTCTTGACCTCGAAGTAACTTATGTAGAACACATGGGTGAAGTAATTCGTGCCGCTTTACTTAATGCTAATGCCTAAGTTTTTCTCTAACGTTCGTCGATTTCTTGTAGTCCTATGCTTCTATTGTGGGATGGCTAGCATTTCCTATGGGCAAATAGGAGGACGAAATGCTTTTGGCTTTACCTCGATGGCTTTTGAGCCACACGTAAGTAGTTTGGGCGGAATGGTGCTTGGGCAAACGACCACATCCATGTCTGGTATGGATTTTCCGTCCGCTCTTCAAAATGGACAAAAAGAGGTGAATATCGGTTACACCTCGCTTTATGGTTCATCTTCAGCATTTGCCGTGCAATATATAATGCCTCATAAGCGATTTGGTGTCTTACAAGTTGGCACGCGGTATCTGACCCATGGTCTTCTTGACCGACGCGATGCCTTAAATACATATCAAGGAAAATTTTCGGCCAATGAAGTAGATCTCTATGCTGGTACAGCATTTACTTGGGAGAATTATCGGTTTGGGGTCAATGTTCATGGCTTGATTGGGCAATTAGAGGCACAGAATAGCTTGGGGTTGGCGGTCGATTTTACTGCATTTTGGGAAGATAGTTCGGGCCTGACGACTATGGGCTTTGCATTACGCAATCTTGGCGGTGAGATTATTCCCTATGCTGGTAAGCGAAGAGCTACTCCAACCGATTTGCAGTTTGGCTTTAGTCGAAAACTAAAATATCTTCCTTTGAGAATTCACTGTACGCTGCATGATCTATATCGGTGGAATTTACGATTTGAGGATAGCTTGTCGTCAAATTCCTCCAATCTCTTTGGTCTACCGGAAGATCAATCTGTTGGAGGCTTTGGGAAATTTACAGATAACTTTTTTCGTCACGTCAACTTTGGATTGGATTTTAATTTGTTTCAAGACAAGTTTTGGTTTGCTTTAGGTTATAACCATCAACGAAGAATGGAGATGGCCATTCCCAATAGAAATGGCTTTGCTGGCTTCTCGTTGGGCTTTGGTATGGAGCTTAATCGTTGGGCTTTTGGATACAGTTATGCAAAGCATCATTTAGCCGCAGGTTTTCATGGAATTCGCACGACGTTACGGTTTCATAAAAAAGCTAAAAATTCAGTCGAGAACTAGATTAATTGTCTTACCTTCGCATCTTAAATTTTTGTTAACCCTGGATTGGGTGTAAAACTCTTGTAGGCTTGGAGCATTTCAACCTTCAAGTTTAAGAGCCGCACAGTCCAAATTTTGAAGATTATGATGTACGATGATAATGCCTTTGATCTGAATAGTGATCAATTTTTTCCTGAAGGTGATGAGCCTTCCAACCAAGAGGAAGCAGCCGAAGAAGCGCCAGCAGCTGAGGAAGTAGCTGAAGAAGCACCAGCAGCCGAGGAAGCAGCCGAAGAAGCGCCAGCAGTTGAGGAAGTAGCTGAAGAAGCACCAGCAGCCGAGGAAGTAGCTGAAGAAGCACCAGCAGCCGAGGAAGCAGTTGAAGAAGCACCAGCAGTCGAGGAAGCAGCTGAAGAAGCACCAGTAGCTGAGGAAGTATCTGAAGAAGAACCAGCAGCTGAAGAAGCACCAGCAGCTGAGGAAGTAGCTGAAGAAGCACCAGCAGCCGAGGAAGCAGCAGAGGAGGTTGATGAAATGCCTGAACTAAAGGTTAAAAAAGAAGATTCAGGAACAAGCCATGATGATTTCGATTGGTCAAAAGGTAAGCGTAACGTTACAGAATACAGTGCGGACACCATTCAGGAAATGGAAGCTCAGTACACGAAAGATCTTAAGATTCTTGAAGAAAATGTGATTGTAACGGGAACTGTAGTTTCTGTTACAAGTACTGATGTTGTACTAAACATCGGGTTTAAGTCTGATGGAATGGTTCCGATCAATGAGTTTCGCGACATGGAGGAGCTCAAGCAAGGAATGGAGGTAGATGTATATGTATCTACACTAGAAAATGCCAAAGGTCAATTAGAACTTTCTCGTCGCAAGGCGAAGTTGCTGAAAGCTTGGGATGCCCTTGTGCAGGCGCATGCAAATGATACCATCGTTAAAGGAACAGTTGCTTCTAAAACAAAAGGTGGACTTATTGTAAATATCGGAGGCCTTGAAACCTTCTTACCTGGATCTCAAATTGACGTCAAGCCT
>Ga0163109_10002329_pt1 | contig 14873 bp, 14 predicted proteins | sample CRUFie1St13metaG_FD_108704 | JGI IMG/M metagenome (GOLD analysis project Ga0163109, IMG submission 108704) | Marine microbial communities from the Costa Rica Dome - CRUD Field 142mm St13 metaG | ecosystem: Environmental > Aquatic > Marine > Oceanic > Photic zone | place: Costa Rica: the Eastern... | reverse complement strand
GATAAAAAGACTTCAAGACGGATTAACCTTTCTCAAAGAACGACCGCTAATCTTCGTTTTTGGCTATTTCTCCCATATTCTTTTTGCGAGTATTATGGTGTGTTCCTTTCTTATTCTTCCCTCTTACATCCGACATATTGTAGACGGAGATGCCTCTGTCTTTGGATTGAGTGAAGGCCTCTTTGCCCTTGGGGCCATATTTGCAGGAGTTTTGGTTGACCGTATTTTTAGAAAAAATCGTCTCTTCGGGATTATCCTATTCCTATTACTTGGCGCAACAATCTATTCCGTATTGTTCTTCTCCCAAAGCGTCATCGTTCTTTTAGTGATGTATCTCTTTTTAGGGATGATGAATGCCAGCACGCGGATCCTTCGCACAACCACCCTTTTTCAGCTTGTTCCTAATAAAATTATTGGCCGGACCAATAGCTTTTTTGGTGTGCTCAATACCGCAACCCGTATACTTTTCATCGTTATTATTAGTCAAATCGCCTTTTTCTCGGACAACCCTGACCGATCCATGGGCTTTCTTATGGTGATGTTGCTTATTGCAGCAACTGTTCTTGGATTGAACTACAAAAAAATCCAAGATTTCAAAAAGAAAACGACCTTTGACTAAAGTATAACTCCTTTTGCCATGTCCTCAAATACCTGGGCTATTATCATAAATCCACAAAGTGGTGCCGGAAAAACCCAAAAAAAGTGGCGTCAAATTAATACAGAGCTGCAAGGCCTAGAAGTCGACTATACTCTTCATTGGACAGAATCTGCTGGGCATGCCGTCGAGATCGCCCAACAATGTAGAGCGAAAGGATACACCAAGTTTTTTGCTATAGGTGGAGATGGTACGGTTCAAGAGGTGGTCAATGGGGCATTCGCTCAAGGGTATTCCGATGAATTTGTTTTTGGGGCCTTACCCATGGGCACGGGAAATGACTGGATGCGGCAATATATTAGCAAAGCATCCATTGCTGACTACCTATCCGCGTTGAAGAAAAAAAACCTCTTTGAGCAAGACCTAGGGATAGTCCAAAGCGAAGGAGGTAAGAGCCGGTACTTTATCAATTTTTTCGGTGCTGGATTTGATAGTCAAGTCATTCTAGAATCTGTCAAATACAAACGATGGGGTGCTATTGCCTACGAAATGGGCCTTCTTTCCGCTCTTTGGAATTACAAAAGTCCGATGGGAAAAATTTCAACCAACGATCAAAGTCTATATCACGGAAGGTTGTTTATGATGATTGCTTCCATTGGACCCTATGCGGGTGGAGGCATGCAACTGTGCCCAGCGGCCATTAACAACGACGGCATATTAGACCTAACGTATATAGAACACCTTGGAAGGCTGAATGTCATTGCCAATACCCGTCGCCTTAAAACAGGCAGCATCATTCACCACCCTAAAGTGCATACGCACAGGGGGGATTCGTTTACTATTGAGAACCACAGCCACATGGAGCAGACCGCCCTAAGAGGTGAAATTGACGGAGAGTATTTTGGAGATGGGCCGTTTACTGTCGACCTGGCCCCATTTAAAATCAAACTTAGTCTTCCCGCTAACGCGTCTTAAATGACAGGACAACGCCTAGGTCTGCGCCCTTCAGTTGGTCGTTTAGCGTCATTGATCCCGAAGAATTCCAGGTAAATCCTGAATACATGCCGAGCCCCACAAAAGGAATTGGATAATATATTGCCTCGACTTTGGGGTAGAGATAAAAGGCATTTTGGCGCTCTTTTAACGAAGAGGCGTTTCGATAGGAGGAGAGCATACAACCAAGCATGACAGTAGGCGTCACTTTGAGGGATTTAAAGTTGAGAACATTGACCCCTGCCTCAAGGCCTACAGCGTGATTCGTCCATTCGCTAACAGGGACTGGATTCCCTTGAATAACTAATGAGGGTCGAAGCGCCATCATGGAATAGGTCGGGCCAAATCGAAACCATTTCTTACCCAATCCAAGATGGAGTTGATAGTTGGATAATCGCTCCTGCTGGCCAAAGATTACGGCTCCGCGTGCTTGAAAAGTAAGGGTGGTTTGCGGACTTATAAGTCTTGCGGCCTGGCCCACTTGACCAGAAGCGCCTAGGGTACAAACCAACATGACAATGAGGATAAGATGACGTTTCATAATACGAAGAAACATAATCAACTTGTAACTTCAAAAAGTGTTTGCGATAGTTGATTTAGAATCCACAGGAGGAAAGCCCGCCGACGACAGAATCATGGAAATCGCCATTGTCCTTCATGATGGGCAAAAAATCGTAGACCAATATGAAAGACTCATCAATCCTGAGCGCGATATTCAAGAATTCGTACAACGGTTAACTGGAATAAAGGGGTCGATGGTTGACGCAGCCCCCAAGTTTTCTGTCCTTGCCCAAGAAATCGACAGCCTCACCCATGACTGCATTTTTGTAGCACACAACGTTGGTTTTGACTATCGCATGGTGCAATCGGCGTTTAAACGCCATAAAATGTCCTATAAGAGGCCAACCTTGTGCACGGTAAAGCTTGCACAGGCACTCATGCCATCATCAGAGAAATACAATCTGGATTATCTTTGCAAATCACTCAACATAGACAACACCTCCCGACATCGCGCAATGGGAGACTGTAAGGCTACTGCCGAACTACTACATCTCCTTATTGAGTCGCACGGAATAAATACCGTAATGGATCACGTCGAAGGGGGTGTACGCGCCTGATTTGCTTGGTTCTTAATCCTACGGCCAGTCTCCGAAAACACCTTGTTGAAAGTCGGTTATAGCCTGGCGTATTTCCTCTTCAGTGTTCATGACAAAAGGACCATATGAAACTATGGGCTCTTTGATTGGCTCCCCTGCTAAAAGCAGAACTTTCGCATCCCCTTCAAGGGCTCTAAGTTCAAAAGATGCCGCATCATGATTCAATACAGCAAAGTGGTCCTTCGCCACCTCTTGGTCTTCATTAACGACCAAACCGCCTTCCAGCACCAAAAGCCCAATATTCCATTCACTTGGAAAGCTAAAAGGCACAATATCCTCTCCAGACAGATGAACATTACTTATGTGCAACGGGCTAAAGGTTTCTGCAGGACCATGAGCATCGCCATAGCTTCCTGCAACAAGCTCCACCAAACTATTGCCCCCAACGGAAACGTTAACTAGAGAATCTTTCAATATCGGTTGGTACTTAGGTTGGGACATTTTATACTTGGCAGGAAGATTTACCCAAAGCTGTACCATCTGAAAAATGCCACCTTCTTTCGAATAGCTTTCACTGTGAAATTCTTCATGCAATACACCAGAGGCGGCCGTCATCCATTGAACATCTCCTGGACCAATAACTCCACCACCGCCTTTATTATCTCGATGTGCAATCTCTCCTTGATAGGCTATGGTTACTGTTTCAAAGCCTCTGTGTGGGTGAACATCTACCCCTCGCGGGGTCGAGGCAGGAGAAAAGAAATGAGGAGCATTATAATCCAGCATGATAAATGGATTCATGCGTGTTGACCGAATGGGGCCCCTTGGAGTGATTAATGAATGAACTCGAAACCCATCACCGACAAAATGGACAGGAGGTGGGCTGAATATTGAGTCGATGGTCCGCGAATCTTTCATAACGTCTTTTTTGTTAAAGCCTTTATAGGAGAGATTAACACTCTCCGATTGAATTGGTTTGGAAAGGAAGGCAAAAAGTGCAAATCCCACCGCAAGAATACTCAGTTGTTTGTAGTTGGTGATGTTTATCATTGTATAGCTTCAAAATAACCTGTTGATCGATTTTTCTTAACCATACCCGCCTTATAGTACTTACCGTTCATCGCCACGTACACCCCTTGACTTAGGACCTGAGCAAAGGCCAGGGCACTTCCTAAATTAAATAGGGCATCACTTGCCCCAAAAGAATAGGGAATCATAGCGCCAGTAAGTACAATGGTTTTTCCAAGATCAAAGGATTCCAAAAACGAGGCTGTCTCTGCTATAGAGTCTGTTCCATGGGTTATAACAATGCGTTTATGCATAGATTTCTTCAAAACATCAGCAATAGATTCTCGGTCTTGATCAACAATGTCCAGGCTATCTTTTAAGAAGACGGTTTGCGTTTCAGTATCTAGGGTTGAGCGTCCTAAGGTTAAAATGCTGGGGACAAAGGATTCTTGAAATTGTAAGTGGCCCGTGAGCAGGTCATAGGTTTTATCGAAAGTACCTCCTGTACTGAGCACTAGTATCTGTTCCATATTCGTTATTAAGCCGTCTTGTAATATTAAACAAAACCCTTAGTTTTAGTACATGGTAAATAAAGTTGTCTTAGTTGGTCGATTGGGGAAAGACCCAGAGGTGCGACACCTCTCCGATACAAGCTCTGTTTGTAATTTCACCCTTGCCACCAACGAATCCTATAAAGATCGTCAAGGAAATCGCGTTGATCAAACCGAATGGCACAACATTACCATTTGGCGCCCTGGCCTTGTTGGCGTTGCCGAGAAATACCTACAAAAGGGGAAGCTCATTTACCTTGAAGGGAAACTCAAAACAAGAGCCTGGGATGATAAAGAGGGCAACAAGCGCTACACAACCGAAGTCCACGTTGACCAATTACAGATGCTTGAGCGATCACAAGATGCGAGCTCTTCTATGGCCCCACAAAGCAACGCTGGCATGTCCGCCAACCCCCCTCAGGGAAGTCCGTCGGCGACAGACAGCACCGTATCAAATACCCCAAAGGTTGATGATGACCTACCCTTTTGATACTTTTTTTAACTAAATGCTAGACTTTGGATTCAGACCCAGAATTATCCCCTTCTTTCTTTGCTGGTGATATAATACTTGACCTTTTAGCCTCTGCACCTTTCGATTATTATGGTATTCTTCCCATTGTAGTCTGTTGTGTGCTGTTGTTTATGTCCGCCTTGGTATCCGGATCTGAAGTGGCTTTGTTTTCTATCAAACCCACAGACCTTGATGAACTCAATGAAAGCAGTCACAAAACCGACCGTCTGATTGCAACACTCCTCAAAAATCCACGGGAGTTGTTGTCCACCATTCTTATATCCAATTCTATAATCAATGTGTTGCTTGTAATTCTTGCTAGCCGCTTGATCCAATCACAAATCCAGCAAATGCCTATTTCTGGGGAATCATGGGGAATTCCAAATCATGATTTAATAGAATTTGCCCTCATTACGTTAGGGATTACCAGTTTGCTTGTGCTCCTTGGAGAGGTAACGCCAAAAAGCTTGGCACACCATAGAAATCTAGCCTTTGCAAGAGCATCTTGTCGATTTCTTGCTGTGGCGCGCGTGTTGTTTTGGCCCCTTGTTGTCGTGCTCTCAAAAAGTGGCATATGGCTAGAAAAACGAATGGTGTCGGACAATGCCTCGATAAACCTAGACGAGATCGAACGCGCTATTGAGCTATCAAAAGATTCAATTGGCGAGCACCAGTCTGATGTGTCTATGCTCAAAGGGATTGTTAATCTCGGAGCGCTATCAGTAAAAAACACCATGACACCAAGACTTGACATGGTGGGTTTAGATTGGACGCTAACGAGCCAAGAGGTACTCGACACGCTCCTCAAACATAAATATTCTAGACTCCCTGTATATGAAGGCTCCCCTGACCAAATTAAGGGCATCCTTTATGCTAAAGACTTTTTTGCAAAAATGAAGGACCAAAATCCTCCCAAAGAATGGCATAGTCTTCTGAAGAAGGCCTTGTTTCTTCCCGAGAACCAACGAATTGATGATGCCCTTAGAAGCATGCAACGTGAGCGCAAACACATGGCTATTGTCATTGATGAGTATGGGGGAACCGAGGGCTTGGTTACCCTTCAAGACATCCTAGAGGAGGTTTTTGGTGAATTCAGAGATGATGTAGAAAACAGCAGTATTGCCTTTCAGCGAATTGATGAAAAAAATTATGTGTTTGAGGCCAAAACCACCCTGAGTGATGTTGCGAAAATTGTACCATTAGAAGAATCCTATCTTTTGGAGCTGGGCGGGGGAGCAGACACACTGGGTGGACTAGTCTTAGAAGAATTAGGCGAAATACCACAGCGTGGAGATGAGGTCGTTAAGGAGGCATTTAAATTGCGTATTTTATCCCTTGATCGTTATCGTATCAAACGTGTTCATTTGACTCTTTTTAATTGATTATGGCATACAAAAACATACTTTTTATCTCCTTTCTGTGGTTGGCTTGTATTGGATGCTTTCATACCGAACCGCCTGTTCGAATTAAACGCTTGCCCAAGCTTTTTACTCGGGTTGATTTGCCAGAGGCCGCCTATACAAATACCAAAGAAAAGGGCGCACCCCTCTCCTACGAGGCAAGTGAATATGCCGAGCTCACAACCAAAACCCATCCTGCGTTAGACTCTTGTTGTGATTCAACAAACCTGCTTCCTTGTTGCAAGGATTATTGGTTTGATTTGTACTATCCATCGTTTGATGCAACCCTCAATTTCACCTATAAGAGTTTAAATTTTGATGGCGTGTCCGATCATATCAAAAGCGACTTCATCATGAGCAGTTTTGTAAATACAAATAATCGCAGAGCACAAGTAGAAGAACAACAACAAGGGAGTACGCCTCAAGGATATTATTATGAGCACTACAGCTACGCTGAGGCCGGCGAGCCCGAGATGTTTTTCATTGCCGATACCCTCGGACAACATTGTTTATTAGGTTCATTAATTTTTAACTCCGCGGGGCAAAGCTCTGATTCTTTATCCCCTTACATTTCTTTTATTCAAAAGGATATAGAACATTTTATTTCCTCTGTGACCTTTCACTAAGCGCTTAACTCGATGTCTCTTTCGCGTTTTTGTAAAAAACCAGCCCTCTCCGCCCTAGAGAATGATTTTAACATTCGCTCTATCCAGGACCTCGTCTATTGTTTTCCTTTTCGCTATGAAAAACGGGAAAGCCTAGAGGATTGGAAAACATTAAATCAATACATCGGCCAGACTATTGGCCTTTCAGGGAAGGTATTAGATGCTAAGCTTGAAGGACACCCCCGCAGACAACGACTTCGCGTGCGACTCAGCCAATCAGGAGTGTTTTTGGACCTGGTATATTTCAAACACGCTCAGTGGATGATTAAGAAGTTTGCCCTTGGCCAACCGATAGCCATTATGGGAAAGCTACAAGCTCACAAAGGAAAACTCACCATGGCTCATCCAGAGATTATTCCAAGTGCCTCGCTAAAAAAAGACACTGGTCTTGTTGCCGTATACCCCAGCAGCGAAAAGCTAAAGAAAGCTGGGTTAGATAGCAATGGAATGGGAAAGCTCATTCGACAAGTGCTTAAGGAGGCCGATGCTCAAGAATTCCAAGAGCGTTTACCCGAATATCTAATGCAACATTTTGGGCCCAAAAGCAGACTTGAAGCATTGCAAAGTATTCACAAACCAGCAAGTTTTGAGGATGCCCATTTGGCCTTACAATATTTCAAGTTTGAAGAAATCTTCTGGTTTAAGTTTCAGCAGGAAATTGCCAAAAGACAAGTAGGCAAAAAGTCTTCTGATGTGTTGTTTTCCACTATAGGGGAGAACATCAATACCTTCTACCAAAAGATACTTCCCTTTTCACTCACCGGGGCACAAAAACGCGTGATTAAAACCATTCGCGAGGACACGGCTTCCGGCCGTCAAATGAACCGATTGCTTCAAGGTGATGTGGGGAGCGGAAAAACCATTGTGGCTTTTTTTGCAGCGCTTCTTGCCATTGACAATGGTTACCAAGTGTGCTTAATGGCGCCTACCGAAATCTTGAGTCAACAGCATTTCGAAGGCCTTCAACCCTTTTGTCGCAAACTTGGCCTCCGTTGTGCCCTGCTTACTGGGTCTACTCCTGCAGCAGAGCGAAAAACTCTTTTACTAGGCACTAAGTCTGGACAGATTGATCTCTTGATTGGAACCCATGCATTGTTGGAAGACCGTGTTCAATTTGAATCCCTTGGCTTGGCCATCATCGACGAGCAACACCGATTCGGAGTGGCTCAGCGCGCAAAACTTTGGGCTAAGAACTCACAGCCGCCCCATATCCTTGTTATGACCGCCACCCCTATTCCGCGGACACTTGCCATGACCCTATATGGAGATTTAGACGTTTCCGTAATTGATGAATTGCCGCCGGGTCGCCAACCCATAAACACCTCTTGGGAAAAGGACAGCTCGCGATTAAAAGTATTTGGCTTTATAAAGGACCAAGTGGATCAAGGGCATCAAGTGTATGTCGTATACCCGCTAATCGAGGAGTCTCAGAAACTTGACCTCAAAGATCTACAAGATGGGTACGAGAGCTTAGAGCGATACTTTCCCAAGCCACAATATCAACTTGGTATAGTGCATGGGCGCATGCACCCCAAGGATAAAGATTTTGAGATGAAGCGATTCGCCTCGAAGGAAAGCCAAATTCTTGTGGCCACCACGGTGATTGAAGTCGGCGTAAATGTTCCCAATGCGACGGTAATGGTTATTGAAAATGCAGAGCGCTTTGGTCTTTCTCAATTACATCAATTGCGGGGAAGGATTGGACGCGGTAGTGCAAAATCCTATTGTATTTTGTTAACCTCTAATGAGATTTCCGAAGTGGCTCAACGCAGAATGCAAATTATGACCGCAAGTCAAGATGGCTTCCGCATTGCACAAGAAGACCTTCTCATCCGCGGACCTGGAGATATTGCAGGAACAAAACAAAGTGGCCTCCTCGATTTTAAAGCCATTGACCTGGCTAACGACACAAATATTGTGCACTCCGCTGCCGAATGGGTAAAAGCTATACTCGATAAAGACAGTATGCTTGAGAAAAAGGAAAATCTTGTACTTCGAAACCGTTTGTATGAACTTAAACCGAAGTGGTCTTGGTCTGAAATTAGCTGATCATTACCGGCATCACCAACATGGTGATTTCCTCACCTGATTCCTGGTTTTTAGGCAATAGCAGCCCTGCACTACTCGGTGAAGAAAGCTTGAGCTCCACTTCCTTTCCTTCAAGCACACCCAACATTTCGATCAAGAATCGAGCGTTGAAACCAATCTCTAAGTCGCTTCCCTCAAATTCTGCTGGTACGCTTTCGTAGGCCTCATTAGCAAAGTCTAAATCCTGAGTACTCACCTTAAGTTGCCCCGCCTGAACGTTTAAGACGACCTGGAAGGTTGTGCGGTTCGAAAAGAGCGATACACGCTTTAACATATTCTGAAAGGTGATACGATCAAGACTGAGTCGATTATCATTTTGCATTGGGATCACTGCATTGTAGTCTGGAAACTTAGCATCAACCAAACGACACATTAATGAGGTGTCACCAAAGTGAAAGAATACGTTATTGGCCGTCTGCTCAACTTTTACAGAAACACTCTCCGCAGGAAGGCTTCCTTTAAGTAGGGAAAGTGCCTTTTTGGGAACAATGAACGAAGTGGTTTGATTACTGCTAACATTCGTGTTCTTGTACTTCACTAATTTGCTAGCATCTGTACTTACCATAATTAAGCCATCCATATCACACTGAAAGAATACACCTGTCATGGCCGGACGCAACTCATCATTGCTTACCGCAAAGAGTGTGTGCTGAATCCCTCGAATCAGCGAATCAGAAGGAACATCCATTGAAAATGGATCTTCTAATACCGGAAGTGCCGGGAATTCCTCGGGGTTCTCACCGGCAAGCTTGTATTTACCATTTTCCGAATGAATTTCCACACCATACGTTTCTTCATCAAAAGAAATCGTGATGGGCTGTTCTGGAAGCGTTTTTAATGTGTCCAGCAAAATCTTTGCAGGAATCGCAACACTGCCATTCTCCGAAGCCTCGACTTCTAACGAGGTGCGCATAGAGGTTTCAAGATCCGTTGCCCGTACAGTTAACGTGCCTTGTTGAATATCAAAATGGAAGTCTTCTAAAATGGGAAGTACCGTGTTGGTGCTTACCACTCCTTGGATTCGTTGAAGCTTTTGCTGAAGTAAGGTGGTCGAAACGACAAAACGCATAACAATGATTTATTTAAAGATAGTATTTCAGATTAGACCTTTCCGCCTATTTTTTATCTGAAGGCAAAAAGAATGATGCTGGCTTTACCATAGGCTGCATAAAGGCAAAGGCCTGCAGTTCAAACCATGAAGGCTGACCCTCTACTTCCCCAAAGAATTGATCACTCACATACTCTCCCTCAGGGCAGCCTAAAGATGATGTACAAGGCATCCTGTACACATGGAGAACCCACTTGCCGCCTTCCAAACTATGAACGACTAGAGAGACTAGTTTGTCGTTATCCCGCACGCTTCCCTGTGCTTCATACGCTGTATTATAACGCTGAACTTGTATGCTTGCAAAATCCCTGATATAGCTTCGAGCTCTGAGTGTATCTACCGAATATTCTCCGTCGCTTGTATGAATTGTTCTTCCAGCCCAATCAAGGACATAGCTTTCATCATTGGGCCTGCCAAGGGTATCATAAAATACCACGTCAATCCATTGAATTTGCTCCAGGGGGGTGTCCATGGATAGAATGCTTCTGTCTCGCATAGATTCCGCTCCAAATTCTGCCATACTCGGGTCAAAGGCACTCGTAAAATCCCGCGTAATCTTCTTTTTTTCATCAGACACCCATGCTTGATGCAAGGCGCCTTCCATGGCACTATCCGAAGCAAAGCAAACAAAGGTTTTAGAAGGGTCAAAGGCTGTTACCAAGTAGAATGTCTTTTTTGTTCCGTCGGCCCAATCAACAGTAACTCGCAAGCCTTTATCTCTGAGCGCCTGGCGCGCTGTAACCTCTTGACTTTTCTTGACAGATTCAAAGGACGCATTGTGTAAGGCGTCAAGCATTTCCTCAGCAAAAGAGGCATTCATGGCTTGGTTGTCCTTGTTGACCCATGAAGACTCCTTAAGGATAAAGTCAACCTCATCGCCCGATGTTGACTGAATGGAAATACTTTGTACAACAACCGCTGTATCGTAAAAAAGATATGCGGAGGACGATTCTGAAGAATCCTTAAGATTTGGGCGACATGCCGCAAGAAAAAGAAGTATAGCCCAGAGCCCGCTTAGGCGAAAACCATTTATGTACATTGTGTTTTTCATAATGCGCCTTGCTTTCGAATATAATACACTAGTCCACCCATGCATAGCAAAGAAAGAAGTGGTGTTAAAAAATTTATCCATAACCACTTACTGCGCGTTCTACTCAGGCGCTCCGTATCCATATAAACATCCTTTCTCAATGTGGTCTCTTGGATTATCATGTCTTCCTCTCCAAGGATATATTCCACGCAATTTCTTAGGAAATCTCTATTGCCATATCGCACCTGTCCTTCACTTGTACTGTTAAGGCCCATTTCTCCTAATCCACCGCGAACCATATCGCCATCGGCAAAGAGCATCACTTTGGACGAGGAAGTTCTGTAGACGCCATTAAGCTTGGTCATCATATCGTAATGGGAAGGAATGTCACCCTCCAATAGGTAACCAACTACTCCCTGTTCCCCTTCAAAAGAAGATAGCGAAAAACTATCACGAGCATATTCAGCTAGTGAAATGGTATTCCATTCCGGAAAATAATTGACATACGGAGAGGTTGTAAGCAGAGAAGTGTATTCTATACCCGGTCTTCGATGTTTTAGATCAAACGTACTTGCATATCTGCCCAATATAGGAGCATCTAGCTGACCCGTTGGATGGCTTGGGTCGGCATCAAAAAGGCCAAAAAACGGCCACAAGAGTTCCTTGAGTTCCGGTTGTCGCGTCTGTTCCAACGAAAGACCATCAAGGCTTCCTCCAGTTGGCAATTCCTGGCGAACACAAGTAAAATTCTGAACAAGATGCTTATTCAACCGGAGGCCATAAGACGACAGGAGTGGCTCTATGCCAAGCTCTATTCCCAATACAAACTCTTTAAACCGGTTTTCGGGTTGTAAGAAACAGGGGTCTAAAAACATCATTAGATTCCCTCCATTCATGACAAAGTCATCGATGCTTTTCAGCGCAATTTCTGAAAACGCTGGGCTTTTGGGCTGGATTATGATCAAAAGGTCTATGGATTCGGGAATGACGGTTGGTTTCTCATTATCGATAAACAAGGTGTCTAGAGCAAAGAACGCGTCTGCACCCAGCAGATCACCCAAATCATCTAAATCCGTATTCCCATCGCCTGAGCTCAATTCGCCATGTCCCGAAGCAATGGCTATTCTTGGAATACTCGGTCTAAGGAGTTTTGCAATGCCCTGATAAAAACGATGCTCCATATTCGCTAGCGAACCGGCCACATCTTCATCGCTAGATACTGCCTGCGAAGAAGTCAAATCAATTACGACTTGTTGGTCTTTGTAGCCGATTGCAGCATAGGGGTACACTTGGCTTATGACCCGCTCCGCACCACGCTCTGTGCTATGGAGTATAGGAAACTTCCTGGCTGCATTTAAGGCCTCTTTTTCATTCAACGATTCTTCAAGATTAACTTGAGTGACGGATACGCCTTGGGGCGCATGCTTGCGAAAATTATCCATCAAAATATCTACTTCACTATTTAACTGTCTGTAGGCTGGGGGAAGGGGCACCTCTTTGCGATTCTCCCCAAGATAGATTCGAATTTCTAGAGGAGCCTCTAGGGATGTCAAAAGACGGCTGGTCTTATCGCTTAACGTAAAACGGTGGTCGGAAGTGAGGTCCACGCGTACTGGATAACGCGAAAGAAGCATAAAAGCCACCCAAAAGAATAAAACCAAGGCGGTCGGCAAAAAGGACCAATGTTTTAGCACCTTATTCATAGTTTCTTGAGATTTGGCCACCGTGCAATAATCAATATAGTCAGGGACAAAAAGGTTACAATGATTGCCATAAAATAGGCGACATCCGCAAAATCTAGTAGTCCAAGACTTATGCTCTCATAGTGGGCCTTAAATCCCATACCATTAATCACAAAATCCCAATATCCGGCAAATTGTTTCTTTTCAGAAATCAATTCGAAACCCAAATAACCCATAGCGTTTATCGTAGCTGACAACAAAAAAGCAACCACTTGGCTTCGTAATAAAATCGATGTAAAAAGGCCTACCGCAGAAAAGGTCATTCCCAAAAGCATTAAGCCGAGATAGGCTCCAAGTATGGATCCATAATCCAATGGCACATTATCTAAAGCAAGCGCTTGAACTGAAGGTATATAAGTGATTGCAGTAAGCGCAAGCGTAAGAGCAACAATACTAATCGCCGCAAAGTACTTTCCCAATACAATCTGTAGAGAGGACAAGGGCTTAGTTACGAGCAACTCCAGGGTCCCTTCCGCTGATTCTTCAGCAAACTGCCGCATGGTTGCCGCACTAACAACCAATATTAAAAAAATGGGCGCCCAGGTAAAAAATGGGTCAAGGGATAAAATGGTTCGCTCCAAGATACTATGAGATGGAAAGACCCAGACATAAAGACCGGTAAGCAGGACAAAGAGTGCTATCGAGGCATAGCCAACAATTTGTCCGAAAAACTGGAGAAATTCTTTTTTGTAAATCGCTATCATTCCGAGGTATTACCGTTTAATGAAGTATAGTGTGCGAAGGCTTCCTCCAGGTTGGGTCCGTGTCGTTCTTGCAATTCCGACAGCTTCTTATCGGCCACTAGTTTTCCTTGGTTGATAATTATTACCCGATCACATAAGGCCTCAACCTCTTGCATAAGGTGGGTAGATAAAATGATGGCTTTATGCTCTGCAATTTCCCGGAGCCTCGATCGAATTTCAACCAACTGATTGGGGTCCAAGCCCGAATGCGGCTCATCTAAAATCAAAAGGTCAGGGTCGTGAATTAATGCATGGGCAAGACCCACTCGTTGCTTATACCCCTTAGAAAGTTGTCCTATCTTTTTACGTGCTTCTCGCTGAAGTCCGACAAGATGTATCGTTTCTTCAATACGCTGACGAGCGTTAGGTACATCCGTTATTGAGGCAGCAAAACGCAAAAACTCTCGGACATACAGATCATAATACAAGGGGTTGCCTTCGGGCAAATAACCAATTTGTTGTCGGATGGCTTGTCGATTGGATTGAACCTCTAAGCCATTAACCTTGATGCTTCCCTTGCTTGGGCGAATAAAGCCCATGATCATCCGCATGGTCGTAGATTTTCCAGCGCCATTCGGTCCAAGAAAGCCCACAATCTCCCCTTTGCCAACCTGAAAACTCAGGGCATCCACTGCATGTTGCACTCCATAAATTTTTGAAACCTGATCTAATTGTATCATAGGTTGACAATCCGTTGCCTAAAGGTAACGCGAAAAGTAGAGCTTTCTTTTATAGAAAAGTTAAGCTTCGTTACCTTTAGCTCAAGTTTAATCATGGCACAACAAACAACGCATTCCACAGACCATTTTCAACTCGTAATATCTCACTGTAAAGAATATGGCTTTGTCTTTGGGTCTAGCGATATATACGATGGACTAAGCGCCGTCTATGACTATGGCCCCAATGGAGTTTTACTAAAAAATGCCTTGCGCAATTATTGGTGGAAAGATATGGTGCAAAGACACGACAACATTGTTGGTCTCGATGCAGCCATTTTTATGCATCCAAAAACATGGAAGGCCTCTGGACATGTAGATGCGTTTAATGATCCATTAATCGACAATAAGGATTCCAAAAAGAGATACCGAGCTGATGTCCTAGTTGAAGAATACATCGCGAAAATTGAGGGTAAAATTCAAAAGGATGTAGATAAGGCTAAAAAGCGATTTGGTGATGCCTTTGACGAGACGCAGTTCCGCGCCACAAATGGCAACACAGTCCGAAGAGCAAAAGAAATTGAAGACGTTACCCAACGATTAAAAGAGGCGCTAGACCAAGAGGACCTAAGTCATTTTACCGCCCTAATCAACGACCTCGGCATAACATGTCCTGTTTCAGGAAG
>Ga0163109_10002327_pt1 | contig 14882 bp, 12 predicted proteins | sample CRUFie1St13metaG_FD_108704 | JGI IMG/M metagenome (GOLD analysis project Ga0163109, IMG submission 108704) | Marine microbial communities from the Costa Rica Dome - CRUD Field 142mm St13 metaG | ecosystem: Environmental > Aquatic > Marine > Oceanic > Photic zone | place: Costa Rica: the Eastern... | reverse complement strand
TGGTTACCAGATGCTGGACCCCGCGGAGGAATTTGGCAGCACCTGGCAGGTCTACACAGAACCACTGGAACTGTTGCCCGGCATGCGCCTGATCGCCATTGCTCACCGTATCGGCTATCAGCCCAGCTCGATGATTGAGCTTGACGCGAGCACTCGATAGTTCTTGCAGAAAGGCAATTGCGCAGTAAGGTTGCTGCTAGGACTTTACTGATGAATGCACATCCCAGACCAGCAGCTGATTATTTGCCGGCATGCTCAAATCCTGCTTCAGCCGCAGCCCGGCGCGATGGGCGAGCGCGTTGATCCATTCGAAATCCCTGACCCCGCTGACTGGATCTCTCTCCCTCAGCCACTCATCAAAACTGGCATTGCTGGGGGTGGTAAATTCGCCTTCATATTTGAACGGGCCATATACCAGCAGCTGCGCCTGCGCATTCATGTGATCAGAGATTTCAGTGAAGAAGTTTTCAACGGAGTTTTGCGACATGATGTGCAGCGAATTCGCGGTAAAAACGGCATCAAACCGGCCACAGCCCCACGGCCGGTGTTCGACGTCGAGCTTGATCGGTTCAGGAAGATTCTTCAGCGAGGCATGAACGATTCTGCGGGCAAGGCAGTCGAGATTACTGGCCACATCAGAGGAGTGCCAAGTCAGATGGGGCAGTGATTGCGCGAAGTACAGCGCATGCTGGCCCGTGCCGCCGCCGATTTCAAGAACGGACTGACAGCCTGTCAGCAGTGTTTTGAGGTGTGCCAGAATCGGGTCTTTGTTGTTCTCACACGCCTGGCTGAAGGGGAAATCTAATTCGCATTCATTAGCCATTTAGCCGCCTCTGGCATTCGCGCCCATCCAGAAAGACGTCAAGCGGCGCTTTGTTTGCGCCTGAATACCAGCTTACCGCCCGAAGATTCTTCTGGATCGAAGCGATAGCCTTCAACGTCGAAACCGGTCAGTAGTTCCGGCTTTTTCAGCCGGTTTTTAATGATGTAGGCTGCCATCTGGCCGCGGGCTTTTTTAGCGAAGAAGCTGATTATTCGATACTTGCCGTTAGACCAGTCCTTGAACACCGGCGTGATAATCTCGGCGTTGAGCAATTTTGTGTCAATGGAGTTGAAGTACTCATTGGAAGCGAGGTTGACCAGCGTGTTGGTTTTGGCGGCGCGGGAATCAAATTCCTTGTTCAGTGTTTTGGCGAGCTTGTCACCCCAGAACTCGTAAAGACTCTCAGCGCCGTTAGATGCAAACTTCCGTCCCATCTCCAAGCGATAGGCCTGCATCAGATCAAGCGGTCTCAGAATGCCGTACAGGCCAGACAGAATCCGCAGGTGGTCTTGGGCGAAATTGAGATCGGCAGTGCTGAAGTCTTCCGCCTGCAGCCCGAGATACACATCGCCTCTGAACGCAAAGATTGCCTGCTTGGCGTTGTCCAGATCAAAGGGGGTATGCCAGTTGGCGAAGCGCTGATGATTTTCATCAGCAAGCTTTGAGCTGATGTTCATCAGCTCGGACAGTTCGTCAGGTTCCAGCTTTCTAAGATCTTTGATCAGGGCTCGGGATTCTTTCAGAAACTCTGGCTGTGAAAACTTGCGCGTCTTGGCCTTGGTTTCAAAGTCCAGAGACTTGGCGGGTGAGACCACTACTAGCATAGAGACTATTCCTGATTATCAAATTCCAGCCACCAGTTTAGCGGCGTTGTTCCGTCTTCGGGGTCGTATACATTGCCATAATACCAAACGGTATCCGAGAACTTTTCGCTGGCGCGGTTTAAAAGCGACTCGATAGCAGCAAATCCCAGCGACACATGAACGCTGTATACCAGCGCCCGCTCGGCCTGAAGGTCGAGTGACCCTCCGAGTTTTTCGATCGCTGAGGTCACAAACTCTTCAAGGGCTTCGAGACGATGTTTACGAAACAGCCTGACGCACAGATTACCGCTGCGCTTCTCCAGCTCATACTCAGCGGTTGACGGATTTATGACCTTCAGGATGTCACCTGCGGCCAAATTCCGCGCGAGCAGTGGTGATTTCAGGAGCCGTACCCGATCGGTGCCGCCGTCCAGCAATTCTGCCTGCAGGCTTTCGAAAACCGGCTCCCCTTCTGAATTCAGGCCTGCAAGGAAGGGCAGCTCTAACTTGTTGGCGACTGTTTCTATCATAGGAAAAGCAACAGAGAGTAGAATGACCCTAAAGCAATAGACAAAGGCGCCTATGATAGAGCGACTGCAGAAATTTGCTAAGGTTTTGAGCCGAATTCGCTACATATTGCTGCTGCTGGCCGGGGCTTGTGCCGTATTGATCCTGCTCAGTCTGATAGACAATCCTTGGCTTGCCGATGACTGCTGGCTGCTCCACAGTTTCATGGGTTTTCTGTGGTTGCTTATGCTGTACACAGCAAGTCAGGTATTTCCGCGCCTTCCGCCGGCGGTTGCGAGCGCTGAGGGCTGGCGGCAGCGCCTGTCATACCGATTGCGGTGGGGCATGATGTGGTTACTGGCTGTGCTATTTCTGACTCTCAGCGTGTCTTTGATTCTGCTCAGCTACCAGCTGCTTCGCGTGTCATTTATGTAAGTTTTTCCGGGGAATGTGGCATTATGACGCAGCCTCGAGCACGTTATGAATAAGTTCATCACTCTCATCGATCAGACAAGTGACAGACTGGGGAAAGCTGTTTCCTGGCTGGCGTTGTTGATGGTTCTGGTGATGGGACTGATAGTGACCCTGCGCTATGTTTTTCAGATCGGCTCTATTGCACTGCAGGAGTCGGTGTTCTATCTGAATGCCATGCTTTTTACCTGTGGAGCAGCATTTACCCTCAAAGACCAGCGCCACGTGCGGGTTGATGTCATCTATAACCGGCTACCACCTCGCGGCCGCGCTCTGATCGATTTGTTCGGCACGACTGTTTTTCTCTCGCTCAGCGCCGGGTTTATTGTCTGGGCCAGTTGGGATTATGTTGCGCTGGCCTGGCGGATTCGGGAAGGTTCTGCAGAATCCAGCGGGCTGCCTCTTGTTTATGTTCTGAAAACGGCGCTGCTGCTGATGCCGGCATTGTTGTTTATGCAAGGTGTGGCTGAAGCCATGAAGGCCTACTCTGCGCTGAGGGACACCACTGACAAGCAATCTGAGCTGGCTGATCATGATTGACCTGCTGCCGCTTTTGTTATTCGTGGTCGTTTGTCTGTTTCTGATGGCGGGTTATCCGGTAGCCTTGACCATGGCCGGCGTGTCACTGCTGTTCGCCGGTCTGGGAGAGCTGGCAGGCGTGTTCGATCCGGCTTTTATCTCGGTAATACCCAACCGCGTTTACGGCATTCTGGTCAATCAGAACCTTTTTGCCGTGCCGCTGTTTGTTTTCATGGGCTCAACGCTGGAAAGGTCCCGAATTGCTGAAGACCTGCTGAAAAACATGGAGCAGGTGTTCAGAGCCTTGCCCGGCGGACTGGGAATCTCCGTTATTCTGGTGGGAATGCTGCTGGCGGCAAGCACGGGTATTGTGGGAGCGACGGTGGTGACCATGGGCATTCTGTCGTTGCCAACCATGCTTCGTGCCGGTTACCAGCCTGCTCTAGCCTGTGGCACCCTGTGTGCTACTGGAACGCTAGGTCAAATAATTCCGCCCTCGATTTGTCTCGTCCTGCTCGGAGAGGTCATTTCCAATGCCTATCAGCAGTCCCAGCTTAATGCAGGAATCTTTGCGCCAGATTTTGTCTCTATCGGTGACCTGTTTGCCGGTGCCATTGTGCCCGGGCTGTTGCTGGTACTGGCCTATGGTTTCTATGTGTTTGTGACGGCGCTTATTAAACCGGAACTGGTGCCGGCAGTGACAGAGGAGAGGGACTCTGATGCCAACCTCTTTGTGGCTTTACTGAAAGGCCTGTTTCCACCGGTTGTGCTGATGATTGCGGTGCTCGGTTCGATTCTGATGGGCTTGGCAACACCGACCGAAGCGGCGTCTGTGGGTGCAATCGGCGCTATGATGCTGGCAGCCGGCAAGCGTATGCTGTCAATGGCTATTGTCCATGAGGTGGCGGTTGAAACCACCCGAGTCACTTCCATGGTGTATCTGATTCTTGTCGGCGCCACTATTTTCTCATCCGTTTTTCGCGGGTTTGGTGGCGAGGCGCTGATTGAAGCGCTGTTTGATGCGCTACCGGGCGGTGCCTTCTCTGCCACGCTTGTGGTGATGCTGGTTATCTTTCTGCTCGGGTTTATTCTCGACTTTATCGAAATCACCTTTATGGTGGTGCCGCTGGTGGGACCTGTGTTGCTGGCTATGGGACTTGATCCAGTATGGCTTGGGGTGATGATTGCAATTAATCTGCAGACTTCGTTTTTGACGCCGCCGTTCGGGTTCTCGCTCTTTTACCTGCGCAGCGTGGCTCCTGCAGCGGTCGATACGGCTGCGATCTACCGCGGCGTCATACCCTTTGTTGTCATACAGCTGACGCTTCTGATCCTTCTGGCATTTCAGCCCGGCCTGACAACTTGGCTGCCGGAACTGCTTAGCGGCCGACCCTAGCTACGCGATTCGAAAAAGGATTTTAAGCCGGGTATCCGGCAGGCAGTGGTATGCATTCCTCCTGCTCAGTGAGGGCAGCTGAGCTGTCTGGCTCTGCACCCTAGTTGGGGGGCAGATTGCGCGCGTCGATAAACGCTTCCTCGGCTATGCGGTTGTAATTCATAACGCCCGTCCTGAAGTTATTCCAGGATTCATAGATACGCCGGGTGGTCTCGTCGGTTTCAGCGAGTTCGACAACCACTTCCCCTGACAGCCGACGCAATTCCAGTAAGACGTCATCCGGCAGGCGGCGCAACTCTACCCCGTGCTCTTCCACCAGTGACTGCAGGGCTTCGTTGTTTTTGGCCATGAGTTCGTCGAGTAAGGTCTGATTCATGACTTCGGCCGCGGCCAGAAGAATGGACTGCAGGTCTTCAGGCAGCGCTTCGAAACGTTCCTTGTTGAAGACGGTTTCCAGCGTCGAGCCAGGCTCATGCCAGCCGGGGTAGTAATAATACTCAGCAACCGTATGGTAACCGGCAGCCAGATCGTTGTAGGGGCTGACAAACTCGGTCGCATCCAGCGCGCCTGTCTGCAGTGCCGTAAACACGTCACTGACCTGAAGCGTCACCGGAACTCCACCGGCGCGACGGAAGACCTCACCTCCTAGGCTGGGTATGCGCATCTTCAGACCCTGCAGATCTGCCAGTGAGTTTATTTCCTTGTTGAACCAGCCGAACATCTGTGTGCCAGAATTGCCACCGCGCACGGGGATAAGGTTGAATGGTGCATAGAGCTCCTTCCAGAGCTCATTCCCGCCACCGAATCTAAGCCAGGCGTCCTGTTCATAGCTGGTCATGCCAAACGGGATGGAGGAAAAAAACGGTGTGGCGGCAATCTTACCCTGCCAGTAGTAGGCGCCGGAATGTCCGATTTCAGCCACGCCCTGGCGGACAGCGTCAAAGACCTCAAGACCTCCCACCAGCTCGTTCGCACCATAAACGCGGACTTTAATTCGCCCGCCACTCATTCGTTCGACGATGTCTGCAAAATATTCCGGCGACGTGCCTAGAGCCGGCAAATTTTTTGGCCAGGAAGTGATCATCTTCCATTCATAAACCTGCTGCTCAGCCTGGTCGGCCGCCGGTGTTGCTCCTGCTGGCGGGCCATCGTTCCCGCATGCCTGGATCAGCAGTGCAATGATGCCCAGGGCGAGGAAATTTTTGAGGTTATTCTGCATGTTTGTTCTCTGAGGACTTGCGCTGTGTAAAGTATTGGCTGTTTGTTTGAGCGTGATGTTAAAGGGCTTCGAGTTTGGCGTAGGATAATACCAGCCACTTGCTTCCGACCGCATCAAAGTTGACCTGCACCCGAGCATTGCTGCCCTGGCCCTCATAGTTCAGGACCACGCCTTCACCGAACTTGCCATGAGCCACGCGCTGCCCGAGTGAAATCTGGGTTTGGGGTACCTCAGCACCCAGACCGGGGCCTCTCCCAAATGTTGCTCCGCCACGAGCCGGGTCATGCGCTCTGTTGACTGTGGTTTTAAGCCGGACTTCTTCGACCAGATCACCCGGAACTTCCCGGATAAAGCGTGAAGGGCGGCACAGGGTCACATCACCATGCATCCTGCGAGACTCGGCGTAGCTCATATAGAGCTTGGCCTTGGCGCGTGTGATTCCGACGTAACACAGGCGGCGCTCCTCTTCCAGGCCGGTCAGATTGTCCATGGACATTTTGTGCGGGAAGAGCCCTTCTTCCATGCCTGACAGAAAAACCAGCTGAAATTCTAGGCCTTTGGCAGAGTGCAGTGTCATTAGCTGGACTGCGTCTTCGGTTTCATCTGCCTGTGTATCGCCCGCGTCCAGTGACGCCTGATCTAAAAAAGCAGCCAGAAACGAGCTTGCCGTGACGTCAATCTCTTCCTCCTGCATACCCGGGTCGTCGAAGCTGCCGGCGGCGGTTATAAGCTCTTCGAGATTCTCAATACGGGCGCGCGCCTTTTCTCCCCCCTCTTTCTCATGGTGGCCGATCAGTCCGCTGTACTCAATAACGTGTGCTACTTTCTGATGCAGTTCCAGCCCAAAGCAGTCCTGTTGCATGTCGTCAATGAGCTTGAGAAAGGCAAGAATGGCGTTTGTTGCTCGAGAACTGAGCAGGGTCTGATTGGCACACTCGACACAGGCTTGCCACAGAGAACAATTATGTTCGCGTGCGACTTGGCGCACTGTGTCGATCGTGCGCCCGCCAATCCCGCGCGTTGGGACGTTGATGATGCGTTCAACAGCAGTGTCATCGTGACGGTTAATCAACAGTCGCAAATAGGACAGCGCGTTCTTAATTTCAAGGCGCTCATAGAAGCGGTGTCCGCCATAAATGCGATACGGCATGCCTACCCGCAGCAGGGCATCTTCAAGTTCCCGGGATTGTGCGTTAGATCGGTACAGAATGGCCGCATCCGCGCGCCGGTTGCCACTGGTAAACCAGTCCTGCAGTCGATCGACAATAAAGCGCGCTTCATCCTGTTCGTTGAAGGCTTCATAAATGCTGATGGGTTCACCGTCTGCACCGTCGGTCCAGAGGTTTTTGCCGAGGCGACCCTTGTTGTGTGAGATCAGCTTGTTGGCTGCATTGAGTATGGTTGAGGTTGAGCGGTAGTTCTGTTCAAGGCGAATGATGTCCGAGTCAGAGAAGTCATTGCTGAATTGCTGAATATTTTCAATACGCGCACCACGCCAGCCATAGATGGACTGGTCATCATCACCAACCACCATAAGCTGATTATTGGTGCCTGCCAGAACCCGGAGCCAAGCGTACTGAATTGTATTGGTGTCCTGAAATTCATCGACCAGGACATACTGAAACCTTTGTTGGTAGTGGTGGAGAATCTGCGGATTCTTCAGCCAGAGTTCGTGGGCGCGCAGCAGAATTTCACCAAAGTCAATCATGCCCCCGCGCTCGCATTCGGTTTCGTATGCTGCGTAGATCTCCAGCATGGTCTTGGTGTAGTCATCATCAAAATGTTCGATATTCCCTGCACGCAGGCCTTCGTCTTTCTGCGCGTTGATATACCACTGACACTGTTTTGCCGGCCATCTGTCTTCGTCTATCTTGAGTGACCGGACCAGCCGCTTGATCAGTCTTAGCTGATCATCCGAATCGAGAATATGAAAGTCTTCCGGCAGATCGGCTTCCTGCCAGTGCACACGCAGCAGCCGGTGGGCTAGGCCATGAAAGGTGCCAACCCACATGCCGCCCATCGACTGACCCATCAGCTCATCAATTCTGCTGCGCATTTCTCGCGCTGCCTTATTGGTAAATGTCACGGCGAGGATGGCAAATGGGGAAACATTTTCGGCCTGCAACAACCAGGCGATGCGATGTACAAGCACCCGGGTCTTTCCGCTGCCCGCTCCAGCAAGAACGAGCAGATTCGGTGCAGGGCTCGCCACAGCATTTCTTTGCTGGTCGTTGAGCGAGTCGAGTATATGAGACACATCCATGGTTGTATTCTAACTTCTCGCGGTATCTGCGTCCTAGAAAACGGCTGTAAATTTGCAGAGAAACACTGGTGTGATCTTGTCAGTTTAGGCGTTTCAGAGCGTTAGAGAAGCGGACAGTAATTTGATAAAATCTCAGATCGGCCCATGGGCATTGTTTTACTCGCAGGAGAGCAGCATGTCGGTTCGATCAGACGACGTACATTTTAATTGGCAAGACCCCTTCCTCATGGAAGAGCAACTCAGTGAAGAAGAGCGGATGGTCCGTGATACGGCGCGCCAATACGCACAGAATAAGCTGTTACCACGGGTCAAAAATGCCTATCGGAATGAAGAAACAGATCCGGAAATTTTTCGTGAGATGGGCGAGCTTGGGCTGTTGGGCCCGATGATTAAAGGCTATGACTGTGCCGGCATGAATTATGTCTGCTATGGGCTGATAGCCAAGGAAATTGAGGCTGTTGATTCTGGCTACCGATCGATGATGTCGGTTCAGTCCAGTCTGGTGATGCACCCGATCAATACCTTCGGCAGTGAAGAGCAAAAAGCCCGATATCTGCCGAAATTGGCTTCCGGCGAATTTATTGGCTGTTTTGGTCTGACCGAGCCGGACCACGGGTCCGATCCCAGCTCCATGAATACACGCGCCAAGAGCGTTGCCGGCGGTTACAGTCTCACCGGTGCTAAGAACTGGATCAGTAACTCGCCGATTGCTGACGTCTTCGTGGTTTGGGCCAAGGATGGTGATGGCGTTATACGGGGCTTTATCCTTGACAAAGGCATGAAAGGTCTCACAGCGCCGAAAATTGAAGGCAAACTGGCCTTGCGAGCATCTGTGACCGGTGAAATCGTGATGGATGATGTCTTTGTCCCTGAAGAAAACAAATTGCCGGGAGCACAAGGCCTAAATGGTCCGTTCAGCTGTCTTAATTCCGCAAGGCTCGGCATCGCTTGGGGTGCTCTAGGAGCGGCAGAGACCTGCTGGCACGCCGCGCTGCAGTACACGCTTGAGCGCAAGCAATTCGGACGACCGCTGGCCGCCAATCAGCTCGTTCAGAAAAAACTGGCGCAAATGCAAACCGATATTTCTCTCGCGCTGCAAGGATGCCTGCAGGCCTGCCGCCTCCGGGACGAGGACAAATTGGCGCCCCCGCTCATTTCGCTGCTGAAACGCAATTCCTGTCTGAAAGCGCTGGACGCCGCGCGAGAGGCCAGAGACATGCTTGGGGGCAATGGCATCTCTGATGAGTATCCTGTCATGCGACACTCGCAGAACCTAGAGGTTGTTAACACCTATGAGGGCACACAGGATATCCATGCTCTGATACTGGGAAGATCGCAAACCGGCATTCAGGCTTTTACCGGCGCGTAGGGTGGTGATCGCCGGCTGGTTTACAGGTAGCTAATCAGGATACCGACGAAAATCACAGCGCCGACCCAATTGTTGTTGAGAAAAGCCCTATAGCACTTATCGGGTGCGCGCTCGCTGATGAGGATTTGCTGATAGACCAGCAGCACGCAAGCCGCTAGCAGTGCCGTGTTAAAAATACTGCCCAGCGCCAGGCGCTGCCCTGCAAGGTACATTGCGGCAATGAACATGGCCTGCAGCACTCCGACTACTGCCTTGTCGGCGTCGCCAAACAGAATCGCCGTAGATTTGACCCCTATTTTCCTGTCGAATTCGCGATCGACCATAGCATATTGGGTGTCATATGCGATGGTCCATAGAGTATTGGCGATAAACAGCAGTATGGCGGCGTTCGGCACTGTTCCCGCCTGCGCCGTAAAGGCCATCAGTATTCCCCACGAAAACGCAATGCCCAGCACCACCTGGGGCAGATTGGTGTAGCGCTTCATGAAGGGGTAGATTGCAATGACGGCAAGTGCGCCTACTGAGAGCAGTACGGTTGATAAGTTCGTCATCAGCACCAGAAGAAAGCCGACCAGTGACAGGAGTAAAAAGCAGTTGAATGCGTCTCTGCGCGTCAACGCTCCCCGTGCCAATGGCCTATTCTCGGTACGTTCGACATCACCGTCTATGTCAGCGTCAGCAAAATCATTAATGCAACAGCCTGCTGATCGCATAACGGCCGTCCCGAGCACGAAAATAAAGAAAAGATAAAAGCCCGGGAATCCCTCAGCGGCAATCCACAGCGCGCTAATTGTTGGCCAGAGCAGCAACAGGATGCCTATGGGTTTATTCAGGCGGATCAGCTCAGCATAAGCAGGCAGTTTTTCAGCCGTTTCCGGAAATCGGTTTTTAAGCCATGAAAACAGGCCTGAGTACACGGTTTGGATAGGGCTAGGCATGACGGAGAAAGCTAAGGAGACTGCTCGGTTGTCATAGAATAAAAGATTTTCAGGAGGATAGACACAACTGATAGTCCGGTCTTCTCATCCGAGCTAAATCCTTGCCTGCATTGCAGAGCCCTCTTGCGACGAATTAAACTAATCAAACGATCAGTCAATAATTGTTTTGAGCAGCACCTAGACATTGACAAATTCCAGACGCTCGCCAATCCATCTTCTGATAAGCGGGTCGACGGATTCCGGATATCTGGCGGACAGCTCTTCCGAGGCGCGCTTTACATCATCTAGCATAATTGAGTCGCGGCCAATATCGGCAATCCGAAAAGTCATGAGCCCGGTCTGTTGCGTGCCGAGCACCTGTCCGGGGCCTCTGAGTTCCAGATCTTGTTCTGCAATGAAGAAACCGTCAGTACTTTCCCTCATTACCGTGAGACGCTTTTTGCTGTTTTCAGATAGAGGGGTCTGGTATAGCATGATGCAGTGGCTTTGTGTGCTGCCTCTGCCTACCCTGCCGCGTAGCTGATGCAGCTGGGCCAGACCCAGGCGTTCCGGGTTCTCTATGACCATTAAACTGGCGTTAGGAACATCCACCCCCACTTCGATCACGGTTGTCGCAACCAGCAAGTGAATGTCGCCTTGTTTGAAACCCGCCATGATTCCCTGTTTCTCTGCAGTCTTCATACGCCCGTGTATTAAGCCGACTCTCAGATTCCGAAGCTTGCTACGCAGCGTCTCTGCGGTAGCCTCTGCAGCCTGTGCCTGAAGCTGCTCCGACTCTTCAATTAAAGTGCATACCCAGTAGGCTTGCTGGCCTGAGTTACAGGCTTGAAGGATGCGTTCAGTAATCTGTGCTCGCCGTGAGTTTGATATCAGCGCTGTGTTTACCGGCGTGCGACCCGGCGGAAGCTCAGAGATTACCGAGCATTCTAAATCTGCATAAGCGCTCATCGCCAGCGTTCGGGGGATCGGTGTAGCCGTCATGACAAGCTGATGAGGACTGAGCTTGTCTTTCCCGCCCTTGTCCCGAAGGGACAAACGCTGATGGACTCCAAAACGGTGTTGTTCGTCAACAATGATCAGGCCTAGAGACTTGTATTCGACCTGATCTTGAAACAGCGCGTGAGTGCCAATCAGAAGCTGGCACTCACCGCTTGTGAGTTCCTGAAGAACCTGTTTTCTCTCTGCTGCCCGCGTTTTACCGCTTAGCCAGCCTACTCTGATCCCCAACGGTCCAAACCAGGCACGAAAGCTGACACAGTGCTGTTCAGCCAGAATTTCGGTGGGCGCCATCAGCGCAACCTGAAAGCCACTGGAGAGACACCTTAAGGCACTTAGTGCCGCCACCAGCGTCTTGCCAGATCCAACGTCACCCTGCAGCAGCCGTAGCATCGGCGTGGAAGTCATCAGGTCGGCGTCGATCTCTGCAGAGACCTCACGCTGGGAGGCGGTTAGGTTAAAGGGGAGAGTTTTCTCGAATTGTTTGACCAGCTCGCCACCCTCTTTCAGAGCAGGCGCGTGGCGCTGAGCGTAAAGGGTCTTGAAGCGGCGCATGCAGAGTCGGTGGGCCAGCAACTCTTCGAAGGCGAGCCGTTTTGCACCGGGGTTCGTGTCGGCATTCATCCATTCCAGCGGTGCATCCAACGGCGGGCGATGGATTAACTTGATCGATTCGGTGAGTCCAAATAGCTTAAACTGCCGGATGATGTCTGGGGGCAGACAGTCTTTCAAGCCTCCTGCCTGATCGAGCAGACCCAGTGCCTGATTGATCACTCCGCGTATTCGCAACTGCTGAAGGCCATCTGTAGTCGGATAAACAGCGGTGAATGTGTCTGGAACCGGCTCTTCCTGGCCGGCCTTCAGAATGCGGTATTCGGGATGGTAAATCTCTAGCCCGGACCGGCCGCGGCGCACTTCGCCAAAGCAGCGGATACGGACTCCCTCTGCTAGTGCGTTTTGTTGGGCAGTGCTGAAATGAAAGAAGCGCAGATGGATGATGCCTGTTGAGTCCATCATCATACACTGCAGACTGCGGCGCCGCCCGAACTGCACAGTAGTAGATCTGACCTCACCTTCGAGCTGCACGAACTCACCGAGGCGTGCCTGCCGGATCGCGGTTATGCGGGTGCGGTCTTCATACCTCAGAGGCAGATGGAATAAAAGGTCTTCGATGCTGGAGATCCCGAGCTGACTGAATTTCCGCTCCAGCGCGGGTCCCACGCCTTTTAAGCACGTCAGAGGCAGGGATTCCAGTGATTGAGTCGTCATTGCTGTTGTGGGTGATCCGCAGGTCAGTGACGGCCCAGGCTAAAGACGGGGTCCGGTGTAGGGACCTTCTGACAGGTGCGCTACAGTGCCAGAACTGCCTCCACCTCAACCTGGGCACCTTTCGGGAGCGCCGACACCTCAATGGTGGATCGGGCTGGAAAAGGTAGCGAGAAGTATTTCGACATAATGTCATTTACCACAGCGAAATCGTCTAGACTGGTGAGGAATATAGTGAGCTTAACGGCAGCATCCAGCGAGCTTCCAGCTGCCTCTGCTAACGCTGACAAATTAAGGAACACCTGGTGGGCCTGTTCACCAACATCGTCAGAGACGACCTCCATCGTGATCGGATCGAGCGGAATCTGCCCAGAACAGAACAGCAGAGAGCCTGTCCTTATCGCCTGTGAGTATGGCCCAATGGCTGCGGGCGCGTTTGGCGTGTTTATTTCCTGTTTGTCGCTCATTTGCGGTTCAATGCTCCAATCGGATTTTTAATGATTTTACGCACCCTCCGGCTTTTCACCCGATTCACACTGGAGACCGGTAACAGAGCGCGGACACGTTTCAAGACCCTGGCTAAGTGCACCCGGTGTTTCACGTTGATGGAAAGGTTCACAATGCTGAGTCGGGCGTCTCGCTCTACCGTACTAATTTTTTCAATATTGGCTTCTGCGCCGGTGATGGTAGTCGCCAGGGTCGCGATGATGCCTCGCTGGTTTTCCAGTTCCACGCGGAGCTCGACGGAAAACTCCCCCTCGACCTCCGGGTCCCAACTGACCTCGAGGCATTTTTCCTGATTGTCCCTGACATCGGCGATATTGTTGCAGTCGTCGGTATGTATCACCATTCCCCGACCGGAGCTTATATGGCCGACAATCGGGTCGCCCGGTATCGGGTGGCAGCACTTGGCGAAATTCATCACCATCCCTTCAGATCCACGGATGGCCAGAGAACCCGTTTCTTTGCCGGTTCGCTCTGATTCCTGCCGGCTGCGCTCAGCACTGGTGGCCAGGCGCTGTGCGATCATGTAGGACATACGATTGCCAAGCCCGATATCTTCCAACAGGTCATCCACAGACTGCAGATTAGTTTGCAACAGGACGGCATCTATTTGGCTCTGGGGCACTTCATCCAACTGCGCGCCAAATGAGGCCAGGGCTTTGTTAAGCAGGCGGCGCCCCAGGGCGATGGATTCGGAGTGTTTTTGATTCTTGAGATAGTGTCGTATGTTGCTTCGCGCTTTACCGGTTTTGACAAAACTGAGCCAGGCCGGATTTGGCTGCGTGCCCGGAGCGGTAATAATCTCAACTGTCTGGCCGCTCTGCAATGGCTCGCTCAGAGGGGCGAGACGACGGCTGATACGACAGGCCACACAGGCATTACCGACATCTGTGTGGACGGCATAGGCAAAGTCTACGGCAGTGGAGCCTGCCGGCAGTTCAAAGATGCTGCCCTTGGGTGTGAATACATAGATTTCATCTGGAAACAGGTCAATTTTGACGTGCTCGATAAATTCCAGCGAATTGCCCGCGTGTTTCTGCATCTCCAGTAATCCGCTAACCCACTCTCTCGCCCTGAGATGGGCATTGGTTGGCAGATCGTCGCTGGATTTGTAAAGCCAGTGAGAGGCAATGCCGTTGTTCGCCATCGCCTCCATTTCTTCGGTGCGTATCTGAATTTCGATTGGCACGCCATGCATGCCGAACAGCGTGGTGTGCAGCGACTGATAGCCGTTCGCTTTGGGGATGGCGATGTAGTCCTTGAATCGGCCGGGGACCGGTTTATATAGATTATGAACGGCACCCAGCACGCGATAACAGGTGTCTACCGAGTCTACAATGATGCGAAAGGCATAGACATCCATGATGTCAGAGAAAGATTTTCGTTTGATCCGCATCTTTTCATAAATACTGTAGAGATGTTTTTCCCGACCGATCGTCCGGCCCGGGAGGCCTTCGCGTTCAAGGCAGGCTTCTAGTGATGTCTGAATCTGCGACACGATTTCCTTGCGGTTGCCGCGTATGTGCCTGACTGCAGCATCAATACGCTGCGCTCTCATAGGATAGAGTGCAGCAAAGCCAAGATCCTCGAACTCGATTCTCACGTTGTTCATCCCCAGACGGTTGGCGATGGGGGCGTAGATATCCAAAGTTTCGCGGGCGATGCGCCGTCGCTTGTCCGGCGTTAGTACTTCGAGTGTGCGCATGTTGTGGAGGCGGTCAGCGATCTTGACCAGGATCACGCGCAAATCTTTGGCCATCGCCATGGCCATTTTCTGGAAGTTCTCAGCCTGCGCTTCAGCGCGGCTG